>Ga0081455_10000166_pt1 | contig 81984 bp, 116 predicted proteins | sample TabmetS3T2R1_FD_70207 | JGI IMG/M metagenome (GOLD analysis project Ga0081455, IMG submission 70207) | Tabebuia heterophylla rhizosphere microbial communities from the University of Puerto Rico - S3T2R1 | ecosystem: Host-associated > Plants > Roots > Rhizosphere ...
CACAGTGCCGATGCCCATTTCAAGCGGCTGGCACCAGGCGCGCGTGCAGCCTGGCACCTCGAGCGCCCATTGCTCATAGTCATGGGCAGCACCGCCTTGCGGCGGATTGCGGATGCGCTTCAGTACCCGCACGCGCAACTCATCATCAGTCTCAGTTTCAGTGCCGCCGTTCAACGCCAGCGTAATGCGCGCGTCAAACTCTAAACCTGGAATGTTGCTATCAACGCGCAATGGTTCACCAACTTCAAGATTGCCGCCAGTGCCAGGCGTTATTGCACGTATGTCAGTGATAACAAATCCATCCTCGCCGATGGTCGCATCGTGCAATGTTTCAAACTCATAACCGCTGGTGCTGCTAAGCCTGATCCAGGCCGGCACCACCACGCGCGGATCACCCGTCAATTGCACCTGGCCGCCATAGGCAATGGTTGCTGATTTGCGGCCACCAACCCATATCTGAGCGTGACGGTCCAGCCACTCCTGCTCGGCTGTATCAGGGAGAAATTGTTTGCTGAGCCAGTCGATATAGCGCAGGGTCAAATGGCACAGGCCGGCCATGCAGTCTGACGTAACGCGCAGAACTGAATTACCAACAAATGAAGCACCGTTAAGCGTGGCAGTCACGTCACTGCGCACCGCTTCACGCACCTGCCTCAGTGTAGGAGTAAACCAGGGCATATGTGTTAGCCTGTTATCACTTGTTCCCAGAGGTAAGCGTAGCGCAGTTCTATGGCCGGCAATGGGCCACGGTACAACGTGACATACACATCTATTTCACTGCGGCCACGTCTGGCTGCCTTGACGTACACTTCTGAAGCAATGCCATTGTCAATGAACGGCCGCATAGCCTCATAGGTGTAAGCATGGGCACGCTGCACCGTGGCACCTTCCCAGGAAACTTCATCAGATATTTTAGCGCGCGTCAGCAACCAATTCTTGCAGCCGATGGGCCAGCCGCCCCAAATGTCCTCCGCTTCAAAGTTGCCCCACCAACCGCGCTGGTCATAGCTATCCGGGTCCGGCAATATTTCATCATCATCACTGCGTGCGTCAGTGCCTAACGCCACGCGCACCGCGGTGGCGAGCTCCTCACTATCATCAAGCATATGCATTGGCGTCATCAACCAATCCATGGTAACGCCGACCAGTTCAACCGGATATTGATGTAATGCAATCTCACTGCCCATGCGTCACCAACCTGTTGTTACATCATAGGCAATGACCGCCGCCACCGTAGCCAATGCATTGACGGCTGCCGCCTTGTTCTTTTGCACCGTCAACAAATTGTCCCGCCTGGTGGCAATGGTACTCATAAGCCCGCTGACTTCACTGCCACTCAAATTGACCGGTGCAGTTGTTTCAATCGGCATCCATTGAAACACCGCCGCTGTATCTACAGGGGCAGTGATGTAATCAACGTGCGGGATAGCCGTATGATAGCTAAGGTCCTGGAATTGCGTTGTAATTGTGCCAAGCGTGTAGCTGTTGTTGCCGACGGTTATTCCAGCAGCAGAATATGGATTGGTGCCAATGTCAATGGCTGATGCGGTGTAAGAATTGACGCCAATGGTGGCAAAGGCCACCGCTACCGTGGTGGTTTGCGGAATGTTGCCATTCAAGCCTGGTGCCGCCACATAAGTAGCAGGTGACGGCACGGTAATGTCCCTGGTCTGTAATTTGTTGTTCAAGGTGTTGGTGGAGCTTGAAGGACTTTCATAAGCGCCAACCACCGTATTATTCAAATAACTACAAACGTTGTTATTCAAATGCGTAATGACGGCATTGCCAGGCGTAACAATATTTGTAGCTATATCACCAAACAAATTATTGATCGTGGCAAACGCTGAATTAGCTGGCGTCACCACGTTGCTATTGACGAGTGTTTCTACATCAACAAACAAATTGTTGATGGCTGTCAGCGCATTATTGATACCGCCGGCCTGAGTGCTGAAGTCACTTTCCAATTGATCAAACACACCATTGATAGTGGCAAACGCTGAATTACCTTGCGTCACTATGTCAGTATTTATTTCTCCAATCAAAGTATTGCCTTTGGCCACCACCCTGGTATTGGTCTGATCAACAGCGGCATTGTCATAGTTGTTTATTTTATCAATACGATCATTGATTTGATCAACCAGCGCATTGATCTTGCTGACCATGCTGTCTTCGCTGGCCTCACCGGCACCCAAGCTGCTGATCAGCGTCGGGATGGCCTTGACGCCCATGACGGCAATTGACCCATCATCCACAGGCCAGGTGTAGCTGCCGGCCGCAACCGGATAGTAAATTGGTAACTGCCGCTTCTGATCATAAATTTCATAGATCAAGTCTGTTTGTACTTTCTTGGCCTGCGTCAATGACAGGCTCGGCAGCCTGGTCATGTACTGCTGAAAGAAAGGTGCATACGGTATCAGGTCATAAAACGCACTGCGCATGCCGTTGGTGTCAACGTACTCAATCTCGCCTTTGCCGTCACGCCACTCAACCATGAACACGTTGGCCGGCAAGGCCGTCAGGTCCATGCCCTTCACACTGTCATTGTCCACTGACATTACGTTGCCAGCGTTCCTGATAATCCACCAACGCACACCGCAGCCCCATCATTCTTTGCAGTAGCCATCTTTGCGCACCAGCATAGGCACGTCTGACCAGCAGCCGCCGTCATCAGTGTAAATGCGGAAATCACCCGTGCGCAGGTGTGAATGTTCGTCCGTCACCTGCATAGACTTCTTGCGGTCACCGTGATACATGCTGGCGTCATCACCGCGCACTGCTGAATAGTGACTTGAATGACGAATGGTAGTCACGCCATTTGTTTGTTCAATATAGATGACTGACTTCAAGTTGTCATCGCGTGCTGACTTTTGACCATACTTTTCCTTGTCGCGCGCATCCTTGTCCTTGGCTCCACCGCCGTCACTGCCGTCAGTGCCACCGCCGGCACCAGTGGCAGGTGCTGCCGCCATAGCGGTTACGGCAGCAGGCGCAGGCGGTGGCGACGTTGGCTTGGCCTCCGGCTTGGGCACCAGTGCCAGGCGCAATTGCTTATCATCTCGAGTTGATATGTAGGTGCCGTCCTTATGCATCAGTATTTGTTGGCGGTCATCACGCAACCGGTACTGAGCACTATCGCCCTCTTCCAACTCATACAAGCGGTGCCGGCGGTCACCCATGGCTATGACTACAGGATGACTGCGACTGCCATTCAAATAAAGCACGATGGCTTCCGCAGCCGCGCCCTTTGGTTGCTCACCCATGTCAGGGTCACCAGGCTGCCGTGCCTGCGGTGGCATTGGCTTGCCGCCTTCTTCCGGGTCTTGTTTGACAGGCACACTGGTAAAACCATAGTTGCGCGCAACCTCTACGCCTGTGTGCGTTTCAGATTTCAACACGTCCAGTTCTTTGGCCTCACCCCATAGCGGCTTGTCATTGAACTCACGCAACGTAGCGCGTGATGCATTGCCCATGACGCGCAAGCCAACTTCCTCTAATGAAAAGCGTCCCATTGTTTGTTACCTTGTCATGTCGGCGGTGCTGGTGTTACCGGTGGCTTGGCTGCCGGCGGTGTTGTTGCCGGCGGTGGCGGCGGACTTGTTGCTGCTGGCGGTGGCGGCGGACTTGTTGGTGCTACGCTGGGCTTATCAGTTGATATGTGCCGCTCGAGCACCAGCGTGGTGCGCGTGCCGGACTTGGCATCCTGAGTAAACGTCACTGACTTGATGTGCAGTTCTTCATCAAGGATCAGCATGGGTGATTTGACGCGCACCTTGCCGATCGGTTCCCACAGGCCACCGCTGGGCTTCAACCAACCATGCACCACCACCTGCACGTTGGCCATCTCATCGCTGCGCTGCCGACTTTCAAAGCCACTGCGTGACTTGGCATCACCGGCATCACCAGGAAACTCCATCAAATTCAACCTGGGTGCGGCAAAGCCTTTACTGCCGAGCATGCTCATGAAGTTGTTGCTGACCTTGCCGAATGGTCCATGCGCAATGGCCGCACCCCATTTGTTTTTGTTGTTGGTGCCGCCACTGTCTTGACCTACTGACAGATCAACACCATTGCCGGCCTGGATGCTCAACGTTTCCCTGGCTTCCAAAATGTTCTTGCCTTCAACCAGTGCATCATCACCCGCCACGGTGTCACTTTCACCACCAGTGACGTTGCCATGCTTATCAGTGCCAAGCACGATGCCCAACCGCCTGGCTTCACGCTCCAAAGCCTGCCAAACCTTTTCACCAGGCTGCAGCCTGCGTATGGGCGTCACCTTATCAGAAATTGGCCCGATCGGGATGAACTTTACAGGTGGGCTCAACTTGCTCAACAACTCATTGGCAAATTGAGTAAACGTCATATCCTTAAATTCACCGGTCTTGCTGACAGCCGCGGTTGTTGACGCGCCAATGTTTGGTGTTGTACCGGTGATTTCTATGCCATGCGCAGTGGCGGTGTAAGCCACTTGCCTGCTAGTCACGATGGCTTCAATAGCCAACTGGCCGGCCAGCTTCACAACGCCATAGTCACCAGGCCGGATACGCATTAGCGCCCAGTCTTTGGCCAGCGGCATGCCTTCAGTAGAACTGAACTTGAAATAAGCATACTGCTCGCCCTTGCCGCGGTGTACGGTAATGCTTTTCCAATCATAATAGGTCATGCCGTTGATGGTTATTTCAGCCACCTCCTCCGGCTTGAACTTGCCGCGGCTTGCTGGCGGTGCCGTTGCCGGTGCTGGCGCTTCTTTTGGCGCGTCGGGCGGCCGTGGCCGTGGTAGCGGCACCTTTTCAGGTGGCGCTACAACGTCTATTGGATCAAGTTCTACAGTTGCCATTTGTTAGTTACTCAGTGCACGCAACTCACGCGGACAGAACGCCGGATGCACCACGTGATTTTCCTTTGCTATTTCTTCCCAGCGACTGCCGTCACCATAAATAAAATTGGCCACCGTCAATGCCGGCCAAGGACCAACCTGATAATCAACCATGCGCGGCAACGGCCGTGCAGTGTCCGCCAAATAACGCGACAAACTGGCCGCCAAGCCAGTTAGGCTTTCATAAGCACTGCTGGCCATTTCATCCGCGGCCAGGTCACGTGCCTTGTCAAACATTTTGCGCATGCGGTCCATGGCAATGTCAACGTCATCGCGACTATCAAAGGTCATGAACATGATCACCCGGCATTCCTCAGCAAGACCAAACATGATGGCTGTTTGCTGGCATATTTTAGGAATAACATCAGTCGGCGTTTCACTCAGCAACTGATTGATCACATCATCAAAACCGTTCAACGTCATATTGGCATTGGTGGCAGCACGGAAACAATTCAGCAATGCTACAGACAATTTGTTCATGAACAAATATTGGTCAAAGCGCACCAACAGGTCACCACAATAGCGCCGCAGGTCCGCCGTTGGCGGTCCATAGTCAACGTTGAACTGCAGAAACTTCTCCACCATGCGGCCAAACATGGCCTTGATCTCAATGATCTGTTGCTTGGGCGTCGGCAGCGGTGCGGCAGGTGCGGTCATTTGTCAACAGCAATGGTTGGCCGTGGTGCCGGCGGCAATGTTGGGACCATATCCTTGGTGGCACCATCGAGGTTTTTGCTACCGTCGCCTTCAACCTTATTCACCTGATCACCCAGCGCACCCTTGGCATCAACGCTGCCGCCAAGCGCAGGGCTGCCCGCTTCAACAAATGTCATGTCAAATTCAAGATAGCCACCGCGCGTGCGGCTTTCCGAATAGCTGAAACGTTCACACATGACCAGCATGCTGCCAAGCGTCGGATGCACCAGCGTACCGGCATCGTCCTCCTGCAACTTTGTAAACAATTCATCGCGCTGGTCCATCAATTGCTTCTTGATACCGCGATCACCTAACAACAAATAACCAGTCAAATGGAAACGCCTGGCGGACTTACCCATGTCCTCAGCATAAGGTTTATTGCGCTTCGGATACTCATGCAGCACCGTGCGCCTGCCTGACGACACCTGGCCAGTTTCAACATGAAACACAATGTTACGGAAGCTGGCCGGCACCAGCTTGTCACGGAAACTGTTCTTGATTGCTTTAATGTTGCTCATGGCGCAGGTGCCGGCATGGTACGTTCAACCTTAGTGTTGAAGTCACCGGTTGTTTCAGTGGTCACCTTGTGGCCGCGCCTGGCGCGGATGCGCACTGACAGATTGATCCCGCTACGGTCAGTGCCAGGTGCCAATGACTTGATCACCGGGTCTTCCTCAGTAGGCACGCCAATTGACGGGGCAGCCTCGGGCACGGCCGGTGCTGGCGTTGGCGTGGTCGCTGGCTCGGTTGCCGGCACGGCACCCTTGGCAGCCGCGGCAGCAGGCGCAGGCGCACGGGCGGCCTCCGCAGGGCCACCAGCAGCCTCCCTAGCAGCAGCCGCCGCTGGCGCAGCCGGTGCAGCCGTAGCTGGCGCAGCCGTAATCGGTGCAACGGTTACGGCAGCCGGCGGTGGTGCCCCGTCAGCTACAGGGCCAGGTGTATATCTACGGCCACCCGGCAAGGGCGTAACCTTCACATTGGGCAACACGCCACGCCGCCCAGTGGGATCAAAATAGCGCATGCTGCGCTCATTCAGGTCAATCACGCGGCCACGCGTCAGCGGGCCAACGTCATTGATCCTAACAATCAATTTCTTGCCGCCAAACTCAACCAGCGCATAGCGCGGCACATAGTTCTTGCCGAAGCGCACACCGTCAAACTGACCGCGCAAGCCTATTTGTATAGCCGCCGTCCAAGCATTGGGATCATACACTTCACCGCTGGCAGTATAGCGGCCACCTGACCTCCAGCCTGGCTTGAACGGATTGTATGTTGACGCACCACCTGTATAATGCGGTCCGCCACCTGTTACAGGGGGAGGTCCACCACCGCCACCAGCAGGCGGTGGAATAGTTGTTGGTCCACCACCTGGTGCCGGCGGTGCCGGTGCCACTGGTTCCACGCCACCGCCACGTTCAACTGGTGTAGCTGGCTTGATGCCTTCTTTTTCCTCCTCAGTAAATATCCTGCGCAATTCTTCCTTTTCACGCTCAATTTCCTCGCGGGTAAAATCAGTGCGGCTGGTGCCGCCGCTTTGAAAGTGCATGCGGTCCCAAGGCGTGCCGCTACGGAAAAAGCCGCCCCAGGTGAATTTCTTGCCAGGGAAGCGCAGTTCAGCATAGGCCCGCGCACGTAGCGCCATTAACCGGTAAATATTCCAGCCAGGCTTGCTCGGGTCACCAAGATTAGGGACTTTCTTACCATTTGGATCATATATTTGTATATCAATAGCACGGCCGCTCGGGTGCCACGGTGTGCCGGTTGACCGCGGATCAACCGATGAAATAACCACGGCATGGTAGCCTGGCGGCAATGCCTTGCTGGCCTCACGCACCGTTTCAATCAACCACTTTTCAGTACGCACGCCACCGCGGCCGGTGTAGCCATGTGCACCACGCTCACCCAACCTAACGGTGCCTCTTGGGTAGCCACTTTCTGGGCCGGCCTGCACCACTTGCTCATAGCCTGGGCCAGTGTCGCCAGTGTAACCACCGCCACCGCCGCCACCACCGCCGCCACCGCCGCCACCGCCGCCACCGCCAACACCAAGGCCGCCTGGCCCTTGGCTGCTGATCAAGCCTGACTTGCCGATGCTAATGTCACCCATCAAGCCGCGCATGCGCTCTAGTTCATCAGTTGTTTCCCGTGCCGTGCGGTTGAACGTGATGTTGCGCTGCCGCAGTTGCTGATGTTGAAACAATATCCGCTTAGGGTTGCTACTATCACCAGTGAATGGCCTGCGCGCAGGTGCAACCGGGAACGGTGCAAGTTTAGCAGCGCTGTCCGGTGCCATGGCAAAGGCTTTGCTCGCCGCACCAGTCCGCAACTTTTCTAGGGCTGACTTGGCATCACCGCCGCCAAGTTCATCATCACCAGCACCGCCGACCATTGTGTCTGAACTGGTTGATCCGCCAATAACCTCTGAATGCTTTTCCTCAGCACCCTTGTCACCCTTTTCAGTTGTATCAGTTGACTTGTCACCAGTTGAACCTTTAGCCTCACCACCCTTGTCAGGTGACGCACCGGCACCAATCAATTTGGCCACGCCATATAACAGGGGCAGGATAACGGCCGCCTTGGCTATCATGCCAAAGCCAAGGCCTACACCAGTGATCCAGGCAACAAAGCCAACCAGCAACGCACCGGTTATGACAGTGGGCCAGCCGCCAATGGCTTTTATGTATGGGTCTATCTCACGCAGCTTGTCGGCAAACCAAATAAAGAACGCTTTCAAGCTGCGCAGTATGCCAAGCAACTCACGCCCGATGGCTTCCCAGTTGACGCCTTTATCCAAAAATTCAACGGCTGCCTTGAATGATTGCGTCAGCTTCTTGCCGGCATCACTTTTTTCCAACCAATCATCCAGCCGGCCCATCAAATTGGCCATTGCCGGCATGACTGCCATACCAATGCGATCCTTGGCATTCTGCATTGATATGTCAAAATTGACCCAGGCCAATTGATAGCTGAGCAATACATCTTTGTTAGCATGAATACGCTCACGCAATGGACCAACATGAATGGCATCCGTCCAAGCGGTAGAACCCATCTTGAACGTTTCAACAATCAACCGCTGCCCTTCCGGTGACATGTTGCGCAAGCGCTGCAACAACAAATCAACAGCAGTCTCAACACCACGCGTGCGTACCGTGCGCCGCAAATCAGCCAGCAATTCAAAAGCACCGCCAGGTGCCGCACGCTGCAACAGCGTTTGCCATTCTTGCGCAAGCGGACCATAAGTGCCGATATTGCGCAGGCTGGTCACCAAGCCTTCAATGCCGCCCTTGGCTTGATCCTTGGCCATGCCCAGCGCCATGCCGGCATGCGTGAACTTTTCAAGCATCTCAATATTCACGCCCAGCATCTGCGTGGTGTATTGCAAGGTCAGGCGTTCATGTGAAATGTCCTGCAGTGCGCGGCTTAATGCCATGAAACTGGCAGCCAAGCCGCCAGGCACGATGAACCTGGCGATGCTGCCAAAGCTGAGCAAACCTGAAAACGCCGTGCGTGCATGATTAGCCGCGTTTTCAATGACCTTGAATTTGTTGGCAAGATCACGTTCACGCACTTCACTATTGAATTGCTTCAACCGCTCCTTGGCTGCAGAAATTTGTGCGGTGAATTCATCCCGCAGAATTATTTGTACAATAGGTGCGGCAGCCATGACTTACAGGTCCGAAAACGGTGAGTAAGTGGAAGTATTGCCGCCGGTGCGCCCCATCTGCGGCAACAAGTCCATCTTGATGGGCCGAAACAACGTTTCAGTGCTTTGCTCCTTTTCCGGTTCAACAACTTCAATGTCAATGGTGGCCTCACCGCGCGGTGCGGCACCGCCACGCGCTTCTGCGGCCAGCGCACCGGCAAGTGAGGCAGTACCGCCGGCTGCTGGGAGTGCTGCTGCACCGCCTGGCGCTTCACCCTCAAACGGTTCTATTGTAGGCGGTTTGCGTGTTGGCGCAATTATTTGTAGCTGCCGTTCGCGCCAAGCACGCGTGTTTTCTTCAGCAACAAAGCGCTCGGTGCGCGCCTTGCTCGGGTCACCCTCCGCATACAGCAGCGGCCAGTTTGGTCCGCGGTTGACGGTTTCACTGGCATTGCCGGTGGCCAAGTTGCTGAGATTGCTGCCGCCCAGCACGTCACTGAGCACGTCAGCCATCTCACCTTGTGCTGCAAATGATAGCGGCCTGTTTAGCTTGGCTAATGATCGCCGGTCATAATACGGCGATCGCAACATGCTCTCTAAACTACTGGGATTTTCTTTGCCTTCATTACGTGCAGCCCATCTATTGAACAAACTTTCCATGAAAGCTGTTTGCACACCGCGGCCATGACTGCCGACTTCCGCCATGGTCATGGCAAACAACAATTGCCGCGTTTGCCTGTTTTGTAGTTGCTCAGCAAGCGGTAATCGCATAGCGGCCAGATGCGGCTGTTGGTCAAGCCCAGCACCGCCAAAACCAAAACCAAAGCCACCACTTGTAGAACGTGCTTCAAATGAAGCACCGCCGCCAGGCTGCGCGGCACCCGGCGGCAGCAATATAGGATTGCTTTCACCACGCGCACCGCCCATGGGCTGATTGTGCAAGTCGCCTTCACTGCCCAACTTCAACTTCTCAAGTATTTCATTGATGGCCTTCAACTCAGTTTTCATTTCCTCCATTACGGAGGCAGCTTCTTCCTTGACCTTGATATCCTTTTTGTCCTCAGCGTCCTTTTCTTTGTCAGTCAAAGTATCAGGTGTTTTTTCCTTGTCATCATCATCAACTGTTGTATCACCAAACAAACGCCTGATGGCCGCGTCCATTTCCTTCAGCGGTCCCCACAGGCCGCCAGGCTTAGACATTTCCTCCTTTGCTTCTTCAGAATTTACCAAATAATCAATGACTGCACCAATCAATATGCCGCCAAATAAACCGCGCAACCTACCGCCAGGCGTAGGCGCACCAGGGCCACCTTTACCGCCGCCAGGCGGTATGACTACAGGGGCGGCACCACGGCCAAGGCGGCCCAGCACGCCACGCAGCTTGCCGATGGCACCCAACGCCACCGCCACGCTGACCAACCATTTGACAATCCCCAGACCGATCAGAGCGGTGAATATGGTGGGCCAGGTCAAGCCCATGGCTTTGATCACAGCGTCAGCCTGATTGAATATGAAAACAAAGTTGCCGATGACTTCATTGACGCCAGTGAAAAATGCACCAATGTTCTTGCCGACCTTTTCCCAGTTGACGTCCTTTTCAATCCAATCAGTCCAACGCTTCAACGCATCCTGCACCACCTTGCTGTTCAACCAATTATCAAACCTACCAATCAAACGCTCAAAGGCCGGCATGACCGCCATGCCGATGCGGTCTTTGATATTGTCCCAACTGACGCCAAGATTGGTCCAGGCCAAGTTGTATTGTTGCATGGCCGGAATGTTTTGATTGACGCGATCACGCAGCCGGCCCAGCACGTTTTCAATGTCAACAAAGTTGGGCGGCAAACCCAACGCATCCATGATGAAGCGTGCCGCCTCCGGCTTGCCGGCCTTGATCAAGTCTTGCGCGCGTTTAATGGCAACGCGCAGGCCGGCCGTCAGATTGCCACCGCTGTCCGCAATGGCCTTTTGCATTTCGGTAACTAATACAACGCCGGACCCATGGGCGGCGTTGGCCATCTCCTGATAAAAGCTGCTGGCAACGCCGCGCGTTTTCAAATCCTGCAGCTTGCCAAAAGCGCTTTCAATGCTTGACGCAGCTTGGTCCTGCGAAAGGCCAAGTGCCATGCCGGCATTGGTCAAGGCGCGCAATTCATTGGTCGCCACGCCCAAGGCCTGGGACGTGTAGTGCAGGTTCAAGCCTTGCTTAGAGTAGTTGGCCAATGAATTGGCAATGAAGCCCAGCGAACCAACCAGGCCACCGCCACCTAATAAACCACCAACGCCCAACGTGCGCATTGCTGATAAGAACGCATTGCGCAAACCGGTGAATGAACGAGTGAGGAGTTCAGTGCTGCGGGTGACCGCATTTAATTCATTGGCGGCCTTCTTTAAATCCAATTCACGTTCAAGCTGCTGCGCGCTCTTGCCCATAGACTGCAAAGCGCGCGAAACTTCATCACGCAGTATAGCCCTTATTTCAATATAGTCATTGGCCACGATGGCTAACGCTCATTCATTGCTGACGCGGCTTCCTGCGCTTCATTGATACGCTCTTGCAGCTTGGCGGTCCAACGCATGTGACGCTGCACCTCGGAAATTGGTTTGTGCAAAAATATGTCAGGATCGATGTGATAGTACTTGGCCAACTCATAACACTGCATGACGCAAGTGTCGGGCGTGAAAGCTACTGTTTGACCGTTCACACGCCCTTGGGCATAAAAAAACGAGATAGCTTGAAGGCAATAGTTTGCCAGTCACCTGCAGTGATCATACGCACACTGCTGGGCGGTATGGCGCACAACAAACTGATCATTGAATTCATTTTCTTTTCATCAAACCGCATGCGCGGGTAGCTTTCATCCTCACGGAATTCAATCAAGATGGGATTGCCGGCACGTTCAATGTCACCGGCAGTTGGTTCCCGCCATTTTAATTCCGTGACTTCATCACCGTGCGCCATGATTGATTTAGTCAGCACGTGACTATAACTGGCCGGTGCAACTTCCTCACCGTTCATGCGCTCCGGGTTAACATCAACCGCAACGTCCTTTGCTTCTTCAGCCATGGTGTGCCTCACTAGCTTCCCTTTGACTACTCTGTACGCCACCTACTTTAAGTGCCCAATTCTTCGCAGCTTGTACCTTCAAAGCGCACGCGGAATTGCCCTTCACGCGTGTTGTTTTCCAGCGCTGCCTTACAGGCCGCCTCTTTGAGGACATACGTGCGGCCGTTGGCAAGTTCAGCCGTCACCGTCACGTCAACCATGGCTTCCAGGGCTTCCATGCTGACTTCAGGCCTGGTTGAAATGTCACCCTCAATCCATGGGACGCGCGGGAGCTCCTGGTAGCCGTGGACATAATCCTGGCCTGCAATCATGGTGCGCTCCACAGCACTTGGGCTGACCGTGAAGTTGCCGCGCAACGGCAGTTGCCCACCGTTCACCTTCATGTAGGCAACGCCAGCCATTCTAACTGCCATGACTTAAACCCTCCTCAGTTAGTTGTTGTTGTGATACTAAATGCCACCAGTGGCCTGGAACGTGCCAGTGCCCAAGGTGGTGCTGACTTCAAGATCCTGACCGCGGTTGTACTGCAGTCTGAACTGTGCGAGCACTGCAAACACTCGCAACTGGTTCACCAAATCTGGCGGGTATAGAACATTGATGCGGTTATGATCATTCGGGTCGCGTTCAACCAACAAATGATCCTTGAACGCACCAACGTCCTCAACCAGGCCATTGAATTCATCAATGCGGTACTGCGCCACGAGCTCGGCTCGCACCACCTTTGGCGTAACAATGGCTTGGCCGATGCCAAATCTAGTTCCATCATTCGCCAATTTGTGACGTGGGAATTTGGTGGTGATCACGTGCCGCTGATTGCGCAACAGCTTGGCCAGAGTGGCCAGGGTGGTGACGAGCTCGTAAGCGTCATCAGACTGGCTATACAAGTTCAACTGGTACGTGGTTGTTTCACGCATGATCATAGGATCATTGTTTGATCCCGTGCGCTGTGTGGCAATGCCGTTGCCTGACAAGCTGTTCAGTTCAGAAATCAAGAAGCGGTCATCCGCCCTGGCCGGCAAGACCTTGTTCAGTGACAATGTTTGCAGCGGCCGTGCCGGATCATTCACCAAGGCGCGTGCCGCCTTGGCCGCATAGGCGCAGCACCATTCATAGACAGGTGACGGTGCACCAGGTTCAACGGCAAGCACTGAGATAGTGCCGGCATTGGGTGATGCACCATTGACCGGATTGCCCCACACAATCAAATTGCTGTGGGTGTCGCGCTTGGCACAAAAGATGTGTCCGAACTGCTGGCGCATCCAGCCCCAGCGACCGGTGTCAGAGAAACCATATTCCATTTCCCAGTCATCAAGTGTTTGACTGTCAGTCCAAGGCAACGCCACATATTCAAACTCAATAGAACCAATGTTGGCAATGGCCGGCTTGAAATCAGGCGGCCCACTGCCACCGGTCAATTTGATGCTGGTGGCACTGGCATCAGTGCCAAACTGCAACATCAAGCCTGGCGGATATTCCTGACCGCCGATACGGCCGTAGTAGTTGGCGCGCACGTCAATGTCATTGCCCAGCACGCCCTTGGTCTTGCAGGTCAACGTGACCGTGCCAGTGGCCGCCGCCGCCGTGACCGGCATGCTGCGATCCTTGTTGATGTTTTCAGCCATTGCCGAAGCAATGGTGTCAACGGTGTCACTCGGGCCGACATTGGTCGTTACATTGTGGCCGGCCACGTAAAGGAAAACACTGCCAGCTTCCGTCGGTGGTGATGTGACTTCAACAGTGCCGCTGGCCGCGGCAGCACCCGCCGGCTCGGCAATCGGCAAGCCCCAGACTTCATGCGCAAAGTTGTTGGCGAAGAACGCACGGAACATGTTTGCTAGTTCACTGCCTTCACCAAACTCTTTGTCAGCACTGGCTTGCGTGCCGATGGGCTTGGGAATGTCAGGCTGCGCCACGCCAGCCTTGTAAGTGATTTCATTTGGTGCTGTACCAATCACCAGGTCCGCCGTGCGCATGGTGCCAACCAACAGGGCGGGCTGTTTGACAATTGGGAGACCAGCCATGCTCGGATCCACTTCGACCCAGTAGAGCGGCATGCGCCAATTGGCCGGCACGTTGCTGAAGCTGATAGGCATAACGGCTACCCTCCTGCGTTACTTAGTGTTCAGTTTTGTTTACTGGCGGTGCGTAGGCTATGGCACCATCCTTGACCCTGTTCCAGGTGAATGGATCATTGGGCCACTCCACACCGTCATTGATGTCCGCGCGGAAGCCTATGCCGCTCGGGTAATGCCGCAACACCAAATATTTTGGATCAGTTGCCCATACGCGCACGTATTTTTTCCGCCTGGCGCGCTCTTCATCACCACTGCGCTTGGTTACTACGTCAACCATGTTTTCATCTCCCTATTGGCGAATGTACACCTGGCAACTGCAGCAGCAGTATGATGCCGATTACAGCAACAACAACTACTGCAATAATCAGCACCACGCGCCTTATGGGATCAGGCAAGTTCATCTGGCTCAGTATGTACCAGGCGGCAACCATGACGATTGCCAATATGCCCAGCATCACCAACAAATTGATCAGCCAGCTTGCCATGGATGCCTCCTATGGATTGACCGTCTGGGTTACAGTGGTGCTTGTAGGGCTGAACGTGTTAACGTCCTGCGGAATGTAGTCCACAGTGATCACCGGCATGCCTGCCGGCAAAGTGTCAGTGGTCCATGTCACCACGCCATTGCGCAAGCGCAGTGGAATTGGCGTAACAGTGGTGCCGTCAACTTTTATGCTCACGTCACCAACTGCAACAATCACGTCATGCGACGTGACCTTGATGAAGAAGTCAACCGGTTGGCCCACCGTGCTAGGATTGACTGACGGCGTGATTGTCAGGTCCGTAGCCAGTGGGCCAACCGTGGCCACGCGCACTGGAAACAATATTTGTTGAACGTCACTAACTGCATCAATGTTAGGATAAGCAGTGCGGATAACTATCAGTTCAAGGTCGTCAATAATGGTAGGTGAAAAATACGTGTGATAGGCAAATGTCCAAGTCATGCGCAATTCACCAATAGGCATTTGATTACTGCTGCCTACGGTGCCAAACTGATGACTGCGATCAATTTTCTTAACGCCTTCAATTTTATGTTCAGCGGCAAAACTCATAAATGTTTGATCACAAAGCAAACCCTTGGTGATCAAATCAAAGGCATTGTCCAATTCAATTTCCAAATCGTCACCGGCATTGTTGAACATGATGACAGAAAGGCCAATGTCAAAATCATTGGAATAATGCGGCTCGGTAACGTTCCAGTCACCCTCATAGTTCATTTGCTCAGGCATCAAATAAACACCGATGTATGGCACCTCGTAAGGCTGCACCTGGTGTGATGCGTCAGTCATGATGTTGAAATCAATAAACTGCGGTAACGCCTTCAACCGCTCCACGATGGCATTGCGCACCAACATTGGCTGCGTGCTCATGGTGCAGGTATTGGTGCCACCGCCAAGCTGCGCAAGGTCAACATCGCACCACCGTCCGCCCACTCGTCAACGTCTTGTATTTCAAAATCACCTACAGCGGGATAATTAGCTTGTGCCGGGATATGTATTTGGTCCTTGGCAATGGGCGGCACAGGGTATTCAGCCAAACGGATTTTCAACATGGTGCGCTGGTCGCTGAACACGATGCCGGCTTCCGTCATCACGTCAACCGGCTGCGTGATGTACACACCGCGGTTGCCGTAGGCCGGCTGCCCTGGCTGACTGGCAACAGGCGTCACCACCACGTTGCGGCCAAACGTATTCATGATTGGTAGGATAACATCGTCAGTGAAGTTAAGCATGTTCTGTTTGTATCACCTGATAGAACTTGCGTGCTTCTTCCTCGGCGATGGTCCAAATGTGCAGCCGCTTGCGATTGCGTATGGCCGGCACGCCAACATATTTGACTTGCCGATCTTTGGCCGCCATCAGCACCGGCTTAGGGTTGGCACGGCTGCCAGGCCTGAACAATCTGCTGATACGCTGGCCATAATCTTTAGCTCGGATATGCGCACTGTCCGGCGCAGACGGTATCCACAATAATGTTGACTTGGTTTTGACCTTACCCTTGGGTCGGCTTTTCAAGCCGGCAATTGACACACCGCCAGTCTCAAACACTTTCATGAAATTGAAACGGCGGAAGCGCACCGTCACCGCCCAGCCTGGTGCCAACTGCCTGACGTTTACATTCAACGCATTGATATAACGCGGACCAAACCTACCGCCGGCTTTCACGTCCTGCCGGCCACGCTTCAATATGTTGTCCGCCATTGTTTTGACGCTGCCGCGCGTGATGCTGTCCCAGTCAGCTATCTTAAAGTCCACTTTCATTTGATAGGACATTGCTACGCCATTGACCGCTTTTGATAAGGCTGGATCAACGCCGTAGCTGTTGGCGTCAACGGCCGCCACACATTGCCGCCGCCACTGGCACCGCGACCAACGCCAGGCGGTGGGAAGAACCTGATTGAACCTGAATTGTTGTCCGTGATTGCTTGGATCATAGGGTCACGTGACCCATAGTAGAATGATCCGCGGATGCCTTCAATACAGGCCATGCTGAGTTGCGGCGGTGCTTCCATGGGCAAGTCATAACCAGCCTTATAGTGCACTACGACTTCACCGCCAGGGTATGGGCCATAGCGCAATATGCCGGTGGCACGCTCCACGGTGTAGTCACCAGCGGCCACCGCACTGCCGCCAACAGTGACGCTGACCAACTCACGCACTGGCCAGCGATCCAAGTTCAATGCCGTGCCTGGTGTAGTTGACCAGTCAGCATTGCCGAACGTTTCCTCAACCTCCTCGAGAGCAAACACGCGTGAGCACAGGTCAGCAATCACCAGTGAATTGAACGTAATCAACTGCTGCAGGCGTTCATCATCAGTTGTTGTTGTAACGTTGAAGAACGCTTTCACATTGTCCAGCGAAATCAAATCAAAGTTTTCGCCAGGCGTCAGCACGGTTACGTTGGACCAGATCATCAGTGTGCCCAATACAATGGCCGGCCACGCGGCCCTTTGCTGGTGATCAGCACTTGCCGCCGGCTGGCCTTGGGTGCGAGCTCATCTGCCGCGGTGTGCATTGCTTCACTGAGTAATAAACGTTCAAACGTGGTCAATTGATCCCGCAACGCAGCCAACCGCCGCAACTGCGCAATCAAGTCAACCACGATTGTTTGATCAGGCACCGCTGGGCCAGTTGGTAGTGGTGTTGGGCTGCACTGGTTCGCTGGGCGGCTGCTGCTGCGGTGCTGGCTGCTCGCCTTCTTTTGGCTGCTCTTCAGCCGGGTCTTGATTGATGGGCTTTTCAGGGTCATGCTCCACAACTGGATCTTCGTTCAGCACGCGCTCCGGCTTTGGATCAGGCATTGTATTTGCTCCTTATGTTACAGCTTCACAAATGAAGTGCTTTGAGCACCGGCTACGGCAGCCTGACTGGCCGGTGTAACGGTAAACTCAAAGTACGAACCAACCATTTTGAACGCCTGTACCGTCCAGGTGGTGGCCCCGACCTGAATGGTGTCACCCACACCAACACCAAACAGGAAATTGGTAATGTCAGCACCGGCTGCATCATTTGAACTGACGCGCAACTTATTCATGGTGTCCGTGGCATGGCTGATTTCACCGCTTGCCGGCACACTCAGTGATGCCGGTTTGCTGTAGGTGAATGATGCGGTGGCGGTCAGCGGCCATTCTTCTTTGTTGATCGGCCTGTTCTTGTCAAGCAAAGGATTGGGCACAGGGTCATTGATTTTGCGCGTCATGTGTCAGCCCTTCCCTGGCGGACCTGCTGGCCCGCGTTCACCGTCACGCCCATGCCGGCCATCATGGCCGTCACGCCCTTTGCGCACCGCCAACCGCCAATCCTTACTGGCATCCGGCTTGCCATCCGGATTGTCACACTGCGCCACAAATAATTGACCACCGGCCCAGGTGACACAATCCCCACGCTGATACAGGCGGCCAGATTCAAACACACCACGGTCAACCAGTATCGGCAGCGTGAAATCAAACACTTTGGCTGGACTACCGTTACGACCAAACTTGAAACGCAATACGCGGTCAGCAACCAGGTCCATGGTCAAATCATCAAAGCCCACACCGTCATGACCATTGACGCGGCCAAGCCGCGCCACCTGGCCATTGCTAAGCGTCAACACCAACTCCCCTGCGCTATCAATCAATGCACCAGCCACACCTACAGGGGCTGGCAGTGCTGCAAACTTTTGGTCCAAATAAGCCTGCAGCGGTGCTTCAATCACACCGGCCACGTAGCGGCCAACCGCTTCCAAATCTACTTCAGGCGTCAAGCCACGCTCGCCCTGCGCACCGCGTTCACCAGGCAAGCCACGCTCACCTGGCGGACCCATTTCACCAGGCAAGCCACGCGGGCCAGGCAAGCCAACTTCACCAGGTGGGCCAGCTTCACCACGTTCACCAGGCAAGCCGCGTTCACCACGTTCACCGCGTTCACCACGTTCACCGCGTTCACCAGGTGGGCCAACTTCACCAGGTGGGCCAACTTCACCAGGTGGGCCAGCTTCACCGGGTGTACCCGCTTCGCCAACAGCACCGGGTGCTCCTGAAACACCGGGTGCGCCTGGTTCACCTGGTTGCCCTGCTGGCCCTTGTTCACCGGCTGGGCCGGCCGGTCCTGGTGCGCCAGGCTGCCCTGGCTCACCTGATGGCCCTGGTTCGCCTTGTAAGCCCTGTGGGCCGATTTCACCGGGTGAACCTTGCTCACCCTGCGCGCCAGGCTGCCCTGGCACACCCTGTGGCCCTGGTGGGCCAGCTTCACCGGCCGGCCCTGGTTCACCCTGCACGCCAGGCTGCCCTGGCACACCCTGCGGGCCTGCTGGGCCACGTTCGCCAGGTGCACCTGATTCACCCGGTGGGCCGGCATCGCCAGGCAACCCAGCAAGCCCTTGCGGGCCAGGTGGACCGGCTGCACCTGGCACGCCTTGTTCACCAGGTGGGCCGGCCACAGGCGCGCGACTTTCCAACGCGGCAATGCGCAAGGCCAACGGTGCAATTGCAGCCGTGATAGCCTGCTGGACTACAGGGGCAAAGCCGGTCGCAAGCGCTTTTATGTCACGGTGCTGCATGGTATCCGCAAAGCCTTTTGCAATTCCCACGTAGCTTGCTGGGCAACAGCCAGGAACACTAATGCCTTTTCACTGTCAGCCGCTTCTTCATCATCATCTGTTTGTTGTTGATCATTGGGCGGTTTGCCATTTGGCGGCGGTGGCGCGTCTGAAGGCGGCGGCTTAGGTGCTGCAGTTTCCGGCTTGCCGAATGGGTCTTCCTTGGCGTCACGCTTGGCCAAGGCGGCCAGGCTGAAGTTCTGCTGCTGGAGGTAAGGCGAATTGCCGCCAGGCACAGGGCCAAGGTTCATGCGTGCGCGGGCTTCATTGGGTGACTTGAAGCCACCGCCAACCGCTTTGGCTTCCGCCTCATACATGGACTGAGTGTCCATGCGCAGCAAATCATCCAAATCAAACCAGGTGCCGTAGTAATGCTCGGCATTGTCAACCAGGCCTAGGCCTTCATCCAAACCAAGTTCAATAGCCTCAAAATATTTCTGCAGCGTTTGTGAATAGTACTGCTGGTTCAGGGCTTCAATGTTGTTGTAGCTTGGCGGATTGCCGACGCCGATCATGTGCGGCGGCACGCCAAAGGCGGAGCAAACCATCTGTGCCGTGATGCCCAGTTGTTCAATCAATTGCGCATCATCAGCGGTCATGGACATAGGCTCAAACTTCAAGCCGCTGCCCAGCACTGCAATCCGGCCGCTGTTGTCACCGCTGAATTCATTGGTCCATTGTTCCTTCAAACGTTTGACAATGTCCTCCTTGATTTCACCGGGTGCCGTCAAAATGCCGCTCGGCACACTGCGGTTTTGAAAGAACGTTGTTGAACTTGATTGAATGCTCTTGCCGTGGTTTGCGGCCATAGCAGCACTGGCCAGCGGCGGCACGCCGCACAGCGGGTGATATTTCACCGTCATCATGTCGTGAATGATTTCTGACTGCGGCACTAACTTTTCAATGTCTATACCGCTGACAACATCAGTACCCAATTCATAATAAACGTCACCGGCCGGTGTTTGCCACACCCTGACCCTGCGCGGGTCCAATATGTGCATGGCAATCACCACATTGCGATTGTCACGCTCCTTCAACACGTAGGTATTGCCGGCCATCAATTTGCTCAGCACCCAATTCTCATAGAACTGAATACGGTTTTGATATTGGTTGGGCTTGCGTATCACAGGGCTGAAGGCGGCAACCTGGACTTCCTTCCAGATGGCTTGGCTGTCTTGTTCAACCAGGCGCAGCCGGCACTTGCCAACGTCACTGGCGATGCGCTCCATGCAGGCATACACCGCATAGAATATCATCAAGCTGTCAGGTGCCGCCGCAATGTCACGCTGCCAGGCACCTGTGTAAGGTTCACGCACGACTGGGAACCACCAATTACCGCGATCTGCCGGCACTGAACTAATAAAACTGTCAACGCCACGCGTCGGCGGTGGCGGTGCCGCCTTGATCAACGCACCATAAGCGTCAACTAACTGAGGGCGATCAACCATTGTTATTTGTCCGCGCGCAAGTCACTGCGATTGTAACTGCCAGGGTCAGGCTCGGCCTTGCGGCCTTTGCGCGGCTGCGGCGGCTGCGGCAAAGGTGTTTCTGCACGTTGCGCCAGGCCAAACAATGCCCAGCGATCAGTGTCAACGTCCGGCACTTCAAACTCATCGCCGGCATTCAAGCGGCGGCCTTGATAGCTGAATGAGCGCCCTTGGCTCACAACCATCTTGACTGTTTGCTGTTTGGCCATTGTTAGTTACCTTTTTAGTTAGTGGGAGGCATGTTTGCGGGCATAGCCTCCCACCATGGTTCGGCTGCTAGCGCACAGCCGGGGAGTTTGTTACGCGTACTTGGCACCATCAATCCAGGCAACGCTGTTGTTGCGCCTGCGCTTCCAATTGATGTAGCGCTCCGCCTTGATGCCAACCATGTTGGCCTGCCACAAGCTAACAAACACAGTGGTGGCAGTGGCAGGATTGTCCGGAGCACTGTCCATCTGCAAGCTGGCTTCACGGCTGGCGTCAATGGTCACGGTGCCATCGTCCGCCAGCAAAATGTCACTCGCCAACGCCAGGATCATCGGGTAGCCGTTGGCCGGCACACCGCCCTTGGGCGGCAAGTTCTCACTGGCCACCACCGGGACACCGTCCAAGGTGCCGCCATTGATACCGATGCCGGGGAACTGCGGCTGCCCAAGCGGGTTCTGCATCATGCTGATGCGCAACGCCTGCGCCTGCGTCATGATCCACACGGCACTGCCAACTGACAGGTTGGCACCAAGGAAGCTGGCCAGCAGCGTACTGATGTCCGCACGCAAAGCGGCAGCGTCATTACCGCTGGGCGTGATACCGGTGATGCCGTTGGTGATGCTGGCTGGTGAAACGGCAGTGGCCGCCTTGGCCGGATCAACAAATTCACGGTCCATGAACTGCACGATGGCCGCCGCCAGGTCATTGCGCACCAGGCTTTCAGCACTGGGATTGCTCAAGCGCACAAGTTCTTCAGTCAACGCCACGATGCCGGCAATCTTTGAAATGTCCAGCACGATGCTGCTGAATGCCAAAGCACTCACCGGCTTGGGTGCGCCTTCACCAACCCAGCCGACGCTTGCGCCGCCGGTCTGTGCCGGCACCTTCACCTTGAACGGCACCTTGGTCAGCCCAGGGATGCGCCCGATGATCGTGGCCGGCCGCAGCAGTTCAATGAATTCACTGGTCAGAATTTGATAGTTCACCAGCGGGCCAGCCCAGGCCGGATCAGTAGTTGTGCCGGCAGCCACCGCGGCTTTCAACACGTCAGCAATCTCAGGCGTCTCCGCCATCCATTGCGCATTATTCTTGGCCACTTCAAAGGCCTGCATCAAGTTGCCCTGCGCACGTGCCAATGCAATCACATAGCGCGCAAAAGCAATGCCCTTTTCTACAGGCTTGGGCGCACGCACGACAACACGCGGCTGCACTGTAATGATGCTGCCGTCACCACCATCGCCATTGCTGCGGCTGCGGGTGGCTTCATCGTAGCTGTCGCCCTTTACTTGTTTGGCCGCCGCCAGGTTCATGCGCTCCAAGCCGCGCAGCCGCGTCAAGTGTTCATCAACTGACTTCACTTCACGCTCAAGCGTATCATACTCCTCCTGGCCGGTGGTGTCCAGCGTTTCAGACTTTTCACCGCTGGCAAGTAGGAGCTCTTCCATGCGTGCCGCCTTGGCTGAACGCGTGGCCTCAAACGCGGAAACCTGTTCCGCAATGGTGCGCTTCGTCATAGTTGATTTTCCCGTTGTTAGTTTGACAACTGGTAACGTGATAGCCCTGGCAGCAAGCTGCCTTCGCTTAGCCCGCCGGAAAACCATGTTGATGGTTTCCTGTGAAATACCCAAAGCCTTGAATGTTTGTAGCGAATTAGGGTTAGCTGGGATGGGGACCAAACTTGTTTCAACCAGTTCTTGTTTTGTGTAGCGCCTGTTCCATTTGTTTTCTTCATCAATTGGTTCAGAGGCCAGCGGCTTGAAACCAACGCTGACTGCACGGATTACCTTTTGTTTGACCAACGCACGGATTTCATCAATGCGCGGTGACGTGCCAGGTGCCGCCAGCACCAGTTGACCGCGCAAGGCGTCATCTTCAATGCGCAGGTTCTTCCAAGTGCCTACAGGCCAGTCTGAATTATGATTGAACAACGCGATAGGGTTGCGCTTGAAGTTGCTCAACACCCAGCCATTGGGGTCAATAATGTCACCCATGCGGTCAACGCTGCCGTCGCTGAGAATGTACTCCAACTTGTCCGGGTCATTGGTGGCTGGCTTCATGCTGGTTTTATGCACAATGCCGGTAACGGAGGCTGACTTGTTGTCCCAGCGCATGCTGCAAACAGCATAGGCCTCATCCTCATCCAGGCCTTCATCATCCATTAGTTGTTCAGTGCAATCATCCAGGTACTCGTCCTCGTCATCATAGTCTTCCGGGTCAAGCGGCATGACTGCCTCCTAACTAATTGTGAAGAAAGGCTGCCAGGCCACCACCATGATAATGGCCTGGCAGGTGGCAGGCGCGCAGGCCATCGCAAGGGGCGACAAGGATGGTTGTGCGGCCTGATCACTCACGCGATGACAAACATCTGATAGCTAGGCTCGGCAACGTGCACCTGCACATTGCTGGTGATGCTCAGCGCCATGGCCAGCGCCACCATGCCGTCAATGCGCCCGACGCTACGGTTCTTAGCCAGCTTGCGGTTGCCGTTAGGATCACTGATCACTACCGCATTTTGCGCGCACATGTTCATTACAGGGTGCATGCCATGCGCAAGGCGACTGTTCAGAATGGCAGTTTCCAACTCACGCAGTGCCGGTGACATTGCGGAAAAGTTCTGGCCAAATTCAACAAACAAACTTTCCACCTGCGCTTCACTCATGCCGGCTTTCACCAGCCACGGTCTGAATGTCTTAAAATTCCATTTGTCAAAGGCAATGGCTTTGATGGGCAAGCCCTTGTCAAGCAACTTCACAATGTGGTCAGCAACATATTCATATTCTATGCTGCGGCCTGGCACGGTGATCAGATTGTTGTGCTTGGCCCACAGGTCATACGGCACACGATCAACGCGGCTGCGCTCATGCAAACCTTCATGCGGCAGCCAAAACGTAGGGTGCACCTGCCACTTGGCCGCGGTATCAGGCTTCTGCACCAACACCAGGGCGGTCAAGTCATTCACAGCGCTCAGGTCCAGGCCGCCGTAGATAGGCTCCTGATAATTCAGCGCTATTGTTTGTTCACCGCAAGCCTTCCAGGTGGCCACGCTGATGAACGGTGATTGGGCTTCCACACGTTGATTGAGCACCAGGTTACGGTATTCATTTTCACGTGCCGGCATGCGCTTGGCATTCTCAGCCATGTTCATGACTTCCTTAGCTGTTTGGAAGTCACCATAGGCAGGATTGGCCTTGCGTATGTTAGCCTCAACAAACGGGTCGTCTTCAGGCGGCGTGGTGTACAGCTTCACCACCGTTTTAGGATCATGGCCGGCCAACGCGTCATCAATCAATATGCTCAACAGGTCACCGTCATTGGGTGCTTGCGTTGAAATAATGATTGATAGCGGGTCTTCCTGGGCGGCGGTGGCAGTTTCCAACGCTTCATACAGGGGGGATGTCGGGCCGCGCACCTGGCCGAGCTCATCATGAATGATAAACCGCGGCGACAAGCCATATGCCGTGGTGGCTTCAGCACTCAGCGCACGGTAAGTGTTGCCGCACAGTTTGAAAAACAACTCCTTGCGGGTATCACGCACGCTGACGCATTGCTCAAGTATCTGGCTCATCCGCACCATCTTGGCGGCCAGGCCGAACACCAAGCTGGCTTGCTCACGTGATTGCGCGGCGCTGAATAGCTGACTGTTGACGCCACGCTCCGGGCCGCACAGGTGCGTGAGCACAAGCATAGCGGCCAACGCGGTCTTGCCGTTCTTGCGACCAAAGCTGAGTATCGCCCGCCGGGTGCCGTGTGGGTTGTCATAGATTTCAAGTATTGCTTCACGCTGCCACGGCCGCAGCACCACCATCTGCGCTACTTGTTTGCCTTCCGGCACATACAATGTTTCCTCAATCCACGTGATGACCTTTTCACCACGTGTTTGCTGGTTCCAAGGCTTCACCTTGGGCTTTGCCGGCTTTTGTTTGACCGGCTTTGCCGGCTTGGTCTTGGCCGGCTTAAGCGGTTTTGTTTTGTACTTACGCTGCATGCTTCATTGGGTCCATCACAGTGGACGACCTATTACCATTTTCCATAGGGTCTGATGAACCTGATGGCTTATGGCGATTGATAGCTGAATGCTTGATAATAGAATGCTGACTTAAGCGCATAACCTGCTGCAGCCTAGCAATCATTCTACTTTCAACCTGACGCTGACGCACCACACGCATGTACAATGACGTTTTATCATTACCCCTTGACCGCATTTCATTCATTGTCTTAGTTAGGCTTCTCAGGGTGCTGATATGACAACAAAGCTGTTCTAACAATATGCAGTTGGCCTCACTAAACCAGTTGACCGGCATGGTATTAATCACCTTATTCCATTCAGCACTTTCTTCAGCCGTTAAGTGCTTTGGCGGTGCCATGCGCTTATGCAATTTAGTTTTTAAGACTGGTTCAACCTGATCAAACTTTGTAGGGCGGCCCATGGTATTTTACTCGTACTTTTCTGCTCTTACTTTTTAGGAATTGGCCCGAAAGTCCCAGATGGGGGCTTACGCGCTTTCTGGCGGTCCTACAACAAATAGTTCCCCCCGGTCATTTGTTGTTGCGACCACCCTTTCTATTTGTTGATGTTTGATATTTTTTCCGGCCATCCCCGAGGCAATGCGCCGAGGCCTGCCACTTTGTTTGATCATCGGAGAGAACATATCATCATTCCTTTGTTGTTGAAGGGGACCCATCATTGACCCTAGGCCAAGCCGGCCAGGTCAGCGCGGTGTGATCAGGTTCGGCTTCACTTTCACTTTTCCGACTAAGGGTGTGCCTACCGTGCCGTCAGCCAATGTTACCTGCGCTTCGTGGTAATAGCTACCGTCAAATCCCGCAGTGTCAGCCGGCTGCAGATTTACGATAAATGACCCATCGGCTAATTCTATTTGGCCTGCGCCTGACGTTTTAGTTACAAGCACTGACGCGTCAGGGTCTTTCTTCCAATCTGATTTTGCCAATTGCCAAGTCACCGAGCCTCCAATCAAATCAACATCAATACCATCCTGGTCAACAACAGTCACAATCAGTTTACGTGTATCACCTGCATACATTTCAAAATCAGTTTTAGGGGTAGCCATATCAGGCTGCCTGCTTTAGTTCATATTCATACAGGTGCAGTGTAGTAGTAAGCGGTGTGGCCATAACCATCACACCACCAAGGTCACTACTGCCATCCCATATAGTGGCCAACCTAGTAGTATGTTCAACAACAGTAACACCCATGTACACAGTGCTATCAATCACTGTATCAAACTCAACTGCTATAGCTGCAGCAGTATCAATGCTAGCATCAACAACACTGCCACTATTGTTAGCTGTATGCACCATGGTGACTGACAGTTGCTCAGCATGGGTCACCACACCACTAAGGTTACTGTGTGCAGGTAGCTGTACGCTCAACCTAGTAGCACGCTCAAATATAACATCAGAATAAATCGCCCTTTCAATATCAACACTGAATTCAACCGGTGCAATGACAACCTGCCAATATACATGCTCAAGCGTATCATCACGAATATCATCAAACACATATCCATCAGAAACAATGTTTGCACTATGTGCAACCAGTGTACCGTCACCATAATTGATTGGTGCAACAAATCCACTGATGTACGCTGCACGTGCAGCAATATCACCAAACGCTACAGCCTCACTGTATGCAGTACCACTAGCTTGCGCATAATCAACAAATAGTGCACCTGCACCAGCCCATGCTGTATAAGCAATTGCAAAAATCGCGACATTGTTTGAAACAAGCGTACCTGTGGCAATACTGATAATTTGCCCTTGACCTACAACGGTAGCTACCTGTGCTGGCAGTATTCCTGCATTTGGTGCAAGCAATGCACCTGCACCTGCAGCACTATGTGTTTGTTGTGTTAGTACGCCATCACCAACACTCATACCAACAATATTACTAATAATTGCTGCAGGCTGACTTTGTAACGTACCTACACCATCACTGCTGATAAGGCCTGCACCAACAGCCGCTGCAGCCCTTGTTTGCAGCACACCACTAGAAATACTGACACTATATCCAATACCAATTATTTTTGCACTTTGTGCAGCCAGGTCACCAGTACCTGCACTCCACTCAATACCAGTACCGGCAACGGCTGCTGCACTAGCTGCTAGTGCACCACTGCCAACACTCAGGCCAATAATTGTACCGGATACAGCCGCACGCTCAGCTACCAGTGCACCTGTACCGATATCCCTACCAACACTTGTACCGTCAGCAGATGCAGGCTGCACAACCAGCATACCAGTGGCAAGGCTAATACCATGACCGGATGCAGCCATACTAACAGATTGCGCTGCAAGCGTTGCTGTAGTGGCCAACGCCATGCTGGTGCCGGCACCGGAAAGCGTACTAACAGATGTGGCCAGTGCAGCAGTGACACTTTCACTAGCTACTACACCAACACCAACAATTACTGAATTCTGAGCAAACAAATCACCATAGGCGTTGGTGACCAAGCTAGTATCAGCATGGAATATATCAGAAGCCTCAGTAGCAGCCAATGTGCCACTAATCGCAACTTTACCAGTAGCAACAAATATATCAGGTGCTTCCGCTGCTATCAGCGTACCGGTGACTGCTACAGTGCCAGAGGCAAGGAATACGTCAGGTGCTTCAACCGCAAACAGGAACCCACCTGTAATGGTCAAGCCTGTGCCGGCAAATACGTCAGGCTCCTCAGTGGCAGCCAATATGCCCTGAGATGGCACTGCACCACTAAAGGCCACAGTATCAGCACCCTCTACGGCCGCAAACGTCGCCAGGCGACCTAGCAAGCCGGCAAGGGCTGCTGTATCGGCAGCCTCAGTGGCACCTAGCGTGCCAGTGACCGCAACCTGGCCTACAGCGGCAAAACTGTCCGCAGTCTCAATAGCAGCCAGCGCACCAGTGACTTTTATCGTACCTGTACCAGCAAATACATCAACAGCCTCAGTAGCCGCCAATACACCAGAAACTATAATCTTGCCTGCACCGACAAAACTATCAGCAGCTTCAATTGCTGCCAGCGCACCGGTATGACCAATCTGACCATCAAACAGTGCAACATCAGCAAATTCAACAGCAACCAGCGTACCAGCAATTTGCGCAGTACCTACAGCAACAAATACGTCCGCAGCTTCAGTAGCTGCTAGCACACCAGCTATTGGCAGCGTACCTGTGCCTGCAAATACATCATCCGCTTCAGTAGCAAACAATGTACCGGCAACGCGCACCTGGCCTGCAGCATCAAACGCATCAGCAGCTTCAGCAGCAGCCAATGTACCGGCAATTGCGACTGTGCCAGCAATAGCGGCAACGTCCACAGCCTCAATAGCAACCAATGTACCAACAATTGGAATTATGCCAGTAGCGGCAAAAGCGTCAGCATCCTCGAGCGCGCCAAGCGTACCACTAATTGACACCACGCCTGTGCCGGCAAATGCGTCAGAGGCCTCAGTGGCAAACAGGGCACCGGTAACAGGCACCACGCCTGTAGCCACAAACTCATCTGCAGCTTCAGTGGTCGTCAATGTGCCGGTGATTACCGTGCCGGCAATAAAGTTGGCAACGTCCGGCGCTTCAAGAGCAGCCAATGTACCAACAATTGGGATTGTGCCTGTAGCGGCAAATATATCCGCAGCTTCCGTAGCAGCCAGCACACCAGCAATTGGTAACGTGCCTGTACCGGCAAATGCGTCAGTGCCTTCCGTTGCAAGCAATGCACCGGCAATACGCACTGCACCTGCAGCATCAAACACGTCGGCCGCTTCAACAGCAGCCAGCGTACCAACAACTTGGATTGTGCCTGTAGCGACAAATACGTCCGCAGCTTCCGTAGCAATCAATGTGCCGCTGACTACGGTGCCAGCAGTGAAGTACGCAACGTCCACAGCTTCAGTAGCTGCCAGCGTACCAACTATTTGAACATTGCCGGCAAACGCTGCAGTGTCTGTAGCTTCAGCAGCAGCCAATGTGCCACTGATCTTGACGCTGCCGGTAAAGGCTGCGGTGTCAGCAACTTCAATAGCTGCCAACACACCAGCAATCGGAACGATGCCGGCAAACGCTGCAGTGTCAATATCCTCACCAGCAACCAACGTACCAATGCGACCAACCAAACCGGCAATGGCAGCCGCGTCAGCCGCTTCAACGGCGGACAAACTACCACTGACAAGCACACCACCAGCAAACGCTGCAGCATCAGCAGCCTCAGTTGCATCTAGTGTACCACTGACAACAACATTACCAGCAAACAGTGCAACGTCAGCAGCTTCAGTTGCTGCCAGCACACCGGCAACAACTACAGTGCCGGCAAAAGCAGCAACGTCAGCCGCTTCAACTGCAGCCAGCGTACCAGTAACAACAGCACCAGCGGTGAAGCTGGCAACATCAGATGCTTCCGTAGCAGCCAGCACACCGCTGATTTTGACATTGCCGACAAAGGCGGCAGTGTCCGGGAGCTCAGTAGCGGTCAGCGTACCAGTAACAACTACACCACCGGCAAAAGCAGCAATGTCCGCAGTCTCAAACGCAGCCAGCGCACCACTTACAGGGGCAGTGCCGGCAAAGGCGGCAACGTCCGGGAGCTCAGTGGCGGCCAGCGTGGCCAGGCGGCCCACCAGGCCGGCAAGGGCTGCAGTGTCACCAGCTTCATTGGCGACCAATGTGCCGTAGGTGACCAGGCCACCTGCGAAGGACGCACTATCAGCCGCCTCAGTGGCAACCAGCGTGCCTTTGACAGGCACAGTGCCGACCAGGGCTGCGGTGTCACCAGCTTCCGTGGCGGCCAGCGTGCCATAGGTGACCAGGCCACCGGCAAAGGACGCAACGTCAGCCGCCTCAGTGGCGGCCAACGTGGCAAGGCGGCCCAGCAGGCCGGCAAACGTGGCAGCGTCCGCAGCTTCAGTTGCCGCCAACGTGCCATAGGTGATCACACCACCGGCAAAGGCAGCAGTGTCAGCCGCCTCGGTGGCAGCCAACGTACCGCTAATGCGGCCGTATGCATACGGCAGCGTAGCTAGATTAGGTTGACCTAAGCCGCCTTGTGCAAGCATTGTTTGTTAACTGAATATCTCATCTGCACGTGCCTGCGTCAGCACACCGGCTGCAACCAAGTCCTCCTTGATCTTGATGGACTTCTGTTTGTTCAGGTCAACCAAGTCATTGGTGACAACAATGTCCCAATTTTTGCTGTAACCAACCTTGTTGTTGGCAATGTCAGCCGCACGCTGTTTGCATACCGCCAAATATTCCTGATTGGTGAACCTGGCAATGAAGTCAGTGGTTGGTATTCTATTTTCATATTGTTTGGTGGGGTCATGCGCAATAATCACACCGTCAAGCGTAGTGTTTTGTTCAGTGGTCAAAAACTCTCGCCCTGTAATCGTGTCACTGGTAGCACCCCAGGCCAGCGGCAATCCACCCAAGCCGGCTGCTATCACTTCATCACCAAACAAAGGACCTAACTGTTTACCTGCCATGTTACCCTCTTATGATTGCCGATGCGCTCAAATAGAAATTCATGGCAACACCATTGCCCATGCCCAAAGGCACCACGTAATGTGATCCATCAGCTAATGCACCGGCATTGCCTGCACCACCAACGCCTCCCCACCAAGTGGCATTGCCGATGGTATGATTGACAACTTGCGGCAACAAACCAGTAGGACCATCAACACCAACACTGGCACCAGGCGTACCTGCAGCCGTTGACAACACGCTACCTTCAACAGCTACAAACACACTTTCATCTGCCCAATTGCAAAAATAAGCACGGTAAGCCGCACCTAAATCTAAAAGCGTGGAAGAAGTAGTTTGCACACCATTGGTGTTGGCACCAGCAGCCACAATATTGCGCCTGTTGAACCAACTAATAACACCACGGTTGGCTGGTGTGTTTTGAAAATTAGCACCAGGATTAGACATTTGCACCATGCCGATAAGTATATGCGTTGCATAGCCAGTTGGATACACCACGCCTACATTGCCAGGCGTAGTGTCCCGTGTAAGCGATATGTTTGAAGAAAAATGCGGCGTCAACGCACCAGCATTGTCAAACAATGACACCAAATAAGTTTGTCCAACACCGAGGTTCTGCCCAGCCGCACCATTAACAAAAACATTGGTATTGGCCATGCTAATGCCGGCAGCCGGTATTTGATACAGCTTGCCATTCAATTTGATGCGATTGCCAATATATGGAATAAACCGGCATGAAGTAGTTGAAACATATTCAAAGCGACCATGCCCTGGCGTCAATTCAGCGGCTTGCGTCCCACCACCAGTGGCAGTGGCACCACCATAAGCCACCACGTCCCAATCAGCCGACGGTGACCCTGGCGTGAACATACAGTGACAGTCATAAGCGGTATTGCCCTTGGCACCGCCATCCTTCTGACCTTGCGCCAAGGAACAATAAGTTGGTGCCGTTGCAAACAATCCAACTTGTTCATCCCAATACATCAAATTATTTGAAACTTGCGTCACCTGCACAGCAACGCGCACTACCGAGCCAATAGGCACCAACAGCGGCGTTATGCTTTGCCAATGCATACCCGCTACATTGGGCGTAATCGTAATACTGTCTTTGGTCTGACCGTTGACCAGCAACGCCATGGCATGCAGTGCGCCAACATTCTGCGCACTAACATCAACACCATACTGATTGACCCAGCCACCGCTGCTGAGCGTCCATTCATTGGCCACCGTATAGGAGGCACGTACATTTTGCTCATTTGGCAAGAACGCTGCAGGCAATAAATTTATTTCAGCACCAGTCGGCTGCGGTGCCGGCCTATCACTGGTGTTCTTATTGGCGACCATGGTCCAGCCGCCGTCACGCGTCATGTCTTGTTTAAGGAATGACTGCGGTGGACCGATGTAAGGTATCCACCGCATGAACACGTCACTCAGGCCAGTCCAAATATTATTGCGGCGTGCATAATAGTCACCGTCACTAGGCGCATCAGGCAAAATGTCCTCGGCAACTGCAACAACAAATACCTGCGCGTTGCCTGACAGGGTGAGCAATGAACCAGTAGAAGACTTCTGACCTGGCACGGTGCCATCCATGGCACCTACTGCACGTGATAGCTGCAAGCTGCCGGCGGTGTAGGTGCCAGGGCCATATTCCCAAGCACCATTATTATCCAGCACCAAATAACGGACAACATCACCGTTGACCACACCGGCATTGGCAAACGTCTGCCAGGCCGCAGAAATCATGGTGACGTTGGCCGCAAGCGCAGTGCCCAGCGTAATGGGGCCGGCACCAGCCGTGCTGGTGCTGACGCCTGCGCGATTTTTAAGAACAGCCATTGACGCCTTTGCCGGTGATATTGCAATGATGGCAATCGCAAATACAAATAAAACTACCGCTATCCAACTGGCAACAATCAACACGCGTCGCCACAGCGGCATGGTTGCCCAGTTCAACTCTAGCCATTCCCATAGGTTCAAGGTCACGTGGCGTGTGTGATAGTGCCTGACGTGATTGTCACGGTCTGACCGCTGGTGATGCTGACACTATCAAGATTGATTTCTTGACCGGACGTGCCCACCGTCAAATTATTGACCTTCACCACGCCACCGCCATCCTTGATCCGCGCCACGGCTGCAGTACCTGTAGCACTGGCCACGCCTGACTTGGGCGTGCCGGCCATTGTCATCACCGCACCGCTGACGGTGAAACTAGGATCAGCCAGCGTGATTATCGCCAGCACACTGGCAAAGGCCGCCGTGCAAATCTCAAGCGTTGCAGGGTTCGCATGATTGTCAATCTGCGTCACCGTGGTGTTCAGCCGCGCAGTCTTAGTTGCAGTGTCATAGTTGACAGCCATGACTGTTGCACTCCGTTAGTTCAAGGTGGTCCGCTGTAAGTGAGTGAGGCAACGCGCACTGTTTGACCGGCGGACACAACTACAGAATTCATCTGTATGTCGCCGCCACCACCCACCGCAGTCACAGTGCAAAAGATAATGGGCGCACCGCCACCCTGGCGCAATTCAGCCTTGGCAATGGTGCCGCCAATCGCATTGGTGTCATCAGTGATGGCATTGGCCGTTGCAGTGCCGCCAGCCGAGTTGCCAAACGCTGGATTGGTAAACGTCAACGTGGCCACCACCGCACCACCAGCCGTCAACATGACCAGCTTGCCAGGCGGTGCATTCAGATCCAACTGATCAACGGCATAATTGCACAAACCATCCCTGACCGCCGGAGGATGCGTCACCGCCATTAGATCACCTCCCCAATGCCGCCAAGCATTGCCGGCCTGGTGCCATTGCGTATGTCAACCAGCTTCACCAAGCCGGCAAACAACCAACGCTCCAAAGCCTGCGCCAATATGGTGCCATTCTCACAGTAGTAGCGGGAGCCTGGCAAATAAACGCCGAGCAACTGATTGTCATCAGTGTACAACTCCAACTCTTGCAACGGTTCAAAAACGCGCATCACGTACCCGGCACATAAAATCCATCAACGCCAACTACAGGGCGGTGCAGCTTTTTGGTCAGGTCAACCGCGGCTTTGCTGTTCAGGTGCAGGTCAGCAGCCTTCAGCTTGCCTTGCCGCCACTGCCGCTCGAGGAGAGCCTTGATGCTGTTGTGATGCCAAAAGCAAGCCGGCTGCCAGTTGCCTTCATCCCACATTAAAGCCTGGTCACCCTCATGCGGTATCACGTGGTCAACGCAGTCCGTCTCACGCTGCAGGCCAACCGCCCAGCAGCCCAGGCACAACGGGTGGTGCTGCCTGTACTCATTTGCCTGCTGTATCCACTGCCTGGTGTAACCACGCTGGTGAAAGGTGGGTTTACCTACAGTGCGCATGCTCCCGCACTACCGGGCAAAAAAAGACCGATGGAATGGGCAGAACATGAATGGCACTGGCACGCTAGCTTGCGGCCAGCAACTCTGTTTCATGACAAGTAACTGATACTTCCTTGCCCAACATTGTGAGCAACACACGTGCTTTGTGATCATTGGTCATGCCGTCATACACCGCAGCCAGGTTGCTGCCTGCCTGCCGTAGCGTGACGTACTGACCAATGAAGAATTTTCCGTTGATCCTAATGTAGCCGGTTGGCCCTTCACGCTTGCGCAGTTCAGCAACTACATCAGGCCGCACCGCGGCAATCCCTCTGCCACAGCGCAGGAAGTCATATACATGTTTGCACCGGAGTAGCATGCGCCACTGATCCACAACCCAGACAAACACATATGCCGGAAACAACGGCTTGGCCGTCATACCACTGCGCGGCAGGTTCAACAAGTACTTTGGGCAATAACTTGGCACGTCCAAAGTCTTCATCATTTGTTGCACTGCAAACTCACAACCGGTTTTAACTCTCAGCAGAGCAACTATTTGTTGTTTGTTACACATGGGCAAAATCCTAACGTTGTTAGGAATGGATTTTCTGACGGAACTTACCGCCGCCATCCCCCGGATGCCAAGTGCGCACTGACGTGCACCTCAACCATTATGTCATTTCGCCAACGTTTACAAGCCTGTTACAGGGCTTTGCAGGTGGTCGCGGCATTTGCCGACGCGAAAAAGTATTAACGCGGCATGATTTTTATTAATACAAACAACAACATAATCACATGCCGACGAGGATGCTACATGGTGGGCCAAATTGACACCACACACCACCCCTACCCTGCCCTGTATAGTGCGTTGTGTGGTGGGTAATATATATATATGTTCGTCGTCGTCGTCGTAATATATAATAAATACATGTAAACACACGATTTTTCTGGCGACGACCATTGGCGACGACGTCGCCATTTGTGTCACCAGTGTGCCACTGTCGTCGTTCTTAACAATCAGCCATTTATTGCACTGCACCCATTGAATGGCGCACGTCGGCCGTCACATATCTTCTTCTGCTTTCAACGTGCTCCAAGCATTGTCACCGTCCCAGCAGCCCTGTGGGCCATACAGCTTGTCCCAAGCTGCGCGGGCTTCCGCCAGCGGCAGCATTTGCCGTGCGCGTGCCTTGCTTTTTATGCGCGTGCGCGGGCAACCTACATCATCAAACTTCTTGCCCAGTGTATTAGGACTCTCTGGTTGCAGCCGCGGTGATAATTCTTTCATATATTTGTACAGCAGGCTGCACGGTGCTTTAGGCACACCACTATCATCAACAAGCCCTGGCACGCGGCCGTCATGTATCAATTCAAACCAAGCCGCTTCAAATGGACTGAGTGACGCTTGTTGTTGTTCGCTCAGCGCTTTGGTGCGCGGCACGTCACGCCGCGGGTGCCACGTGCCGATATCCATGTTCATCAAGTCATGCATCATGGCACCAATGCCGCCATTGTCCCGTTCCTTATGCAATGCTTCAAAATAATCAAAGTTGCCAATGTATTTGTTGGATACGCGGAATACCGCATAGCGCCTTTCATCATGACTAGCCGGCACAATCCATTCAGCGTTGGCCGCCATGATGATGTGCATGCAATTTTTCATTTCAACGGAGTCGGCGCGTTTCTTTTCAATTAGCAACGTCGGTTCCGTGACCAGACGCTTGATGTTGCCTTCTGACTTTTTATCACCAGGCCACCAGGCTTCATCAGCAAACAACAAGGCACAATCACTCAGGTGCATATTGAATTTGCCCGTCAAGTGATCCGGCGTTGATATGTGTCTACCGTGATCCCCGAACGCTCGCTTGATCGCAAGCGCGAATACGCCTTTGCCGGCACCTTTGCCACCCTGTAACACCAGGGCGACCTCCGCCTGTTTGCCTGGGTTTTGAAATGTCCAAGCTAACCACCGCACAATATACGTTTCATAGGCTGCATTGCCGTCAGCTATTACATCCTTGATGTGCTGGCGCATCAGTGACCAATCACCGGGTGCCGGTGCTACGCCCCACTCACGCCATAAATTGAAATGACCACCAATCACGCGCGGCTGCCCTGGCTCAAAGCACAACCCAGTATATTGCTTGCGCTCCGGATGCTTGAACCACCAGGTAGCCAGACCTTTCTTGCCGACGCGCTTGTTGTCATACAGGGCAGTGAATTCCCTGGGACGCAGTAGTTCAATGCCCATCTGATTGGTCATTTCATTCATAGCACGCTCAACTACAAATACACTTCCGCCAAACTTAACTACGCACCATTTTTCATTGCAACGTTCCAAGGTGTCATCTTCATCAACGGTCTTGTACTCAAGTATCTTGGCCAGCGCTTTGACCCGCCCTTCACCGTATTGCTCAATCATCTTGGGCATGCCGTAGGTCTGCTGCCCAGCAAGCGTGTTCTCAGCGCTTGATCTGGCGGCCTGCCAGCGGTCATGCACTTCATCGTCGCCGGCAGCGGTGGCTACCACCCGCACCATGTATTCAATTTCCTCCAAACTTAGTCCGGCCCTTGCAAGAAATGCCCCTGTAATAAACGCGCACTCGTGCCGGCCGCCCTTCATGGTAGGCCAGCCGCGCAGCAGCAAACAGGCCGCCGCCAGGTGGCGGGCGGCCTTCAGCAGGGTGCCGTACATTACTTCCGCAGGTTCACCGTTGTTTGACCATTCAATTTCTTCACCGCTTTCATGCACTGAGCCTGGAAATATTGTTTGTATTGCACGGCCGCCAGTGCCCCAGCGCAACTCCAACAAACAGCCTTTGTCCTCGTCTTCAAAGCGCAGCACCGCCTTGGGCAGGCCGACGGCGTCCGGCGCATAATAAAGCCAGTGTGACCGCGGCTTGCCGCGCCTACCAAATATTGCATCAGTGGCCAGCATGAAATGCTCAGCCAGCAACACCGCTTCCTTGCAGTCAAGGTCACCGTCAGCCAAGCCAAACGCACCCAGGCGCACGCCGATGTTCTTGCGCATGCCTTTTGGGAAGTACTGATCAACGTTGCTCAGATTGATTTCAACTTCAGCCCATTTGGTATTGTCACCCTTGGTCCCCAGCGGCCATGACACCACCTGCCAGCCGCACATGATGTAATTGCGCGCCACCTTGTTGGTCAGGTCAGGGTCGCCCTTGGGGATGACCAGACGGATGAACGGTGGCCTGCCGCCAGCTTGCTTGTTTGTCATCTCACCCTCCCGCATTACCGCTGTAAAGCAAGCACGCAGTTGCAAAAAAAATGCGCTTGCTTTGTGCGCCACCCGGCATTATACTCCCCGACCGAGGCCGCTGCCAAACCTTTTCAATAGGATCAACAATGCGCACCGCGCGCAAACAAGGAGTCTTGACCATGCGCGAACAACTAATACAAATATTTGATGAATGGGAAGAAGAAGGCACACTCAGCGGCCCATGGCTGCACCGCAAGCTGTGCCGGCAACTCAATCATGACCCTGACGATGATGAAACTGAAGTAACCTTGGGTGAAGTGCTGGCTGTCGCTTTCAATGGTGCAACACCACAACCAACAACAACAAATAAACAGCCGCCGCCGCCAATCAAAATCATCAGCAAGGCCAGCCGCCAGGCAGTTGAAGAAACATTGCAACAGGTCATAGACGATGAAATTGAGTACCGTTGCGGTGCCAAGGCCCTGTTGAATAGCGGCTGGGATTTCACTGACAGCGCCAACATGATGACAAAGAAGCCCAAGCAAGTCATTCAATACCTGCAGGATTTGACCTGGGAATTCGGCAAGTTTAGCTTGATGGCACCCAACCGCCGCAACTACTTGCAAATGATCATTCATGCCTACCGCCGCAGCAATCAGCATGAAAAGGATGAACCCGATGCTGACGTCCTTACCTGAACCACGCAGCCAACTACAAATAGACCTGGCCAGGCGCATTGATGAACGCCTGCGCCAGGTGATAAAGGACACTATCGTCACCTACCAGGCCGCGGACCTGCGGCCACGCGACGCCCACAGTGACCTGTCAATTGCCTTAATGGCACTGACCGCTGAACTGATCGCGCTTGCTCCGCAGGTCGATGCGCCAGGTGCCGGTAAAATGCTGGCCAAGGTCATCACTGCCTGCCGCAAAAAACTACAACGGAGCACCAACAATGACAACAACTAACAAACTAGTTTACTGTTTTGAAATCACAAAAACGCCTGACGGCTATCAGGTCTGGTTCAAGGTACCTAACGCCAGCATGCTGGCAATCAGCAGGCAATATGCCACCAAGGCGGAGGCCTATCAAGCCATCGCCATACTGCGCCAACATGCCGCCACCGCGCCAATAGATGACCTGACAATATATGACTGACAAACTTGACCAACTGCGTGACGCCGTGCGCGAAAAGCGCGACCTGGACCTACAAATAAAGTCCTTGGAGGAGCGTCTCAGTGAGCACAAGCGCAAGCGCTTTGACCTAGAGCACACCATACTGCCTGACATGTTCAACAACGCAGGCGTCACCATCGTGGCCATACCGCAGGATGGCAATCTGCCGGCCTACAAGGCCACATTGAACCCTTACTACAAAGCCAACATCAGCGCCGAGTGGCCCAAGGAAAGGCAACAGGCAGCCTTTGACTTGCTTGAAACGCTTGACCTGGGTGACCTGATCAAGACAATATTTGAAGTGCACTTCAAACGGAATGAGCACAAGGAAACCAAACAGTTTGCCTTAGCCTTAGCCAAGCTGGTCAAGGCAGAACGCATCACCCAGCGCCAGGGCGTGCCCTGGTCAACTCTGACGGCCGCCATCCGCAATCACTATGAAGGCGGCGACAGCCTAACCCAAACCCAACTTGACATACTGGGTGCCACCATAGGGATGGCAGTCACATTGAAGGAGCAACGCGATGGCTAAACAGCAGCATCAACAAACAAAAGCACCAGCGGCAACATCACCAATCAAAGCCACAACTGTAACAACCACCAAGCCCCAACTGCCGGCGGTCCCCACCGCGCAAGAACAAGCCCTGTTGGACAAAATGCGCGGCGATGCCGGCAAAGGCGTCAGCACCCGTGCGCAAGACAACATCGTGCCGCGCCTGACGGTGCTGCAAGCCCTAAGCCCACAGGTGCTGCTAAAGAATGCAGCCTACATTGAAGGTGCCACCGCGGGTGACTTCTACGCACCCAGCCTGCCTGAACCTGTGATTGACGGTGAGGCTGGCCTCTACTTTCAGCCCAGCTTGATGTACATGGAATGGGTTGAATGGGTGCCGCGTGACCAGGGCGGCGGCTTTGCTGACCGCCACAAGGCCACACGCGATGATTTGCCACCGCCTGGCGCAACGCCCAAGCCCAGGGAAGGCAGGCGTCCCCAGGCCTACCGCATGGGCAAGAATGACCTACAGTTGACCCGCTACGTGCCAGGCCATGTGTGGGAGGATGGCACTGCCACACCGCTGGTGATCAACTTCAGCGGCACCGGCCACACCGTGGCGCGCAGTTGGAACACCGCCATGAAGCGCATGGTGAACGGCATCATACCGGCGGCCTTCAGCGGCCTGTACCGGTTGACCACCCGCATTAAGAAAAACAACTTCGGTGAGTGGTATCAAATAGAATTTGGTCCGGTCATACGGCTGGCCGATTTGAATACCGGCAAAGCCAACCCTGATGCGGAGGTTATCGTGCATGACTGCATCAAAGCCTATGAACTTGGCAGCGCACTGCATGACGCTTTCTTGGATGAAACAAAAACCGCTGAACTAGACACCCACAACGACCAGCAACAACAAGGCGGTGACGGCGACGACGAAGCAATGTAACGTCACTGCCCGGTGCAGTGCTGGGTCAATGGTTTTTACTCCACCGTTTGGCCATTGTCACAAGCCGCAAGCCGCCCAGCGCGGGCTGCACCAACTAACAAAACAACTAACAAACAAAACAATGGACCTTCATCATGGACCTGCTCAGATTTTTTGGTCTGGCACAAGCCATGGCCAGCCTTGCACGCTTCAGTCAGTGCCGCCTGACTGCACCGGAAAACGTCCTGCAACATACCGGCTTTGTCACCTTGGGCTGCTACCTGGTGGGCTTGGAGCTCAACAGCGTAGCCACCACGCCAAATGAACGCATCAACATGCACAGCCTGCTGGCCCGCGCCACTGTGCATGATCTCGAGGAGCCCCACATTGGTGACATTGCGCGCCCTACCAAATATCACAGCAATGAAACCATCAACATGTTCTCACGCCTGAAGCTGATAGCTATCAAGGAAGTCTTGAATGAGTTGCTGCTGCCCACCCCTGTAAGTCAACTGGTGCTGCGTGACCATGCGGAGGCCAAGCATGGCCGCGTTGGCTTTGTCGTTGACCTGATGGACAAAGCCGCCATCGTGTACAAGCTGTGGGACGAATGCCTACAGCGGGGCAATTGCACTCTGGTCAAGATTGCCCTGCGGCTACAGCAACAAGGCTACCTGCCGGCTTTGCGTGAGCACCTGGCCAGCCTGCATGACTTCAATGCTGAGCAAAGGTTCTACCTGCAAACAATCATCAGCAACCTGATGAAAATCCTGGACATGGTTGCGGTCAACAATCAAACGGATACATTCCATGAAGCTGACAAAGTTGGATGAAATGCCACCCGTAGTGGCACAGGAGGCCTGGCAACTCAGCCGGCCCAATCAACAACAACCAACGCCATTGGAAGAAGTGCTGGCGGTGGACGCCCCGGTCAATGAACTGCCCAGCTACATATTGTTGTTTGAGGATTTCACTATCCTTGAACGTGAGATCATAGCCACGCCACGCAACCACGTCATGTGGGCGCGCACCAGCCGCGTGGACGATCCGACCAAGTTCACCGTGCCTGTGGAGTACGCTGAAAAAATACCGACAGCCACCATCCGCCAATCAATGGCCAAGGCCAAACAGCACGGCAAGCCGCAGGACACCTGGCGTGCCAAGCTGCCCATATTTGCCCACACCAGTTGGGTGGCGCGCGTCAGCCTGCGTGATTTGATCAAGCTGGCCCTTTATTTTGAGTACCTGGCCGCTAAATTCGCGCGCTACCGCCAACGCTGGCAGGCAATTGCAGAAGCCATGCGCAGTTTCACCACTCACCGCCTTAACTACCAGTTGGACAAATACTTGTATGAACAACAACTAAACGGTGACACCCACAGGGCCAAGTTCGGCAGCGGCTGGTCTATCATCTACGCCAAGGTGCCGTTGATGCTGCGTGCGCAACTGGTGCGTCACCGGCCGCTGCACTTCATTGACAACTTGTTCAGCCTGCTGCGTCATGACGCCTTGCCGCAGTATGATCTCAACACGACCATTTACATGGAGTTGTGCGCCACGGACGCCATCTGGCACGAGATCATCAGCAAGCGCAATTGCTGGATTGCCCAGGCTGACCTGTGGAAGCCGATCACCGTTTATTTCAATGAGCAAACATTGCCCTGTAGCGGCAGCGGCTGTTGCCCCTATGGCACTGACAATGTGCAGCGCATGGCCGGCTTGGACCCGAACCCGCCCTGCCCCTTATATTTGAAGCTGAACAATCAGTCCGCGGCAAACTGGCTGCCGGCGATTGCCACTCACATGAAAAACAAACCAGACTGGTGGAGGGCACTACCGCTATGACAATATCAAAAAGTCCATGGACAATTGAACCCAACGGCACTGATGTAGTCAGCCCGGATGGCCACGTGGCCACCTGTGAAACCAAAGAGGACGCCTGTTTGATTGCCGCTGCACCCGCCCTGTTGGCCACCCTGCAGGAACTGGTGGCTGAAATCAAAGCCTACACTGATGACTGGAATGGTGACCTGTTGAAGGAAGCTGACAACATCATTCAGAGATCACAGTCATGAAAGTATACCTCGCCGGACCGTTCTTCAATGAACAACAAATAGAAACCATTGAAAGGCTGGAAACCTGGCTGTGCGTCAAACACGTTGACTTCTACAGCCCGCGCATGGAAGGCACACTGATACACATCAGCCCGGAAAACCGCCAGGCTGCCGCCAAGCTGATCTATGAAAAAAACATTCTGCGGCTGGCCTGGTGCACCCATGTGATAGCCGTCATAGACGACCGTGACCCAGGCACTCATATTGAAATAGGCTATGCCCTGGCCAGCAACAAACGGATCATAACCTACAGCGGGCAGGGCCATGGCTTGAACGTCATGCTGCAGGGTGCGGTGGCCGGCCACGCGCGCAACCTTATAGAGCTCGGGGAGCATTTGTTCAATGACAACAAACACCGCCCAGCCGCAACGTTCAGCCGCGACGTTGAATAAGTTGAACAAGATACACCACGCCATCAACTACGTCAGCGGCGGCCTGGTGCTGGCCATCGTCAAGCGCAACCTGTCAAAGGCCGAAACCAAACAATGGGTGCAGCAACTACGCCAGGCGGCTGATGATCTAGAGGCAGTTATCAAATAGGGGATATTTGCTTGTTTGCTTTTGAAGGCAAATATGCTAATGGCCGCAATGTGGCTAAAGCCACATCAACCCCTAATGTGAAGGATCACATATCATGCTTAAGCGTAGAACTACAACAACTCATAAGCAACCGGCCAAGGTGACAAAGGTGACAAAGGTGACAAAGGTGACCAAAAAAGCAAAGGCGGCAATCGTGATGCCAACATCAGACTATCCTACAAAAAAGACCACACTAATGACGTTGGAAGCTAAGGATATTGATATTGATAAAAGATATCAACGTCCGCCATCAATGCGTCATGCGCTGTTGAAGCGGCTGTCCACAAAATTCAACCCTGATAAGTTGAAAGTGTTGGTTGTTAGTAAACGTGCTGACGGCACTTATTGGGTGCTGGATGGTGCCGGTCGCTTGTACATGATCAAAACTATTTTGGGCATGCCTAATTATCCATTGGAGTGTCAAGTGTATCAAGGTTTGACCATTGAAGAAGAAACCAAACTGTACCGAGAACTCAACCGTGACCGTAAATCACTTAATCATTATGATTATTTGCGTGCTGAAGTGACCGGCGGTGAAAAGGAGTCCGTGGCACTTTGGACGTTGTGTGAGAAATATGGTTTCACTACCTATTATGACATACCAGCAGTGAAGCCATTCAAGATCATGTTCCGGTCTCAATACCTGGAACAAGTATTGCAAATGACCAACATGTGGCGCACGTCAGGTGACAAGCGCAAAGTCACTGGTGCCATGTATCAAGCAATTGCATTGATCTGCAAATATTGCAGTCCAATTGACTTCAACCGTCTTGAAGAAATTCTTGAACGTAAGTCACCACAAGCATGGCTGGCTGACGTAAGGCGTTTACCTGGTGGTGATTTGCATCCGGCCAAACAACCGCTACCGATTGCAATGCACATTGTATGCATCTACAATAAACACTTAAGTGAAGCGCGAATGGCACCAACTAAAAAGCTGACAAATGTGCATTACGAAGGCATCAGTTGGTATGTGGCAATGCTGCGTCCACTGAATGAAATGCGCATCATTGATCCGGATGACAACGCAGCAGCCTGTAACTAACATGGCACAACGTGACAAACTGCAAGAACGCATACTGCGCGCCAAGATCATTGACTTGACGCGCAAATACAAGCTGCCGCCCAGCATCATCGCCGAACGGCTGGGCGTCAACCGCAAATACGTCAGCAAGGTGCTCAGCGAAATCAAAAAGGCACCAACCTGATGCGCGTGCTGGTGTGCGGCGGCCGTCACTACTTTGACCATAACACGGTCGTCCGCACGCTGGACGCTATTCACGTTGAAACGCCCATCACCGCCATCCTGCATGGCGGTGCTACCGGTGCTGACGCCTTGGCCGGCAAGTGGGCCGCCCTGCGTAATGTTTCCACTGTAGTATTCAAAGCCGACTGGCAGGCGCACGGCCGCAAGGCCGGCCCTTGGCGCAACATGCAAATGATCCAGGAAGGTCAGCCTGACCTGGTGGTGGCGTTCCCAGGCGGCCGTGGCACGGCACACGTCATCCGCCTGGCCATTACCAACAACATCAAACTGATACAACCGGAGCAACGGCAATAATGCGCTGCCGCTACTGCGGCAAACAAACCACCAGCGCATGCCAGCGTGCGCATGACGCCAACAGGTGTACAAACAACATGAATAGCCAATCACAATCAATGCACATCAAGTTTAATTACGACAACGCCTTTGTGCATTGCCGTGACGGTACAACAACGGCAATGGAGCGCCCCATCAACATATCACGCAGCCGCTGGATGGCATTCTGGCGCATCTGCCAGTTCACCGGCCTGCAAAACAGTCACATACAAACACTAGAACGGTGGTACAGCAATGCCCAACATTTTAGTCACTGACATTGACGGCACCTTGGCGAATGACGCCTGGCGCACGACCATCAGCGACTATGACTTGCGCAACTCATCCGCCAATGATGACCCGCCACTCCTGAACGCCATTGCCATGCTCAACGCCGCGCATGCCGCCGGCTGGCTGACTATTTGTTTGACCAGCCGTGCCGAGCGCTGGCGACAACTCACCTTGGCTTGGTTGCTCAAACATGACGTGATGGCCAGCAACGTGTTCATGCGCAACGACGACGACTACGCCAGCGCACCTGAGTACAAGGTGCACATCGTGAAACGCTTCCTGCTGCACCAGGCTCCACTCCTACTAATTGACAGCCGCAGTGACGTGATCAACGCCTACAGGGAGCAAGGCTGGCAGGCCTTGCAGTCACAACAATGAAAGCAATAGTGACCGGCGGTGCCAGCGGCCTGGGCCAGGCCATCCGCAAGCACTTGACCAGTGCCGGCCACAACGTGGACATATGGGACATACAAGAACCCTACTGCAATGACGTTGGTGACCTGGTGCAAACAATGAACACCGCCCGCCTGCTCGGCCCCATTGACCTGTTGGTGAACGCGGCAGGCGTCAATTACATTGAATGGTTTGAAATGCTGAAAGAAAAAGACTTCACCACCTGCCTCCGCGTCAACACCGCCGGCATCTACAACTGCACCAAAGCGCTGCTGCCAAACCTGACCGCCACCGGCGGCACGGTGTGCAATATCTTGTCCAACGCCAGTCACATACCGATGACTGCCACCACCGCCTACTGCACGTCAAAAGCCGCGGCCTACATGCTGACGCGCCAATTGGCGCATGAACTATTCCCTAAATACGGGATCACGGTGTTCGGCGTCAGTCCTAATAAACTTGCCGGCACCAGCATGGCGGCTTACACTGCTGAGCAAGTGGCCAAGGTGCGCGGCTGGTCCAAAAAGAAAACCCGCAAGAAACAACTGAAGGCCTTACCCATCGGCGAGGAGACTCCTGTAGAAGTTGTTGCTGAGTTTGTGGCGTGGCTGCTGACTGAAAAGTATCGGCATAAATACTTGCATGGCTGCATCATTCCTTATGGAGGCCCCGACCATGCCGCACCTTGACCAGCTTTGCTTCTACTGCAGCACCGTACATCAGGCGGATGCCATCAAACAATTGCTGCACCTGCCCAGCCCCACGTCATGGTTGATGGACAATGTCAACATGCACAACTTGCTGCCGCCCAATCCCACCTGGCAGGCGGCCAAGGCCGAGCTCCAATTTCACATCACCAACAACAACTTTCAAATTGAGATCATGCGCTTCACTGAAGGTCCGCACTGGCTGCAAAACAATTCCACTGACGATATTTTTATCAGCCATGTAGGTTTGCACCTGGCGCACAATGAACCATGGCCAGACTTGCCGGACTGTCCATTGGTGCAGGAAACGCGCACCTTTTATCACAGCGCCAAGCACTTTCATGAAAAGGGCAGCCCGCAATACGGCCGCACCTATCACTACCGCATCCATCAAATGGGCAAAATCAGCATCAAGCTGATCCGGAGAAAGGACTATGCGCAATACGGCTGAAGTACTTACGACCGCTGCCGCCACCTTCAAGCAGCGGCAACCTATTTACGGTGACAATGCGCCGCGCGTCGGTGCCGCCTTGGCTGCCCTGTTCCCAAAAGGTTTAACGCTCAACACCGCTGATGACTTCACCAGGTTCTATTTGTACTCACAGATGGTGGCCAAGCTGGGCCGCTACGCCAACAACTTCCAAACACCGCACATGGACAGCACCCTGGACGCCACAGTCTATGCCGCCATGCTGCACGCCACCGACCAGGAGAAAACACCAACACCAACACCAACCGCTGTGCTGTTAACTGACAGCCCACTGCGCAAGGAGACTATCAAGGCATGCTAAAGGCCATGATCATGATTGAACAACTAGACATGGACTACGTAATCATAGCCGGTGGCCAACGCGTCAACCGGCCCACCTGGTACAGCCGGATGCAATGGCTGTACTACTGGGAAACCATGCTCCTCATGATGCAGCGTGAAGGAGTTGACTAATGACAACAACAACAAATGACGTTGTGGCCGCGCTTGGCTACGTTTGCGGTGCTGCGCTTGCCCCACTGTCAAATGAGCACTAGCGTGCGCGCTCTTAATAAACGAGACGGCAAATGAAACACCACCGCCGCAAACACAAGCCACCGCCAGGCTACATCATGTATTTGGCGCATGACGAACTCCTGCTGCCGCAAATACTGCCCCTGTATAAGTGGATGCCGTTCACCTATGGCTACGTCAAAATCAAAGGCAGCAAAGAAGCAATAGCCTTGCGTGAATTGACCTATATCGCGCACCTGGCGGCCTACAAGACCAAACGCAACATCAAACTGCGTGTGCTGTGGAAGTCATGAATAGAGGCGAATGTGTAATATGGAAGCGTTAGTGTTTGACACTGAAACCACCGGCCTGGTCAGCAGCAGGCTGGTCAAGAAAACCAGCTTGCCGGAGATCATTGAATTTTACGGAGCACGCTGCACGTTCAACAAACAAACCGGTGATTTCAAAATCATTGAAGAGCTCGAGCTGCTGATCAAGCCGGACCGCATGATCAATGAATATAAAGAAGGTAAACAAAACATCGCTAAGATCACCGGCATCACCAATGCCATGCTGGCTGACGCACCGCCGCTACAACAAGTCGCCAACCAGATGTTTGAACTGATTGAACGCGCACCGCTGGTGATTGCGCACAACCTGCACTACGACGAGGAAGTCATGGACATTGCCGCCACCCGGCAAAATTACCAAATCAAGTGGCCGCCCGGCATATGCACCGTGGAGGCCACCGCCTACCTGCGCAGTGAACGGCTGACCTTAACCAACTTATATGCCATGCTGTTCAATGAGAAGTTCACGCCGCACCGCGCCAAGGCTGACACCACCGCCTTGATACGCTGCTGCGCCAAGCTGTATCAACAAGGTGTGATATGACGCTATCCGCTGAAATCAACAAAGCGCTGGCGCAGTTCAAAGCTAAACTGCACACCGCCGTGAAGCTGGACACTGAATTCAGTTTTGAAATGGGCACAGAGAAACGCGTACAGGAAGCCTGGCTGCAAGCCGACGAAGCCGAACGCACCTTGCGCGTACTGCTGCAATCAAAGGGATAACAAACAATGCGCGTCCGCACCGGTTACTCATTCCACCACGCTGTGGGTCACCTGCCGGAAGTGATCACCAGGCTACAACAAATAGACTATGCCGGCCATGCGCCGATCAGTGACCGCCTCAGTGCTTTTGCATTTGCTTCATGGACCAAGCTGACGCAGGCCGCAAATTTGCAGCCGGTGTACGGCATTGAACTGCCGGTGAGTGACGGCATCGGCACTGACTGGTGGACGTTCTTTGCCATCAATGACATTGCAACAATCTACAGCCTGGTGGCGCAGGCCACCCGCCGCCAGCCGGCCCACCTGACCTATGCGGAGGCGCAACAAGCAACAGGCGTCATCAAGCTGGCCGGTGAACGCGTGCAGCTAAGCCAGTGTGACCCACTCACGCCTTACCTGTGGCTGCCACTCAGCCCAAGCCTGCCCAAAGGCCTGTACAACCAGGCGGTGGATGCCGGCTACCGTTTCATGGCCTGTAGCGACAACGTGTACACCCAAGCGGCTGACAAGGAATTCTACAGGTGCACCTTGGGTCGGCACGCCAGCGTGCAAACCTGGCCGCAGCACCTGCTGGCACCCGACGAGTGGGCCAGCACCCTGCGCAGTCGCCTTGGCGTGCCCGCTGGTGCGTTAGATGCCGCCCAGGCGGCCCAAGGTGCGGCCCTGGCCCTGTGCCACGCCACGCTGCCCAAGGCCAGCCTGCTGCAGCCCCACCGCCCTGCCACCCTGCGTGCCCTGTGTGAGGCAGGGGCAGCCGCCAAGGGCTGTGATCTCACCCGGCCGCAATACCGCGCCAGGCTGGCCCGCGAGCTCGCCATGATCGCTGAAAAGGCCTTTGAGGATTACTTTTACATCGTGGGTGAACTGGTGAACTGGGCACGCCAGCACATGGTGGTCGGCCCTGCCCGCGGCAGCAGTTGCGGCAGCCTGGTTTGTTATTTGCTCAACATCACCGCGGTTGACCCGATCCCGCATGGCCTGTTGTTTGAACGCTTCATTGACGTGACGCGTAATGACTTGCCTGACATTGACATTGACTTCCAGGATGACAAGCGTCACCTGGTGTTCGCCCATGCGGCGGAGTTGTACGGCGCTGAGCGCATGGCCAGGCTCGGCAACGTCAATCACTTCAAAGCACGCAGTGCCTTGAAGGCGGCGGCCACCGCGTTGCGCATCCCAAACTTCATGATTGATAAGGTGCTGGACGTTATGATTGAGCGCACCAGCGGTGACGCGCGGGCCAATGAAGCCTTGGCGGAAACTTTGCGCAGCACCAAGGCCGGCCAGCAGTTGAAGGAAGAATTTCCCAGCTTGGCCATCGCCGAGCGCATGGAAGCGCATCCCAGCGGTGCCGGTCAGCATGCCGCCGGCATCCTGCTGACCAATGAACCCATTGCGCACTACGTGGCCATTGACCAGCGCAACGGTGTGGCCATGTGTGACAAGCGTGACGTTGACACTTTTGGCTTGCTCAAGATTGATGCGCTGGGCTTGACGCAGCTAAGCGTGTTCGGCCGCACTTTAGAATTGATCAATCAACCACAGACGGCCGTATTCCTCGAGCAAATACCATTGGATGACAAAGCTGCTTTTGACGTGCTCAACAATCAGCACTTTGCCGGCATCTTTCAATTCCAGGGCATTGCCGTGCAAAGCCTGGCCAAGCAGGTGCACATTGACAATTTCAATGACGTGGTGGCCATCGGCGCACTGGGCCGCCCTGGCCCGATCGGCGGCGGCGGTGCCACCACCTGGATCATGCGCCGCAGCGGCACCGAACCGGTCACCTACCCACACCCGGTGTTTGAACAACACCTGTCAGACACCTACGGTGTGATCGTGTTTCAAGAACAAATAATGCAAATCGGCCGCATGGTGGGTGACCTTAGTTGGGCGGACGTGACTGCCTTGCGCAAGGCCATGTCAAAGTCTATGGGCCAAGATTACTTTGACACCTTCGGTGATAAATGGAAAGCCGCAGCCGTGGCCAAGGGCGTGCCGCAAATGATTGCTGATAGCTTCTGGCGCAGCATGTGCACCTTCGGCAACTGGTCATTCAACCGCAGCCACGCGGTGGCCTACGGTTTGATCAGCTATTGGTGCTGCTGGTTGAAGGCGCATCACCCGCTCGCTTTTGCCGCCGCCACGCTAGACTATGAACGTGATCCCATAAGGCAGCTTGCCCTGTTGCGTGAGCTCGCGGCGGAAGGCATTGACTACGTGCCGGTTGACGCTGAGCACAGCGGCACCAGGTGGCAGCCCCACGGCACCAACAAGCTGCTGGGACCACTCACTGCGATCAAAGGCATTGGCCCTGCCGCCCTGAACAAAATCATCGCCGCACGCACGCCAGGCGGCCCACCGTTGAAACCTGGCGTCATGGCCAAGCTGCAAAATGCGCAAACTGCCATCGGCAGCCTGTACCCGATTGCGGATGCCATCGCCAAAATAGATTTACCGGCGCAAAAGATATTCACGCCGCACACGCTGATCAAACAGGCGCAGATCAACGGTGACAATTATGAACTGGTGATCATCGGCGTGCTCAAGAAGCTGGCACCAAAGGATTTGAATGAAGCATTGAACGTGGCCAAGCGCGGTGGCAGGCGTTACCCGGATGACGTGCCGCACATGGCCTGCAATCTATTTATTGTTGATGATACGGACCAAATACTTTGCCACATTGACCGCTTCAACTACACCAGGCTGGCCACGCCAATGTTGGAGCACGGTGCGGTGGGCAAGGCTCTGTATGCCATCAAAGGGCGGATGACGCCCCACTTCCGCATGATCAACATCAGCAACGTGCGGCTGCTCGGCAGCATTGACGACGACCACGGCACGCCAGGCGGCGGCTACAACAACCAGTTTGATGACAACAACACCGGCATCAATCAGCCGCAGCAGGTGGCTGCTGAGTAGCCTTCACACCACCCAGTCCCGCCAGTTGGCACCTGTGATGCTGGCCGCCAGGTTCATCTTGTTGCGCAGGGCATGCAGGATTTTGCTTTCTACAGTGCCAGGCACGATCAGGTCGTAATAATCAACCTGCCTGGTTTTCTCAACGCCCTGCACGCGCTGCTCTGACTGGTCACGCAACTCCAAATCATTTGTTGATGAATAGTACACCACCAGGTCAGCGCATGACCAGGTGCGGCCCTTGCCACCGGCATTGGGCGTGGCCACCATGAACTGGCAGTTTGCATCATTCAAAAACCTGCGCTCCTCCTCCTCACGGGTGCGCACGTTGCCGCCCCAGAAACGCGCTACCGAAAACTCCCCGTACTCCTTGGCCAGCTTGGCACTGACCTGTTGCACGTTGTAATCGTAACTGCACCAGATGACCGCCTTGGTGCCGCCTTTGTCCAGCACTTCAAGCAGGCGCGCGGTGCGGTACTCAGGCAGCGTATGCAATGTACCGTCCTCGTCCTTCACAAAGCCGCACAGTATTTGGTGCAGCTTCAGTATTTGAGTGATAACGATGGTGGCCGTCACATGTTGCGCGTTGGCAATCTCAAAGGTGCCTACCGCCTTCATCTTGGCGTAGGCCACCTGTTGCTGCGGCGTCATTTTGATTTCATCAATGGTGTAGGTGCTAGGTATGTTTGGTCTGAATTCAACCCTGTGGCTGTAGTCCTCAATCTTTTTGCGCAACTCATCCTGATTTTGATAACCCACGACAAGTTCAATCATCCGGCCGCCAATGCGCTGTGACCGCACAATGGCGTAACGGTGCTTGAAGGCGTAATAGTTGCGTATGCCTATGATGTATGGATTTAGGAAACGGAACTGCATGTAAATGTCCAAAGGGCTGCGCGGTGTAGGCAGCCCGCTAAGTATCCGGCGCACCTTGGTCAGCGGTGCCAGTGTTTCAACTATCCATTTGCTGCGCAAGGCCTTGGGATTTTTGATGCAGGTGCTTTCATCAATAATGACCATGCATGCGCCGCGGCTGTCCGCAAAAGCCTCACACAGTTCACGCGCGTCCTTCACGGTGCTGAGTGCTTCAACGTTCATCAGCAGCACGCGCGGCCCTACATGGGCCAGCCAGGCCGCCTGGGCGGCCTTGGCGGTCAGCGTGGTGCGTCCTCCGGCCTCCCACACATGGATGGCGGCACGTGACTGCAAGTCAGTGCTGACGTGATCAACCCAGGCCTTGGCCCAGGTCTTGTAAACACCGCCAGGTGCAATGACCAGCAAGTCACGCACCTGGCCTGTCAGTTCAAGGCGGCCAAAGTCATCCAAGGCCACCTTGGTCTTGCCGGTGCGCATGGCCATCAGCAGGGCAAAGGCACCTTTGCCACGCATTTTTTCCAGCGCATCAGCCTGCGGCTGCCGTGGCGGCAGCTTGCTCAGGTAGCGGCGACTGCCGCCGTCACCTTGCGCGTCATGGTACGTTGCCGCTTTTGCCGTGGTTGTATCAGCCATTGGATTGCTAGGCCCTTTGTGCGTACCTGTACTACCTGATAAGGCTCGCGGTTGCGGTCAAGTTTCAGCATCAAACGTTTCAGTGAAACATTCATGCTGGTGCGGCCGTTGACCGGTATGTCTTTTTCTTTCCGGCCCTTGAAGAACTTTTCCATCAGGTCAGTGCTGCTGATTGGTTTGCCGCTTTTGTTCAGCAATTCAAACAACCGCACTTCGGCTGGACTGTAACGCTCAACCTTGCCGGTGTTACCTGACTTTAAGTCCATAGTTGCCTTTGCCATCGTTGATAACCTCATAGTTCAACGCGTACTTGTTTGACTTGTACGGAATACGCGTAGTGATGAACGCGCCAACCTGTTTGGTTGACCAGTCAACGCCTGCACGTTTGCCCAGGGTCTCACCGCTGATCAAAGCACCGCCCTTGGCCGCCAGCGCTTCAACAATGATCGCCCGCGGCGTACCGGCACGGATGCGCAATGACGCTGCCACTTTGTCCTTGCGCGTTTCATCCAGCGCCAGGCGGCCGTCACCGTTGCCGGCAGCCGCCTTGCGCTTGCCGGCCTTGGCCGCCTTGGCCGCCTTGCCGCCGCCCTTGGCCTTGCGCGCTTTGCCCTTGGCCGCAGCTTCATCAGCCGCCGCCGCCTTGCGCTTGCGCGGGGCAGGCGATGGCTTGTCAGCAGCCGCCTCACCCGCCTCACCCTCCGCAGCCGCTTTAGTCTTCTTGGTCTTGCGCGGTGGCTTGGCCTCAGTGACGGTGTTGTTGCCGGTGTCAGCCGCATCAGTGATGTTGCTGGTGGTGGTATCAGTATCAATCATTCTCATGGTGTATTTCTCCACAGTTTGCTAGGTGCCCATTGCTGGGCTGTTTGCTTACTTAAGGCATCAACTAACCATAAGCAAGCATATTTTATCCTCAGAGTAGCGGGCAGGGCTGCCGTTTTCAAACAACCCTGCCCCTGTAGTGACCAGCGACGCGTGACCGGTGCCAGCCCTCTACCGTTTTCCGCGGCTGGTGCCTACCAGGCTGCCGCGATTGTCGTAGTAGTTTTCAGTGCCGTCACTTTGCCTGATGACACTGCCGCTGAAGTGGCCGTCACGATCATACACACTGACGTTGCGACCGTTGTTGTAGGTGGTCGTCTGACCGGCATAGCTGCCATTGCGGTCATAGTAGCTGCGCTGCTGGTCCGCCGCGGCAGCGGCACAGCCGCCGCCTAGCAATACCAACAACACAATAAGCAGTCTTCTCAGTTCAGCTTTCATGGTGTACCTCTGTTTGTTGTAAATGCGTGCGACGGCAGGCCATGGTGTGCAAACCTACCCGCCAGCGTCCACAGCCTGCCTTGGTTGCCCGACGCGCACGCTCACCGGGTGAAAGGTCGCTGGCGGTATTCATCAAATAACGGCAAACGTTTGTTTGATCACAGTGGCCAAGGTGGCATTGCAAAACACGTGCAGCGCTTGGCCGGTCATATTGCGATCACGCAGTTCTATTTGCTCCGTGTTATGGTTGTAGGCCACGCAGTAGCGGCGGCCGGTGGTCTTGCTGGTGAACCAAAGCATGTTGCCCATGCCGCCGCTGGCCTGCCGCACTTCAAAGCTGCCAGGCTTGGCACGCCAGATGATGCAGCCGACCAACAGCAACGCCACCACGTCAACATTCTGAGCATGGCAGTTGGCACGGTTGATCACACCGTTGATGTACAGATGCAACAAATCAAGGTCATTCACTTTCACAGTCATGTTGTTTCAGTCTCCACTGTTTGTTTGTAAGGTGCGGAGTTGCGCAATTGAATGGTACATCCTATCAACGGCAGGGCCACATTGCGCTTCCCGTTGTTCGGCCCTCCGCGTGGCCGTCACTACCTCCCTGCCTTGTTTGTTTGCGTGCGTTAACAGCCTTGCATGGTATGTCGTCCCTTGAACCACCAAGTGGACCACAGGCTGCCTTTCTGAAACCCGACGCGCACGCTCACCGAGCGGATACCACCCACTTGATGGTAACTATTATTCCGTAACGCTGTAGATTTTTGTCTTGATGCCTTTGCTGCCGTCACCGCGCGCATGGGCGGCACGCCAACTGCGCAACGTAGGGCATTTGCTGCACTGGTAGCGCTCATGATCAACATCGCTTAGCCGATGCCAGTCATGATCACAGTGCCGGTCACGGTGGTAGTGCACCCACGTGCCCATCACGTCATGCAGTATAGGTGATTTGCGGTGACCAAACACAAGCCGGCGGATTGTTTGTTTTTCAGTCAGCTTGATTGACACCACGCCATGGCTGGCAAACACCTTGCGCTTGCCGCGCCAAATGCCCTGGCGGTGCGGCACCTGGTCAATGCGTATGGTCCCGCCCTGCTTGTGCCCATGTATCAGCAACAGGCAAGCAGCACCGATCAACAAGTCACCGCCGCCAAGGAAGGCCGCCTCACCGATGCTGACCGCACCGTCAGCGTTGGGCAAATCCAAAGGCGTGGTCAAGTTGTAGTTGGCCAGGAAGTAATCATAGTCCGCACGCACCATGACGATGGTGCCGTCCGGCTGCCGCATGCCGCCCAGCAAATAGGCCAGCTTGATGATCTCATGGCGCACCTTGTCAGTGCTGGCCTTCATGCCCCAGGCACTGCGCATGCCAAAGTCACCCCACAGGTGGTGCAGCGGCGTGGTTTGACCAACGCCAATGTCAGTTTGAAACATGCCGAGCGTGTTTGGGAATTTGCCGGCCTGGTCATTGGCGCAGAATGAAAACAGGTGGCCATTGTCAGCCGTATACAACAGACCCAATTGACTGTCGCCAGGGATACGCAGCCGACCTGGCGTCGGCGGTCGCCAGGCGTCAAACATCGCGCGGGCATCAATCAGTTCAATGTAGGTGTTTTCATAGGGCGGCTTGGCAAACACTATTTGCTCTGCCACCAGGTCACCGGCCGTATACAACAGGTGACCTACATGGGCGCAGGCTTCCGCATCAAACACAAACCGCCGCGCGGTGGGCGTGGCGGCCTTCAGGTGACGTTCAATGCCTGGCTTAAGTTCAATGATCTTTTGCCAGGTATCCAGCAGCATCGGGGGATGCTTGCGCATGGTACACACTCCATAGGGGTTGGTTCATTGCATGAGTTCATCACTTTGGCCTCCATTCCCAAAACACTTCACCGTTGACGGCAAACTGTGGCCGCTTCACCTGGCCGGCGGTGATGGCCATTTCCACAGCGTAGTCACTGCCGAACCAAAAGATGCTGGGCAACTCACGCAGGCTGACGGTATTGCCGCCGCGGTCATGCGCGTACAGCAGCGCACGGCCGCCGTACAAACCTTGGCCGATGGCAAAGTAGCGCTGTGGCGTTTGCTTCAGGCTGAATTCATCCACGACGATGCTAAGCCCTGACGTGATATTGCCATGGTCAACCTTGCCAGGGTTCAGGCCAACCATCAGCAAAGCACTTTCAAAGCTGCTGGCCTCAATCAGTATGGCATTGCATTGACTGGGATCAACTAATCCATAGCGCAGCATCACAAACCTCCTAACAGTTTGAGTATCAACAGCAGCAAGGCGGCACGCACCGCCAGCCGCAGCAACAATAGCATATTGATCATACGCTGATGCAGGATGCGCAAGCGCAACTCAGTTAGTTGCGCCTGCAGCAATGTATCCTCATTTGCCTGCGGCGAGCCCTGTCGCTGCCGCCGTTCCTCAAGATTTATGATGCGCACGGCCGTTGCCTTTCGCCTTGCCTGTAACGGCGTTACCGCCGTTACGCTTGGCCAGCCAGGCCTTGACCACGGCCAGCACCTTGGGTTCATCCGCCTTGCTGAAGCACCAGCCGAAGTCAGGCTTGGCCAGTGCCTTGGTGGTGCGCAGGGCACGCCGCACCAGCTTGGCCTCACAGCCCAGCACCTTGGCAAAGTGGTGGGCGTCCAGCATGCCATCCGCCTTGCGGCGCATAGCGCGGGCACTGGGCGGCTTTGGCGGCAAAGCCTGTAGGGCAGCCACCCTTTCAGCCTTTTTCGCCTCAGTGGCCCGCTGCTGGGCAGCCAGGTGCATGTCCCAGTCATCCCAACTTAGGCTTCTTGGCTTGCGCCAGTCCACCCGGTCAGCACCGTTGCCGGCAACCTTGCCGCCGGCTAGCCAGGCCGCGCACTTGGCCGCCTGGGCCGCGGTCAGCGGCTGGCGGTTGGCCACCAGCAGCCAGGCGGGTATGCCGCCATCCGCACCGTCATCAATCACCGCGGTAGCAACCGCGGCGGACTTTGCCTTCACTTTTTTAGCCATGATACACCTTTGTGTTTGTGTTGAACTCCAAATAAAACGGCAGCGGTGCGTATATTAGCACCGCCGCCGGTAGCAAACAAGCAAGCGTTAGTTGTTGTTGTGGGTGGCGGCGACTTTGAACGGTAACATGCCTCTTAGCCTGACCGCAGCCGCAAGCCGCCTTTCATTGCGTAACCCGACGCACCCACTCGCCAGGTCGGTGTCCCGCGGTGGCTAACCTTCAATAAGGCGGTGATCATGAAAGCATTGCAGCGCCTTGGCAATGGCCGCCTTGGCTTTGGCAAAACTCATTTGCCCTTCGTCCTGCAACACATCAAGCAGTGCCGACAGCGTTGCGCTGGTCAACCCTATTGGTTGACCAGATGCAGCTATCATCACGTTCAGCAACTTTTCACGGATGCATTCCCACTCTGCTTGGTCAGCGTCAATTGCCAGGTACTTGCGGCGCAGCCGTTCATCATCAAGGATAATTATCAAATTCAACCTCCACTGTTTGACGACCTGATCATCAGGCGCAGGCGGTCAGCCCTGCACTACAGCGGCAGCGCAAAAGCGCCACCACCGTTTCACTATTAAGCGGCTTGGCCACCGCCTTCATCCTCAGTGAACCAGGCAACAAACTCCAACAAATTCACTCTGCCGCTATCACTGATGTTGGCCATGATGAAGTCACGCTTCTCAGTCCAAGTCATGTCGTCGTCATCATCAACAAACTTTTCCAACAAGTCCGCTAAGCGTTCAACGTCATTGCTAGTCATTGCAGCCTCCTCATGTTTGCCGTCACAGTACGGCGGCGGCCGTCACCCGTCACCCGGCCGCCGCCGTTTCACTAAGGCAGCTTGGTTAAGATATCATCGGCCACCGCCTCCGGGTACTTGGTGCGCACCCTGGCAATGATCTCGTCGCGCGTCCACAAGTTGTCCACCCATGGCCAGCCTTCATCATTGCGCAACTGGCAGGCGTTGTTGAACTCACGGCAAGTGGCCACGTCAACTTCACCTGTGAGCAACAAATCCCACAGCCGGTCACTCATGCGCCAGGCAATGCGCGCCTGCGCCTCCGGCGTTGTTGCGTCAGCCGTTATGAGGCCTATCAACACATCAGCATCGATCTTCATTTTATCACCTACTGTTTGTTTGACCTGATCATCAGGCGCAGGCGGTCAACCCTGCACTACGGCGGCCGTCACCCGGCCACCGTTTCACTTCGCTTGACGGCTGTGATGCTCCAAACCAAGGCCATCGTCCAAATTATTACAAACACTGCAAAGCCTAGTTCAACAGCCAACAGCCATTCATCACTGACATTATTGATGTTGGCAAACTCAGCTTTGTGCCTGGCTATCATTATGATCAATAAGGCGGGTGGCGTGAAGCCAATGCCATTGAACACGCTGATAGCCAGCGTGTTGTGATGCTGCCTTAGCTTGGCCACCACTGTAGGGATGAAAGCCACTGCGATGAACACGGCAACGCCAGGCTTCAATGCGGCAACAATTATCAAGCATGTTATGTAAAGACCCATGTCACACCTATTTGTTGTTGGAGTAGTTTGTTGTGGACGTCAGCGACTTTGAACGGTATGAGCAAATATAGCCAACCACGGCCGCAAGTCGCCTTTCGTTAACCCGACGCGCCCACTCACCGGGCGAGTATGCCCGTGGCGGCTAACTACTACATGCCATAAAGCGCGTACGGAAAAACTTCCCGCACCCATTGTTTGAATGAAGGCGTGCCGTACCAGGCGCACAGCACCTTGTATTCTTCAGCCGTCATGCACTCACCGCCGTAATCATCTTGGCAAAGCATGCCGGCATCGCACACCACTTCAACAACTTCACTGCGCCGCATGGTGGCAGCTTCACCACCATAGGCTTGCAGCACGTCACCGCCGATGCCTTGCCACACCCGCTGCAGCATGGGTGCCCAGCGGACTTTCTCTTCAGTCGTTATTTGAATACGCTTTTGCATTTCACACCTATTTGTTGTTGACCTGATCATCAGGTGCAGGCGGTCAACCCTGCACTACGGCGGCCGTCACCCGGCCGCCGTTTCACTCACCTTGCCGTTATTTCATTCCAGTGCTCCAGGGCGTAGCGCACAGCGCCGCGCTTTGCCTCGTCCTCGTCCACGCCCTGGCTTAGAAGGGCATGGTAGGCACGCAGAATGACGACACGATCGCGTGGTGATTTCAGATCGAGTTCGTCGGGCTTCTTGCGGTACTTCTTCATTTGTCAACACCTACTATTTGTTGGACCTGATCATCAGGCGCAGGCGGTCAGCCCTGCACTACGGCGGTCACCCGCCGTTTCACTTACCAGCCTTCATCAACCACCATCGGCATGGGGCATGCGATGGGGTCAACCGTGAAGCTGCGGCCGTCAGGCGTCACCACGGTCAAGAATTCAGCCTTGGCCTGTGGGCCACACTCAACCCACTCACGCTTTACAATGCGGCCTACAAGCTTCACACCGGTAACCGTCAGAAACGTTACGTTTTCCATTTCACACCTGTTTGTTGTTGACCTGATCATCAGGTGCAGGCGGTCAGCCCTGCACTACAGGGCCGCAGCCCTGTTTCACTACTTGCTCAGAAGTTGGCTGCGCCAGCCGTGCCGGCTTTCAGTGCTCGGCAGGTCAGCGTAGGCATGGCCCTTGTGGCCAATGAAGCCGCTACGCTCAAAAGGCCGGCCGTCAGGCGTGCACACCATTTCAGGGTGCCGATACAAAATGAAGCTGGGCTTGTGATTGTAGTTGGCAGCAAGCCGGAAGCCCAAGGCCAGCATGCGCTGATGGGCACGCCACATTGCGGTTGACCTGGCCAAGATCATACCTTCATTCGTCACTTCATGCCGGCAAGTTTCGACGTTGAAGCGTTCAAGCCTGGTGATTGCGATGCGCGTATTGACGTGCAGGTACTTGGCAGAACCTGTGATCGCAATGAACGCCAGGGCATTTTCAGTAGTGCGCATTGTCATTTCAACACCTATTTGTTGTTGACCTGATCATCAGGTGCAGGCGGTCAGCCCTGCACTACGGTGACGCTGTGCGCGCCACCGTTTCACTATTTCACCGCGGCCAATGCAGCGGCCAACCCTGTAGTGAAGGTCGGCGCTGCACCTTCATCAACGCATACAAACACAAAGCCATCGGCCGTGCCGCCGCCGTACCAGCGGCCACGCCAGCCATATTTGTTGGCCAGCGTTTCAGCGGCTTTGGCGTGGTTGTTGTTGATATTGAGTGCATCATCGTAGTTCACAAACACACGCCCAGCACCAGCAGTGGCAATGATGCGCGCATCATGTGTTTGGGTCGCTCCAACATACCTGGTTTTGATAGCTTGATACATGTTAACACCTATTTGTTGTTGACCTGATCATCAGGTGCAGGTGGTCAGCCCTGCACTACGGTGACGCTGTGCGCGCCACCGTTTCACTATTTCACCGCGGCCAATGCAGCGGCCAACCCTGCACACCGCCATTGCACGATCATCTGGTAGTCGTAGAAGGTCATCATCCGTTCTCCTTTGCGCCGCACAGTCCGTTCGCCTTCGCGGCCTTCCGGCCCTCCTCGGTGATCGCCCAGATAACCTCGGACCCGTGGTCGCTACCGAAGCCGTGGCAGAGGTGGACGGTCGAGGAGTGGCTGGAGACCTGGGCGAGGAGCCCCGCCTCCATCAGGCCGGTCGCGGCGTTCGCTTCCCGGTAGCCGTAGGCCCGCCGCTTGCGCGAGGTGATGTAGCCGTGGATGGTCGCGACCCGGCCGAACCGGCTACCGTAGGCCCGCTCCAGCAGGGCAACCTGGGTCTTGGAGAGCTTCATGGTTCCTTTCCTTTCACCCGGTACATAGGACGCTCTTTGCATTTCAACACCTGTTTGTTTGTTGATATAATCAACCGCAAGGCGGCAGCGTCAAGTGGTCACTGGTCATGCTCACATTGTGTCATGCCTATAGCTGACGCTGGGCCATGACGCTGCTGCCTTGCGGTTGACCTGATCATCAGGTGCAGGTGGTCAGCCCTGCACTACGGCAGCGGCCGGGTGGCCACCGCCGTTTCACTAAACCTTCTTGATGCACTCAGGGCCGATGCCCCGCTCGATGCTGTCAGGGTGGGTCAGCTTGCGGCCACACCGGCCGCACTGGCCCTCGTGCCAGACTTCAACCTGGTCAACCGGCAAGTGGTCACGCACCAGGTGTTGCCACACCCAGGCAAATGCCTTGGCGCTTGGCGCATCACGTGCAATGTCACCCGGCCGCGGATTTTTGCGGCCTGCCCAGAACACGTCACGCTTGATCAGCCCCAGGTATTTGTAGCTGGCGGTGTTGTCAGGGCCGACCAACACCTTAACAAAAATCACGCTGCCGTCATCCGGCATGCCGAGCTCGTAGGTGAAGTGATTTTTTGTCGCCTTGCTTTTCAGCGTCACCGTGCCCTTGCCACCGTGAATGTACTGCCTTGCGGTCAGCGCATCAGTGAACTGCCGGCGATTGCTGACCGGCTTGACCGGCTTGTTTTCAGCCTCAAAGTCACCCTCGAGATTGTCGAAGTAGTCAGCCTGCGGCTTTGCATTACCATTCTGCATTTTAACACCTGTTTGTTTGTATGACCTGATCATCAGGTGCAGGTGGTCAGCCCTGCACTACAGCGGCTTGCGCCGCTGTTTCACTTTTTGAAAGTCTGCTGCAGCTTGATTTGATCACCGGCCATGCGGCCAGCCGTGGTGCCAAGGCCAAGGTGCATTGTACGTGCACGTGCCTTCTTGACGCCCTTCAACAACTCATCGGCCGCGGCCAACGCCTGGTCAATCACGATCAGCGCCGTGCCGGTTGGCATCTTGCTACGCTCATGCGCTGTGATTTCAGCCACCCGCTGCCGGATGCGGCGGCAGCAGCCTTCCTTGAACGTCAGCCGGTACTCTTTTGACTGCGCCTTGGTAAAGCTGCCGAAGCGTACACGGTCAGCCCGCCTGGCTGCCTTGTACAAATCCTGCATTTGGTCGTTGACCCACTGCAGTGTTTCAATGGCCACCAGCACGTTGCTGGGCTTGCCGACAAACTGCACGCTGCCGTTATTGCCGGCCCACACCACGCGGCAGTTGAACATCTCAGCAATCGCCTGCGTCAGCATGCGCTGCCAGGTTTTATCAACTTCAAAGTTGTGCCAGTCGCCCTTGACGGCGGCTTGCTCAGTAACTTCTTCAACGTTGTCGATATTGTACTGCAGCATCATTTGCTGCGCCTTGGCCATGGCCAAGGCCGCTTCAGCTTCGGTGGCACCAGCATCGCGCGCCAGCCGCAGCATCTTGCGGATTTTGTCAACGATCTTGCCGTTGCCGAACGTGTTCACGTCAACCTTTGTTTCATCAGACATTTTAACACCTGTTGTTGTTTGTATGACCTGATCATCAGGTGCAGGTGGTCAGCCCTGCACTACGGCGGCCGTCACCAAGCCACCGTTTCACTTCACCAACGTGGCCGTGGCTCGCCAAAGCAATCAGCTTCATGGCAAGCCAAGGCGTATTCGTCTTCATCGCCCCAGCTATCAGAGCCATACCGTGGCTCAAGTTCAAACCAGCACCCAACGTCAGTGAAAGGCGTGCCTACGTTAATGTGACGCAAGATTGCCTTGGCCGTGCCGGCATTAGCGTAATTGTCATCGCCCCAGCGCCAACGCCGACCGTCACTGTGCTCAGCACAGATGTAAAAGATTTCAACAAACACTTCGACAGGTCCGTCTTCAGTGTTACGTTGCGCAAAATAACCATCAACCGCTACGTTGATATTCAACATTTGCTTCACCCTATGGGTTGTATGACCTGATCATCAGGTGCAGGTGGTCAGCCCTGCACTACGGCGGTGGCCGCAGCCACCGCCGTTTCACTCACTCAGTTGAAGTCACGCCAGGCCAGATCGGCCCGCACGTCAAAGTCAAGGCCAAAGCAAACCTTGACGATCATGCGTACTCGCTCACGCTCACCGTCAATCACCAGCAAGCCCTTGCCCAGGTAGCGGCCAAACAGCTTGCGCTGATCAGCAGCGTTCAACTTGCCGCGCCAGGTGCCAAGCACCGTGCCGGTGTGTTCACTCACAAACAAAGCCAGGTTGGCAGCGTAGTCAGTCATGTCATTCACCATTGTTGTTGACCTGATCATCAGGTGCAGGTGGTCAGCCCTGCACTACAGCGGTGGCTTTGCAGCCACCACCGTTTCACTCACAGCCTGCGGTTTTGCTTGGAAGCTACAACCCAAACACTGGTCAGTGCTTTGTTTGTAGCGGGCAAACATACTAGGCAGGCTTTGGGGTCAGGCGTTGTGTGCAGGTTTGCTTGTTGGGCATTGGCCAGCAACAGGCACGGCGGCGGTGCGCACTACCTGTACACAAGAACTGAACCCCTTTACCCGTAACCGTGCCCGCTTCACCGGCACCACTGTGCGATATTCCCAACTCAATTTGTACCCAAAAACTACACCCGCAACTAAGCGAAAGCAAGCAAAAATAAAGCAAACAAGCAGAATTCTCGCAGGCAAAAATCCATGCGATTTCAATGGCTTGCCATGTACCACCAAGGCCAGCCTGTGTACAAATCTCAAAATAGGTAAATAACCCTAGACGACGGGTCAGTGCGCGTGCTCACAGCGGCTGGTCAGCACGGCGGCGACTTCCGGCCATGCCCACTTGGCCGGCCCACCATACCAGCAGCCCAGCGGTTGCACGACCATCAATCTGTTTGTTAGTAGTTGCTCAGCACGACAGCCGCAGAACAACCAGAGCTCGTCCGTCACTGGCCGCTTGCCATAGCGCCGCGCAGCTACAAATACATTCCCACCTGTACGTATGCGGCGGCTGATCCAGGCGTACTGTTCCGGCCGCAGGGTGACGCGCCAGCCGCTGCAGCTTTTCAACTCAAGCCAGCCTTCAAACTTGCCATGACAATAATTCAGGTCAGGCACACCGGCACCCAGCGCCGCTGTCTCTACGCGTTGCCAATGCCAGCCAAAGCGTAGATGACTTTGCAACAACATGTTCAAGCCGCCGTCAGTTGCCATACTTGCCTCCTGCTTGCTTTGTGGCTAAGCTGTTTGCTTCACACTTCACCACTTGTTAACACATATGGAGGATCAAAGCCAATGTTCAGAGTTGTTATAATGTGCGATGACCGCAAGTTGCCTGACGTGCTGCATGCACTGATCGGCAAGGTGCATGGCAGCCCGGAAGTCATGCCGGTGATCAACGCCACCGTCAGCCGCAACGGCCAGGTGAAGGCCGCCAGCAGCGGTGATCGGATGGAAATGCTCGCCAGCTACATCAAACAACACAAGCTGCAAACCATGACCGCCAATGAAATGCGCGCGTTCTGCATGCACATCGGCCTGAGTGAAAGGTCATACGGCTTTGTGCTCACGCAGGCTCAGGAGGCTGGCCTGCTGCGCAAGGGTGGCGGCAAAAACAGCAGCCGGCCAGTGTATAAGGTGGTGGTGTAATGCGGGCCAAGATTTACAAAAGCTACCTGTTCAGGGACAAAGACCCGGCCATTGATGAACTGCGCACCGTCATGCAGCAGGCCAATGGCGGCAAGTTGACCAACAAACACATACACAAGGTGGAAGAGGCTGGTGGACCTGCATTCGGCACGATGCATGAATGGTTTCATGGCAAGACTAAACGGCCGCAAAATGCTACGCTGGAAGCGGCTGGTCGCGCGTTAGGATACAAGCGCGTCTGGGTTCGGCACGCTCCTAACAAATAGACTGCAAACGTTTTGCTTGCTTTGCCCAACCCACCTGTGGCAAACTTGCGCCGGAGGCTACCAATGGCTGCTGAGAAACTTTACCGCGGCACGCGCGTACCTGGTGCACGCGTGGCACGCGTCATGATCTACAGGGCAGGGCAGGCAGCGCAACTGCTGCCGATGCGGCTTGACCTGTTCAACCACTCACCCGCAGGGCTAGAGTGGGGCTACGGCGGCAGTGGGCCGGCCCAGCTTGCGCTTGCCCTGTTGGCTGATGCCACCGGCGACGATAACTTGGCGGTGAAGCTGCACCAGTCATTCAAATGGGCAATCATCGCCAGCCTACACCGTGACCATGACTGGGAAATATCTGCGGACGCAATCCAAGCCTGGTGTCGCAATGTCAACAAATAAATGGGACATGTACTATGATGAACTGCTGCGCCACTTCAAGTCTATTGGCATGACACCAATACAGGCTGAAACATTGGCGCTGCAGGAGTTGCGCGTCAGCCTGCGCAAACAAGCCGGCGGTCGCCATTCACCGTGGCACATACGTAAGACCTGGTGGAATGGCCACTATGCAGTGTGGCAACTAGATCAATGGCTGGCCACCTTCAAACACTACAGTGACGCTGTGGCGTTCACTGACAACTTGGGCCATCAACAAGAGGAGCACAGTGATGAACAACAATGATGACTTGCTGAAGGACATTGAAAGTGCAGCACGTGCCGTACAGCGCAGCAACGGCAGCAGCATCAACCAGCAGCAATATGACTTTGCCATGCTGGGTGAAAAGATAGCTGACAGCCTGGTGCAGGCCGCCGAGGACCAAGTAGCCCAGGCCACGCAAAAATTGGAGGAGGTGCGGGCGTTTGCCGACACCCTGCGTGCGCAGATCAATGAAAAGAACAATGAACTGGCTGACATGAATAGTCGGCTAAAGTCATTTGGTGAAAGCATCCTTGATGCACATCGCAAGTTCAATGAAACAGCCGCTGCCGTGATCACACAGGGCAAGCGGCTGCCTGAGCCACCGGCACGTTAACATCAAACAAACATGGGGCGCACATGTTCATGTTGACACAGACACTCATAGCTATAGCACTATGCTCAGCGGCATTCGTGTTGGTGGTGGCCTACCCACCAGGAAGGATCAACAAATGAACGACTGCTTTGCCTTTTGCATAGGCCACTGCATAGGCTGTGGCCGGCCCTTCAGCTTCAACCCTGTGCGGGTGCCAAGCATCCGCATCAACGGCAACCGCGAGCCAGTATGTGAAAGCTGCGTATACAGGGTCAACCCTGTGCGCATCGCCAATGGCTTGAAACCCATTGTGCCGGCACCTGACGCGTACTTTGCCTGCATGGCGGAGGAGCTACCGTGAGCAAGTTTGACGCTATCAAAGCCCAGCGTGAAATCATTGCCGGCCTGCTGGACGTACACAAGGTGATTGTAGCACGTGCGCGCCAGGCCGAGCGTCAGCATGTTGAAGCGGAAGCGGAGTACAACAGCCTGATCAAGCTGGACAGGTTCATTGATGACATGTTGAATGAGGCCAAGAAAAAGCTGAACGCATTGGAGAACCAATGACCATACAATGCACTCACAAACACTATGACTATGATCTGCATGGCTACTACTGCCCCTGTGGTCAGCGCATGCAAAAGCTGGTCACGGCACAGCGTGACGTTTACTGGTGCGGTGACGTGCCAGCCACGGATGACTTTGGTGTGCAAATAGCATTTGAGTTTATTGATGGTCGCACTGCAGAAGGCGGTCACTGGGCCATCATGACACCAATCAGTTGGCAACTACATGGCTGCGGTTTATTTGGTGAAGGTTATGGCCAGGTATACGTCCGCACGCCACATGGCCAATGGATCAAGGTGAAGGGGTAAGCATGAACTGGTGGAATAAATTTGTTGGTTGGCTGCGCGCCAGGTTCAAGCCGGCACCGCGACCTACACCATCGGAACCATTTGAGTATGAATGGCCGCCGCCGCAACCGCGGCCGTCACCCGTCCCCCGACCACTGCCGCCGCCATCTGCCGCGCCTGAGCCAGCACCGCAGCCTGAGCCAGCACCGCAGCCTGAGCCAGCACCACCATCGCCGGCACCGGAGCCACCACCCGTGCCGCCTGAGCCAGCACCGCAGCCGCCGCCGGCTGCTGAAGCACCGCCACCAGGCAGCAACAGGCGTGCGCGGCGCAAGTGGGAAAAGGAGCGGCGCAAGAAGGACAAGTTTGTGCAGCCGCATGGGCCAGCGCCAATATTCATTCCACACAAAAGTCACAACAAACAAAAGATGCCGACGCCACCGCCGCCAGATGACTGCAGTGATGGTCGCCACATATACAGTGGTAAGGACGGCACAGGTTACATGGAGAGTGAACTGTACGGTGAGTTTGCTTTCCGTGACACCATACTGGATCAGCTTGACCGCTACTGGGTCTATTTGCAGCGCATGCGGCTGCATGATCCTGACGCCTATGGCATGTACAGCCAGCTTGGTGCTGCGGTGGTGCCGCCGGCTGCCTGGTCATTGCAGGACGGACCACACCACCTTGATGAAAACAGGAGCAAGCCGCCACCGCAGCCACTCAAATTATCACCGTGGTGGAAGGTCCACCGGCCAACGTTTGGCTGCATCGTCTATGGCATCACGCCTTTGGTTGAAAAGTATGAAAGCGAACATCAAGACATGTGGGTGCCAAAGTTCATGTACTTCAACAAATACAACAAGCCGCCGCCGAACATACAACCCACCAGCGGCGGTGACGTGTATGGTATGACCATTTGGTGGGACAAGCCCCATGTAAAGAAAATGACCCGCAGCAACAAAGGCGGTGTGCCCGAGGAGTACGCTGTGTTCATCAGCAAGGATGGCACTGACGTACACGCCTTGCCAATGTGCAAGGTTGAAATGGTGCCTATCCCTGAAAAATGGAATGGCCTGGTGCACTTCAACATACCGCAAAAGGCCTGGCGCATCCCCAAACAATTCATAGCTTGGGCCAAGTTCAACAACATGGAGCCTGACCAATTCCTGACTGACATATTTATTGATGCCGCCAACCATGTTGAACAAGCCAATTATTCAATGACGCGCATTGCTGTGAGCAAGGGCAATATGACCGCGGTGTTCGGCGTTGACCCGCGGCGCATGGCCTATTTCTTTCAAGACCGTGACGTAACCTTGACGGTCAACGGCAGCAGGCAACGCGTCTTTCACATGGTGCGCGCCCATGTAAGGAAAACCGGCAAAGCGGTGAAGTTTCACTTCCGCGGCTTGCGGGAATTTGAATGGGCCGGCTATCACGTCAAGATCACAGTGCCAGGGCGTGACCACTTCATGCTGCCTGAAATAGACATAGGCTGTGATGACAGCTATTGGCTGGACAAAAAAGACAAAGACAACATGACCCAACCGCAGCTTGGCAAGCTGCTGAACAAAATGATGGCCGCCGGCCGTGGAGGGCACAAATGAAAAACTCAACCATAGAAATCATCAAGACAATTGAAGCCAGTGCTGACCGTATGGTTGAAAGCAATGCCGCCATCGCGCGCGCTTTGGATGAACTGGCTACGGCGGTTGCCAGCATAGCAGGTTCATTTGCAAGCATTGCTGATGCGTTCAACGATAATAAGGAACGTGAACGTGAACGTGAAAAAAACAAAGGCGACAATAGCTAATGTTCGGTGACAAGCAAATAGTGCTAGCCAAGCTGCATGCACTGGCGCAGCAACAAACAAACACGTTGCGCAAGCTGGACGAGCAACTGGTGCCGTTCTGGGCTGACTATCGCCGCATCAAAGCGGCCATCACAGCCAGCCATATTTGTGACCATGACCAGCCGCAATGCGTGCAGCGCTATAACGGCAGTGACACTGCCCGCGCCCAGCGCAGGCAATTATTTGCTCAGCTAGATGCACTGGCTGACAAGTATGGTGCCACCCGCAACCAGCAACGTAGCGCCAAACGTGAATTGGAAATCACCATCATGGAAATCAAACGGCTGACAAGGACCAAATCATGACCGAGGATTTCAATACCAGGCGGCTGACGCAACGCGTACAGGAATTAAAGCGCAAGTACGCCAATGACAAGGCCACCTACTTTGCTGAACTAAGCAAGGTGCTGATAGCCACTGCACGCAATGACGATGATCGCAAAATGTGGGAGGCAATGCTCAAACAAACAAAACAGTTCAGACGCCTTGGCCTGTGGGAGTGAGCAAATGATTTGTTGTTCAGCATGCGGAGGGGTCAGGTTTCTCAGGCGCGGGTCACTATGGCACCCGCTGCCAATATGCAAACCGTGCTTCATTGTTTGGTATGAAGGCGGCGATATTGATCAAACTTCAAGTGAGGCGGTGGGCAAAAGAAGTTTAGAATTGCAAAGGGACAGAAAATATCCATGGACGGGTGAGTATGACCCTAACACACCCATATGGACGTCTTGTTTGGTATAGGGAGTGAACAAACAATGCAAGACCTGGTAGCCACCTATGAACTGCAGTTTGTCATCGGCAGTGACGGCATCGTGCGCGTCAACGTGGATGACGTTTGCGTGCTGCGCGTGCGCTGCAGCGTTGATGACATACGCCTGATAGGCCTGGCCTGTTACCCTGACCGCTTGGGTGACACTGATACGTTCCAAATGCTGAAAGTGCCAACCCATGACTGAGTGGTTGGAGTGCCCCTGCTGCAAAGGGCAGGGCTACCTTAGAATATATGATCCGGAATGGCCGGATGCTGCACCAATATTCATAACGCCATGCTGCCACTGTGCCGGCACTGGCAAGATCAGCAATGACGGCCGTGGCCCGGAAACCAGAGAGGAACAAACAAATGATAAAGCCAATTGACGTTGCCACCTACAACATACAGTTTCACGGCAACCCGGCCTTTCATCAAAACGTAGCCTGGTATGCCACCACTGATGACCGCATTGTAGGCGTGGTGGTGCGTGACCTGGTGGACAATGACTACAGTTGGGTGAAGCTAATACAAGACGCGGACGGTAACTACACCGTGGCTGACCTGGACGCTTCACTTGACACCGTGGAGCAAGCCACCGCTGAACTACACAAGGCCATGGAGCAATCAAATGGTTGATTATACGACAAGTGAATGTGCCTGGTTTGCCTTAGAATATTTGATAGGACACACGCAGAAAAATCTTGGCAAAGATTTTGGTTACACCAATGGCAGCACAATCAATTTGTGTATTGCCGCATTTTGTTATGATATACTGAAAATTGATACATTACCAAGTCATCCAGTTAAACGCAAAAGGGTAATTGTTGATGCGCTACGCAAATATGACGGTACATTTGAGCAACCCACTAAGCGTGCTGAATATAAAACACGTATTGAATATAAACAAAATGAACATGATAATCGCAACAGACAAATATTTAAAAAGTATTTTGAAGGTTTTACATACAAACAATTAGGAAAAGAATTCAACCTTTCACCATCCCGTATCAGTAATATTATTTGGCGTGCTCAACCTGATTTAAAACTCATCAACAAACTTCCAATGAATGAATATTTTGAAAAATACGGTGAAAGACGTGAAAATTTGATTTCACCGTTATTGGAAAAACGCAAATTGATCATGCAACAAAGGCGTATGGGGATGAAAAAATGAAACCGTTCACCGTGGAGCAAGCCACCGCTGAACTACACAAGGCCATGGAGCAATCAAATGACTGATCCAAGACTTAAAAATGTAGGCAGCAAACGTGACCGCATACGCGACATGCAAATATTTAATACATATTTTGGAGATAGTTTAGCGACGTTCAAACAAGTTGGAAAAAAGTTTGACCTTTCAACGGAACGCATCCGTCAAATTATTAAGCGTATACATCGTGAACAATGTATTAGTAGCAACATTCCAATGAAAGAATGGAATAACAAATATTATAATTTGATCAAACAACGCCCACTGGTGAAGCTATGAAAGCAGCCATTGCAGCGTTTGCCGTGATCGGCATTGGCGTGGGTGCAGTCAGCGCCCTATGGCCAGCCGCACCGCCATCCAAGCCAGCACCGCCACCGCGAACAGCGCAGTGGCCACCGGAGCCACCGGCGATGACGCCCAAGGCAGTGCGGGTGATACCCATCGCGCCTTCACCGCTGGCCGCCGTGCCGCCGCCACCGCTGCCGCCTGACTTGCCACCAGCCTTGCCACCTACAGGGCGGGAGCTCGTAGCGGACCCGGTGTCACCCGTCCCACCGCCTGCAGCCAAGCGTGAGCGCAACCGCGGCGCACGCAGTGAAGTGCGTGACGGTGGTGGTGGCGATGACATATGCGCACGCCATGGCCGCCGCAAAGTCTACACCAACAAATACAGTTGGCGGTGCCGGCGATGACTTACAAATATGATCGCACTGATTGGATGCTGCTGATTGGCATGGTAGCGGCCATGGTGTTCATCTTAGCGTTAACGGCACTGCATTGACAAAGCAACCAAGCACTGGTTGCTTTTGGTTTTGTATTTCAATATAATGTGCTGTTTGGTTTTGACGTTCATGAAAGATCATGCGTCAACCAAACTTATTGGCACGGCAAATCACTTTTGATGGAAACAAACACAAGTGATCGTTTGCCGGCCTACACACAAGGAGGACTTGTAATGAGTACTGCTAACATGATCAGGGCGTTGAACCTGATTGAAAAGATGGCAGTAAGCACTGAAACGTCAATGGACAAAGTTGCTAAAATACTCAGGCTGCAATTCAGCAATGAAGCTGAGGAGGCAGCCGAGCGGCGGTCGTCACCCGCTGAAAAGGACATCATTGAAGCCAAGGTGCAGGAATTGTTTGGTAAAAATCCTGACTACTTCAATGAAGTCACGCCCAAGGAAATTGCCAGGGAAATTGGCGTGCGCGTCAACCAGGGCAACCGCAGCCGCATCCGGCACAAGGTCAAGCAGCTATTGCTGACCCATCAGCCGGCGGCCAAGCCGGCCAACAGCAAAAAGCCAACGGCAGTACCAGCCGCGTAACAACAACAGGTGGCGGTGGGCCGGCATGTGCCGGCCCACTTCATTCACTTAACAATGGGAAACATGCCAATGACCACGCCAAGCCCGGAAAGACTGAAAGTGTTGTGGGAAAAAGGCCGCAATTACTTCACAACGTTCTTTATTGAACTTGAACAAGTACGCAATGCATTTGGCAATGACGGAGAGTTTGGCTCCTGGTGCATACATGACCTGCATATAGGTCCGGATGCATTGGTCACAGTGTCAAAGGTACTTAGAAAATCTGAAGCTGAACGTGTCCGCAGTGACATGTCATTGGAACGTGATAAAGCCCGCGCCCAGCGCAGGGCCAAAAAAGAGGAAGAGCGCAGGCTGCGTGCTGAGGAGGCGGCCAGGCGTGCATTGGCCAAGGCTCAAAAGAAGGAGCTCGCCAAACGCAAAAACAAACAAAAGTCCAATGCGCTGTACCGCAAGCGCAAAAAGGAAGAGCAACTAAGGTTGTATGCCACCGCGGTCAAAGATGATAAATCACTAATTGATGTTAAACAACTAACACGCCTGCCAGATGACGTGTTGGCCAACAGTATCAAAGAAACTCAAACCATGGATCTGACACTCAAGGAAAATTGGATCAACAACAAAATTAAACAAGCTGCATATATCACGGCTGCCAGGGTCAAATACTCGGCTGATCGTCAATTTGGTGAATGGCTACAGCAGCACGACATTCACTTCAACCGGAATGAATTGGCCGCATTGACCAGCCTTGGATCAAATCTGACACACATGCGACAAGTGCTAGAGACAACAACACGCAACTCACTGCAATATATCTGGCGAGATGTTTGCAATGGCAAGCATTTACTACCAGCCGCTTAAATTATCATGCTGACACAACTGGTTATGCGCGGTGTACTTACGTAAGTACACTGAAAATTTAGTGAAACTAACTAAAGGAGATCTACACCATGACAAAACAACGTAGTAAGGATGCTGAACTAAATAAACTATTAAAGACCATAGAACGTTCTTGTTACTCGCCAAAAGCCATAGCGCAACGTGAGGCATATTCTAAACTTTCTATTAATGATGATTTCAAACTTACCGATGCCGTAATAATCAGTGGCTTCAAATCATTACAAAAGGAGGAAAAAACAATCTACATGAACTACGTTGATAACAAAATTGACAAAGCTAAAATGATTATAGACTGTCGGCTCAAACAATATACTGATGATAAAATAACAGAGCTTTTAAAATCTGTAATAGAAAAATATGGAGACAAATTCATCAAACAAAACATAGACGCATTGCTGATAATGAGCAAGGATATTGAACGGATGCGCAAAGCATACATGGCGGCAAATGACCCGCGGCTATCCGACCATGACGTTTACACCAAATATTATTTGCTGCACTGAAACCAAGGATGGCCAGCATCAAGCGCAAGCTGAAGCTGGCTTGATCATTGCCGGCGGTCACCCGCCGGCCAACCTTCAACAACAAACAAACAAGCGTTGGAATATTTTGTGATCAGAATTGCATTATTTGTTGAATGCAACTCTTGCATTGATGAAGAGTCTATATCATATAGAGTGCATGAAAACGCTCATGCACATCTACCTGCACCTGCTGGCCCTTGAACCCGAAGATGCCCACCACATCATCGGGCACGTTGTCAGGCTGTTCCTGTAACAACCGGCTGACCGTTAACTACAACAACAACATCACCAGTGGTCGTGATGTTGACCGTGGCAACCTCCGGCTCAGGCTCAGGCTCCGGCGCAGGCGGCACCACACCCAGCACAATGGCGGCTACCTTTTGCAGCAAGTCATCCGCCTGCTGCGTCAAGGTGACTTCCTTGCGATTGATTGGTCCCCAGTGCTTGCGCAGCACGCGCAAACCTACAGCGGTGGTGAAGGCGGCAAACGCGGGTGCATACTTGGCCAGCCACTGATAAGCCGCACCCTGGCCGCTGCCGTAGTTCTGCAGATCGTTTGTGCTGGGTGACGGCACCGCTTCATCAAACTCATCGTTGAAACCGTTCGGGTCAGCCCAGTAGTTGTCAAACAGCTTGACCATTTCCGGTGAACTGCTTTTGACGTTCCAGCTTGTTTGAAACAAACCGGCCTCCGCCGTTTCAGCAGTAACGTTGCTGGCGGTGGTGTCCCGCCCTGCCCAGTGATCACCGCTGCTCTCACGCATGCCCAGGCCGATCAGCAATGCAAACAGGGTGCGCAAAGTTTCCAAACCGGAAGTATCAGTGCGCCAGCCCAAGGCGGCGAGCTCCGGTGCGTACCAGGTCAGCGCATCCTTGTCGGCGTCTGGGCCAGCCGCCTGCGCCATCGCCAGTGCAGCGCTGCTGCCGGCCTGGTGCGCCTGCACCGCCAGGCCAAACGCCAGCGCCATCCCCTGCGTATAGCCAATGGGTGCACGGCCGCGGTCAGGCCAGGTGAAGCTAGCCAGAGGATGGCTGTTCACCAGGTCAAGCACCTGGTCAGCCAAGGATGCCGGCAAACGGTCGCTGCCGGCCTTTACGCGGGCCTGTAGTGCGTCTATCTGCGCCCAGGTGGCCTGCCCTACCACGCCATCCACAACCAACCCTGTGGCCGCCTGGTAGCCTTTGACGGCCGCATTGGTCACAGGGCCAAAGTCACCGTCCGTCGGGATGCCCAGCACCACCTGTAGCAGGGCCACGTCAGCGCCAGTCATCCCCTGACTGAGCGTGCGCCTGGCAGCCGGCGGCTGCGGCTGCGGTGTTGGCGGCACCGGCACTGGGCCGGCCGCCTTGGGCCACATCAGCGCCACAACGCTGCTGATCGGGTAACTGGATTTGTTGATTGCATCTGACTGATTGCCGCCGCAACAAATATAGTTGTTGCCGCTGGTGCTTTCATAAAACGTCACATGGCCGCCGCCACTGCGCGTGAGCACGACCACGCAGCCAAGCTGCGGCTTGGTCAGCCGCGTGCCCCATTCAAGGTCATCGCCCCAGCACCTGGCCCACAGCCAGCGGTCAGTGTCCGGTGCCGGCGGTGGTTGGTACGGCGGCCGGATGCCGGCCATCGTCATGCAGTACGCAGCAGCAAGGCCACACCACGGTGTGGCGTCGTGTTTGTAGCTGGCGCAATAAGCGGCCATGTCATCGTACGTTTCCGCAATGGTGTCACGCATGGCCATTATTTTAGGGTTGTCCGCGGCACCAGGAGTTTCCACGATGCCGATGCATGCGCGCATTGTTTGCAGCCAGGGCGGTGTTTCACTCATGTTGAAATACTTCTTCCAATGCGGCCAACGCCTGCTGATGGGCGGCAATGGCCTTGCGCGCACCGGCAAGGGCGCGCTCCGGTTGGTTGGTGGGGTCTTTCATCATGACGGCAAACAATGTTTGCACGTGCGCCTGCAGCGCCGCGTCCAGCGCCTGGCGCAAAACCACTTTCAAATGCTCATCATCATTCATTCATACACGGTCCAATCAGTAGCTAACATGTCCTCATGGGTTGGCACCCATGGGACGCAATCATACTCACCCTGCCGCTGGTAGATGTAGGCTTGCGTCATTTTGGAATGTTCATCAGGCTTCTGCAGGCCGAGCACAACGTCACGCGCCCAAGCGGCACGGCAAACCAGGTCACCGCCGATCATACAGTGCAACGCTCCGCCAAAGTCCATTTTATTTGCTCATGCATGTTTCGAGTAATTTATAGGTGCTGGTGAACTGGGCGCTGATAGCGTCCTGCCTGTGGATGCTGCTGTACAGCACCGCCATCATAATTAGGAATTGCAGCACCACCAGCGCCAGCATCAGCGGCTGCTGTTTCAGTCCATTCACAATGTCATGCGCCGCACGGCCAGCCACCTGTACCGTGCTTTGCGGCAGTTGCTCATTCATGGCTTACGGAACCTATCATTGCCATGCACGTTGGTATGCGCGCCAAACCGGCGCTTTGGAGTTTAACCCTCATGGACACTCAGCAATTGAAAGCCGACCTGGACAAGATTGCCCAGGCGGCAAGAAGCAACCCAGAGCAAGTGCAGCAATTGATCAATGAAGCCAAACAGAAAGTGGATCAGCTACAGGGTGGCGATGCCCAGCATCAACAAGGCGGCCAACAGCAACGTCAACGCTGAGTTTGATCCCCTGAGGGCGCTGCTACAGCGCCCTTTTGTTTGTTACGCCTGACCTGCATCCACTTGATTACTGCGGCTGGCAACGGCGAGGGAGGCACCAGCGTCGCCAGCCGCTGCATGGCATGCCTTACCCCACGGCACACCTTGCAACTGGGCATCATTGCTACTACAACAGTTTATTGACTGCGGTCTCAACTACAGTCTGCAGCGCCGCGTCCGTGATGACTGATCCATCCTGCTGCACCTGGCTATCCATGACCACGGTGGGCATCACCTGCGTAACGGCTGCCGCCGGGTTCCCCAATGTGTTTGCCGCCCAACGCATCCGCGTGTTGTGCGCAGGTGTGCCGGTGGCCTCGTCCATGATGTAGTTGGCGTATTTCATGCAGGCCACCTGCACACGATTACGGAACGTGGCATCAACCATCAATGCCGCGGTTTGCTCATAAGTCAGCGCCATCGCTCATCCCTCCTATCAAATCGCCTAGCAGATCCAACACTACCGTTGGTATGGGATTTTCATCCAGCTTGAAGCTGGCCGCCGGTATGGGCTGCAGCGGCAATTCAATGCTGGCGTTCAGCAGCTTCTTTTCTTCCTGATCAAACTGTATGTGCTGCGCCACCAGTGCGCTTTTATCCACACCGTTGACGGCGGATTTGATGGCCGGCAACTCACCCGTGCCGTTGGTTACCTGCAGCAGCAACTGATTGCGTGCCTCCATGTAGTCGTCATGCACTTCACGCAGCCGCCGCCTGGCGATGGCCAAGCGCAGCCTGGTCGTCCCGTCATAGCTGTACAGCTTGGGCTGTGCCCCGCCATCGCTGTAGTTGTCCAACTGCTGAATGGCTGCATACATTTCCAGCGCACGCTTCACAGGTAGTTTCATTTTGCTCGCCCCTTTATTACGCTATGCGGTGTGCTGACAAACCACCGCTGGCATTGATCGTGCCACCAATAAATGAGGCATAAGCCGTGCCCCACGCAGTTATTGGTGACGTGACGGTCATGATCTTGACCGTTATCGCAGTGATATAACCGGACGCATCTCCCATCATTTGATAGGTGCCAAAGCCACCATCAGCATCCTGCACCTGCCCTATGGAAGCATAAAGCTGGGCGGCTGGTGTGATGCCACTGATGTTAAACGTGCAAATATACACAACAACATAAATTCCTGGTCCCAATGGCAAGCTGGCCGTAGACTTGTGCGGTGGTGCGCCACCCAACGCCTGCGTGCCGCCGGCATTATTCAACGTTTCACCAATGTAGCCACCTAACATAGGCGTGCCGTTGGTCGTGCCTCTGATGGCAGTGCCAGGGCCATTGGCATTATTGTGATTGATCACCAAACGATTGCCAGAGGTGAAATATATCTGGCCAATGTTGGAGCCTTGAAAAACAACTAATCCATCAACATCAGCCGCTGATTGATACAAATGAAGTTTTCTAGAAACAATGCTGTTATCACCAGGGTCGGTAAACGCGGCTGACCCTACGCTCAGTCCACCGGAGGACAGGAAGGTTGCCGTCCGCCGATATACACCACCCACTTTACCGAATGCCATATCCAAGCGTGCCGGCATTACACCACCGGCTGGTGCACCATCACAAACAAACGCCATTCCTGCGGCAGCTTGAAAATTAACACCATCGTCACCTTGAAAACTTAACGCACCAAGTGTGTCACCAATACTGATCATGGCATTGTTGCCGATGATGCCTGAGCGTGACTTGCGGAATGTAATTGCCGGATATACTGTACTGTTTGCCCATGCAGTCAAATACTGCATGACGTAATCATTGGCCGAATGCATTTGCAGCCAAGAATATGCCTGCTGCGTGGCCTCCACCGCATTGTGACCAATCACCACCTTGCCGCCGTTGAAATAATTGTTTGCCGTGAACGTGTTTGCACTACCGGCAAGCACGTCACCTTGCGCGTTGGCATTCAAAGTGCCGGTGGCAGTATCAAATGACATACGTGAACCAATCACAACGGCTGCCCAAACGTCCGTTGCCTTGCGATAATAAATGGTGTTGCTGCCGCCAAGGTTTTCCAAAGCCGCCAAATCATTGGTCAATATCAGCCCTGTGCCTTGCCGTGCCAGGCCGGCGGTGGGCAAACTGATGCCTTGAATGGTGACGCCAGCCGTATCCTTGAAACCGGCAAGCTGGCTGGCAGCCACCGGCAACTCTGTAACCACCGTACCACCGCCACCTGTGACCGCCGTCAAGTCACCATTGACAAAACTCAAACCAGTGCTGACGTTGACCTTGGACCAGGTATCAACACCTGACCTGTAATAGATGGCACCAATATCATTGGCTGCCGCCAAGCTGGTAAGGTTACCATTCTTTGGTTGATAGTTAGCAGCAGCAGTACCAACCGCGGCTGTAACAAACTCAGTGGTGGCCAAGGCCTGTGTATTAGTACCAGGCGTTTGCGTTATAGCCGTCGGCGTACCAGTGAACGCAGGGCTGGCGATTGGAGCAAACACACCAGTCATGTCCGCCCATGCCTGGTTGCGCCTGGCGTAATATTTGTTGTCGTTTGTTACATCAGCAATGATGCCTTGCGGGCCAGTCGGTCCTTGGATGCCGGGCGGCCCTTGAATGCCGGTTGGCCCTGGATCACCCTGAATGCCCTGCGGGCCAGGCGGCCCTTGCACGCCTTGCGGCCCAGGATCACCCTGCGGCCCAGCCGGCCCACCAGGCGTGCCAGCAGGCCCTTGGATGCCTTGCGGGCCAGGCGGCCCTATAAGCCCTTGCGGACCCATCTCACCGGTCACGCCAATGGTCCAGTTGCTGTAGGTGCCGCTGCCTTCAAACTGATCAACGTTCAATATCAAAGTGGCACCGTCCCATGACGTAATGATGCCACTCATCCAATGATCGTCAGGATCATCAACATAAGCCACGCGCAGCCGCATCCCGGCAATAACTGAAAACGTCAAGCCTTGCGTGATGAACGTCTTGCTGCCAAGGCCGATTGTTACAGGGCTGATGCTGGTGGTGACCAGGACAGACCGCGGTGCCAGCGGCGCAACTTTGACGATGACCGCATTGCGATTGATTGTTACAACGTCAGTCATCGCGTGATCCCCCAGTCCAACGTAAGGTCAAACAGGATAGTACGCCGCTTGAATTCATTATCAATGGCAACAATGTCACCAACGTAATCATCCGGCTTCAACGTGCTCATGATCTCAACCGGCATGTTGATTGTCAGGTAGCCAAAGTCCGGCGGTGACCCGATCACCAAAGTGCCGTCCTTGGTGCTGGCGTGCGCGACCACGGTATGGTCCGGCGGCAGCCGGCGCAGTTCAAGTTCAAAGTCCATACCGCGCAGGTCAAGCTGTGGGCCGGTAATGTCATCGGTGTCTATCAGAAACACCAAGCTATCAATCCAATCTTCGTTTGTACCGGTGACAAACTCAGTCGTGGCCAGCGGCAGCGCCAGTATGTTTGTATCAGAACTAACGTTGGTCATATGTATACCGGTGGGATACGTGCAGGCCAATTGACGTCATCTGTCGGGTCAACAGGCAAGGCCGCTTCAAGCTGATCACTACGCGTCCGCACCTGCTGAATATAGTCCAAGCCTGATTGCCAAGTGGTGTAACGTGTTTGTTCTTCTGGCGGCCAGGTGGTGTGATCAGCACCATAAGCCAATATGTTGTTTGTCATCACCAGGCCAGCATTGCGCTGCATGAATTCGCTGAAACTTTCAATGATGCGACGATATGCCTCCTCCCGCGTAATCATGTCAGCATTGTTGCGCCAATTAGCTACTAATACCGGTGCACCACTCTGGTTGACAACTGAACCAGCCGGCAATGAAATCACCGTGGTGTCCGTACCGTAAGCATTGCGATCAATCACAGGGGCATCAGGCAAGCCGGCAACCACCGGCACCGTTTGCTGACTTAGATCAGCCTTCCTAACAAACACCTGCATGACTTACCACTCCGTGATGATAGTTGAACCTTTTTCACCCACCGTATTCAGCGGTGGGCTGAAGAACCCAGTGATATTGACTGTGCCGGCACCAATCATGCTGATCTTGCCGCCGATGACTGCCTGTATGTCCATGCGTACAATGCCAGGCACACTGACGCCGTTGGTGTTGGAGTCCATATTGGTCACACCCATTTCAGAATTATGACAATAGACGCCAACGTTACGACTACAAACAGCCTTGCCCTGCGCAGCCATGACGCTGCCTGAATATGCGAAGAAACCAATGTAACCGGTGCTCAACGCCCAGCAATTGTTAGTTTCAACAATACCGGTTTTGTAGGCAAAATAGCCGGCATAGCTGCAACCCATGGCCACGCAATTGTTGCAAATCATAGCGGCATTGGACCAACCGCCAAAGCCGGTGCCGCACAGCGAAACACCGATGTTGTTGGCAATGATGGCACCAGACTGACCGACCCACACGCCATTGACTTGTTGTGAAGCTGCCGTGCCATAACCTTCCTCGCCGGCACCCAGGTCACCAACAATCAGCATATTCTCAACAGTCGGTTGCCCACCGCCGCTATTGCTCACGCCATAGGCAATGGCGTTGGGCAAACTGTCATAGGTGCGCGTGAACCTGATCTCCGTGCCCCAAGCCGGCCGCATGACGTTGGCCAAATTCCAGGTCGTGTCACTGTATCTAGCGCTACTGATGCAGCCGGTCTTGGCGTAGTTTGCATAAGGCGGTGCGGCCGTGGTCATAGTGCCTCTGACCGTGATACGACTAGCGTCCGGATGCGTAATCGTGAATGGCCGATAAACGCCTGGCCCCATTTGAATGACCAGAGTGGCATCACTGGCAATACGCTTGCGTGCCAATGCCGTCATCAATGAATTGACAGGATTATTGTTTGGTCCACTGGCACTATACGCTGGTGCAGTCACATTGATTTGAGTGGTGACCGGCATGATCGTGTTGGGTTGAATTTGAAACTGATTGTTTGCGTCAAATACAAATAGGACAATATCGTCTTTGATAATATCACCAGGCAGCAAGTCATTATAGCCACCCGTGGCACCGCGTGCCTTGACCACCTTGGCCGGCAAACCATTGACCTCGAACGTTGTCGGGCCAGTGTTGGTATTGTTGATCTTGCACAGCAGTACGTCACCGGCCGCCAATGCAGTGATCGGTGGATTAGTTGTGAACGTTGCCCTGACTTGATTAGCCGGCCCAGTGTCAGCCGCATAGGGTATCGGTGCCTGATTGACTGTGACGCTACCGCTGCCCTGCCCGAAGAAGTTGATGATCTGCCAACCGGCACCATCAAAAGCCAAATCAATCAGACCACCAGACGGCAAATCACCTGGTGACAAAAATAAACCATTGGCACGTTTAATGTTGTAACGGCCGCCGCCGGCATCCAACGTGGCACCGCCTGTATTGGTGTTCTTGACTTTCACGCGCAGCATCAAGCCAAGCGTGTATGGTGCGCTAATGGGTGGATCTAGCTGACAGGTCAATTGATTGACGACGCCAATGTCCTCAACATAATTCAACGCCTGGCTGCGAATGCCCTTGGCCATCTGCAACAAGTCAGCGTCATTTGGTTCAAACCTGCTTTTTTGAATGACGCCGACAATCTCCCGCATCGGATGCTCAAATGCGGCAGCCGGCGGTATTGAACCCTGGCGGCCCAATGACGGATCGCCATTGATGTAAGGCGCGTTCGGATCGCTAATTCCCCACGGCTGCACGTATTTCATTTTAAGGTGTCCCCTGCATAGGTCCGCCGAAGGCGAGTTGCGAATAGTCAAACACTAAGTCAGTGTGCGCAGGCTTCCAGCGATTGAGCAAACACTGCAAGTCATCCGGTGGGCCAATGCGCAAGTGCGGATCAACACCAGCCTGGCCGCTGGCTGACCTGAACCAGGTCAAGCTAGGCGTGCCCACAGCAATAGACCAATAGAAACGCATCTCAGGCGGGCCGATGTACCAGCGGAAATGTTTGCTGGTATCAACAACCGGTACACCGTCAACCAATTTGAATGGCCGTGTATCACCTACCTGGCTGATGCCAGCCATGAACGGTGCATACTCTTGAATAGTGACGGTATAACCAAGCCAGTCCATCAACCATTCAAAGTAGCCACGTGACTGCGCACCCTGCCAGGTCATATACAACACCAGCATGCGCTGGCGTTCAGCTAAGGTCGTGGCATCAGGGAAGCACGGGTCCGGCAAGCTCCAGGCACGTTCCCACTCAGGCAGCAATTCAATCGTCTTGCGTGGATCAGTTTCACGCTCCAGCAAATCAGCAGCACGGCCGTCAACATATCCCCAGTAATTGACCCAACCGGTGCAAACTTTCACAAACGTTGTATAAGGCTCACGCGGCCAGGCAATGCCCTGTGGAAACAACGCAAGGAAAGCCTGCAAATATTCCTTACCGCTACGCCTGACGTGACGGTCATGTGTAGCCATAGACAATGTCCCCCAGCACTGCCATATGACCAGGTGATTGCATCACGTCATCATTCCAATCAACTAGATCAAATGAAACAACGCCCAATGCATTCATCACCGCCTGTACCTTCCAAGCGGCGAATATTGTTTGGCCAGGCTTGGCCTTGTCATACAACATGGCAAACAGGGCAGCTTCAATGTTGGCGCGGACTTCCTCAGTGTCAGGCTGCAGTGCACGGATTTTTACATCAATGAATTGTTTGATAGGTGCCACCACCCAGAAGTCTTTGACGGCTACCGGCCGCTTCATGTCAATGTGTGCCGTCACTGCTGCCAGGTCATCCGCAGTGGGCCAGCCGTAGTCATCCGCGCGTATGTCATCAAACAACACGCGCACCGTCACAGTGCCGATGCCCATTTCAAGCGGCTGGCACCAGGCGCGCGTGCAGCCTGGCACCTCGAGCGCCCATTGCTCATAGTCATGGGCAGCACCGCCTTGCGGCGGATTGCGGATGCGCTTCAG
>Ga0081455_10000167_pt1 | contig 81186 bp, 72 predicted proteins | sample TabmetS3T2R1_FD_70207 | JGI IMG/M metagenome (GOLD analysis project Ga0081455, IMG submission 70207) | Tabebuia heterophylla rhizosphere microbial communities from the University of Puerto Rico - S3T2R1 | ecosystem: Host-associated > Plants > Roots > Rhizosphere ...
CCCGACCCGGCTCGCCGCCGACGCCGCGGCCGTCGCCGGCCTGCTCGCCGCGGTCGTCGCGGTCGTCGCGCTGGCCGCCGCCCACCCCGCGGCGACCCGGGACCGTACGCACGCCTTCTCGCTGCTCCTGGCCGCGGTCCTCGCCGGCTACCTGGTCGCCGGCCTCTCAGCGGACAGGACGCGGCCGGCGCAGGGGGCCGCGCTGGCCGGGGCCGCCGCTAGTGTGGCAGCCTCGGCCATCCTGCCGGCGGGAGCGGTCATCGGGCTGGTCCCACCGGTCACCGCCGCCGCGACGCTCATCACCGCCGTCCTGGTCGGCGCCGTCACCCACAGCCGGGTGGCCGCCGCCCGCGCAGGCCTGCTCGCGGCCGTACTCGGCGCGCCGATCCACTTCGCGATGGCCGTGGCGAGACTGCCGGCCCATCCCCCGACCGGCGGGTACGACCCCGGCGCGTTCGCCCACAGCGGCTACCCGGACGCGGCGAGCTACCTGCTCGGCGACGCGCTGGCCGGCAACATCGTCAGCCTCACGGTGACACCGCTCGCCATGTACGCCGTCGCAGCCCTCGCTGCCGCCGCAGCGACCGGGCCGGCCACCGGGCCGCTGACCCGCAGGCCGCGGCCACGCCGTGCACGACCGCGATGACCGCGATGACCGCGATGACCGCGAGCCTAGGGGGACCCCGTACGGCACGCCCGCAGTCCACACAATGGTCGGCGGAGCGTGGCGCGGAGTTGCTCTTACGTGTGGCCGCGGCCGCGGTAGAGGTCGAGTTCGCCGTCGAGTTGGACGGCGAGGACGGTGGCGTTCGGGTCGAGGGCGGACGGCGGCGGGGCCGCGATCCAGGTCATCCCGGGCACCTCGCCGAAGCCGCCGGTGACGTGGTGGGCGAGTTCCTGGCCGGTGCCGAGGACGGTGACGCGCTTGATGCGGTTGCGGAGGCCGCGCAGCGAGACGGTGTCGCGTGGGGCGTCGAAGCAGACCAGGTACAGGGTGCGGCGGTCGGCGGAGAGGGTGGTGGGGCCGTAGTGGTGGCCGGCCGGGAGACCGGCGGTGGTTCCGTACACCGACTCGCCGTGCCGGGAGATCCACGCGCCGAGTCCTTCGAGCCGTTCGGTCTGTTCGGCTGTGATGGTGCCGTCTTCGCGCGGGCCGACGTCGAGCAGCAGGTTGCCGCCCATGGCGATGGTCTCGGTGAAGTAGCGCACCAGTTGGGAGACGGACTTGTGGTTGCTGTCCCGGTGCTGGAAGCCCCAGGAGTCGTTGATGGTCAGGCACAGCTCCCAGGCGCCGTCCGGCGGTACGACGGGCAGCCCCTGCTCGGGAGTGGCGTAGTCGCCGCGGGAGAGCATGCGGGCGTTGAGGACGGTGTCGGGATTGCCGGCGAGGATCTGGTCCGCGAGCGGGTCGATGCCCCACTGGCTCTCGCTGCGTTCCCACTCCCCGTCGAACCACAGCAGATCGGGGCGGTAGCGGGCGACCAGTTCGCCGACCTGGCCGTCGCGGTAGGCGAGATAGCGCTGCCAGGCCTCGGGGTCCTCCCTGCCGTCGGGTGGGGCCACGAACCGGCTGGTGCGCAGGTCGTCCCTGTCGGTGTCGGAGTGGATGACGGTGGCGTAGTCGGGGTGGCTCCAGTCGGAGTGGGAGTAGTAGAGGCCGACCTTGAGGCCCTGTTCGCGCATGGCGGCGACGTAGGGGCCGAGCAGGTCGCGTCCCGCCGGTGTACGCCGTGCGACGTTCAGGTCGCCGTGGGCGGTGTCCCACAGGGCGACACCGTCGTGGTGGCGGGCGGTCAGCACGGCGTACCGGGCGCCGGCGCGGGCGAACAGCGCCGCCCACGCGCGGGGGTCGTAGTGGGCGGCGGTGAAGCCGTGCAGCTGGCGCATGTACTGCTCGTAGGAGATCTGTCCACTGTAGAAGGACCAGGACTCGGCAACTCCGTCCACCGCGTAGATGCCGTAGTGGACGAAGATGCCGAGTTTGGCCTGCGTGAACCAGGACTGCATGGGCATCGCGTCAGGAGGTCGTGCCTGCCACGGAGGTGCCCGACCTGGTCACCTGGTACCGCACGGTCGCGCCGCTCCAGAAATGGAACGTGAGGGTCGCCGGCGTGCTGTCGGTGAGCGTGTCGAGGAAGCCTGGCGTGAGGGTGATGACGTCGTTGGTGTAGTCGGGCGAGAAGGTCGCCCCGAACTGCTGGAACGGCGTCCAGTTCTGCGGTCCCGCGTTGGTGCCGTCGGCGTACACGGCCTCCATCGTGGCCAGCCGGTCCCCCTGGAACCGGGTGGGTACGGCGAAGGAGGTGGTCGTCCCGCTGGCGCCGGAGACGGCCGGGGTGTCGTACGTGATCACGTCGATCGGCCAGGGGACCCCGCGGGAGAAGCGGGCCTGCAGCGTCGCGTCGACGCCGTACGCCCGCGCGCCGGTGAGCCGGGTGAGCGCCCGCGCGGTGAGCGTGAGCTGGCTACCGGACAGGGTGTAGTCCCGGCCCGGGACCAGCCACCGGTGATCCTGCCGGAGTCCGCGGAAGGTGGTGCCGTTGAGGTTCAGGGTGAGCGTCGCCGCGGTGATCGGGGCGGACTTCGGTACGAAGACCGTGTCGGCCGACGCGGTGCCCGACCGTGTGGTCCAGCTCGACCTGATCTGGGCGAACAGGCCGGGATCCCGCCACCCCAGCTGGGTGCGGTCGAGGAAGAACCCGTTGTCCCACAGGGCCGTGGTGACCCCGCTGACGCGTGCCTGGTGCCCCAGCGCCTCGAAGTACTTGAGCGTCTCGCCCCGCTCGACCACGCCCGGTCCGGTGTCGAACCCGAGCAGGCCGTACTCGCCGAGGAAGACCGGGATGCCCTTGGCGACGAACGTGTCGTGCATCAGGGCGAAGGTGTCGGTCAGGTCCTGCTGGACGGTGGCGTCGAACCGGGTGAAGCCGGCGATGTTCACGCTGAACGGCCAGAAGCTGTAGTAGTGCACGGTGGCGACCAGGTTGCGGTCGTGCAGCGAGCTCATGGTGGTGGCCAGGTCGTTCATCAGGGCCTGGCTCGGTGTGCTGCCGAGGGTGGGCAGTACGAGCAGCCGCGTCGCGTTCCGGCCGCCGGACCCGCGCACGATGGTGTCGAACGAGGTGTTCAGCTCGTTGAGGAACTGGGCCTTCTGGGCGTCGGTGCCGCTGTTGAACCGGGGCTCGTTGATGCTTTCGAACAGCAGCTTGGCCGGCTCGTCCCGGAACGCGGTCGCGACCTGGCGCCAGATCGCGTCGAAGCGGGCGAGCACGTTGTCGTGGTCGGTGGCCATGTCGGCGATCCACTGCCACGAGTCGTGGTGGACGTTGATGTCGACGTACAGGCCGTCGGACAACGCCCAGTCGACGACCTGCCTGACCCGGCGCAGGAACGTCGGGTCGATCGTGTACGGGGCGGTAGCCAGCTGGTGGCCGCTCCAGGTCACCGGGATCCGGACGCTGTGGAAGCCGTTGGCCCGCAGCGTGTCGAACAGTTGCCTGGTGACCAGGGGGTTGCCCCAGGACGTCTCGTCGGGGATCGCGTCCAGGGTGTTGCCCAGGTTCCAGCTCGGCTGCATCGCGGCCACGGCGCTCATCGGGTCGGGCGCGGCAGGGTGCTGCGCGGTGGTCGCCCCGAACGCGGTGCCGCTGGTGAGCCCGGCCGCGGCGATCAGTGCCAGCAGCAGGCTCCCCAGCCGGACTGGCCCACGTCCTCGATGCCGTGCGGTTCGCTGCGGGTTCTTCATGGCTGCGCCCTTTCGGTCGATGCGGTGTGGGCGGGTGTTCAGGGGTCGAGCGGCTCGTACTCGAACCAGTCGAAGTGGACGGTGCCGGCGCCGGCGTACATGCCGATGACCCGGCCGGTGAAGCCGCCGGCCACCTCGGTTGACAGGTACCTGCCGTCGAGCGTGGCGAGCACCGTGAACGCGCCGTCCGGTTCCTCGACGCCGAGCGAGACGGTGTCCGGTCCGGTACGGGCGTCATGCACCGCCGCGGTGGTGGTCACGTGGATGCCGAGTACCAGGGGGCCGGCGGGCACCGCGCGGGCGGCCACGGTGGTGCGCAGCGGGCCGATGCGGGCCAGCACCTTCACCCCGCCGGGTACGGCCTCGATCTCGTAGTGATGCGCTTCGTCGAGCCGGATCGCGAGGCCACCGCGTCCCGCCGAGGGGTCGACGAGGGTACGTACGCGGCAGGACAGGTGCTGCTGGCGGCGGCCGAGGAACACGATGCCGGGATCGTCGAGGGAGCTGCTGCGGGCGTGCAGCGTCAGCCAGCCGGGGCGTTCCTTCGTGCCGTAGTGCTGTTCGGGACGGTCGCGCGGTGAGAGCCACTGCGGCTGGAGCGCGCTGGCGTCGAAGTCGTAGCGCTGCGGCGGGAGCGGACTGGTGGGCGGCGCGAGCGAGAGGTCGCCGACCACCGGCCAGCCGTCGCGCCACCTCACCGGGGCGAGGAACGTCTCGCGGCCGAGCACGTGCCAGCCCGGCGAGCCGCCCTGTGGTCGTACACCCAGAAGCACCATCCACCAGGAACCGTCGGGTGCCTGGACCAGATCGGCGTGGCCGGTGTTCTGGATGGGGTGGTCGGTGCCGCGGTGCGTCAGGATCGGGTTGGCGGGGCACGGCTCGAACGGGCCGGTGGGTGTGCTGCCGCGGGCGATCGAGATGGCGTGGCCGCGCTCGGTGCCGCCCTCGGCGATCAGCAGGTACCAGTGGTCGCCGATCCGGTACAGGTGCGGCGCTTCGGGAGCCTTGGCGCCGGGGGTGCCGGCCCAGATCCGGTGCGGCGGGCCGAGCGTCCGCCCGGTGTACGGGTCGATGCGGACCTGGCCGATGCCGGCGGTCGTACACCAGCAGTCGCCGTTGTCGTCCCAGGCGAGATCGGGGTCGATGCCGGCGACGCCCGGCAGCCGGACCGGGTCGGACCACGGTCCGGCCGGGTCGGTGGTGGTGACCAGCAGGTTGCCGCCGTCGTTCACGTTCGTGACGATCAGCCAGAACCGGCCGTCGTGGTGGCGCAGCGTGGGTGCGTAGATCCCGCCGGACGCGGGGGTGTCGGGCGGCAGGCGCAGTTGGCTGGGCCGGTCCAGGGCGTTGCCGAGCTGCGTCCAGTGCACCAGGTCGCGGCTGTGGAAGACGGGTACGCCGGGGAAGTACTCGAAGCTGGAGCAGGCGAGGTAGTAGTCGGCGCCCACGCGGCAGATGCTGGGATCCGGGTGGAACCCCGGGATCACGGGATTGTCCACAGTGGTCATCGGCGGGTCACCCGCCCCGCAGGACCGCGCAGCCGCCGGGTGGCAGCTCGCCCACCGGGCCGCCGGTGAGCAGGTCGTGGGTGGTGTCCGGCTGTGCCGGCAGGCGTACGGCGTCGGCGCGGTGGTTGAGCAGGACCAGCCACCGGCGGCCGTCCGCGGCGTGGCGGGAGACGGCTTCGACGCCCGGCGGCAGGCCCGGCAGTTCGGGGCCCACGCCCGCCTGCGCCAGCAGCCGGGCCACCAGCGCGGCGTAGCCGGTGTCGTCGAGGCGGGTGGAGAGGTACCAGCCCTGCCCGGCGCCGAAGCGGTGGCGGGTGAGCGCCGGGGCACCGGCGAGCATGCCGTGGGTGTAGGCGGCGAGCGTCTCCGCGCCCTCCGCGCGTACGGACTCGCTCCAGGCGGTGCCGTGCGAGCCGTCGGACAGCACGATCCGCTCGTCCCGCCGCAGTGGCCGGTACTCCTCGACGCGGACGCCCAGCGCCTCGCGCAGCGGCGCCGCCGGATAGCCGCCCAGGTAGGCGTGGCCGCGGTCGTCGACGACGCCGCTGAAGTACTGGACCAGCAGCGTGCCGCCCGCGGCGACGTAGCGGCGCAGGTTCACAGCGGCCGGGCCGGAGAGCAGGAACAGCGCGGGGGCGAGAACAAGTCGGTAGTCGCTCAGGTCCTGTTCCGGGTGGGCGAAGTCGGTGGTGGTGCCGGCGTCCCACAGCGCCCGGTGGGTGCGGCGTAGCGTCGCGTGGTAGTCGAGCTCGGCCGAAGGCAGGCCGTCCACGTCCAGTGCCCACCAGGCATCGGAGTCGTGCAGTACGGCCACCCGGGCGGTGACCGTCGACCCCGCCAGTTCGGCGAGCCGGCCGAGCGCCGCACCGACCGCCGTGACCTCGCGGAAGACGCGGCTGTCCGGTCCGGCGTGCGGCACCATCCCCGGATGCCACTGCTCGGCGCCCGCGCGGGACTGCCGCCACTGGAAGAACAGCGCACCCTCCGAACCGCGGGCGATGTGGCCGAGGGTGTGGCGCAGGATCTCCCCCGGTTCCTTCCCGAGAATCCGATCGCCGTCCTGGACGGTGCCGGTGCCCTGCTCCATCAGCAGCCAGGGGCGACCGCCGGCGAAGGAACGGGCGCGGTCGGCGCCGAAGGCCGTGTCCGCGGCCGCGTCGATGCCGGGTGCGGCCGGGTAGTGGTCGACGGCCACCAGGTCGACCGCGCGGCCGAAGGCCCACAGGTCCAGGTTCTGGTAGCCGGGCAGCATCAGGTTGGTCGTCACCGGCCGGTCGCTGTGGACCCGGATCGCGTCGCGCTGCTCGCGGTAGGCGGCCAGTGCCTGGTCGGAGCAGTAGCGGCGGAAGTCCAGCACCTGGCCGGGATTGGCGTGCCACTGCGTGGCGCGCGGCGGGAGCACCTGCTCCCAGGAGGTGTAGCGCTGGCTCCAGAAGGCCGTTCCCCACGCGTCGTTGAGGGCGTCAAGCGAGCCGTGGCGGGAGCGCAGCCAGGCCGCGAACGCGGCGGCCGTGTGGTCGCACCAGCAGAGCGTGGCGTACTCGTTGTGTACGTGCCACAGCGCCAGCGCCGGATGGTCCCCGTAGCGTTCGGCCAGGGCGGAGGCGATGCGCCGCGCCGCATCGCGGTAGGCGGGCGCGGCGAGGCAGTAGGTGTCGCGGCTGCCATGGGTGAGGCGGGTGCCGTCCGGGGAGACCGGCAGGGCGTCCGGGTGGGCCAGCGTGAACCAGGGCGGCGGGGACGCGGTCGGGGTGGCCAGGTCGACGGCGACGCCGTTGGCGTGCAGGCGGTCCAGGTGGGCGTCCAGCAGGGCGAAGTCGTACCGCCCCTCGTCCGGCTCCAGCAGCGCCCAGGAGAAGACGCCGACCGTGGCCAGGTTGACCCCGGCCCGGCGCATCAGCTCCTCGTCCTCCTTCCAGACCGGCTCGTCCCACTGCTCGGGGTTGTAGTCCCCGCCGAACGCGAGGCCGCCGAGCCGGTCGGTGAGGAGTAACGGCGTCACGGTTGTGCGGCCTGTTGCGGCGCGGGCCCGGTGCTCTCCCGGACGGTCAGTACGGGGGTGAGCAGGACGACCTCGTCCGCGGGCTGCTGGCCGGCGGCCGCGGCGGTGATCCGGCCCATCACCTGGTCGACGGCGACGCGGCCGAGTTCCTGCGTCGGCCCGGTCACGGCGGTGAGCCGGGGCGCGTGTTGCTCGGCGAGTTGTTCCGGACACAGGGCGATCACGGAGGCGTCCTCCGGGACCGTCCGCCCGCTGGTGCGCAGCAGGCTGAGCAGCGGGCCGATCGCGCCCTCGTTCTGCACCACGAAGCCGGTGGTCTCGGGCCGATCGGCGAGGATGCGGGCGAGCGCGCCGGCGGTGCTCTCGAAGGTGCCCTCGCAGGGGCGGTGCACGAAGCGCAGCCCGCGCTGCTCGGCGCGCGTGCGGAAGCCCGCCAGCGTGCGCTCGGCGTACCCGGCGTGCCGGTGGTAGATGCCGGAGCCGTAGCCGATGAAGGCGATCTCCCGGTGGCCCAGGTCGGCCAGGTGGTCGGCGCAGAACGCGCCCGCGGTGGCGAAGTCGTGGTCGACGCAGGACAGGCCGCGCGGGTCGTCGGGCACTCCGATGAGCGCGGCCTGCGTGCCCTGGCTGCGCAGCACCGGTATGCGTTCGTCGTCCAGTTCGACGTCCATCAGGATCACGCCGTCCGCCAGCCCGCTGGCGACGATCCGGCGAACCCCGTCGGGGCCCTCGTCATTGGTGATCAACAGGACGTCGTAGCGGTGCTGCCGGGCGGCCACGGTCACCGAGACGGCGATCTCCATCATAATCGGGACGTAGACGTCGGTGCGCAACGGCACCACCAGGGCGATGATGTGCGAGCGGCGGGCGGCCAGGGCACGGGCACCCGCGTTGGGGTGGTAGCCCAGCTCGGTCACGGAGTCCTCGACGCGGCGCTTGGTCTCCGCGGTGACCGAGCGTTTGCCGCTGAGAACGTAGCTCACCGTGCTGGACGAGACGCCCGCGTGCCTGGCCACGTCGGCGAGTGTCACCATCTATGCCGCTCCTGCTTTCTTCAGCCCTTGATCGCTCCGGTGAGCACACCGGTGCGGAGATGCTTCTGTACGAACGGGTAAACGATCAGCAGCGGCACCAGGGTCAGGACCACCACGGCCATCTGCAGTGACAGCGGCGCCGTCTGGGCGTGCGCGGTGCCGAAGCCGGAGTTGAGCGAGCCCGGCAGGCTGTTGCCCTTGTTGACGTAGGTGTACAGCACGTACTGCAGCGGCCACTTCGGACTGTCCGTCGGCATGTACAGCATCACGTTGAAGAACGAGTTCCAGTAGCCCACCGCGTAGAACAACGCGATCACCGCGGTCACCGCGCGGGAGGTGGGCAGGACGACGGACCACAGGATCCGCCACTCTCCCGCACCGTCCATCCGTGCCGCGCCGATCAGGTCGGTGGAGGTCTCCGAGTAGAAGGAGCGCAGCACCAGGATGTTGAAGACGGAAACCGCACTGGGCAGGATCAGCGCCCACCACCGGTCGTAGCCGCCCAGCCCGGTGACCACCAGGAAGGTCGGGATCAGGCCGCCGCTGACGAACATGGTGATGATCAGCAGGACCAGCAGGAAGCGGTGGCCGAGCGAGCGCGACCGGGACAGGCCGTAGGCGCACAGCACCGAGACGGCCATCGACAGGGCGGTGCCGATCCCGGTGATGCCGAGGCTCACCAGCAGCGCGGTGCGGACGGTCGGGTCGCCGAGCATCTGGCGGTACGGCTCGACGGTCAGGCCGTCCGGCCACAGCACCAGGCCGCCCGCGCGGTTGATGGCCCCGGGGGTGGAGAAGCTGGTCACCACGATGATCCACAGCGGAACCAGGACGACCGCCAGGACCCCGCCGAGGGTCAGCCCCTTGGCGGTCTGGCCGGCGGCCGTCGGCGGCTCCTCCCAGAGCGGTCGCGCGGTCCGTCGCCCAGCGCGCCGCCCGCCGCGCCGCCCGCCGTTGGGGGTGCCGGTGGTCGCGCCTGCCCTGCCGGCGTCGTGTTCGATCGCGATCGTGTCGGTCATCTCCGGTACAACCCGTCCGAGCCGAAGGCGTGCGCCATCCTGTTGGCACCCCAGATGAGCAGCAGCGAGATGACGCCCTTGAAGAGGCCGGCCGCCGCGCCGTAGCTGTAGTTGCCGGTGGTGATGCCGTAGTAGAAGGAGAAGGTGTCCAGCACGTCCGCCGTGTCGTGGCCGACCGCGTCCCGCTGGATCAGGAACTGCTCGAAGCCGACGGTCAGCGCGTTGCCGAGGCGCAGCACCAGCAGCAGCATGATGACGCCGCGCAGGCCGGGCAGGGTGATGTGCCACGTCCGCCGGAAGGATCCCGCGCCGTCCGCGGCCGCCGCCTCGTACAGGTCGGTGTTGATGGCGGCCAGCGCGGCCAGGAAGACGATGATCCCCCAGCCCGCCTCCTTCCAGATCACCTGGGAGGTGACCAGCAGGGCGAAGGTGTGCGGGTTGGTCATGACGTTCCAGATGCCGACGTCGTGGGCGCGCAGGAACTGGTTGAGTACGCCAGCGCCGCCGAACATCTGCTGGAAGACCGTGATGGCGAGCACCCAGGAGAAGAAGTGCGGCAGGTAGACGACGGACTGGATGAAGTTGCGCAGCCGTTCACTGAGCAGCGAGTTGAGCAACAGCGCCAGCGCGATCGGGATCGGGAAGAACAGCGCCAGTTGTACGAAGCTGAGGTAGAGCGTGTTCTTCAGGGCCTCCCAGAACAGCGGATCGCCGAAGAGCTGATGGAACTGCTCGAGGCCGGCCCAGTCACTGTGCCAGACCCCGACCAGCGGGTCGTAGTACTGGAACGCGGTGACCAGGCCGAACAGCGGCACATAGTTGAAGACCACCAGCAGGACGACCGCGGGCACCGTCATCAGCAGCAGCGACCGGTCGCGCCGCAGCCTGGTCCGGAAGTTCTGCCTCGCTGGTCGGGCCGAGCGCCGCCGGGCCGGTCGTTCGGTCGCGACCTCGGTCACTGGCCGGTGCCGTACTTGTTCAGGACGTTGTCGGTCATCCACTGGGTCAGCCGGTTCCCGCCGCTGGACTTCCAGGTGGCGATGGCGGCCCGCGCGTCGTTGACGGTCTTCTTGCCGTGGTAGCAGTCCTTGACGGTGTCCTCGACGGCCTGCGCGGCGTCGGCCGTGGCGATCGACTGCGGCATGCTGATGTTCATGTTCCAGAAGACCGGCTTGTAGAGGGTCTTCACGTTGGCGGCCTGCCACGCGGCGTAGTCCTTGGTGACGACGTCCCCGCCCGGGTTGCTGATCACTGCGGGCGGTGAGGCGAGGAACGGGTAGGTCTGCGCCTGGACGTCCTTCTTGCCCTCGTCGGTAGCCGTGGGCACCCCGTTGACCATCGTGTAGTGGACGCCCTCGACGCCGAAGTTGACCAGTGTGTACTCGACCGAGCCGTACGGCGCGGCCAGGTAGTTCGCGACGGCCAGCAGTTCCTCGATCTGGTCCGGCTTCAGGTGGCCGTTGAGGTAGCTCATGATGCTGGTGGACGGGCCCATGAAAACCTGCGGCTTGCTCTTGCCGTCGGCCGCGAAGATGTCGAACGCTCCGCGCCGGTAGTTCTGGTTCGCGGCGGTGCCGGACTGGTAGTCGGCCAGGTTCCAGACACCGGTCCCACCACCGCCGATCAGTACCTTCCCGGCGTAGAAGCGGGTGTTGCCGTTGGCGTTGTCGCCCGCGAGCGCGTCCGGGTGCACGTAGCCCGCGGTGGCTAACCGGTAGTGCCAGTCGAGGGCCTCCAGGAACTCCGGCATCTCGTACTTGTGCACCAGCTTGCCGCCGTCGAGCGTCCACTTGTTGGGCACGCCCCAGAACGGGAAGAGGTACGTCCACACGTCGTCGAAGGCCCACACGCCGCGTTTGGCGTCGGTCAGCTCCTTGCCCAGGCTCATCAGGTCGCCGGCGGAGCGCACCCGGTCGGCCGCGATGCCCCGGGCCTCGAGGATGTCGCGCCGGTAGAAGGTGGTGCCGGCGATGACGAAGCCGCTGGAGAAGGACGGGATCCCGTAGATCCGGTTGTTCCAGCCACCTGCCTGCCAGGCGCCGGAGGGGATGGCCGCGAGGTTGGGGTACTTCTTGACCTTGTCGCCGGCCAGGTGCGGCGTCAGGTCCGCGAACTGCGTCCTGGCCAGCTCGCCGACGTTGAAGTTGGGGTTCCACCAGGTCGGCAGCTGGATCCAGTCGGGCAGCCGCTTGGCGGCGGTCATGGTCGGGACGATCGTGTTGTAGTTGTTCCCGTCCGCGGGCTTCATGGTGAGGTTGACACCGAGAGCCTTGCTCATGGCCTGGTAGAACGAATTGCCGGCGGGTGGCACGGTGCCCCACAGCGGCGTGACCGCCGTGTAGCTGCCGCCCTTGCCCGGCACGCCGGAGGTGGTGGCGACCCGGCTGGCCGGATAGGTGAGGAAGCCGGGGTCCGTCATCGCGCCCGGGCCGCCCGCCACCGAGGGCAGGTCCGGCCGGATGGACGTGTTCGGCACGTAGGCCGGAAGGGCTGCCTTGAGCCCCGACGCGGTGTTCACGCCGCCGGACTGGGTCGAGCCACCGCCGCACGCGGACAGCAGCGGTGTCACCGCGGCGGCTCCCGCGATCGTGGCGGCGGCCTGCACGAAGGTTCTGCGATTCAACTCGGTGCCCATGGTGAGCCGACCCTTCTCCGCGCGGGAAGTGGTGAAGCGCTTGCGTGTGATGCCGGCCACAGTAATGAGACACCCACGGCTTCCACAAGATGACCGGTACGTAAAGGTCCGCTCTGTCCCTTGGTTGACGGTCGCACAACGGGCATGCGACGGTGCGAAGCGCTTCGACATCCGATCTTCTCCGGGAGTTCGCTCGTGAGTTCCTTGCCCGCGTCCACCACCGAGCCGCCGCCGTCAGGCGGCAGCGCAGCCGCGATCCGCAAGCGCATCGACGATCTCCTCGAACGGCTCACGCTCGACGAGCGGATCGCGATGATCCACCAGTACGCGCCCGCCGTTCCCCGGCTCGGCATCGCCGCGTTCCGCACCGGGACCGAGGCCCTGCACGGCGTGGCCTGGATCGGCCGGGCCACCGTCTTCCCGCAGGCGGTGGGGCTGGGCGCGACCTGGGACGAGGACCTGGTGCACCAGGTGGCCGAGGCCGTGTCGATCGAGCTGCGCGCCTTCCACCACCACGGCCGCCCGCCAGCCGTCGGCACCGGCGCGCACAGCCTGCAGGCCTGGGCGCCCGTGGTGAACCTGCTGCGTGATCCGCGCTGGGGACGCAACGAGGAGGGCTACTCCGAGGATCCGGTGCACACCGCGCGCCTGGCCGTCGCCTTCTGCCGGGGACTGACCGGCGACCATCCCCGGTTCCTGCGGGCGGCCCCGGTGCTCAAGCACTTCCTCGCCTACAACAACGAGGACGACCGGTGCGTCACCTCCTCCGGCGTACGCCCCCGGGTACTGCACGAGTACGACCTCGCCGCCTTCCGTCCGGTCATCGCCTCCGGCGCGGCCACCGGTGTCATGGCCGCGTACAACCTCCTCAACGGCCGCCCGTGCCACCTCAGCCCGCTCATCGAGACCGAACTGCGCCGCTGGGCGCTGCCGACCGGCCACGAGCTGTTCGTGGTCAGCGACGCCGAGGCGCCCTCTAACCTGGTCGACCCGGAGCACTACTTCGACGATCACGCCGAGGCCCACGCCGCCGCGCTCAGGGCCGGTATCGACAGCTTCACCGACCACGGCGAGAACAGCGCGGTCCCGATCGGCCGGCTGCGGGCGGCACTGGAACGCGGGCTGATCGACGAGGCCGACGTGAATCGCGCGGTACGGCGGCAGTTGCAGATCCGTTTCCGGCTCGGCGAGTTCGACCCGGACCTCGACCCGTACGCTGGCATCGGCCCGGAGGTGATCGACTGCCCGGAGCACCGCGCCCTCGCGCTGCGTGCCGCGACCGAGTCGGTGGTGCTGCTGCGCAACGACGGGCTGCTGCCGCTCGACGCGGCCCGTGCGCCGCGGATCGCCGTCATCGGCCCGCTCGCCGACACCCTGTGCGAGGACTGGTACAGCGGCACCATGCCGTACCGGATCAGCGTGGCGGACGGGCTGGCGGCGGCGCTCGCAGAGCAGGGCGGCGACGTGGTGTGCGTGCCGGGTGCCGATCGGATCTCACTGCGCTCCCGTACCACCGGCGGCCTGCTGGGTGGGACGGCGTTCGACGTCGTCGACTGGGGCGGCGGCGTGCTGACGCTGCGCTCCGCCGACACCGGCCGCTACCTCAGCCTCAAGGAGGCCGGCGCCGCCCTGGTCGCCGACCAGGACCAGATCAAGAGTTGGGAGGTGCGGGAGACCTTCCACCTGGAACCGGATCCCGGCGCCGACAGCGACACCGTGCTGCTGCGCAGCGTCCTCACCGGCCGCTACGCCGTCGTCGACGGCTCCGACGGCTCCGACGGCTCTGACGGCTCGGTGCGGGTCACCGCCGAGACGCCGGAGGCCGCCGAGCGCTGGCGGCGCGAGCTGCTGCGTGACGGCACGGCCGAGGCTCGGGCCGCCGCCGAGGCGGCCGACGTCGCGGTGGTCGTCCTCGGCAACCACCCACTCATCGGCGGTCGCGAGACCCGGGACCGCTCAGGCATCGCATTGCCCGAGGCGCAGGAGGCGCTGCTGCGGGCGGTCGCCGCGGTACGCCCGGAGACCGCACTGGTCGTCATGAGCAGCTACCCGTACGCCCTGGACTGGGCCGACGAGCACCTGCCCGCGGTGCTGTGGACGTCCCACGGCGGCCAGGAGACCGGTAGCGGGCTGGCCGCGGTCCTGCTCGGCGAGGCCGACCCCGCCGGACGGCTGCCGCAGACCTGGCACCGGGGCGACGACCAGCTGCCCGATCCGCTCGACTACGACATCGTCACGGCAGGCTGGACCTACCAGTACCACCGGGCCGCACCCCGGTACCCCTTCGGCCACGGTCTCTCCTACACCGACTTCGCCTATCGCGACCTGCGGCTGTCCGCGGCGACCGTGGCCCAGGACGGCTCGGTCGAGGTCTCGGTGACGCTGGCCAACACCGGCGCGCGGCCCGGCAGCGAGGTGGTCCAGCTCTACGTCCGGGCCCTGGCCGCCCGCTACGAGGCTCCTGCGCTGCGGCTCGCCGACTTCCGCAAGGTCCGGCTCGCCCCGGGCGAGAGCCGGGAGGTGACCTTCCGGCTGCCCGCGCACCGGCTCGCCCACTGGGATGTCGCCACCGGCACCTTCACCGTCGACCCCGGCAGCTACGAGATCCTCGTCGCCCGTTCCGCCGGGCACGCCGTCCGCACCGCACCGCTCACGGTGACCGGAATCGCTCCCGCACCCCGCGTGGTCGTCGACCGACGCACCGTGGCCGCCGACTTCGACGACTACACGGGCCTCACCCTCGTCGACGCCACCCGCGCCGCCGGGGACGCGGTCGCCCCGAGCGATCCGGCGCAGCCGGCCACGCTGCTGCTGCGCTCCGCCGACCTGTCGGGCGCCGTCCGGGTCGAGGCCGAGGTCTCGCGGGAAGCCGGCGGTCCGGATGAGGCGCTACTGGAGTTCCGGGCCGGCGAACGGCTGCTGGCGCGGATCGCGGTGCCGGTCACCGGCGACCGCTATGCATGGAGGACCGTGAGCTCAGCGCTCCCGGCACGGTTGGCAGGTGTCCACGACCTGTGCGTGAGCCTGCACGGTCGTTTCCGCCTCGCCGCCTTCCGCTTCACCTCGCCTCCCGCGGCAGCCGAGGCGGATTGACCCGAGCCCGGCCGGTCACGGTCTGGTGGTGGGCTGCTCGTCGAAGATCCAGCCTGTACGGATGCCCGGCTCGCGGCCCGGTTCGATGTAGTACTCCTCGCCGAACATCGCGGTGAATGCCTCTGGCGGCAGCGCGAGCATCATGCCCACATCGGTGGTCTGGCTGGCGTGTGCCTGCAGCGCGGCCCGCTTCTGTTCGAGGTAGGCCAGGACGTCCACCCTCAGGTGGATCTCGGCCTGCGGGGTGCCGATCGGGTTCCCGTCGTCACCGGGGCCGTCGGGGTCCCAGTCCCCGGTGTCCATCCCGGCAGCGTGCGCGGCACGGAACTGCGCGCGCATGGCGTCGCGGTTCATCGTCACCTCGAGCAGCCGCGGACGGCGGGCCGCGACTTCGACGGCGCGGCGCACGATCCGGTGCACCATCACGTGGTCGGGGTGGCCGTAGCCGCCGTGCCAGTCATAGCCGGTGACGATCTCGGCGTCCTCCTGGTCAAGAATGTCGGCCAGCGCCCGGGCCGCCACCTCGAGGTCGGCGTTCATCAGCGCCTTCGGCGCCGAGTTCTGCGCCCAACCGGTCATTCCCGAGTCGGCGTAGCCCAGCCAGGCGATCCGTGACACCCCCAGCACCCGGGCCGACTCCGCGACCTCCCCGCGCCGGTGCTCGGCGACACTCGCGCCGTCGGACAGGCCGTCCGGCGGCTCGCCGTGATCACCGTCGGTGGCAACCACGAGGACGACCCGATGACCCTCCTGCGACGCGCGGGCCATCGACCCGGCGGTAGCGCTGGCCTCGTCGTCGGGATGGGCGTGTACGAACACGATGGTGGACACCACGCCATCATCGCCCAGCCAACGATCACACCGTGCCAGGATGACCCGATGATCGAGTTGGTTCCACCGATGAGCGGCAGGGGGTGGCGACTCAGCGCGGGAAGCTTGCTCAGGGTGGTGGATGTGGAGGGCGGCCAGTCCGGCGATGTGTTCGCCGTGGCGGCCGACGATCTGCAGGACGGGCTGAGCAACGGTCGTAGCTTCGACTATGGCGGCACGATCCGGCTGTCGACCGGATCGCGGTTGTACTCACGGCGTAGCCGGCCGCTGTTGAGGATCGTCGAGGACGAGGTCGGCGTCCATGATTTCCTGTTCGCGCCGTGCAGCCAGGAGATGTTCGAGATCTCCCACGGGGCCACCGAACCGCACCCGAACTGCTTCACGAACCTGTGTACGTCGCTGGCGGCGTTCGGCGTCCCGGCGGAGACGGTGACCGTGGCGTTCAACGTGTTCTTCAACGTGAGCGTCGGCGCCGACGGGCTGCTGGAGATCCGGCCACCGGTCTCCACGGCTGGGCAGGGACTGACATTCCTTGCCGAGCGGGACGTCCTGGTCGCGGTCACCTCCTGTTCAGCGACCAGCGGCAACAGCGCCGGACCTCAGCCGCTCGGCGTCGAGATCACCACCACCTACGTGTTACCCCGGAACGATTAGGGTCTCTCTCATCCGGTACGGGTTTTCGCGTCGAGGTGAGGCGAGTGCGCAACCTGCGGGTGGTCGCGGCGGCGGTGTTCTGTGCCGGCCTGGCCGGGTGTGGTTCGGGAGGCGTGCAACCGCAGCCCGGCGGATCGGGAACGCAGTCGGGCGCGGAGGTCGCGGCAAGCACCAGTGAGGTGTCGTTCGTCGTCGACGGCACCACCACCTACGGGACGCTGGAGGTGCCCGCGCACCGCGAGGGTGCGCACCTGGCTGCCGCGTTGCTGATAGCCGGCAGCGGCCCCACCGACCGCGACGGCAACCAGCCACCCAGCGTGACCCCCGACACCCTCCGGCAGATCGCCGATGCGCTGGGTGGGATGGGCATCATGAGCCTGCGCTTCGACAAGTACTTCACCGGCAGGACCGGGGCCGGCAGCTACGCCTCCGATCCGGGTTCGGTGGACCTCAACGCCTACATCCGCCAGGCAGACGGGGCGTACCAGTTGTTGTCCGCGCAGCCGGCGGCCGATCACCAGAGGCTGCTGGTGGTCGGGCACAGCGAGGGCGGCCTGTACGCGCTGCTGGTCGCCGAAACCGTCCCGCAGCACCCTGCCGGGCTGGCCCTGGTCGAACCGCAGGACGAACGGATACTCGACCTGGTGGCGCTGCAGATCAACGAATACCTCGACGCGCAGGTGGCCCAGGGCGCGATCACCGCCGACACCGCCCGGCAGAACGCGCAGGGCGTCCGGCAGGCCGTCGCGCAGTTCCGCGCCCGGCAGCCGGTGACCACCACCGGCCTGCTGCCGCCGGTCGTCGCCATGCTGACCCCGATCATCCTCACCCCCGCCAACGCCCGGGTCACCCTGACCGACGACGCGATCGACCCCGCCGCGTACGCCGCCAAGCTGCCCCGCGGCATCCGGGTTCTGGTGACCGACGGCACCGCGGACCGCAACATCCCACCCGCCACGATCAAGCCGCTGATCGACGGCCTGACCGCCGCCGGCACCACCGGACCCGGTCTGCAGATCCTCACCGGTATCGACCACGACCTGAACCCGGCCGGCACCCAGCCCAACGGCGCGCCACTGGACCCCGCGTTCCTGACCGCCCTACGCAACTGGGCGCAGCCGTACACCTCGCGGTAGCGGCTCAGGTGAGGGACATGGTTTCTACGGCGAGTACGCGGTGGGCGGCCCAGGACAGGGGGTCGGCGGCGAAGTAGCGTTGGAGGGCGTTGTGGTTGAGGGTGTTGTCGAGGGCGGCCATGATCATGGCTTGGTCGAGGACCAGGCGGCGGTGGCCGACCGCGCCGGTGGTGGGGTTGACGGCGTCGTAGAAGCCGCCGTCACGGGTGTAGATGTCGGGGTAGAGCGTCCGGAGCCGCTGGATGTTGGCGTACGCCTGCTGCGGCGCGACGCTCAGCGCGAGGAACGAGGCGTGCGGAGTCACCGTGGTCTCCGGGGCGCAGCCGGCGCACTGCGCCAGGCCCTGCCCGGCCGGGAACGCCTGGCCCTCCGCGCCGTACGCGCTGTAGCCGCCGGTGTCGTCGGCGGTGCTGGACGGGGACAGGCCCCACACCGGGTAGTGCAGGGTTTGGGTGGCGTACCGGATCTGCACCTGCGCGGTCCGCACGTTGGCCAGGCCGAAACCACGCGGCCCCCAGGTCGTCTCGGGGACGACAAGGTTCGGCATGAGTGCCTCGAACATGCCGCCGGCCCAGGTCGGCAGGAAGGTCATCGACGTGCCGGGGTAGGTGTAGTGGCCTTCCCAGACCGGGAAGGTACGGCCGGAGACCGGGTCGTGCACGGTGGTCCAGGAACCGCCGACCGGCCACTGCCCCTGCCAGGAGAAGTCCGGGTCAGTAGCGCAGCGCTGCGGCGGCAGGGTGCGCCAGGTGCGCCACCACACATCACCGGGCATCTGCCGCAGACCCATGCCCAAATACATCGCGATCCGCGGGTCGCTGTAGATCGCCCCGTTGTGATAGCCGGCCGGGCCCTGGTCGACGTAGAAACCGCCGTACATCTGCCCGGTCGGCTGGTTACCCTCAACGGCCGGGTTGGTGTTGCAGTCGGTCTGCGGCCGGTCGTCGTAGAAGATCGAGAAGTCCATCGGCGCGAGCAGACCGTCAACCAACCGACGTAGTTCGGGTAGTGCCTGCCGGGCGATCACCAACCCCGAGGCGTACCAGCCGTTGTCGACCGCGGACAGGAACGAGCAGTTGTCCTGCGCCGGCACCGGTCGGGTGGCGCAGTCCACCGGGTTGCCGGGATCGAGGATCACATGCCCGGTGGTGGTGTCGTACCACTGGTAAAGGAACCCGTGGCTACGTTTCAGGGTGCCCACCGAACGCAGGGTCGCGGCGACCAGGGAACGCTCCCGCTGGCGGCTGATCAGGTGCAGATCACCCGCCGAGACCACCGCCCACAGGTAGACACCGATATTCGAGGCCGAGGTGTACGAGCCCCGCTTGGCGCCGGGGCCGAGGTTGTCCAGCGGCAGATGCGTGACCGGGTCCACGTCGTCGACAAAGAACGCCCACGTGTCCCGCGCGATGCCGTACAAGTCGGCGCGCTGCGTGCCGTTCAGCGCGCCGGCCTGCCCGGTGGGAGCGGGGGCCGCCGTCGCGGGCTGCGCGGCGCCGAGGCAGGCGGCCACCAGGCACGCCACGGGGAGGAGGGTCCGGAGGGATCGGCTGCGTTCAGGCATGGGCTGCCTCCTGCGTGTCATCGGGGGGCACGGCGGCGAACGGGTTCGCGACCGCATCGAGCAGGCGCACGGTGTAGGCGTCGCGCGGGTGCCGGAGCACCTGCGCGGTCGGGCCGCGTTCGACCACGCGGCCGCCGTTGAGGACCAGGATCTGGTCGGTGACGACCCGGGCGCTGAGCAGGTCGTGGGTGATGTAGAGCAGGCTCAGCCCGCGCTCGGCGCGCAGCCGGGCGAGCAGCCGCAGAATGCCGGCCCGCAGCGACACGTCGAGCATCGATACCGGCTCGTCGGCCACGACCAGCTCCGGGTCGCTGGCCAGCGCGCGGGCGATCACCACCCGCTGGCGCTGCCCGCCGGACAGCTGGTGCGGCAGCTTCGCCGCGAACTGCTCGGCCGGCACCAGCCCGACCACCTCGAGCAGCTCGGCCACCCGGGCGTCCGCCTGGCCGGCCGACATCCCCAGGTGGTTGCGGGCCGGGCGGGCCAGCGTGTAGCCGACGGTGTGCAGCGGGTTCAGCGCGCTGTACGGGTCCTGGAAGATCATCTGCACCCGCCGGTGGTAGCCGCGCAGCGCGCCCGCCCGCAGCCGGTGCACCTCCACCTCGCCGAACCGGACCGCGCCCGCGGACGGCCGCAGTGACCCGGTCACCAGCCGGGCCAGCGTGGACTTGCCGCTGCCGCTGGCGCCGACCAGCCCGACCGCGGTGCCCGGCGGGATGCTGAACGACACCCCGTCCACGGCCCGGACGAGCTGCCGGTCGCGGCCGCGGAAGGTCCGGACCACGTCCTCGACCCGCAGCTCGGGAACGCCGGAGTGCGCCGGCTCAGCGGGCGCCGGCTCAGCGGGCACTGGTTCAGCGGGCACTGGGCACCCCCTCCTCGCGGGCCCGGACGTGGCAGGCCGCCAGCCCGCGGCCCAGCGGGGTCAGCTCCGGCTCCACCTCGCGGCACAGCGGCTCGGCCAGCCCGCAGCGCGGGGCGAACGGGCAGCCCGCCGGCGGGCGGGACAGGTCCGGCGGCGAGCCCGGGATGCCGCCAAGCTCCACCTCCTCGGCCCGCGGGTCGGCGTAGCAGCGCAGCAGCGCCTCTGTGTACGGGTGGTGCGGCCCGGACAGCAGGTCCCGCGCGGGGGCGTCCTCCACGATCCGGCCCGCGTACATCACGAGCACCCGGTCGGTGGCCTCCAGCACCACGCCGAGGTCGTGGCTGATCAGCAGCCCGGTGAACCCCTGCTCGCGCTGCAGGTCCCGGATCGTCTGCATCACCGCGTGCTGCACGATCACGTCCAGCGCCGTGGTCGGCTCGTCGAACACGATCAGCCGCGGGTCGAGCGCCAGCGCGAGCGCGACCACCACCCGCTGCCGCATCCCGCCGGACAGCTCGTGCGGGTAACGGCGCAGTGTGTCGGCGTCCAGCCCGACCTGGTCCAGCAACCGGGCGCCGTGCTCCTGGACCGCCGCCCGGGACGGCCGCCGCCCGGTGGCGTGCGCGGCCAGGATGTCCCCGAAGTGCCGCTGCACAGTGCGCACCGGGTTCAGTGCGTTCATCCCGCTCTGCAGCACCAGGGCGAAGCCATTGCGCCGGCTGCGCCGCAGCCGCTCGCCCTGTAGTCGCGCGATGTCCTGGCCGTCGAAGCTGATCCGGCCGGACTCCAGCCGCGCCGGCGGGTGCAGCATCCGGGTCAGCGCGTAGCCGAGGGTGGACTTGCCGCAGCCGGACTCGCCGACCAGCCCGGCGAACTGCCCCTGCTCCAGGCTCAGGTCCACGTCCCGGACGGCGTGCACCCGCGGGCTGCGGTACGCCTGGTACGCCACGTTCACACCATCCGCCTGCAGGATCGCCATCACACCTCCCGCAGCCGGGGGTTGGACAGCGCGTCCACCCCGAAGTTGACCAGCGCGAAGGACACCCCGAGCAGCGCGATCGCCACCCCGGGCGCGAAGACCAGCACCCACTGCCCGGTCAGCAGCGCGTTCTGCTGCTGCGCGTAGTACAGGATCGTGCCCCAGCTGACCGTGCTCGGGTTGCCCAGGCCGAGGAACTCCAGGCTCGCCTCGGCCAGCACCGCCGCGTTGGCCGCCGCGAAGAAGCTGCTGGCGACCAGCGAGGTCATGTTCGGCAGGATCTCCCGGAAGATCATCCGGCCCAGCCGCTCGCCGGAGAACGCCGCGGCCGTGATGAAGTCCCGCTCCCGCAGGGTGGCCGCCTGGCTGCGGATCACCCGGGCGCCGGTGGCCCAGCTGGTGAACGCGACGACCAGCACGACCGTCCACACCGAGCGGCTCGGGATGTACGCGGCCAGGATGATCATCAGCGGCAGGCCGGGGATCACCAGCACCAGGCTGGTCACGAAGGAGGTCGCCTCATCGACCGGGCCGGGCCGGTAGCCGGCGACCAGGCCGAGCACCACCGCCACCAGGGTCGCGCACGCGCCGGCGCCGAGGCTGACCAGCAGCGAGACCCGGGCGCCGTACACCACCTGGGAGAACACGTCCTGCCCGGAGCCGGTGGTGCCGAACCAGTTGTGCCCGCTCGGCCCCTGGTAGGGCGTGAACGTGGTCGCGCTCGGCGAGTGCGGCGCGATCAGCGGCGCGAACGCGGCCACCACCACGAAGAACCCGAGCAGCAGCAGGCCGGCCCGGGCCTTGCGGTTGCTCCACAGCGTGCGCACCGCCCGGCCGCCGAAGACCAGCGGCGCGGGCAGGACGGCGGTCACCGCCGGACCCTGGGGTCGAGGCGGGCGTAGAGCAGGTCGACCACGAGGATCGCCACCAGCATGGTCACCGTGATCACCAGGAACAGCGCCTGCATCAGCGGGTAGTCCCGGTTGGTCACCGCGATGTAGAGCAGGTTGCCCACCCCGGGGTAGCTGAAGATGCCCTCCACCAGCACCGAGCCGCCGACCACGGCGCCCAGCGTCAGCCCGAACGCGGTGACGCTGGGCAGCAGCGCGTTACGGGCCGCGTAGAGCACCGCGACCGTCCGGGTCCGCAGCCCGTTCGCCTCGGCAAAGGTGACGTAGTCCTCGCCGAGGGTGTTGATCATGTTGTTGCGCATCCCGAAGACCCAGCCGGACAGCGTGGTCAGCGCCAGCGTCAGCGCCGGCAGCACGCTGTGCATGGCCGCGTTCGAGAGGAACCCGGCGGACAGGTTCGGGGTCAGCCCCTCGCTGTAGCCGCCCTTGATGGCGAACCAGTTCAGCTTGTACGCCAGCGCGTACAGCAGCAGCAGGCCCAGCCAGAACGGCGGGAACGCGCCGAACGTCATCGCGCTGACGGTCACCGCCGAGTCGGCCGCGGTGTTGCGCCGCCAGCCGGCGTAGATGCCGAGCAGCGTGCCGATGACGAACGCGCAGACCGTGGTGACCCCGACGAGCACCACCGTCCACGGCAGCGCCTTGCCGATCGTCTGCGCCACGGTCTCGGTCGGGAACGAGTACGACCGTCCGAACCGGAGCGTCATGCTGTCCGCCAGGTAGGTGCGGTACTGGCCGAGCAGGCTGCCGTGCGGGCTGCCCAGCATCGCCTCGATCGCCCGTACCTCGGCGTTGGTCACCGGCTGCCCGGTCGAGGCCAGCCGGCCGACCGCGGCGTCGACCGGGGAGCCGGGCATCAGCCTGGGCAGCGCGAAGTTCACCGTGACCGCCGCCCACAGGGTCAGCGCGAACAGCCCGAGCTTACGAAGCAGGTAGCGCACCGCCCGCCTCCTTCCGCCGCGGCGCCGGGTGGCCCGTGGCCGTCAGGCCGACTTCGTCAGGTGGGTCAGGACGACGAGCAGTGCGTTGTTGTACGGGGTGGGCAGCGTGTACGGGTTCTGCGCGGACGGCCAGCCGGTGAAGTGCCTGGTGGAGAACAGCCCCCAGCTGCCGCCGTAGTACATCAGCACGACCGGGACCTGCTCGGTCATCGCCCGCTGCAGCGCGTACGTCGCCTGCTGCTGGGCGTCCGGGTCGGTGGCGGCGGCCAGCGTGGCCAGCGCTCGGTCCACGTCGGCGTTCTTGTACCGCTCGAAGTTGTTCGCGGTCGCGGTGTTGACCGGCGCGGCGAAGCTGCTGTTCAGCGCGTTGTTGTAGTCGGTGTACGGCACGCCGGTGCCGCCGAACCCGCCGAGCGCAGCGTCGAACGTGCCGCTCTGGATCGCCTTGGAGTACTGCGCGTACTCGGGCAGGTCCAGGCGCACCGCGATGCCCACCGCGCCGAGCTGGGTGCTGACCTCCTTGGCCGCCGCCACCCAGTCGCTGAAGTTGGTCGGCATCGTGATGCTCATCGTGGCCTGCCGGCCGTCCTTGACCAGCTTGCCGCCCTGCTGGCTGTACCCGGCGGCGGCGAAGGCCGTCATCGCGGCGGAGCTGTTCTGCTGCACCATGCCGCGGTCGGGCAGGCCGGGGTCGAGCCACTTCTCCAGGTTCGGCAGGATCAGCCCGGACTGGCTGGCCGCGTCCATGTAGCCGTTGACCGCCTTGGTGGCGATCGTCTTGCGGTCCAGCGCCAGCGAGATACCGCGGCGGAAGTTGACGTCGCTGTACGGCGCCTTGGTGAGGTTGAGGAACAGCCCGATCGTGCCGCCCGGCGGGAACCAGTAGGCGTTGTGCGGATCGCGGGCGAGGTAGGTCTGCTGCACGTTCGGCAGGAAGTTGTAGGCCCAGTCGAACTTTCCGCTGGTGACGTCGAGCTGGTTGGTGCTCTGGTTGCTGGCCTGGGCCGGGAACCTCACCTCATCCGGCGCGATCCGGGCAGCCTGCCAGTAGCTCTGGTTCTTCTTCAGCGTGTACTGCGTCGGCGCGAACGTGTCGAGCTGGAACGGCCCGGTGCCCACCGGCCTGGTGTTGGCCTCCTTCACCGGGTCGGCGATCGAGGACCACAGGTGCTCCGGCACGATCGGTACCTGCGCGACGGTGGCCGCGAACGGGACGTTGGGCGCCTTGAACGTCATCGTCACGCTGTTGCCGGCGGCGGTGACGTCGGCCAGCTGGGTCCACACCCCGGACCCGTCCAGCGCCGGGTTCTTCTTCAGCAGCTGGAAGGTGAACACCACATCGGCGGCGGAGAAGGGCTTGCCGTCGCTCCACGTCACGCCCTGCCTGAGGGTGAAGACCAACGTCGTGGGATCGGTGAACGAGGAGCCGGTGGCCAGGAACGGGGTGTAGGCGCCGTTCACCGTGCTCGGGATCTCCAGCGGCTCGTAGATGAGCCGGGTGCCCCCCAGTTGGCTGCCGGCGAACGGGTTGAAATTCTCCACCAGGGTCGGGTTGCCCGCGTCGCCCTGGATGGTCAGCACGCCGTTGCCGCCGGCCGCGGGCTTGTTCGCCGACCCGCTGCACGCGGTCAGGCCTCCGAGCGCCACGATGGTGCAGGCGATCGGCGCGATCACTGTTCGGATGGACCGAAGGTGCGTCATCGTTCACCTCTCCTCGGCCTGGTCGGCGCTGTCCGCGCCGGCCGTCAAGCGGATCCGGGCCACGCCCGGCATCGGGAGATCGACGTCGAACCGGGCCACGCCGGCGTCCGGGAGGACCGGCGGCAGCGGTTGCTCGGCCAGCCGGTCGGCCTCCCGCAGCCGCGCCCAACCAGGCTCGTCCGGCCAGGCCACGCCGTCGGGGTAACCGGCCAGGATGTTGGAGTGCTCGGCGTCGACGCGGGCCAGCACCGCGCCGTACGCGGCGGCCGGCAGCCCCCGTACGGTCAGCCGCACGCGGCGGTCCAGCCGCGGGTCGCCATTGGCCAGCGCCCCGTTCACCGTGCCGTTCCAGACCAGGACGTCGACGGTGCCGTCGGGGTGCCGGGTCGCCCACGCCTGAACCAGCACCCCGGCGCCGTCCCCGTCGACAGCGCAGCGCAGCAGCTCATCGCCCTGTTCGGCGGCCAGCCGGGCGGCCCAGTACCGCGGCTTACGCAGGTTGCCGACGGTGAGCAGGCCGAACCCGTTGTGGAACAGGGTTTCCGGGCGGCCCAGCTCCTCGAAGTGGTCGCTGATCACCCAGTACGCCAGGGCGTCCAGCCGGCCCTGCACGGCGGCGAACCCGCTGAGTACGAACGGCGCGCCGGCCACCCCGTCGTGGATCGGGCCGAAGTGCGTGGAGCCCACGCCCCACTCGGTCCACCAGATCGGGATCCCGGCCAGCCCGTGGCGATCCAGCGCGGGCCGTACGTCGACCGGCATGTTGCCGTAGGTGTGGGTGGCGACGAAGTCCAGCGGTACGCCGCTGCGCTCGGCGTGCGCGGCCAGCACCTCGACCCACTCGGCGGCCGCCGTCGCCGGGCCCCCGACCCGCAACCGGGGCAGCACGTCCTTCACCGCGCGGGCCGCCTCGTCGTACAGCCGCAGGTACTCCTGCTGGGTACCGGACCAGAAGACCGCCAGGTTGGGCTCGTTCCAGACCTCGAACGGCCAGCCGGCGACCTCGTCGGCCCCGTACCGCCGCACCAGCCGCTCAGCCAGCGCCCGTACCAGGTCGTACCACTGCGCCCAGTCCCGCGGCGGCGAGATGATGCCGCGGTAGGCGAACACCGTCTGCTGCGGGTCCCTGGCCAGCGCCGCGGGCATGAACGACAGCTCCACGACCGGGCGCAGGCCCAGCTCGAGCAGTTGGTCGTACAGCGCCTCGACCCGGGAGAAGTCGTACGCCGGCCGCCCGTCGCCGTCCAGGGTCACCACCTGGTTGTCGTCGTGCAGGATGGCGTGCGCGCGGACGTGGGTGACGCCAAGCTCGGTACGGGCCAGCCGCAGCGCGTCGGCGAACTCGGCGCCGATCCGGTTGCCGTACCCGTCGTCGCCGAAGCTCAGCTGGGTCAGCCGCTCGGAGCCGACCATCCGCCAGACCCGGTCCAGCCGGCCCGCCGGGGCGCTGGCATCCACCACCACGCTCACCTCGCCGGCCGGCCCCGGCAGCGAACGGCCGGTCACCGGCGCCGACCACGCCCACGCCGGGTAGTCGGCCCCGGCCACGGCGGCCACCCGGTACCGCAGGTCCACCCCGTCGGCCATCGCGGTATCGGCGAACGGCGGACCCGGCACCGCCGGCACGTCGCTGCCGCCGTGCTGCAGGATCTCCGGGGGCCGGCCCGGCCCGGTGCGCTCGATCAGGTAGCCCGCGGCGCCGGGCACCGGGTCCCAGCTCAGCCGCACGTGCCCCACCCCGTCGGTGGCGCGCAGCCCGGTCGGCGCCGGCAGCGCACTCGCGGGGCTCGCGCCGGCGGTGTCGGTGAGCCGCTGGTAGACCCGGCGCTCCCAGTCGGCGCGGGCCTGCTGCGGGTCCGCCTGCGGTAACTGGTCCTGATCGGTCATCCCGCCTCCTCCTGAACCCGCGCGGTCGAGGGGCACCCGCAGCTACGCCGGACCACCAGGTGCGTCGGCAGTACGACGGCGCGCCGGGCCGCGCCGGGCGCCGAGATCCGGTCCAGCAGGATGCTCGCCGCGTGCTCGCCGAGCGCCCGCATGGGCTGCCGTACGGTGGTGAGCTGCGGCTGCACGTGGCGCGCTGAGGCGATGTCGTCGAAGCCCACGACGGCGATGTCCGCGGGCACCCGCAACCCGGCGGCGCGCAACACGCCCAGGCCGCCGATCGCCATCTCGTCGTTGCCGTAGACGACCACCCGTGGCCGGCGGCCGGCCGCCAGCAACGCCCGGGTGGCGCGCACCCCGCCCGCCTCGGTGAAACCGCCGTCGCCGTCGGGCGCCGCCGGCGCCGCGAGTCCACCGGCGGCCAGCGCCTCCCGGAACCCCGCGAACCGCTCGACCGAGTCCGGTGAGCGGGCCGGGCCGCCGATGAACGCCAGGTCGGTGTACCCGTGCTCGCCGACCAGGTGCGCGACCAGCTCCCGCGCGCCGCCGCGGTTGTCGGCCCGGACCAGGTCCAGGCCGTGCCGGGCCGACCGGCTGGCCAGCACGACGATCGGGACGCTGCGCGCCAGGGTCCGCACATCGGCGTTGCTGAGGCTGCGCGCCATGACGACCAGACCGTCCACCTTGCTGGCCACCGAGTAGGCCAGCTCCCGGCCGGAGGAACCGCGGGTCGCCGCGATGAGGACGGCGTCCCCCGCCGCGGTCGCGGCCCGCTCGGCGCCCCTGATGACCTGGTCGACGAACAGCGGGGACTCCTCCTCCGCCTCCCCGGACGCCGCGAGGTCAGGGAAGAGCAGCCCGATGATGCCGGCCCGCCGGGAGGCCAACCCGCGCGCCGGCCCGCTGGGCACCCAGCCCAGCTCCGCCGCCGCGGCGAGCACCCGCTCCCGGGTCGCCTCGGAGAAGCCGTTGCCCGAGCCCATCACCCGGGACACCGTCGCCGTGGACACGCCACTGCGCTGCGCCACCTCATAGATCGTCGAGCGCGCGGCCATGGGTCCCACTTCCGGTGTCGCCTAGGTAACCGCTTACGTACGTAAGCGCTTACTACTCCGGTGCTGGAGAACTGTCAAGATCGCGGCGCGTGACCAGGCCCGGCAGGGCAAGAGCGTCCGCGCCCAGTCGTACGGCACCACCCAGGCAGGTAGCTGCTGAGCCGGCCACCGTGCCGCCCGCCCCGACCACCGACCGGCACCGAAGTCGCACTGCGCACAGCTGCTGTTCTGTTGGCGGCGCTCGTCCAACCATCAGCACCGGTACGAGATGTGGTACCGTCGAGAGGGTTCGAAGTCAGGGGGCGTCGATGTCGATCACCGCGAGTGAGGCTCGCCAGCGCCTGTTTCCGTTGATCGAAGAGGTCAACGACGACCAGGTCGCGGTAGAGATCGTGTCCAAGAAGGGCACCGCCTACCTCGTCTCCGCCGATGAGTACCGGTCGCTCAAAGAGACCGTCTACCTCCTGCAGTCGCCGCGCAACGCGGAACGACTGCGCGACAGCATCGACCAGCTACGCGGCGGTTCGGTAGACGCGCACGAACTGCTGGAATGAAGATCGCCTTCACACCGAACGGCTGGGAGGACTACACCAGCTGGGCAGGTGATCGCAGGACACTGTTGCGGATCAACCGCCTGATCACCGAGGCCAGCCGCGATCCCGGCATCGGGACCGGCAAGCCGGAACGGCTGAGCGGCAACCTCGCCGGCTACTGGTCTCGCCGCATCGACCAAGAACACCGACTGGTCTATACGGTCCGAAACGACGAGATCGTGATAGTTCAAGCCCGCTACCACTACTGAGAACCCGACCCGCCAAGTAGACCGGATCGGCCGGAGCCGACACATCCGCATTCATCCGGGCAGCTCAGGGCGGTCGGCGGGCTCGGCGTGGATGGTGTCGTGGGTGACCGGCTGGCCGCAGTGGTGGCAGCGCAGGTCGACCTGGATCTGCTGGCCGCAGTTGTGCCGGCGGGTGAGGGACGGGGCGTCGACCGCCCACTTGTCGCCCCACTGGGAGAGGGCGAGCATCGCTGGGAACAGTTCTCTGCCCGCCTCGGTGAAGTGGTACTCGTGGCGGGGCGGGTGCTCGCTGTACTGGCGGCGCTCGATAACCCCGGCGGCTTCCAGCTTGCGCAGCCGGTCGGCAAGGATGTCGCGGGAAGCGCCGGTGTAGCCGGCGATGCGGGCGAAGCGGTGCACACCGTAGCCGATCTCGCGGAGGGCCAGCAGCGACCACCGCTCGCCGAGGACGTCCAGAGCCGCTGCGAGTGAGCAGGGACGAACGCCCAGGGGCAGGTCGGCCAGGCTGATGCCGGGCCGTGGCTCTGGATCTGTCACGACGTCAGCGTAGACCCAGTGTGTTGCCATTTCCAACTCACTGGTCTAGCGTGATCACGAGTCGGTAGGAGATCACAACACACCAACGAGCACGGGTGCAGTCGAGGAGACAACGATGTCGACGATCAGGAACACCGAGTCCGGAGTCGGCATCCCCGGAACCCGGAGCCACTTCCTCGAGCCGACCGGGTCGGCCGATCAGCGGCAGGGCCGGCTGCGCTACCTCACCGGTGGCAGCGGCGCGCCGCTGGTCATGCTGCACACCGTGCGCACCCAGGCCGAGCACTTCCACCGCCTGATCCCGCTGGTCGATCAGCGGTACACCGTGTACGCGCTCGACCTCCCCGGCATGGGCTACTCGCAGATCGTGCCCGGCGCCTCGTACGAAGAGTCCGCCATGCGCGAGGCCGTCAAACGACTCCTCACCCAGCTCGACCTGCGTGACGTGACGCTGCTCGGCGAGTCGATGGGGGCCGTGCTTGCCCTCACCACCGCGGCCGACCTCCCCGACCGGGTCCGGCGCGTCGTGGCGGTCAACGCCTACGACTATGCCGGCGGAATCGCCAGGTCCAGCCTCCTGGCACGGCTGATCGTCACAGGCGTCATCGCACCAGGGGTGGGCCCGATGCTCGCCCGGCTGGAACCCAGACCTGTCATGCGCGCCGTACTGGCCGGCGGCCTCGGCGACCCGACCGCACTGGACGAGGACTACCTGGACGAACTCCTCGACGTCGGCCACCACCCGGGCTACCCGACCGTCGCCCGGGCCGTGTACCGCAGCCTCCCCAGTCTCATCGCGGCCCGCGCCCGCTACCCCGAGGTCACCGCACCCGTCCACCTCGTCTACGGGGAGAAGGACTGGTCCCGCCCCTCGGACCGGCAGGCCAACAGACGGCAACTCCCCGACGCCGAGTTCACCCAGATCCCGAACGCCGGCCACTTCATCGTCCTGGAACGGCCCGACGTGCCTGCCGACCTGCTGAACTCGGTCGCCTGACTAGCCAGCCTCCAGCGACAGGCCGGCTCCTCTGGCCACCTCGAGCAGCAGCGCGGCGAAGTCCTCCGCGCCGTGGCCGGTGGCCGCCGCGCGTACGAGCTGGGCGGTCAGCGCCACCACCGGCACCGGCACCCGGGCCTCACCTGCCGCGGCCAGGCCGAGGTCGAGGTCCTTGCGCAGCAGGTCGGTGGTGAACGTGGGCGTCAGGTCGAGCCCGGCGTAGGCGGGGGTCTTGTACCGGGTGAACGGCGAGCCGAGGACCGAGCCGTTGAGGAACTCCAGGAAGGCGCCCCGGGGCACGCCGCATCGCTCGGCCAGCACGACGACCTCCGCCAGCGCCTGCGCCAGCACGCCGAGCAGCATGTTGTGGGCCAGCTTGACCAGCCTCGCCTGCTCCCCGTCCCCGACGTACACCACCGAGGGTCCGATCAGCCGCAGCACCGGTTCGACCGCCTGGTACGCCTCCAGCGGCCCGGACACCGCGACCGACAGCCCGCCGGAGCGCACCACGCCCGGGTTGCCGCTGACCGGGGCCGCCAGCAGGGCCGTGCCCCGGCCGGCGGCGGCCGCGCGGATCTCCGCCGAGGTACGCGCCGAGACCGTACTGAGGTCGATCAGGTGCCGTGGTACCGCCGGCTGCCGCAGCAGCCCGCCATCCCCTACCGTCACCTCGCGCAGCGCATCATCGCCGGTGAGCGTGGTGCACACCGTCGCGCAGCCGGCGAGGTCGGCCAGGCCGCCGGCCAACCTCGCCCCGCGGTCGGCCAGGTCCACGGCGGCCGCCCGGGTCCGGTTCCAGACCAGCACCGGTACGCCGGCGGCCAGCAGCCGTTCCACCATGGCGTGCCCCATCCGCCCAGCGCCGACCCAGCCGACCGGGCCGTCTACGGCCCCGGTCACCGGGGCGTCCCGGTGCCGGCGAGGCGATCCCGTACCGCCTGCAGGAACGCCGCGGCGTCGGCCGCTCCGATGGCGCTCTCGTCGTAGGCCAGGCACAGGTGGCACACGAGGCGGACGGCCACCACCGGGTCGCCGTCCGCGTCGAGCACCACGGCGGGACGATGCACCGCCGCGCCCACCGCCAGCGCGGCCACCTGCCCGGCCGGCACCCGCGGTACGTGGAACAGCAGCCCGCCGGCCAGCCCGGCCGACAGGGTGAACGTCGCCGTCGTGTCCGCCTGCGGCGCGGCCAGCCGCCGGGCCAGACCGGTCATGCTCAGGTCGCCTGCGTCCGCGATCACGGTCAGCCGCCCACCGGCCCGGACGCCGAGGTGAAGCCGCGCGCCGGGAGGAAGCAGCGAGGGATGCCGGCGCAGCGCGGCGAGCACCGCGGCGGCCAGCGGCACCTCGGCCGGCACCTGCCGGGCCGCGGCCAGCCGCTGTGCCCGCGTCAGGTCCGCCTCGACCACCGCGATGCCAGGAGGCGGCGTCGCCAGCACGGCACCGCCCGAGGCCGCGCGCAGCACGTCGGCCGGGGTGACCCGCTGGTGCGGCCCGGTGCCGGTCAGCCCGGCCAGCCCGACGCCGTGCTCGCGGGCGAGCCGGCGTACCCGGGGGCTGTGCCGGTGACGGGATTCCGGCCCAGGCAGCGTCCGGCCGCCGATCATCCCTGCAGGGCCTTCTCGACGGTGTTCGCGACGAGGTCGGCGGATGGCAGCACGGTGTCCTCCAGCAGGTCGGCCGACGGCAGCGGGACGTGCGGGGTGGTGATCCGCTGGATCGGGCCGTCGAGGTCCCAGAAGCATTCCTCGGCGGCGATCGAGACGATCTCCGCGCCCCAGCCGAGCAGCCGCGGATTCTCCTCCACGGTGAACAGCCGCCCGGTGCGGGACACCGACGCCAGGATGGTCCGGGTGTCCAGGGGCACCAGCGACCGTACGTCGATCACCTCGACGTCGACGCCCCGGGCGGCCAGTTGCTCGGCCGCCTGCAGGGCCCGCGGGACCATCAGGCCGAGCGCAAGGACGGTGGCGTCCCGGCCCGGCCGCCGTACCGCCGCGCTGCCGAGCGCATCGACGATCTCGCCGTCCGGCACCTCGGCCCTGGTCGCGAACAGGCCCTTGTGCTCGAAGAACAGCACCGGGTCGTCGCAGCGTACGGCGGCGGCCAGCAGGCCCACCACGTCCCGGGGCGTGGCCGGGGTGACCACCTTCAGGCCGGGTACGGACATCGCCCAGTTCTCCACCGACTGCGAGTGCTGGGCGCCGAAGCGCAAGCCCCCGCCGTTCGCGGTGCGGACCACCAGCGGCACGCTGACCTGCCCGTTGGTCATGTACCGCATTTTGGCCATCTGGTTGGCCACGATGTCCCAGCAGACGGCGAAGAAGTCGGAGAACATGATCTCGGCGACCGGGCGCAGGCCGGTCATCGCGGCTCCCATGGCGGCGCCCAGGATGGCCTGCTCGGCGATCGGGGTGTCGATGACCCGGGTCGGGCCGAACCGTTCGAGCAGGCCGGGGGTGGTCTTGAAGACGCCGCCGGAGCCGGCCACGTCCTCGCCGATCAGCACCACCCGCTCGTCGCGGGACATCTCCTGCGCGATGCCGCGGGCGACCGCCTCGCGGTAGGTCAGTTGCGCCACGCCGACCCCCCGTCCGCCCACAGTTCGGTCAGCGCGCTGGCCGGGTCCGGTTGCGGCCCGTCGATCGCCTCGGCGGTCGCCTGCTCGACGGCCTCGGCGACCTCCTTGTCGATGACGTCCAGCGCGGACGGCTCCACCCCCAGCCGCTCCAGGCGGCCGCGGTAGAGCGGCACCGGGTCGTAGTCCCGCCACGCGGCGACCTCCGCCGCCGGCCGGTAGCTGCCCGGGTCGGCCCGGGAGTGGCCGCCGTGCCGGTAGGTGACCGCCTCCAGCAGCGCCGGGCCGCCGCCGTCGCGGGCCCGCTCCAGCGCCGCGGTCGCCGCCAGGTAGCAGGCGTCGGCGTCGTTGCCGTCCACCGTGACCGGCGGCAGGCCGTACGCCGCGGCCCGGTCGGCGGCGGGGCGCGGCACCGCGGTGACATCGCCGATCGGGGTGTACTCCATGTACAGGTTGTTCTCGCAGACGAACACCACCGGCAGGGCGTAGACCGCGGCGTAGTTCAGCGCCTCGTGGAATGCCCCGATGTTGGTGGTGCCGTCGCCGAAGAAACACACCGTCACCTGCCGGGTCCCGCGGTACCGCGCGGACCAGGCGGCGCCGTTGGCGATGGCCAGGTGCGCCCCGATGATCGCGTACGAGCCCATCATTCCGTGCTCGACACTGGTCAGGTGCATGGAGCCGCCCTTGCCGCCGAGCAGCCCGTTGCCGCGGCCGAGCAGCTCGGCCAGCACCGGCGTCATCGGCACCCCGCGCGCCAGGGTGTGGGCGTGCCCGCGGTAGGTGGCGAAGGTGTAGTCGGCCGGGTCGAGTGCGGCCCCGAACCCGGCGGCGACCGCCTCCATGCCCAGCGACAGGTGCGAGGTGCCCTTGACCAGTTGCCGCATGAACAGGTCGTACGCCCGCTTCTCCAGCTGCCGCATCTGCTGCATGGTGCGGTAGATCCGCAGCCGTACCGGCAGCTCGACGGCCGCGGTGTCCCCGGCGGCGAAGTTACCCGGCGGCAGCACCGGCGGCTGGGCCCCGTATGTGTGCTCCCCCAGTGGCAGCCTCATGCCGGTGCACCCGCGGCGGTGTTGCGGTGCGACTGGCTCTCCCGGCGCAGCGGCAGGTAGCCGCCGGTGGTGTGGTAGCGGCGGCCGGCCACCAGCAGCTGCTCGGCGGGGAACTTGGTGATCACCTCGCAGCCGTCGGCGGTCACCACCACCTCCTCCTCGATCCGGGCCGCGCCCCAGCCGTCCTTGGCCGGCCAGTACGTCTCCAGCGCGAAGACCATGCCCTCCTCCAGCGGCTCCGGGTGGTCCAGGGACACCAGCCGGCTGAAGATCGGCTTCTCCCAGATCGACAGCCCGACGCCGTGCCCGTACTGCAGCCCGAACGCTGCCTCCTCGTCCTCGAAGCCGAACTCGGCCGCCGTGGGCCAGACCGAGACGATGTCGGCGGTGGTGGCGCCGGGCTTGACCAGCGCGATCGCGGCGTCTATGTACTCGCGGCTGCGGGTGTAGGCGTCCACCAGCGCCGCCGACGCGCTGCCGACGGCAAAGGTGCGGTAGTAGCAGGTCCGGTAGCCGAGGTAGCTGTGCAGGATGTCGAAGAACGCCGGGTCGCCGGGGCGCAGCAGCCGGTCGGAGTAGACGTGCGGGTGCGGCGAGCAGCGCTCACCGGAGATCGCGTTGACCCCCTCGACGTGCTCCGAGCCCAGGTCGTACAGGATGCGGCTGACCAGGCCGACGGTCTCGTTCTCGCGCACCCCGGGCCGCAGGAACCCGTACAGCTCGTCGTAGGCGGCGTCCACCATGGCGGCGGCCGTGGTGAGCAAGGTGATCTCGTCCGGGGTCTTGATCCGGCGGGCCTCCAGGAACACCTGCTGCCCGTCCACCACGTCCAGACCGCGGGCCCGCATCGCCTGCAGCACCGGCATCTCCACCACGTCCACGCCGACCGGGGCGGTGTGCAGGCCGTACCGCTCAAGCTCCCGGTAGACCTTGTCGGCCACAGCGGCCGCGATGCCGGCGTCGGGGTGGAACGCCCCGCGCAGCAGCGAGATGCCGGCCCGCGCGCCGCTCGGGCCACCGCCGGGGCGGTGGTCCAGCCAGGGGGCGTACAGCTGGTGGTGCCGGGCGGCGGAGCCGAAGTCCCACAGCACCGGATCGCCGCCGCGGGGCAGCAGGGCGAACCGGATCAGCTTGTCCATCGCCCAGGTGCCGATGTGGGTGGCGGTCATGTACCGGATGTTGTGGAAGTCGAAGGTCAGCAGCGAGCCGACCTCCGACCGGTCCAGGTGGTCCCTCAGCCGGGCCAGCCGGGCCTGCCGCAGCCGGTCGAGGTCGACGCGCGCCTCCCAGTCCACCGCGTTCATCCCGAACGTTGCAGTGCCCATCGCTCGCCTTTCTGCCGCTGGGTTGCGCCGTCAGGCGCCGGGCTCCCGCTCGTAGCCGGCAGCTTCCAGGCTGGCCGCGCCGCCGTAGCACCAGACCATGACGGCCCGGTCGGTCCGGGAGGTGTTGACGAAGCCGTGGTGGGCGTTCTCCGGCACGAAGACGATGTCGCCCGCGGCCATCGCGACCTCGTCGTCGCCGACCCGGGCGATGCCCTGCCCCTCGACCAGGTACTCGGTCTCCTCCGCGTGCGGATGCCGGTGGACGTCGTGCCGGGCGCCGGGCGGGAAGACGGTGATCCCGAAGACCGTGCTGCGGGCGCCCACCGACTCCTCCGTGACCAGCCACTTGACGTTCATATCGACCCAGCCGTCCTCGGCGCGCAGGGTGCTGTCGGCGCCGAAGCCGGCGACGCTGATCTTCAACGGGTGGCTGGGCAGCGGCTGTGTACTCATGCGGCGTCCGGGGTGACGAGCACCTTGGTCTGGTCACCGGTCGGGTCGATGAGCACCTCGAAGCCGCGGGCCACCACCTCCGCCAGACCGATGTGCGAGGTCACCACCCGCTCGACCGGGTACCGGCCGGAGGCGATCAGCCGCAGGATCCGTGGCCAGTCGGTCAGCGGGTAGCACCAGGTGCCGGCGTAGGTGAGGTCCTTGGCGCACAGGGCCATCGCGTCGATGGCCGGTGGCCTGGTGTGCAGGCCGGTCTGGACGACCGTGCCGGCCGGCCGGGCGTACGCGATGCAGCTGGCCAGTCCGGCCTGCGAGCCGGAACACTCCACCGCCACGTCCACGCCCGCCCCCTCGGTGAGGTCGGCCAGCGCGGCGGCGAAGTCGGGGTCGGCCGGGTCGAGCACCGGCCCGGCGCCGAGGGCGGCGACCATGGCGGCCCGTTTCGGGTTCGGTTCGGCCACCACCACCAGCCCGGCGCCCACCGCGCCGGCGTACAGCGCTGCCAGCGCCCCGACCGGGCCGGCACCGGTCACCAGCACGATGTCACCGCCGCGTACGCCGCCGCGGTCGACACCGTAGGCGGCCACCGCGGCCGGTTCGACCACCGCCGCGGCCACGTCCGGCACCGCGTCCGGCACCCGCGTCACCTGGTACTCCTTGAGCACCGCGTACCGCGCCAGGCCACCGGTGGCGGCGGACAACCCGGTGCAGCCGAACTGCGGACACAGGTGGCCCTGGCCGGCGCGGCAGTACCGGCAGCGCCCGCACACGATGGCCGGCATGACCGAGACCCGGTCCCCGACGCGGACATCCCGTACGGCGGCGCCGGCCTCGACCACCCGGCCGGCGAACTCATGGCCGAGCGTCTGCGGCAGCGTGGCGCCGGTCAGCGGGTGCGGCGTGGTACGGGTGACGATCGGGCCGTCGGTGTACTCGTGCAGGTCGGTGCCGCAGATCCCGCAGTGGGCGACCTCCACCAGGACCTCGTCCGGTGCGGCGAGCGCCGGCTCGGGTACCTCTTCGACGCGGATGTCGCGGCGGCCGTGGTAGCGGGCGGCGAGCACGGTTCCTCCCACAGGTGTCGGTGGCTGCTAGGCGGCGCGGCGGGACTGCCCGCGCGTCTGGGTGTAGAGGGCGGCGGCGAGCAGGATCAGCGCGCCCTGGAAGGAGTACTGCCAGCTCTGGCTGAGGTTGAGGAACGTGGTGGCGTTGAGGATCTGCTGGATCAGCGCGGCGCCGAGCAGCGTGCCGACGAACGACCCGCGCCCACCGAGCAGGCTGGCCCCGCCGAGCACCACCGCGGTGATGCTGGTGATCGTGTAGCTGACCCCCTGCGTCGGGTCGCCCACGCCGAGCTGGGCCATCAGCATGACCGCGCCGAGGAAGGTCAGCACCGAGCAGCCCAGGTAGGCCAGTACGAACGTACGGTTGACCGGTACGCCCAGCCGGCGGGCCGAGTCCTCCTCGGAGCCCACCGCGCGCAGCGCCCGCCCGGCCGGTCGCAGCCGCAGGCCCAGCTCGAGCAGTACGCCGACCGCGCCGGCCACCAGGAACGCGACCGGTACCGGGCCGACCTGCCGGCCGATCAGCGCGGTCACCCCGGAGTTGATGTAGCCGCCCTGGAACGGGCGCAGCAGCAGCGAGACACCCTGCAGCGCGATGTAGAGGGTCAGGGTGGCCGCCACCGGGGTGAATCCGCCGAACCGCACCAGCAGCCCGTTGAGCGTGCCGACGGCGGCGGCCACCACGAGCATGAGCAGCAGCGCGGCCCAGATCACCAGGCCGGATCGCCCGTCATTGACGAAGAAGGAGGCGATCACCACCAGCAACCCGGCCAGCGGGCCGACCGACAGGTCGATGCCACCGGTCATGATCACTACGGTCTGCCCCATCGCGATGAAGCCCAGCGCGGTGAGCAGCATCAACACCGAGGTGATGTTGAACGGGGCCAGGTAGCGCGGGTTGTGGGCGTAGGTGAAGGCCCCGAGCGCGACGATCACCAGGGCGAGGATCAGGCTCGGCGCGTAGTCGCCGCGGGCCAGCGCGGCCAGCCGCCGCCACCGGGAGGTCGTGGTGCTGGGCGCGGTGCGGCGGTGGGTGTTGGCGTTGACGACGGCGGCGGTGATGCCGGCCTCGGTGAGCTCCGGCCCGCGCAGCTCCTGCACCACCTGCCCGCGGGAGAAGACCAGCACCCGGTCGCACAGCCCCTCCAGCTCCTTCGCGTCGGAGGAGCTGGCCACCACCGGTACGCCGGTGCCGGCCACGTCGCGCAGGATCCGGTAGATCTCCGCGCGTGCGCCCACGTCCACGCCCTGGGTCGGCTCGTCGGCGAGCAGCAGCCGCGGCTCGGCCAGCAGCGCGCGGGCCAGCACCACCTTCTGCTGGTTGCCGCCGGACAGCGTGGCGACGCCGGCCTCCAGGGACGGCGCCTTGACCGCCAGCCGCGTGGTGCCGGCCCGTACCGCCGCGACCTCCCTGGGTCGGCTGACCATCCCGCCGCGGGCCAGGGCGGCCAGCGTGCCGACCGCCACGTTCTCCCGGACCGACAGGCTGCCGAACAGGCCCTCGCGGTGCCGGTCGGCCGGCAGGTACGCCGCGCTGCGGGCCAGCGCCGCGGCCGCGTACCGGGTGCCGGCCAGCTCCACCTCACCGGTGGCCGGTTCCAGCCCGGCGAGCGCGCGCAGGAACCCGCTCTGCCCGTTGCCGACGATGCCGGCCAGCCCGACCACCTCACCGGCGGCGGCCGCCAGGTGGACGTCATGGAAGTCGGCCCCGGACAGCCCGGTGACCCGCAGCGCCACCGCGGCGGCGTCCGCGCTGCTCTTGGGCGGGAACGCCGAGGCGATGCTGCGGCCGACGATGAGGCCGAGCAGGTCCTCATCGGTGTAGGCCGCCACCGGTCCCGACCCGCGCACCCGGCCGTCCCGCAGCACGGTCACGTGGTCGGCGATCTGCCGGACCTCGGCCAGCCGGTGGGTGATGTAGATGACCGCGCAGCCCCGGTCGACCACCATCCGGACCTGCTCGAACAGGGCGTCCACCTGGTCGGCGCCCAGCGGCGCGGTCGGCTCGTCCAGGATCAGCACCCGGGGCCGCAGCGCCAGCGCCTTGGCCATCTCCAGCAGCTGCACCTGCGCCACCGACAGCTCCTCGACCCGGGCGCGCAGCCGCGGCCGGGCGCCCGCGCGGGCCAGCAGGTCGGTCATCCAGGCCCGCTCGTCGCCCCTGGCGTCATCGCCCTCGGCGTCATCGCCCTCGGTACGGCGCAGGGCAGCGGGCACCGCGACCCGGATGTTGTCCGCGACGCTGAGGTCGGGCAGCACGGCCGGGTGCTGGTGCACGATCGCGATGCCGTGCCGGGCCGCCAGCAGGGGGGTCAGGCCCGGCAGCGGCTCGCCGGAGACCTCGATGCTGCCCGCGTCGGGCTGGACGGCGCCGGAGGCGATGCCCATCAGGGTGGACTTGCCGGCCCCGTTCTCACCGAGCAGCGCCAGCACCTGCCCGGCGTAGGCATCCAGCGACACGTCGGCGACCGCCGGGACCGCGGCGAACGACTTCGACACGTGCGCCAGCCGCAGTACCGGGACCTCGCGACCCTCCACAGTGGACCTCCCTTCCGGCTACTTGAGCGCCGCGGCCTGCTGGTCATGGCTGAGTTGGCTGGACAGGAACGCGTCCATCGGCAAGGTCTTGTCGCAGGTCACCTGGTGCGGCGAGCCGCTGAGGGAGTCCTCGAACGCCGACTGCGGGTAGATGTTGGACGGCGGGATGGTGCCCCCGCTCGCCTTGGCCACCGCGAAGTCGATGGCCAGCCGCGACATCGCGTTCTGCGAGGAGACGGTGAACAGCCTGAAGTCGGGGTCGGTGGCCTTGCGGGTCTGCCACTGGCAGGCCAGCAGGTTGGCGTCCTCTGTCGCCACCGCCGGGATCTTGCGCCCCGCCTGGTCGAAGGCCGGGAACGAACTGGCCAGCGCCGCACCGAAGTCGGTGGTGATGGCGTCGATCTGCGGGTTGGCGGCCAGTGCGGCGGTGACGACCTTCTGCGTCTGCGCCGGGTCCCAGTTCGTCACCTCGTACGGCGTGTTCCCGACGAACCTGATGCCGGGGTGGTCCTTGAAGACGCTCTGCATGCCGGCGTACTCATCCAGGCTCTGGGAGTTGGCCGGCGGGCCGCCGAGGTTGAGGATGCTGCCCTTGCCGTCCAGCGCCTTGACCAGCCACGTGGCCCACAGGACGCCGGCCTGCTTGAAGTCGGTGTCGATGAAGTAGTCGTAGTCCGCGCCGGCCTTGCCGCCCGGGTTCACGCGGTACGGCACGGTGACCACACCGGCCTTGTACGCGCTGCGCAGCGCCGGCAGCATGGCCTGGCCGGCGTCGGGGAAGACCACCAGGGCGTCGACCCCGTTCGCCACGAATCCCTGGACGTCCGAGATCGCCTTCTGCGTGTTGCCCTGCCCGTCGGCGTACTTGAAGCTGGTCACGCTGGGGCACTTGGCCACCTCGTCCCTGGCCTCCGCGGTGGTGACCCGGCGCCAGTTGTTCCCGCCGAAACCGTCGGTGAGTGCCAGTGAGATCTTCTTCGGTCCGCACCAGGACGGCGCGCCCGGCACCGACTGGCCGCCGGTCCCGTTGCCGGCCGTGTTGTTGGTGTCGGCGGAGTTGCAGGCGCTGGCGGCAAGCGCCGCCGCGGCCAGGCAGGCGAGCACTGCGGGGCGGGTGCGCTGACGGGCCATCTGACCCTTCCTTCCAGGGGTTGCCCCGGGCCGGCGGGCGTCGGGGACGGGCAGCCGTAGCCCGCTACGGCGTGGAGGACTGGACGTTCGCGTGGTCGGGCCCGGGGCGGGACCCGGCCCGCACCCAGGAGCGCAGCCGGTGCCAGTTGACGGTGTAGACCGCCACCCCGGCGGCGAGCGCGCCCGCCTCGACGAGGTTCTGTACCGCCGCGTTGACACCGAGGGTCAGGACGAACTGGTCGAGCTGGCTGAGGAACAGCGCCGCCACCGCGCTGGCCACCGGGCTGCCGCGCCCACCGAGCAGCGACGTGCCGCCCAGGACGACCGCGGCCACCGACGGCAGCAGGTAGGTCTCGCCCTGGAACGCGCTGGGCGCGGTCACGATCCCGGCCAGGAGCAGCCCGGCGGTGCAGTACAGCAGCGCCGCCCACACGTAGGCGGCCAGTTGGTGGCGGCGGACAGCAACGCCGGCCGAGCGCGCGGTCGCCGGGTTGGCGCCGACCGCCTCGAACCGCCGGCCGGCCACGGTCTTCTTGACGGTGAAGCCGACGGCGGCGGTGACCATGGCGGCCAGGTAGGCCGCATGCGGCAGCCCGAGCAGCCGGCCGGCCGCCACCGAGTGCAGCACCGAGGTGGTGTTGCGCGGGGTGCCGCCGGAGATCCCGAGCACCACCGCGTACAGCAGGGCGTTGGTGCCGAGCGTGGTGATGATCGGCGACATCCGCAGCCGGCTGACGACCAGACCGTTCAGCACCCCGGCGCCCAACGCGACGGCGTACGCGAACCCGACCGCGGCAAGCAGTTTGTGGTTGTCGCCGTTGGGCTGGTGGGTCGCGATCACAACGCTGGCCGAAACCAGGCCGGGCACCGACAGGTCGATGCCGCCCTGCTGCACCACGAGGGTCTGACCCACCGCGACGATCGCGAGCACCGAGGCGAACGGCAGCATGCCGAGGAACGAACTGCGGCTGAGACTCGCCGGCTGCACCAGCCCGCTCACCGCGAACAGCAGGCCGGTCGCGACCAGCACCGTGACCAGCCCGCGCGAGGGCTGGCCGGTGCGGCGGGCCCGCTGCGCCGGCCGCGGCAGGTCCGGCGCCGGGGTGGACACGGCGGAACCGGGGCCGGACGCTGCCGCGACCCTGCGGTCGGTCGCCTCCGTCATCCCAGCCGCCTCCTCGGATCTCTCACTGACGGCAACCGTGGCAGGGGCCGTCAGCCATACAACAAGTGTTCACACATGCTGGACACTCGACGGGTCCGCGTCAAGGGTTGCCGTACACCTTGTTACGGGCAGGTGGCCCGCGGCCGGGAGGCAGCCGCGTCAGGACCAGGGGTCGACCAGGATCTTGCCGCCGGCGCGGCCCTGCACCAGCGCCTCCAGGCCGTCGTTGACGACCGCGTCCAGGCCGATCACCCGGTCCAGCAGGCGGCCGGCGATCGACCCGGCGGCAAGCAGCCGCAGCGCCGCGGGCAGGTCCTGATCGCACACGTGCGCGACCGTGCCGGCCAGGTCCACCTCGCGCAGCGTCAGCCCGGCCAGGTCCAGCGGCTGCGGCTGGTGCGGAAGGCCGACCAGCAGCACCCGGCCGCCGCGGGCCGCCATCGCGACCGCGTCGGCCGCCGCCCCGTCGGCGCCGGTGGCCTCGATGACCACATCGGCCCCGTCGTCGGCGGTCAGCTCACGGACGGCCGCCACCGGGTCGGCGTCCCGCACGTTGCGGGTGTCCGTGGCGCCCAGGGCCCTGGCCACGCGGAGCCGCTCCTCGTCGATGTCCAGCGCGATCACCCGTTCCGGGCTGCGGCCGGCCAGCCCGCAGAGGATGAACGAGCCGATCGCGCCGGCGCCCAGCAGCACCACCACGTCGCCGGCCCGCACCCCGGCGCGGCGGGCGGCGTGCAGGCCGACGGCCAGCGGCTGCGCCAGGCCCGCGGCGTCATCGGTGCAGCCGGCCGGGATCGGTACGCAGGTGGCGGCCGGCACCGCCGCGTACCCGGCCAGCCCGCCGTCGGCGCTCAGCCCGAGCGTCCAGTAGCGGGCGCACAGGTTCGGCCGGCCGCCCCGGCACCAGCGGCACCGGCCACACCAGACCCCCGCGCCGGTGGCGACCCGCTGCCCGACCAGGGCCTCGGCTCCCGGGCCGGCCGCCACCGCGGTCCCGGTGAACTCGTGTCCCAGCACCACCGGACCGAGATGGCCGCTGCCCGGATGCCGGCTGCGCAACGGGATCATCGCCGGACCGTGCGCGTACTCCCCCGCGTCGGTACCGCAGATGCCGGCACGCGACACCCTGATCAGCAGCTGGCCCGCGGCTGGCACCGGGACCGGCCGCTCCTCCACCCGGACGTCGCGGGCGCCGTGGTACACCGCAGCGCGCATGGTCTCCTGGGCGGTCATCCGGCCGCCGCGACGATGTGCACCTTGACCTCGTCCCGGCCGTCCCGCGCGGCAGCCACCGCCTCGGCCGCCTGCGCCAGCGGGACCGTCCGGGTGACCACCGCGGACAGGTCCAGCCCGGTGCGGGCCAGGAACCGCAGGGTACGCGGCCACACCCCCGGCGAGCCGATGATGCCGCGGAGCTGGAGCTCGCGCGCCTGGATCAGCCCGAGTTCGGCCGGTGCGGTGCCGCCGACATCGATGCCGATGTAGACGAGCCTGGCGCGCATGCCGGCCACCCGCAGCGCGGCCGCCATCGCCGCCGGCTTCCCGCTGGCCTCGAACACCACGTCCGCGCCGCGGCCCGCGGTCAGCTCCGCGACGCGCTCCGCCAGGTCGCCGCCGCCGGGGTCCACGACCTCCGCCGCGCCGAGCCGGGCGGCCAGCGCCGCGCGCGACGCCGACGGCTCGATCGCGATCACGTGGGCGCCCTTGGCGGCGCTGGCCGCGACCACGCCCAGCCCGATCGGGCCCGCGCCGAAGACGGCCACCGTGTCGCTGGCGTCCAGGTCACCGGCCCGCACTGTGGCGTAGTAGCCGCAACTGAACGGCTCGACGAGGGCGCCCTGGGTCCAGCTCATCGCCGCCGGCAACCGGTGCAGCCACTCCGGCCGGGCCACGAAGTACTCCGCCGCGGCGCCGCTGATGCTGAACCCGAAGTGGTCGCTGCCGATCACACACTCGCCGACCACCCGGTCGCCCGGCTGGAACTGCCGCACGTCACGCCCGACGTCGACGATCTCCCCGGCCCACTCGTGCCCGGGGATCACCGGGTACTCGAACGGGATGATGTACCGGCCCTCGAGCAGCTCGATGTCGGAGTGGCACACCCCGACCGCGCGGGTGGCCACCAGCACCTCCCCCGGACCGATCGTGGGCACCGGCAGGTCGTTCACCCGGGCCGTCGCCGCGCCGACGAACTGCAGAGCCTTCACCGCGTCTCCCGTGTCCGGACGTCCTGTGGCGGGCCGGATCACAGGTCCGCTCGACCGAACATGTACGCCAACACTGTACGCACGTCAAGGGTTGCTGGACGACCTCAGTGGTCGTGGGAGGCGTCGCGGCCGTGCACGAACCAGATGGCCTCCACCGGCTCGTCACCCAGCGTGGTCAGCCGGTGCGGCGTGGAGGAGTCGAACGAGATCGAGTCACCCGGCCGCAGGTAGTACCGCTCGAACCCGAGGGTGACCTCCAGCTCGCCGCTGACCACGTACCCGTACTCGGTGCCCATGTGCCTGATGAACCGACCGTCCCGGGTGGAACAGCCGCCAACCTCGTACCGCACCAGCATGAAGTCCACCGCCGGCTCGTGCATCGAGGTCAGACTCTCCCACGTCACGCCGGAGTCCAGCTCGAGCACGGGGCGTTCGCCGGGCCGCATCAGCGGCGAGTACCGCCGGCGGGTCGGGGCGCCGGCGGACGACCTGTCGTCCTGCCCGGCGGACCCCAGGTCGGATCCACGCTCCGGCACGCGGTCCTTCTCCGGTCCGCCGGGCACCCTTCCAGCGCCCGCGGTCCCGGTGCCTACCGAAGGATGTTGAGCCGCGGCGGTCCCGGCGTCGGCTTCGGTATCGCCGCGGATTTCCTCCCTGGCGACCGCCGCCCGCCCGCCCTTCGGGCTCGGGTCGGCCGCGCCGGTCGCCGCGCCACCGGCTGCACCGGGCTCCTCCGGCGAGAACAACTCATCGATGGACAGCTCAAGCGCGTTGCAGATCAGGTAGAGCGTGGCCACCGACGGCTGGCTCTTGCCGTTCTCCAGCTGTGAGACGAACGACGCCGAGACGCCCAGGTCGCGGGCGAACTGGCGCAGCGACAGGCCGGCCTCCTCCCGGCGGCGCCGGAGCCGGGCACCGACGTTGCTCACCGCCTGCCGCTGCTGGTCCGACAGGAGCGAGATCGCGGCGTTGCCGCCCGCGCCGTCCGCCGCGCCGGGAGTGCCGGCCGGCGCGTCGACCCGGCCTCGGCCGGACCGGCGGCGGCCGGTCTCCGTACGCGGAACAGTCGCCACGGTGATGTTTCCCTTCGGTCACGGCCGGAGCCCTCCGACCGGCGGCACCCTCCCCTTTTCCTCCCGGCGCGGGCAGGCAGGCTGGATGACGACACTGTGCAGTGTAACCAAACGCCCGACCGGATCTGCATCGAGAACGTGCCGACCGGTGCGCGGGTCAGCACGCCGGCCAGGACAAATGCGGCACTCGTTCGCTGCTACTTGACAGGGATGAGCCGGACGGCGAGCCTGACGTCCACCGCCCCGGCGAATGTCGCTGTCGGCTTCCATGGAGGTGCAGCCATGACGGGAGGGACAGCGCTGGTGGTGGGCGCGTCCGGCATTGCTGGCCACAACGCCGCACGCCGGTTGCTCGACGCCGGCTGGACCGTCTACGGGATCACCCGGCACGGCGCCGGGCTGCCCTCCGGTGCCAAGCCGGTCACGGTGGACATCACCGACGCGGCAGCCACCCACGCTGCGCTGGCCGACCTACCGATCACACACCTGTTCTACTGCACCTGGTCGCGGCAACCCGACGAGGCCGCGAACTGCGCGGTGAACACGGCCATGCTCGGCAACGTGCTGGCAGCCCTCGAAAGCGACGAACGGCTGGTACACGCGGCACTGGTCACCGGGCTCAAGCACTACCTCGGGCCGTTCGAGGCGTACGCGAAAACCCCCATGGAGACGCCGTTCCGCGAGGACCAGCCCAGGGTGCCGTACCAGAATTTCTACTACGACCAGGAGGATCTGCTCATCGCGGCGGCCACGCGGCAGGGCTTCACCTGGTCGGTGCACCGGCCGCACACCATGATCGGCTGGGCGCTCGGCAACGCCATGAACATGGGCGTCACACTCGCCGCGTACGGCACCCTCTGCCGGCACACCGGCCAGCCCTTCGCCTTCCCTGGCTCGCCGCAGCAGTACGCCGGGGTGACCGACATCAGCGACGCCCGACTGGTTGCCCGGCAACTCGAATGGGCCGCAACCACACCCGCCGCGGCCAACCAGGCCTTCAACTGCGTGAACGGCGGGGTGTTCCGCTGGCGGCAGCTATGGCCGGTACTCGCCGAGGGCCTGGGCGTGCCGGCCGCCCCATACCCCGGGCACCCCGACCCGCTCGAGCCCCGCATGGCGGACACCCAACCGATCTGGGACGAGATCACGGCCAAATACAACCTGCCGGCCCGCAAGCTCGACGAACTGGCATCGTGGTGGCACACCGACAGCGACCTCGGTCGCCAGGTCGAGACCTTCGCCGACATGACCAAGAGCCGCCACCTCGGCTTCCTGCACTACCAGGACTCCGCCGCATCCTTCCTCGACCTCTTCGCCGAACTACGCCGCCAAAACATCATCCCGCCACTGCCATCACCCTGACCAAGCCCAACCCGCGCGAGCAGGGCGAAGCGGGAGGGGAGTCAGTCCGGCCGGGCGGGTGAAACTCCGGCGGGCTGGGTCGGCGGTTGGGCGTGCAGGGATCGGGCGGTGGGTGAGGTCGGGACGTGGGCCGGGTCGGGGTAGGTGCGGAGGACCCGGTCCGCGGTTCCGCTGGTGGTCACGGTGAACCAGTAGTGCTCGTTCTTGTAGTGGTGCAGGCGGTGGTTGCGCCAGATTGCCCGGTAGGCGCGGGAGACCGGGCGGTAGTCGCTGTGGATGAGGTAGTGCGACCATTCGTAGCCGAGGCCGAGCCCGCCGGCCAGCATCAGGAACGTCAGGCCGTTGCCGGTGCGCGGGAAGGCCAGCAGCGCGATCGCCGCGTCGAGGGGGATGACGTACAGCAGTACCTGCCAGGCGATGAAGACCAGCGCTTCGTCCCTCGGGTCGGCGTGGTGCAGGCGGTGTTTGCGGGCCAGCAGCGGGTCGATGCGCAGCCGGCCGATCCGGCGCGGGCGCCAGTGCAGGACGACGACGTGCACGATCCATTCCTGGAAGGGGAAGGCCACCACGATGGCGGCCGCCACGACGGCGTCGGAGACGCTCCAGTCGCCGACGGCCAGTCGGGCCGCGGAGGCGACCAGGAGCAGCGCCGCGAGAGCCCACGGCGACGGGTAGCGCCAGAACCTCCGCCAGGCCGCGCTGAGCGGTAACGAGCCGCGGCGGGCACCGGTGATGGTCTGGTCCGAGGCTGCGAGTGTCACGGATCCTCCTGCAGGGTGCGGATGGCGTCCACGATGGCGGTGGTGGCCGGCTTGAGCAGGTCCTCGGCCGCGCGGCGTGCCCGCTGGGCGTTGCCGGCGGCGACCGCGTCGGCGAGCCGCACGTACACCTGGTGGCGGGAGACCTCGACGTCCATGACGGCGGCGAGCGCCTCCAGTGCCGGTTCGTAGGCGGCGCGCAGGCCGTTGTACATCAGCCGCAGGGCGATGGACTCGGCGCCGTCCACGAGAATGTCCCAGAACGCGAGGGCGGCCCGCTGCCGCGCCACCGCATCCGGCGCCGATCCGAGTAGGGCGAGAGCGCCGCGCAGCCGCTCGTCCAGGACGGCGCCCGACCGTTCGGCCGCGAGCGCGGCGACGAACGGGCCGACGTGCAGGCGGACCTCGAGGATGCTCCGGACCACCGCGAGGTCCACGCTGCCGTGCGGCATGAGCAGCCGCGGCAGCAGGTCCAGGCCCGCGTTGCGGCGGTAGTCGCGCACCGTGGTCGTCTCACCCTGGCGGACCTCGAGCAGGCCGACCTGGGCGAGCCGCTGCAGCGCCTCGCGGACCGCGGGCCGGGACACGCCGAACACCTCGGCCAGCTGGCGCTCGCTCGGCAACGCCTCACCGGGCGTGAACGCCCCGTGCACCACGTCGGCGACGATCTGGTCATAGACCTCATCCGGGACCGAGCGGCGCGCTACGCGCTGAAGAGCCACACCCAGACGCTAGGAGATCAGAGGACAGAGGTCAACTGGTCAGACCAGTTCACTCCCGCCTGAAGACCGCGGCCCTGAGCGGGTTGGGCATGTTCCTGAGCGCCACGGTCATGGGCGGTCACGAGCGCGGCCCATAGCGTCGGGTTGGGCCGTGAGAGCCGCGATACCTGTCCGGTGGCGGCCCGACATGTAGGTCACCCGGGCCGACCGCACTTGTGCGTACGGTTGCCCGGCTGTCGAAGGAGCATTGTGAGCAGGATGAAGAACATGCGTCGGGCTGGGGGGCTTGCGGCGGTCCTCGTCGCGGCGACCCTGGGTGTCGGGCTCGGCGCTGTCGCCCGGGCGGGCGCGGTCACCGGCGATACGTCTGCCGCCTCGGCTGGTCGTACGGCCGACATCGTGTCCATCGAGGGAACGCAGGCCTGCTACGGCCGCGCGCAGGATGTCGTGTACCGCAACTATGCCAATGCGGATAAGGCTGCCCGCGAGGGTCGGGCCGCGTTCGGGGCCTGTTTCACCCCGAACGCCCACATCTCGATCGGGCTGCTGGGCCAGACGCCGTTCGAACGCGCCGCCTCCATCGACGAGTGGGTCGCCTTCGTCCGCCAGTTCGGCCTCGACCACGGCTACCTGAGTGCTCGCCACCTGATCGGCAACGTCGAGGTGGTATTCACCGGCCGCGACACCGCCACCGTGTACAGCTCAGGAACCACCCCGCACTTCATCGGCGCCGGATCGGCGGCACCGGGGGTGGACTGGATCATCGGAAACTACCGGGGAACCGTCCAACGTATCCGCGGCGTGTGGCTGATCACGGACTTCCAGATCAACGCCGACGAATTCGCGCACACAGCGGCTGACTACCCGGTGGGTCGCAGCGACGGCAGCGGCAACATCGGCTTCCCCGACAACATCCCGGCCCACAACAGCACCGGTCACTGAGCCAGTCCGAAGGCGGGGAACAGGTCGGGGTCGGGGAAGCCGGTGATCGTCGCGACCTGGTCATCGGTGATGGTGAGGACCATGATCCCGTAGCCGCGGCAGTCTCCGGTGGTGTCGTCGGGGAGGTAGGCGGCCAGCGCGGGGTGGCCGTTGGCGCGGGTCGGGACCAGGAGGATGAGGTCCAGCCGGCCGCCGGCGGGCACGGTGGCGAAGAACTCGGCGACCGCGTCGCGGCCGGTGATCCGGATGGCCTGGGGCGGCATGGACAGCGTCGCGTCCTCGCGCAACAGGGCCGCCAGCGCCGCGATGTCGCAGTCGTGCCAGGCACGCAGGAACGCCGCCAGGACCTGCTGTTCCCGCTGGCTGTCCGGACGCGTCGGCGTGCCGACCTGGGCGTGGGCGAGGGTGGCGCGGGCGCGTTGCAGGGCGCTGTTGACGGCTGCGGAAGTGGTCTGGAGCAGGTCGGCGACCTGTTGGGCGGGCCAGGCGAGCACGTCGCGGAGGATCAGCACGGCCCGCTGGGCGCCGGGCAGCAGTTGCAGGGCCGCGATGAAGGCCAGGGCGACGCTCTCCCGCCGGTCGCAGATGACGGCCGGGTCGGCGTCCACATCGGCGAGCTGGTCGAGCAGGGCATCCGGGTACGGCTGCAGCCACGCCACGTCGAGGGTGCTCGTCAGCGGGTCGCGGGCTCGGCGGTTGATCGTCTTGAGGCAGGTGGTGGTGGCGATCCGGTACAGCCAGTGCCGCAGCGGTGCCCGTTCCTGGTATCCGCCGAGCCCCTTCCAGGCCCGCAGCAGTGTCTCCTGCACGGCCTCCTCGGCGTCGTGGAACGAGCCGAGCATCCGGTAGCTGTGCAGGTGCAGGGCCCGCAGGTGTGGGGCGACCAGCTCGCCGAACGCCGCGCTGTCGCCGCCGCGGGCCGCGGCGAGCAGCGAGCCCATGTCCGTACCGGTGTCCGTACTCACCGGGTCACCGTAGCGGCGGGAGATGACCGGACCGATGAGTTCGGCCGGCCGGCGGGATCAGGCAGGAGTGGGCGGCCGGTCCGGGCCGCCCGCTTCCCTCGGGTGCGAAGGAGACGGTCATGGGAGCAGGCAGGCGGGCGCGCGGGTGACCGGTGAGGAGTTGTTCTGGGAACTGGTCGAGCCGATGTACGCCGACCCGGCGGTGCGGCGCTCGACGATGATGGGGCTGCCGTGCCTGCGGCGGGACGGGCGGTTCTTTGCCTCGCTCGACCGGCACAGCGGGGCGCTGCTGGTGAAACTGCCCGCGGCGCGGGTCAGTCAACTCATCGCCTCCGGTGACGGGCAGCCGTTCGCGCCGGCCGGGCGGGTGTTCCGCGAATGGGTGGCCGTGCCCCGGCCGGACCGGCGCCGCTGGCGCGGCCTGCTCGCCGAGGCCCGCGCGCACGCCGGCACCGCTGGGGAGGCCGGCCGTCCTGAGGAGGCCGGTACGACCGGGTTCGGCGGGTTCGGTCCGGCCGGGATGGCGTTCCTGGCAGGTCTGGAGCGCGACAACAGCAGAGAGTTCTTCGACACGCACCGCGCCGTGTACCGGCAGGAGTTGCTGGAGCCGTCGAAGGCGTTCGTGACCGCCCTCGGGACCGTACTGCGACAGGAGGTCTCCGCCGGGCTGCGGGCCGAGCCGCGGGTGGGCGGCAGCCTGTTCCGCATCGCCAACGACCTGCGCTTCGCCCGCGACCAGCCGCCGTACAAGCCGCACCTGGACTTCGCGTTCTGGCAGGGCAGCGACGGGCCGCGCCGGGACCCGTCGCTGATCGTGCGCATCGCCCCGACCGGAATCCACCTCGGCTGCGGCGTCATGCCCCGCAGCGGCACGGCTTTGCAGGCGTACCGGACGGCGTTGCGCGACCCCGGCCTGGTCGGCGACCTCGACGGGCACGTCACCGCCCTGCTCGCCGGCGGCGCCGAGCTCAGCGAACCGACCCGCCGCCGCCCACCCGCCGGCATCGACCCGGGCGGGCCGGCGGGACGCTATGCGGTCCGCGACGGCTTCCACCTGGTACGCCGCTGCCCGCTGCCGGCCGAGGTCACCACACCCGATCTGGTCGCGTGGTGCGCCGTCCGACTCATCCCGTTCGCGCCGGTCCACCGATGGCTGACCCGGGGAGGGTGAGCGCGGCGGAGGAGAATTCCCGGCAATCGTGTCCAGGGCCGGCCGGCGGCTCCGACAAACAGGCCGAGCGCCCGGCCGCGGGCGCCGGGAATGAGAGGAGCGCCCGATGAAGTACATGATCATGATGTTCGGTGGGCTCGGCGCAGCCGTGCGGGACCGGTCCCCGGAGTGGATCACCGGCATGCACGAGCTGCTGGTCACGCTCGACGGCGAGCTGCGCGAGGCCGGTGAGCTGGTGGCCAGCGTGAAGCTGATGGACCCCGGCCAGGCGACCACCGTCCGGTTCACCGGCGGCGCCCCGGTGCCCACCGACGGGCCGTTCGCCGAGGTCAAGGAGTCGCTGGCCGGGTACTGGATCGTCGATGTGGAGGAGGAACGGGCGGTGGAGATCACCTCCCGGGTGGTCGGCTACACCGGGTTCCCGATGGAGGTACGGCGGATCATGGACGAGGCCGCCGACCTGTGACCGGCACGCGGATCGAGGACCTGCTGCGTGCGTACGCGCCGCAGGTCCTCACCACGCTGGTACGCCGCCACGGGCAGTTCGACGCCTGCGAGGACGCCGTGCAGGAGGCGCTGGCCGCCGCCGCGCGGCAATGGCCGGCGGACGGCGTACCGGACCGGCCACCCGCCTGGCTGCTGACCGTGGCCAGCCGGGCCCTGGTCGACCAGTGGCGCGCCGACAGCGCCCGCCGCCGACGCGAAACCGCCGCCGCGCTCGACCCCACCGACCAGGCACCCGCCGCCGACGCCGACGACACCCTCACCCTGCTGTTCCTGTGCTGCCACCCCAGCCTGTCCGCGCCATCCCAGCTCGCGCTCACCCTCCGCGCGGTCGGCGGGCTGACCACCGCCGAGATCGCCGCCGCGTTCCTGCTCCCCGAGGCCACCATCGCCAAGCGCATCAGCCGAGCCAAACGCACCATCCGCGCCGCCGGCGCCCGCTTCGAGCCACCCGCCCCGGCCCAGCACGGCGAACGGCTCGGCGTCGTACTCCAGGTGCTCTACCTGGTGTTCAACGAGGGGCACACCACCAGCGCCGGGCCGGCCCTGCAACGCCCCGACCTCACCGCCGAAGCCATCCGGCTCGCCCGCCTGCTGCACCGGCTGCTCCCCGCCGAGACCGAAGCCGCCGGACTGCTCGCGCTCATGCTGCTCACCGACGCGCGGAAAGCCGCCCGCACCGGCCCCGACGGCAGCCTCACCCCGCTGGACGAACAACACCGCGACCGGTGGGACACCACCGCCATCGCCGAAGGCCAGGCGATCCTGACCCGTACGCTCGGCACCGGCCCAGTCGGCCCCTACCAACTCCAGGCCGCGATCGCAGCCCTCCACGACGAGGCGGCCACCGCCCAGGACACCGACTGGCCGCAGATCCTCGCCCTGTACGACATCCTCACCCGCATCGCCCCCAGCCCGATCGTCACCCTCAGCCGCGCCGTCGCGCTCGCCAACGTCCACGGACCCCGCGCCGGGCTCGCACTGCTCGGCACCCTCGACACCAACCAGCGGATGAGGCAACACCACCGCCTCGAAGCCGTACGCGCGCACCTGCTCGAACGGGCCGGCGACACCCAGGCCGCCCACATCTCCTACCTCCGCGCCGCCACACTGACCGCGAACGTGGCCGAACAGCGATACCTCACCCTCCGCGCCGCCCGCCTCCAGCACCAGTCCTTCTCCGCCCCTGAGATCATCCGGGAATGACCTCCTACGTCTCTCACACCAGCGTCGACTGCGCCGACGCCTACGCCCTGTCCCGCTGGTGGCAGGCCGTTCTGGACTACCGCGAGGACCCCGACGACCCGAACGAGCCAGGCCACGAGGAATGCATGATCCAGTCCGTCGACGGGCGGCACCGGCTGCTGTTCATCGAGGTGCCGGATGTGAAGCAGGTCAAGAACAGGGTCCACTTCGACCTGCGCCCCGCCGACCGCACCCGCGACGAGGAGCTGGTACGGCTGACCGGACTCGGCGCGACCCTCGTGGCCGACCACCGCAACCCCAACGGAACCGGCTGGGTGACCCTCGCCGACCCTGAGGGCAACGAGTTCTGCGTCCTCCGCAGCGAAGCCGAACTCACCAACCACCAGCCGTAACCGCGGCGGCTATGAACCCGGCCGTTGGCGGGGGTCTGGTAGGTCGGCCTTGGTGGGGTCGAGGAGGAGCCGGGCCATGGCGTCGGCGAGCCAGTCCCGGTAGCGGTTGGGTTTCCAGTGCTGCTGGGCGACCAGGCCGGTGTGGAGGTCGGGGTTGTTGAGCGTCCACAGGATGTCACCGGCGGTACGTGGTGTCAGGTCGGCGTGCAGGGCGGCGGTGACGACGGGGCGTTGGACGACCATGTCGGCTCCGGCGCGCCGGCCGCTCAGCCAGGTCTGCCACAGGTCGGCGATCTGCGGGCTGGAGTCGCTCGCGCGCCGTACGACCTCGACCACCCTGCCGGCGCGGGCGGCGATCAGGACGCAGACCTCGGCGTAGGCGGCCAGCGTCGCCCGAGCCGTACGGGCCTGCCAGACGGGGGCGAACCACGGGCGGTCCCGCACCGGGATGGGCTGGTCGTCGCCGGCCAGGGCTTCGTCGAGGACCTGTTTGAGGAGGGCGGGCTTGGAGCCGAAGGCCGTCACGACGGTGGGCCTGGCCACCTCGGCCCGGGCGGCGACGTCCGCCAGTGAGGTGGCCTGGTAGCCGCGTTCGAGGAACAGCTCCGTCGCGGCGGTCACGACGGCCTGCCGGGTGCGCCGCGCGCCCTCGGCGCGGACAGCCGACCGGTACTGACGCCGCTCCTCCGTGCTGCCCCTGGCCGGGCGGTGGCCGGATCCCTTGACAGCGCCTCCCACGTCGCCATACTAGCAAACTATTCAACATAACGATGGTCAAGGGAAAGTGGGCGAGGCGATGGACCGGGTACCGATCTTCGAGAAGACAGACGGAAGCGGCGCGAGGCAGCCCTACCTGCTGCGCCAGGACGAGGGCGAGACCCTGTGGTTCCTGGGCAACCTGGTGACCCTCAAGGCGACCGCCGCCACCACGGGCGGGGCGCTGACCGTCGCGCACTTCGTCAACCCGCCGGGCTTCGCTCCACCGCTGCACCGGCACCTGGTGGAGGACGAGATGTTCTACATCCTGTCCGGCACCGCCGAGTTCCACTGTGCCGAACAGAGCTTCCTGGCCGGCCCGGGCGACTTCGTCCTGCTGCCCAGCACCGTGCCACACACGTTCACCGTCGGCGCCGGCGAGCCGCTGCACGTCCTGCAACTGACCACGCCAGCCGGTTTCGAGGACTTCGCCGCCGCCGTGGGCCAGCCGGCCGATCAGCGCCGCCTGCCCGACCCCGCGCCGGTCGACCCGGCAGCCCTCGGCCACGCCGCGGCGCTGCACCGGATCGAGATCCTGGGCCCACCGCCAGGTGATCACGGCGACCCGGGATGACCGCGGCCGCCCGGCAGGAAATTGCGGCTACACCGCTTACTTGCCGGATCCCGCGGTCAGTCCACTGACCAGTTGGCGGCGGCCGACCGCGTAGAGGGCGACGATGGGCAGTGTGGTCAGGACGACGGAGGCGAGGATGGCGGGTACGTCGTAGCCGTACGGACCCTGGAAGCTCCACAGCGCGAGCGGAAGGGTGCGCCGGGACGGATCGGCGGTGAGTACGAGCGGCAGCAGGAAGCCGTTCCATACCGTGAGCGCGTTGTAGGTGGAGACGGTGACCAGCGCCGGCCGGGACAACGGCAGGGCCAGATGCCACAGCATGCGCCATTCGGAGGCGCCGTCGGTATGCATCGACTCGAAGAGGTCTTTGGGCACGTCCCGGATGAAGTTCGACAGCACCAGCACCGACAGCGGGATGGCGAACGCGATCGACGGCAGGATTATCGCCAGCAGCGAGTCGTACAGGTGCAGCCTGATGATGATCAGGTAGACCGGGATGATCGTGGCTTGCAACGGGATGGCCAGGCCCATCAGGAACAGCGCGTTGACCGAGCGCAGGAACCGCCCGCCGCTGCGGACGACGGCGTACGCCGCCATGAACGACACCGCGACCGCGGGAACGACGGTGCCGAACGCGACGATGAGGCTGTTGACGAAGTAGCGGGTGAAGCCGGAGTCGAGGACCAGCCGGTAGTTCACGATGGTGGGGTCGGCCGGCGGGATCATCGCGTTGGCCTGGAAGTAGTCGCTCTGCGCTTTGAAGCTGGTGATGAGGATCCAGTAGATGGGCACGATGACGACGCCCAGCCAGAGCCATCCGGCCGCGCCGCCGAGCCAGTTCCGGCGCCGGCCGGAACGGTGCCCGCGCGGCCGGCGGGCCGCCGCCGCGGGCGTGGTCGGCTGGGCCGCGCCCTTGGTCATCGTCGCGGACATCTCACGCCCCGGTCAGCTGGCTGTCGTCCGGATCGCGGCCGCCGAGCCGGCGGAGCAGCAGTGCCAGCGCCAGGCCGACCACCACGAGGATGACGGCGATCGCGCTGGCCGGGCCCATCAGGTTGGCCTGGAAGCCACGCTTGTACATGTCGAGGGCAAGCACGCGGGTGGCGTCGCCGGGGCCGCCTTCGGTCAGCACGAAGATGAGGTCGAAGAACGTCAGCGACCCGACGACCACCAGGGTGGAGGAGGCGATGATCGTGTGTTTCAGCTGCGGCAGGGTGATGCTGAAGAACTGCCGGATCCGCCCGGCACCGTCGATCTCCGCCGCCTCGTACATCGACCGGGGGATCTGCCGCACGCCGCCCTGGTAGAGCAGCGAGTGGAACGGGATGAACTGCCACGACACCACGAAGATGACCACGCCCATGGCCAGCCCGGGGCGGCCGAGCCAGTCCTGGACCAGCAGCGGGATTCCCAGTCCGGCGCCGAGGCCGAAGTTGGGGTCGAGCAGCGCCTTGTAGGTGATCGCGAGGGCCGCCGAGCTCAGCAGCAACGGGAGGAGGTACAGCACTGCCAGGAATTCCCGGTAGCGCTGGTGGCCGGCGAGGAACACACCGATGAGGATCGACAGCGGCGTCTGCACCAGCCAGGACAGGGCGATGACGACGAAGGTCACCCACAGCGCGTGCAGCAGACCGGGATCGCTGAGAACCGCTTGCCAGCTGGCGAACCCGGCCGGCCGGATCGCACCGATCCCGTCCCACGAGGTGAAGCTGAGGACCAGCACACCGAGCAGCGGTACGACAGCGAACGCCCCGAACACGATCAGGGCGGGCATCGCCATCCATTTCAGTGAACCGCTCTGCCCGCCGGCCGGTGCCGCGGGCGGTAGCCGCCGCCCGGTCGGCGGTGCGAGGGCGGTCACTTCCCGATGACCTGATTCAGGTTTGACACGTACTGCTGCGGGCTGATCGACAGCTGGAAGAGCCGCGAGATGTTGTCCAGGAGGGTCTCTGCCGCGGTGGGGCTCAGCGCCTGGTCCCACGACTGGGCGAAGACCTTCGCCGTGCTGGCCGTCTTGTAGACGAAGGAGAGGAAGTCAGCGTCCTTGGATCCGGCGAACGTGGCATCGGCGCCCTTGACGATCGGCACGTTGCCGGACGCGGTCCACTCCTTGACCTCCGCGTCAGCGAGCACGGTCGTGGCGAAGAACTTCTTGGCGGTCTCCTTCTGCTCGGCGGTCGCCTTCGAGGAGATCGACAGGTACTGCCCGGGGTTGCCGACCGTGTCGCTGAGGTCGCCCTTACCGCCGTCGACCCCCGGGAAGGTCATGTACCCGAGGTTCCCGCCCGGGACGAAGTTCCCGCCCTGGAGGGCCATGGCGCCGTACGTCCAGGCGCCGTGCAGCATCATCGCGGCCCTGCCGGTGTAGAGCAGGGCAAGGTCGGCGTTGGAGTCGGCCGTGATGGACGAGAAGCCCTTGACGAACCCGTTCGCCCGCACCAGATCCTGGACCTTGGTCAACGCGTCGATGGCCGCTGGATTGGACCAGGCGTCCTTCTCGCCGTCGAAGACCGCGTTGAACACCTCGGGTCCACCGATGCGGTCGAACAGGAACTCCAGCCACATCATGTTCGTCCACCGCGACTGCCCGCCCAGGGAGAACGGCGCGATGCCCTTGGCGTTGAACTTGGGCACCAGGTCCATGATGTCGCCCCACGACTGCGGTGGTTGCGCCCCGATCTTGTCGAAGGCCCGCTTGTCGTAATACAGCACGATGGGCGCGACGGTCTCGCACGGCATCGCGTAGATCTTGCCGTCGACGGTCGCGGCGCCGAACGAGGACGGGAACAGCCGGTCCTTGACCGCGGCGTTCTGCGCGAACCAGCCCGTCAGGTCCTCGACCTGGCCGGCGTTGACGTAGCTCTTCAGGCCGCCGCCGCCCCAGCCCCAGATGATCGTCGGCGCCTGCCCGGCGCCGATCGCGGCCTTGATCTTGGTCTTGTACGCGTCGTTCTGGAACGCCGTCGGCGTGATCTTGCGATCCGAGTTGGCCGAGTTGAACCGGTTCACCGCACCCCTGCGGATGCGCTCGCCGGGATCGACGGTGAGGAACCAGTAGGTGGCGCCACCGGCCGCGCCCGATCCTTTGCTGGGACCGCTGCTGCCGCAGGCAGCCAGTGCCGCGCCGGCGCCGGCGCCGGCGGCGAGGTTGAGGAAGCTGCGACGGGAAAGAGCGATGCGTTCCACGCTGACCTCCGCGCTCGGAGCCGCGGCTCAACCGGTCGAGTCGGTTGAGCGGTGCCGCCGGCCGGGCGGTCGCGTCGAGCCGGCGGGAACGACAAGTTGCGAAATTTACGTAGAATTGCTCGCCCCTGAAGCTAGGAGTGAGGGTCAACGCCTGTCAAGGGGTGCGCCGATGGCCTGCGCGTTGATGAGCTGGGCGGTGGTCTAAAGATTTCGTAGATCATCGAAACCCTGTCGTGGAAGGAGCGTGCCGTGGTGACGTCTGAGCTGGCCTCAACCGCCGGGACCGGGCCCCGCCGGTGGGAGGACACCACGCTGCCGGTGGCCATGCGGGTCGAGCTCCTGCTGGAGCAGATGACGCTGGAGGAGAAGGTCGCCCAACTCGGCAGCCGCTGGATGCGCGCCGGGCAACCGGCCAGCGGGACGGGCGCCGACGACATCGTGGCACCGATGCAGGACCTGTTCGCCGCCAGCGGCAGCGTGCCGTTGGCGGAGGCGAGCCGGCACGGGCTCGGCCACCTCACCCGCGTGTACGGCAGCGCCCCGGTCACCGCGGTCGAGGGAGCGGCCGAGGTGGTCCGGCGGCAGCGCACGGTGCTCGACGCCTCCCGGCTCGGCATCCCGGCCATCGTGCACGAGGAGTGCCTGACCGGATTCACCACCCACGGCGCCACGGTGTACCCGGCCGCGATCGCCTGGGGCGCCACCTTCGACCCCGAACTCGTGCAGCGGATGGCAGCGGCGATCGGCCGCGACATGGCCGCGCTCGGCGTCCACCAGGGCCTGTCCCCGCTGCTCGACGTCGTACGTGACTACCGCTGGGGCCGCGTCGAGGAGACGATCGGCGAGGATCCGTACCTCGTCGCGGTCCTCGGCACCGCGTACGTCCGGGGCCTGCAGAGCGCCGGTGTGGTCGCCACGCTCAAGCACTTCGCCGGGTACTCCGGTTCACGCGCGGGCCGCAACCACGCCCCGGTGCCGATGGGCCGGCGTGAGTTCCAGGACGTGATCCTGCCGCCGTTCGAGACCGCCATCGCCCTCGGCGGCGCCGGGTCGGTGATGAACTCGTACTCCGATGTCGACGGTGTGCCCGCCGTCGCCGACCCGACCCTGCTCACCGACCTGCTCCGCGACCAGTGGGGGTTCACCGGCACCGTCGTCTCCGACTACCACGCGGTGCCGTTCCTGGCCAGCATGCACCGGCTCGCCGCGGACGTGTACGAGGCCGGCGCCCAGGCACTGGCCGCCGGCGTCGACGTCGAACTGCCCGACACCCTCAGCTTCGGCTCGGGGCTGGTGGAGCTGGTGCAGCGCGGACAGGTGCCGGAGCACCTCGTCGACCGGGCCGCGCGGCGGCTGCTCGCCCAGAAGGTGCGTCTCGGCCTGCTCGATCCGGACTGGACGCCCGAGGGCTCGGTCGCCGGCGCCGCCGAGGTGGACCTCGACTCCCCCGCCAACCAGGCGCTGGCCCGGGAGATGGCCGAACGGTCCATCGTGCTGCTGGACCCGGGCTCGGCGCTGCCGATGGCCGGCCCGCACCGCGCGGCGCCTGGCCGGCTCGCGGTCATCGGCCCGTGCGCGAGCGACCCGCGTACGTACATGGGCTGCTACGCCTTTCCCAACCACGTGCTGGCGCGCCACCCCGGGTTCGGCCTCGGCATCCAGGTGCCGACCGTCGTGGACGCCCTGCGGACCGAGCTGCCCGGCGTCGACGTCGTGGTGGCGCACGGATGCGACGTGCTCGGCGAGGACCGGTCCGGCTTCGCGGCCGCCGTCGACGCGGCCGGGTCCGCCGACCTCTGCGTCGCCGTCGTGGGCGATCTTGCCGGCATGTTCGGGCAGGGCTCGTCCGGCGAGGGCTGCGATGCCGACGACCTCCGGCTGCCCGGTGTCCAGGCGGACCTGCTCGACCAGCTGTTCGGCACCGGTACGCCGGTCGTCGTGGTCGTCGTCTCCGGCCGGCCGTACGCGCTCGGCGACGTCCACCCGCGTGCGGCCGGACTCGTCCAGGCATTCATGCCCGGCGAGCAGGCGGGCCCGGCGATCGCCGGTGTCCTGTCCGGGCGGATCCAGCCGGCCGGGCGGCTGCCGGTACAGATTCCGCGGCGGCCCGGCGGGCAACCGGGGACCTACCTGCAGCCGCCCCTCGGCGTCGACCGGACCACCATCAGCACCGTCGACCCCACTCCCCTGTTCCCCTTCGGCTACGGGCGCTCGTACACCACCTTCGAGGTCGGCGACCTGCGGATCAGCGACACGGTCGTGCCCACCGACGGCGAGTTCACCGCCACGGTACGGGTGCGGAACACCGGCACCCGGGCCGGCACGGAGGTCGTGCAGCTGTACCTGCGCGACGTCGTCGCCCAGGTCGTCCGCCCGGTCCGGCAACTGACCGGCTTCGCCCGCGTCCAGCTGGCGCCCGGCGAGGCGGCCGACGTGCATTTCCAGATCCACGCCGACCGGACCGCCTTCACCGGACGGAACTACGACCGCATCGTCGAACCCGGCGAGGTCGAGGTCCTCGCCGGCACCTCCGCCGGGCACCTCCCGTGCCGGGGCGCCATACAGCTCACCGGCCCGCTGCGCGTCGTGGGCCACGACCGTCGCCTCATCACACCGGTGGAGGTACGCCCGCTCGACGGCAACGCCGGCTGAACGGCGCCCTCCCGCCGTGGTGGGGGATCCGCGGCGGGAGGGCGTACCCGGGGTCAGTTGGCCGGTGTCAGGATCACCTGGTCGCTGCCGGTCAGCGGGGGTAGGCCACCGCCGGGGCTGTCGGTGTACGAGGCGACGAACACCGCCCGGAGGTTGCCGGCTCCCGCGTGGCCGGAGTCGACGAAGGTTTGGATGGTGCCGGTGCAGCCTGCCGTGGTGGACAGCGGGTGGCCATGCTCCTCGTGCCCGAGGATGTAGGTCACCGTGACCCTCGCGCAGTCGACCGGCGTGTCGTCGGTGACGGTGACCTGGTACGTCACCTGCTGCCCGAACTCGAACGGCTGGCCCTCCACCGGGGTGACGAAGCTGACCACCGGTGTGGCGTTACCGACAACGACCCGTACCGAGGCCGAGGCCGCCCGACCGGTGCGGTCGGTGACGTTCAGCGTCGCGTTGAAGACGCCGTCGCGGCGGTAGGTGAAGGTCGGGTTGCGTTGCGTGGAGTCGACGGTCCCGTTCGCGTCGAAGTCCCAGGCGTACCGCAGCGGGTCACCGTCCGGGTCCCTGGTGCCGGCGCTGGAGAAGGTGACGGTCAGCGGGGCCAGGCCGCTGGTCGGGGTGGCCGCCACCACCGGTATCGGGGTGAAGTTGCCGCGGACGAAGTCGATCCGGGCCAGCTGCGCGTCCGGGTTCTCGGAGAAGAACCCGTCCCCGTACTCCAGCACGTACAGCGCGCCGTCCGGACCGAACTGCATGTCCATCGGGTTGTCGAAGACGATCGACGGCAGCACCTGCCGGATGTCGGCCAGCCGCCCGCGCCGGTCGAGCCGGAATTCCTGTACGTAGTCGCGGGTCCATTCGTAGAACAGCGGCACGCCGTCGAAGTAGGCCGGCCACTTGGTCCGGGACGGGTTCCGGGCGCTGAAGTCGTACGCCGGCCCGCCCATCGGGCCGACCCCGCCGGTGCCCAGTTGCGGGAACAGCGGCGAGACCGGGTAGGAGTACCAGACGTCGGGTCGCTGCACCGCCGGCAGCACCCGCAGGCCCGTGTTGTGGGGCGAGTCGTTGACCGGCCGGGCGCAGTTGAACGGCGCGCCGGAGGTCTGGGTGGCGAAGTCGTAGTCGACGTACGGCATGTCCGGCGTCACGCAGTACGGCCAGCCGTAGTTGGCGGGCCTGCGGATGACCATCCACCGGCCGTGGCCGGCCGGCCCGCGGGCCGGGTCCGCCTCCTGCGCGTCCGGGGAGTAGTCGGCCAGGTAGACCTCGCCGGTCTCGCGGTTGACCGAGAACCGGAACGGGTTGCGCAGCCCCATGGCGTAGATCTCCGGCCGGGTCCGCGGCGTACCGGGCCGGAACAGGTTGCCGGCCGGGATCGTGTAGCCGCCGTCCGGGCGTACCCGGATCCGGAGCAGCTTGCCGCGCAGGTCGTTGGTGTTGGCGGCGCTGCGCTGGGCGTCGAAGGCGGGGTTGCGGTTGGGGCGCTCGTCGATCGGCACGAAGCCGTCGGAGAAGAACGGGTTGGTGTCGTCGCCGACCGACAGGAACAGGTTGCCCCGGCCGTCGAAATCGACCTTGCCGCCGATGTGGCAGCAGATCCCGCGGTCCACCGGTACGTCGATGATGCGCTGCTCGGTGCGCAGGTCCAGCCGGTTGCCGGCCAGCTTGAAGCGGGACAGCCGCAGGAACCCGTGGAAGCGGGCGAAGTCGGCAGCGGTGCCCTCGAACGGGGCGTCGCCCTCGTTCACGTCGGGGGTCGCCGGGTCGTCCACCGGGGTGTCCAGCGGCGGCGAGTAGTAGATGTAGACCCAGTGGTTGTGGCGGAAGTCCGGGTCGATGGCGATGCCCTGCAGGCCTTCCTCGTCGTGCTGGTACACCGGGATGTCCGCGGCCACCGTGTTCAACCCGGTCTTCGGGTCGTGCAGCCACACCCGCCCCGGCCGGGTGGTGTGCAGCACCCGGCTGTCCGGCAGCACGGCCAGTGCCATCGGCTCGCCGGGGCTGTCGTTGAGGGTGACCTTCTGGAAGCTGGAGTCGGGTGGTGCCGTACCCGGTGCGGTCGTGCTGGCGCTCGAGGTGTCGGCCAGCACGGCGGCCGGCGGGAGCGCCAGCCCGGTCAGCGCCACGGCCAGGCAGGCCACAGCTAAACGTGCTTTACGCATGATGGATCCTCCCCGTTCCCCGCCCAGCAGCGGAGAACGCCGCCGATTTCGTGTGAAGGGTGAGGTTGAGAAGGGACTTCCGGGCCGTCCGGAAGTCCCTCTCAGCGCCGCTCAGAAGCGGATGGCCCTGAGGTAGTCGTAACCGACCCTGGCGGTGGACAGCGCGTCGGCCGGCTGGCGCGGCGCGGTGCCGGCGTCGTCCCGCTCGACGATGTACTCCGCGGTGCCGGCCTCGCCCGAGTGCGCGAAGACCCGACCGAAGTCGATCAGCCCCTGCCCGGGGTCCTCGAAGCTGCCGGCCTGGTTCATGTCCTTGACGTGGAACTGGCGGACCCGGCCGCGGTGCTGGTTGATCAGGTCGACCGGGTCGCGGGCGCCCCGCCAGGACCAGAACAGGTCCACTTCGAGGTGGACCAGGTCGGGGTCGGTCTCCGCGGCCAGTACGTCGTGCCCGCTGCGGGACGGGCTGTCGGTGAGCCGGAAGAAGTCCCAGTTGTGGTTGTGGTAGCCCAGTTGCAGGCCGGCGTCCCTGGCCATCGCGCCGGCCCGGTTCAGGTCCCGGGCGAAGGCCCGCCACGGCGCGAGCGTCCGCGTCACGGCCCCGGTGCCGAAGTCGATGCCGAAGAACGGGTGCACGATGTACCGGGAGCCGAGGACGCGGGCGTCGGCCAGCGAGGCCCGCCAGGCGGCCGGGTCGAACGGCTGCGGGATGGTGACGTGGCCCGAGGTCGACCGCAGGTGGTTGGCGTCCAGTGCCGCTTTGAACTGGGCCGCGGTGCGGCCGACGAAGCCGGCGTGCTCGACCCGCGTGTACCCGATCCGGTGCAGCGCGGCCAGGGTGCCGTTCAGGTCGGCGGCGAGTTGGTCGCGCAGGGTGAACAGTTGGATGCTGATCCGGTCCGGTGGGATCGAGTGCCGGCTGTGGCTCGAGGTTTCCTGGGCGTGCGCCGGGGTTGCCAGCGCACCGGCGACGCCCGAGACGCCGACAACAGCACCGGTCGCGGCGGCCGTACGCATGAAGCCGCGGCGGCTGACCAGCCTGCTCACCTCTTCGGGGTCGGCTGGATCGGTGTGAACCGTCTTGCCATGAGACATGCACATGCTCGGACCGCCTCCTTCCGGATGGCCGGACGGTCGCTGAGTTGCCTCCAAGTTTCGCTGGAACCGTACCTACTTTCTCCACTGAAAGGTAGATGTAAGCGAAAGCTGGCCACAACTTCGCGTACGACCTGGACGAACAGCCGTGGTTCACCGCGCGGCGGTGGTGACCGTCGGCAGGTCCGGCGGGGCGCCGTGCTCGATCAGCTGTGCCAGCGCGTCGGTGTCGAGGTGCTCCTCGATCAGGTCGCCGAGCAGGTCGAGGGAACGTTCGCGTACGGCGGCGAAGCAGGTGTCGGGCGCGGCGGTGAAGCCGTGCCGGCCGGCCAGGCGGGCGGCCCGGGTCAGGAACCGGCGGCGGAACCCGTCGTTCTCGAAGGTGCCGTGCCAGTGGGTGCCGTGGACCGGGCCGCTGACGGCCCCCTCGCCCGGGCCGCCGGGCTGCTCGATCAGCGGCGCCAGCGACGAGGTCGCCCGGGCCACGTAGCCGTGGTGGATCTCGTACCCGGACACCGGCGCGCCGAGGGCGGTGCCGGTAGGGCGGCCCAGCACCTTCTCCGGCGCGAACGCGATGTCCACCGGCAGCAGGCCCAGACCGGGTACGCCGCGGCGGCCGGTCTCCACCTCGTCGTCGATCCGCCTGGCCAGCATCTGGAAGCCGCCGCAGATGCCGACCAGCGGCTTGCCGGCCGCGACGTGCGCCTGGATCGCGCGGTCCAGGCCGCGTTCGCGTAACCAGTCCAGGTCGCCGACGGTCTGCTTGCTGCCCGGGAGGACGACCAGGTCGGCGCCGGCGATCTCGCCGGGCTCGACGGTGAGCCGGACCGCGACACCCGGCTCGGTGGCCAGCGCCTCGGCGTCGGTGGCGTTGGAGATCCGGGGCAGCCGGATCACCGCGACCCGCAGCCACTGGGTGCCCACCGGCGGTGCCGGGTGGCCCAGCACCCGGCCGTAGTCCACCGCGTCCTCGGCGTCCAGCCAGACGTCCAGGTGCCAGGGCAGTACGCCGAGGGTCGGCCGCCCGGTCAGCCGGGTCAGCGTCTCGATCCCGCCGGCCAGCAGCGCGCGGTCGCCGCGGAACCTGTTCACCACGAACCCGGCGACCAGCGCCTGGTCCGCCGGCTCCAGCAGCGCCAGCGTGCCGTACGCGGCGGCGAAGAACCCGCCGCGTTCGATGTCGCCCACCACGATCACCGGCAGGCCGGCCGCCCTGGCAAGTCCCATGTTCACGAAGTCCGTACGCCGCAGGTTGATCTCCGCCGGGCTGCCGGCGCCCTCGCAGACCACGACGTCGTAGTCGCGGCGCAGTTCGGCGAGGGTGTCCAGCACCACCTGGCCCAGCCCCGAGCGGTCCGCGGTGAACCAGGTCGCGTCCGCCTGCCCGACCACCCGGCCCCGGACCACGACCTGGCTGCGGTTGTCGGACTCGGGCTTGAGCAGCACCGGGTTGAACCGGACATCGGGCGCCAGGCCACACGCGGCGGCCTGCATCGCCTGGGCGCGACCGATCTCGCCCGCACCGGCCGGCCCGACCGCGATCGCCGAATTGTTCGACATGTTCTGCGCCTTGAACGGGGCCACCCGCACACCCCTGCGGGCCAGCCACCGGCACACGCCCGCGGCGACCACGCTCTTGCCGGCACCGGACCCGGTCCCCGCCACCAGCAGGCCACCACCCACGCCCCGGTCACCCTTCCGCGCCACGGTCCGAGTCCGCCCCACGCTACCGGCCGGACCGGGGTGACCTCGGCGCGCTTTGTTGGGTAGCGTCGGGCAGTGCCCGAGCTGAGCAGGCTGCACGCCGACCACGGCCCGGCGGTCCTGGCCTTCGAGCTGGCGAACCGGGCCTACTTCGCCGCCTCGATCTCCGACCGCGGCGACGAGTTCTTCGACCGGTTCACCGACCGGTACGACGCCCTGCTGGCCGAGCAGGCGGCCGGCGGCTGCGCCTACTACCTGCTGCTGGCCGAGGACCGCTCCGTACTCGGCAGGTTCAACCTGTACGACCTGCACGACCACGCCGCCAGGCTCGGCTACCGGGTCGCGCAACACGCCGCCGGCCGCGGCCTGGCCACCGCCACCGTCGGCCAGCTGTGCCGGCTGGCCGCCGCCCGGCACCGGCTGCGCACCGTGCGCGCGGCCACCGCCGACGACAACATCGCCTCCCGGCGCGTACTGGCCAAGGCGGGGTTCGTCCGCACCGGCCCCGCCGACCCGGCCGACCTCGGCGGCAAGCCGGGCAGCTGGCACCAGCGCGACCTACCCGCACACCCCGGCAGGTGAGTGCCTCACCCGGAAGGAGCCCATCATGAGCACGTCCACGCCGTGGCGCGGCGTCCACGTCGCCACCGCCCTGCCGTTCCGCGACGACCTGGCCGTCGACTACGACGCGTACGCCGAGCATGTCCGGTTCCTGGCCGACAACGGCTGCGACGGGGTCTGCCCGAACGGGTCCCTGGGCGAATACCAGACGCTCAGCGACGAGGAACGCGCCCGCGTGGTGACCACCGCGGTGCAGGCGGCGCCGCCGGGGTTCGGCGTGATGCCCGGTGTGGCCGCGTACGGGGCGTTGCAGAGCCGCCGCTGGATCGAGCAGGCGGCGCGGGCCGGTGCCGGCTGCGTCCTGCTGCTGCCGCCGAACACCTACCGCGCCGACGACGAGACCGTCGTGGACCACTACCGCACCGCGGCCGCGGTGGGGCTGCCGATCGTGGCGTACAACAACCCGTACGACACCAAGGTCGACCTGCGCCCGGAGCTGCTGGCCCGGCTGTACGGCGAGGGCCTGATCGTCGCGGTGAAGGAATTCTCCGGCGACCCGCGGCGCGGCTACGAGATCGCCGAGCTGGCGCCCGGGCTGGACCTGCTGGTCGGCGCCGACGACGTGCTGCTGGAGCTGGGCGTGGCCGGTGCGGTGGGCTGGATCGCCGGGTACCCGAACGCCATCCCGCACAGCACGGTCGAGCTCTACCAGCTGGTCACCTCCGGCGACATCGCCAAGGCGCTGCCGATCTACCGGGACCTGCACCCCCTGCTGCGGTGGGATTCCCGGACCGAGTTCGTCCAGGCCATCAAGCTGTCCATGGACCTCGCCGGCCGCCCCGGCGGTGCCTGCCGGCCGCCGCGGCTGCCGTTGCCCCCGCCGGTCGCCGACCGGATCGTGCGCGAGACCCGGGCCGTACTCGCCAAGGGCTACCGGTAATGCGGTCGACCCGGGTGATCCACACCGTCGAGTCCCACACCGAGGGCATGCCGACGCGGGTGGTCACCGGCGGGGTCGGGGTCATCCCCGGGGCGACGATGGCCGAGCGCCGCCAGTGGTTCCTGGCCAACAGCGACGACCTGCGTACGTTCCTGATGTACGAGCCGCGCGGGCACTCGGCGATGAGCGGGGCGATCCTGCAGCCGCCGACGCGGCCGGACGCCGACTACGGGGTGCTGTTCATCGAGGTCTCCGGCCTGCTGCCGATGTGCGGCCACGGCACGATCGGGGTGGCCACGGTGCTGGTGGAGACCGGGATGGTGCCGGTCACCGAGCCGGTCACCACGATCCGGCTGGACACCCCGGCCGGGCTGGTGGAGGCGCGGGTACGGGTCGAGGACGGCGCCGCCCGGGCGGTCACGATCCGCAACGTACCGGCGTTCTGCCGCGGGCTGGACCGGCGGGTGAAGGTGGACGGGCTGCTCGGCGAGGTGCGGTACGACCTCGCCTTCGGCGGCAACTTCTACGCCATCGTCGAGCTCGACGAGCTGGGCCTGCCCTTCGAGCGGGCCGCGAAGAACGAGCTGCTGGCCGCCGGCCTGGCGATCATGCGGGCGATCAACGAGCGGGACGAGCCGGTCCACCCGCAGCGGCCGGACATCCGCGGCTGCCACCACGTCTACCTCGCCGCGCCCGGCTCCACCGCGTCGCACTCCCGGCACGCCATGGCCATCCACCCCGGCTGGTTCGACCGGTCCCCCTGCGGCACCGGCACCAGCGCCCGGCTGGCCCAGCTGTACGCCCGCGGCCTGCTGGCCATCGGCGCGGAGTTGGTCAACGAGTCCTACATCGGCTCCACCTTCACCGGCCGGCTCGTCGGGACCCTCGACACGCCGGACGGGACCGCCGTCGTACCCGAGATCACCGGGCGGGCCTGGGTGACCGGGACCGCGCAGTACCACCTCGACCCGACCGACCCGTTCCCGCACGGCTTCCTGCTCTGAGGTGGGCGCTGTGGGGGCGTCCGACGTCGTGGTCATCGGGGCGGGCGCGATCGGCGCTGCCTGCGCCTACTTCGCGGCCCTCGCCGGGCACCGCGTCACCGTGGTCGAGCGCGGCGCGATCGCGTCCGGGACCTCCAGCGGCGGCGAGGGCAACCTGCTGACCTCCGACAAGGAGCCCGGCCCGGAACTCGACCTGGCGCTGTACTCGCAGCGGGTCTGGACCGGGGCGCTGGCCGAGCACGGCGGGTTGTGGGAGTACGAGGCGAAGGGCGGGCTGGTGGTCGCCGCCGGTGAGTTGCCCGGTCTGGTGGCGCGGCAGCGGGCTGCCGGCATCGTGGTCGAGGACGTCGCGCGGCCGCGTGACCTGGAGCCGCAGCTGAGCCCCGCGATGACCAGCGGCGCCTACTACCCGCAGGACGCCCAGGTGCAGCCGATGCTGCTGGTCGCGCACCTGTTGCGGCTGGCCCGCGAGCGCGGCGCCCGGGTGCTGACCGGCACCGAGGTCACCGGCTTCCTGCGGGACGGCGAGCGGGTGGTGGGCGTACGCACCGCTGCCGGCGACCTGCCGGCCCACGACGTGGTCAACGCGGCGGGCGTGTGGGCCGGGGATGTCGCCCGGCTGGCCGGTGTCCACGTGCCGGTCCTGCCGCGCCGCGGTTTCGTCCTGGTCACCGAACCGCTGCCGGTCACCATCCGGCACAAGGTCTACACCGCCGAGTACGTCGGCGACGTCGCCAGCTCCGACGCGGCGCTGCAGTGCTCCCCCGTGGTCGAGGGCACCCCGGCCGGCACCGTGCTGATCGGTGCCACCCGGGAGCGGGTCGGCTTCGACCGCACCTTCTCGGTACGGGCGGCAGCCAGCCTGGCCCGTGGGGCGCTGGCGCTGTTCCCGGTACTGGAACGTACCAAGGTGCTGCGCTGCTACCTCGGCTTCCGGCCGTACTGCCCCGACCACCTGCCGATCATCGGACCGGACCCGCGGGCGCCGGGTCTGTGGCACGCCTGCGGGCACGAAGGGGCCGGCATCGGGCTGTCGGCCGGCACCGGATCCCTTGTGGCGCAGGCACTTGCCGGTGCGCCGACGGCACTCGAGCTGACCCCGTTCGCCCCTGAGCGCTTCCCGGAGCAGCCATGACGATCATCTTCGACGGCCGGCCCCTGCAGGTCAGGGCGGGGCAGACGGTGGGCGCGGCGCTCGCCGGTGCCGGCATCCGCTCGTGGCGGGCCACCCGGCGCAACGGCCGGCCGCGCGGGCTGTTCTGCGGGATCGGCGCCTGCTTCGACTGCCTGGTGACCGTCGACGGGCAGCCGGGGCAGCGGGCCTGCCTGGTGCCCATACGGGAGGGCATGACCGTGGACCGCGGCCATGACTGAGGTGGCGGTCGTCGGTGCCGGGCCGGCTGGTCTGGCCGCGGCCGTCTACGCCGCGGCTGGCGGGCTGCCGGTCGTACTGGTGGATGCCGGCGCGCGGCCCGGCGGCCAGTACTGGCGGCAGCCCGATCCCGCGCTCGGCGCGGCGCGGCGCCGGCCCATATTCACCGCCCTGGAGGACCACGTTCGCGCTGGGCGGATCCGGTACCTGCCGCGCGCCGAGGTCGCCGTCCTCGAACCCGGCGCACCGTTCCGGCTGCACCTGAGTCCCGTCACCGCCGACGCCCCGGCGCCACCGGAGACGGTCACCGCCACCGACCTGATCCTGTGCCCCGGCGGGTACGACCGCCAGCTACCGGTGCCCGGCTGGGACCTGCCCGGGGTGCTGGCGGCCGGCGGCGTACAGGCGCTGGTCAAGGGCACTCGTACGGTTCCGGGCCGGCGGGCTGTCATCGCGGGCACCGGTCCCTTCCTGCTTCCGGTCGCCACCGGTCTGGCCGCTGCCGGCGGGCGGGTGGTCGCGGTCTGCGAGGCGGGCAGCCCGTGGCGCTGGGCCCGGCAGGCCCACCGGGCGGCGCTGGTGCCGGGCAAGGGACTGGAGGCTCTGGGGTACGCCGCGGCGCTGGCCCGGCACCGGATCCCCTACCGGACCCGGACCGTGGTGACCGCGGTCCTCGGCGAGGAGCACGTCGAGGGCGCCGTCCTGGCCCGCGTCGACCCGGCCGGGAACGTCCTGTCCGGGACGAGCCGCGAGGTCCAGGTCGACCTGGTCGCCTTCGGCTGGGGCTTCACCCCGTCCCTCGAACTGCCGCTGGCGGCCGGCGTACGGACCCGCCTCGACATCGACGGCTCACTCGTGGTGGAGGTGGACCGCGACCAGCGCACCAGCGTGCCCCGGGTCCGCGTGGCCGGTGAGGCGACCGGCGTCGGCGGCGCTGTCCTGGCGCGGTTGGAGGGCGAGCTCGCCGCCCGCTCGCTGGTCGCCGAGGTCCACCGGAAACCCTTGCGTGCCAGTGCCCTCCGCGGCCGGATCCGCCGGCTGAGAGCCTTCGCCCGCGCCCTGCACGAAGCGCACCCGGTCCCCGCGGCGTGGAGCCGCTGGCTCACCGAAGACACGCTCGTCTGCCGCTGCGAAGAGGTCCCGTTCGCCGCCGTACGGCACGCCGTCGAAGAACTGTCCGCCACCGACCCGCGCACCGTCCGCTCCCTGACCCGGGTCGGCATGGGTTGGTGCCAGGGCCGGGTGTGCGCCAATGCGTGCGCCAGGCTCACCGCCGACCTCACGCACACCGCCCTCACCGCGGACGCCCTGCGGTCCACCGCCCGGCGCACCCTCGCCGCCCCGCTGGACCTCAGCCGCCTTGCCCGGCTCGACGAAACCCTGCCGTGATGGGGATCCCGTACGTGTCGGCTGCCGACATCCACCGACTGCTGTCGCCACGCCAGGCGGCCGCGGCGATCGCGGACGCGCTGCGCGCCGGTGTGGAGCCGAGCCGGGACCCGGCGCGCGGCGTGGTGCCGCTGCGGCGCGGGGAGTTCCTGCTCATGCCGTCCCAGAGCGGGTCGTCGGCCGGGGTCAAGGTCGCCACGGTGGCCCCCGGCAACCCCGCCCGCGGGCTGCCGCGGATCCAGGCCGTGTACGTCCTGTTCGATGCCGAGACCCTGGCCCCGGTCGCGATCCTGGACGGCACCGCGCTCACCGCGCTGCGGACGCCCGCCGTGCCCGCGGCCATGCTCGCCGCGATCGCCGGCCGGTTCACCGCGCCGGTGCGGCTGGTCGTGTTCGGCGCCGGCCCCATCGGCCTCGCGGTCGTGCGCGCGGTCGGCGCCGTCGACGGCCTGCGGCTGGCCGGGGTGACCGTCGTGACCCGCCGGCCCGAGCGCGTACGCCTGCCGCCGGAGGCTCCCGTCCGGCTGCTGGCGGCCCACGACCCGGCGGTGGAGCAGGCGGTACGGTCGGCCGGGATCCTCGTCTGCGCCACCACCGCGCGCGAGCCCGTCGTGCACGCGCGGGACGTACCGGCCGGCGCCACCGTGATCGCGGTCGGCAGCCACGAACCCGGCGCCCGCGAGCTCGACGGCCCGCTCCTGGCCCGCGGCACCGTCATCGTCGAGGACACCGCCACCGCCCTGCGCGAAGCCGGTGACGTCGTACTGGCCATCGCCGAGGGCCACCTGTCCGCCACCGACCTGGTCCCCCTCGCCGAGGTGATCCGCGCGGACCGCACGATCGCCCCCGGCGACACCGTGATCCTCAAGACCACCGGCATGGCCTGGCAGGACCTGGCCGTCGCCGAGGCCGTCCACCGCCGCTGGCTCGCGCATGGCGTGAACCTCTAACGGGCCTCGGCGGCATCGAGGGCTGGGGCGAGGGGGGCCAGGGCGGCGCGGAGCAGGTCGGGCAGCGAGCCGGTGGGTACCAGCAGGCCGGACGGGGTTGGCGGTCGCAGCCACTGCCGGAGGGCGACCTGGACCGCGGCGACGACGCTGGCCGCCAGCACGGGGGCGGTGTACGGGTCGGTGGTCGCCAGGCGGTGCGCGATCGCGGCGGTCAGCGGGTGCTCCATCGCGGCGGCGGCGCCGACGAACACCTCGCGCAGCGCGGGCCGGGTGGTGATCAGCAGCAGGGCGGCGGGATCGTGCTCGCCGGTGTACTGCGACACGACCGCCTCCGTCACCGCGTCGGCGAGCCGGACCGCGGGCCGGTCGGCGAGGGCGGCCGCGACGCGCGCCTCCCGCTCGGCGGTGACCGCGGCGACGATCGCCTGCTCCTTGCTGGCGAAGTAGTTGTTGTAGGTCCGCGGCGAGACCCCGGCGGCCGCGGCGATGTCCTCGACCCGCACCTCGTCCGGCCCGCGCTCCAGTGCCAGCCGCAGCGCCGCCGCGCGCAACGCCTCGCGGGTCGCCTGCTTCTTCCGCTCACGCAACCCGGACACCGCATGATCCTCGCAGCCAGAGGTGCACATACGCAAATTTGCGTGTACGCACTTTTCGACCCTAGGCTGCCGCCATGCGAGCCAAGGGAATCAGCTACGACACCGGCCTGGTCCGCAACGGCCGGATCACCCGTCCCGATCTCAGCCCGGAGGTGGTCGGCCGCGAGCTGGCGATCATCCGCGACGACCTGCACTGCACCGCAGTCCGCCTGGTCGGCGGCGATCCGGCGCGGCTGGAGCTGGCCGCGGCCCGCGCCGCCGACCTCGGCCTCGAGGTCTGGTTCTCGCCGTACCCGCTGGAGTGCGGTGCCGAGCAGATGCTGGCGCTGTTCGCCGACTGCGCCGAGCGGGCCGAGCGGCTGCGGCGGCGCGGTGCCGAGGTGGTGTTCGTCGCGGGCGCCGAGCTGAGCCTGATGAACCACGGATTCCTGCCCGGCGACACCCTGGCCGACCGGCTCGACCTGCTGCTCGGCCGGCGGGACGACCTGCCCGGGCGGGTCGGTGAGCTGAGCGCCAGGGTCAACGACTTCCTCCGGCTCGCCGTGCCGCTCATCCGCGACCGGTTCGGCGGCCGGGTCACCTACGCGGCCGTCCCGCTGGAGCGGGTCGACTGGACGCTGTTCGACATCGTCGGGGTCGACCTGTACCGGTCGGCCGAGGTCGCCGACCAGTACGCCGCGGCGGTACGCGGCCTGGTGGCGCAGGGCAAACCGGTCGCGATCACCGAGTTCGGCTCGGCCGCGTACCGCGGCGCGGGCGACCGGGGCGCGCGGGCCATGGAGATCGCCGAGTACGACCGGGACACAGGCGCGCCGATCCGGCTGACCGGCGCCTACGTCCGGGACGAGGCCGGCCAGGCGGTGTACCTGCGCGAACTGCTGGAGATCTTCGACACCGAGGGCGTGGACAGCGCCTTCGTCTTCCTGTTCTCCATCGACGGCTTCCCGCACCGCCCGGACGGCGACCCGCGCGACGACCTGGACCTGGCCAGCCCGAGCATCGTCCGGATGCTCGAACACGGCTCCGGCCGGGCGTACCCCGGCCTGCCCTGGGAGCCCAAGGCCGCCTTCACCGCCCTGGCCGGGTACTACGGGGCGTGAAGGCGATCCGGCCGGGATGGAAAGGAGTAGTGACAGGGTCGCCGAGGTGGGAGGGGCGCGGGCAGTGAGTCGATCGGACGTGCGTTGGGCGAGACGGTAGCGGCCGGGGTGGCGGAGGCGCGGGCGACGGACGCGGAGGTCATCGAGGCGTCCTGGCGGGCACCGGAACGGTTCGGGGCCCTGCACGACCGGCACCTGGACGCCCTGTACCGGTACGCCTACCAGCGGGTGGGGCCGGCGGCGGCGGACGACGTGGTGGCCGAGACGTTCCTGGCGGCGTTCGCGCAGCGGGCCGGGTACGACGTGGGGCGTGCCGACGCGCGGCCGTGGCTGTTCGGCATCCTCACCAACAAGATCGCCCGCTGGCGCCGGACCGAGACCGCGCACTACCGGGCGTACGCGCGGGCGCCGGGCGGCTGGACCGACGAGGGCGTCGCCGAGCGGGTGGCCGAACAGGTCAGCGCGCAGGCCATGCGCCGGCACCTGGCCGCCGCGCTCGGGCAGCTCGGCCAGGCCGACCGGGACGTACTGCTGCTGATCGCCTGGGGCCAGCTCAGCTACGACGAGGTGGGGCAGGCGCTGCGCATCCCGGCCGGGACCGTCGCGTCCCGGCTCAACCGGGCCCGCCGCAAGGTCCGCCAGGCGCTGGCCGGGCACGACAGCACCGACCAACACGATGTTGCGAGAAGGGGAAACCAGTGATGGATGAGATGGACACACTCGACGACCTCGGGGCGGAGCTGCGCCCGGCCGGCGGTCCGGCGGGCCGGCTGCGTACCCGGATCGCGGACGACCTGGCGGCCGGGACGGTACGCCCGCTGGCCGGCCGGCGGCGGTTCCGGCCGGCGGTGCTGGCCGTACCGGTCGCGGCCGCGGCGGTCGTGGCCGCCTCGCTGGCGATCACCCACGGCTCGGCGCCCGGCCCCGCACCGAGCGCGGCCGGCGGCGCGGCGACCACTGCGACCGATGCCACCAGCACCGGCGGCACGGTCCGGACCGCGCCCGCCGCGTTCACCGTGGCGGCCAACGCCGACGGCAGCGTCACCTTCACCGCGCGCGACTTCGTCGACACCGACGCGGCCACCCGGGCGCTGCGGCGCGCCGGCCTGACCGGCCGGGTCGTCAACCAGCAGGACCCCCGCGGCTGCCCGAGCGGCGACCACTTCACCTCCGACGACCTGTTCCCCGCGGGCACCGCCCGGATCACGCACAGCAACTCGGTCACCATGCGGTCCACCGACTACCCGCGCGGCGGCGGCCTGTTCGTGGCCGTACTCGCCCAGGCCCGCCCAGGCCAGGGCAGCGGCGCGAAGGTCCGGGTCGAGATCCTCGCGTTCAAGCGGGCCGACCGGATCCCGGCCTGCGTCACGTGGCTGTACGCCGGCTGAGCCGCGGGTACCGGGCGCCGTTGACGCTCAGGCGCAGCGAGTAGAGGGAGCTGGAGGCGGTGATGAACAGCTCGTTGCGCTGGGGCCCGCCGAAGGTGAGGTTCGAGGTGACCTCGGGCAGGTGCAGCTTGCCGATCAGCGTCCCGTCCGGGTCGAAGCAGTGCACGCCGTCGTGCGCGGCAGCCCAGATCCGGCCGTCCTCGTCCAGCCGCAGGCCGTCGAAGGTGCCCGCGTCGCAGGTCGCGAAGACCTCCCCGCCGGACAGGGCGCCGCGGTCGGACACCTCGAACAGGCGGATGTGCTTGCGGCGGCTGTCAGCGATGTACAGCCGCCGCTCGTCCAGGGTGAACGCCAGGCCGTTGGGGCGGACGAAGTCGTCGGCGACCACCTCGACCCGCCCGGTCTGCGGGTCGACGCGGTAGACGTGGCACGCGCCGATCTCGCTGACCGCCTTGTGGCCCTCGTAGTCGCTGTCGATCCCGTAGCTGGGGTCGGTGAACCAGATCGAGCCGTCGGACCGCTCGACCACGTCGTTCGGGCTGTTCAGCCGCTTGCCCTCGTACCGGTCCGCGAGCACCGTGACCGAGCCGTCGTGCTCGGTCCGGGTGACCCGCCGGGTGCCCTGCTCGCAGCTGACCAGGCGGCCCTGGCCGTCGACGGTGTGGCCGTTGGCGTAGCTGGACGGGGCGCGGAAGACGCCGACGGTCCCGGTCGTCTCGTCCAGCCGCAGCACCCGGTCGTTGGGGATGTCGCTGAAGACCAGGTACCGCCCGGCGGCGAAGTACGCCGGGCCCTCGGTCCACCGGCAGCCGGTGTACAGCCGGCGGATCCACTGGTCGCCGACGCAGGAGCTGAACCGGTCGTCCAGCACCTCGAGGTGGGTCTTGACGGTGTCGGACACCTGGCTTCTCCTCAACCGGCGAGTTCGCTCGACATCGCCGCGGCCGCCGAGCGTACCGAGGGCGCCAGCCGCTCCACGTCCAGGCGGTGCGCGCTGCCGGTGACCGAGATCGCCGCCACCACCCGGCGCTGCCGGTCGAAGACCGGCACCGCGACCGCGACCACACCCACCTCCGACTCCTCGTGGTTGACGCCGTACCCGCGCTCGACCGCCCGGGCCAGGTCCTTGCGCAGCAGCGCCGGCAGCACGATCGTGCGCGGGGTGAGCCGGTCCAGGCCGGCCAGCACGACGCGGTGGAAGTACTCCGGCGGGCCCAGCGCGAGGAACACCTTGCCGGTGGCGGTGCAGTGCACCGGCAGCCGGTCGCCGGAGCGGGACATGATCGGCGTGGACCGGTGCCCGCAGACCTTCTCCAGGAACAGCGTGTACGCACCGGCGCGTACCGCCAGGTGCACGTTCTCGTGGGTGGCCTCGTACAGGTCCTCCAGGTACGGCAGGGCCACCGCGCGCAGGTCCCGCCCGCGCGGCACCCGCTGGCCCAGCTCGAACAGCTTCAGGCTCAACCGGTACCGCCCGCCGTGCCGCTCCAGGCCGCCCCAGCGCACCAGCTCGGCGACCAGCCGGGAGGCGGTCGCCTTGGGCAGCCCGGTGCGGGCGACCAGCTCGGCGAGGGTCAGCTCGCGGTCGGCCGGCTCGAAGGCGTCCAGCAGCATCAGCCCGCGGGCCAGCACCGACTTGGGGAGTTCACCGGTGATCGCCGCCATCTGGTGATGGTGCCGGCACCCCGCCACCGGCCGCAATCGCCACGGCGTCGAATGGTCGCTGCGCAGCGCTGGCGTACCCGTGCTCGGCCGCGTGGCTGCGTACCGGCACCTCGACCAGCACCGGGCCGTCCAGGTCGGCGGCACCGGCCACCACCTCGCGCAACTCGCCCGCGCTGCCCACCCGTACCGCCCGGATGCCGAACAGCGCGCCGGCCGCGGCCCAGTCCAGCGCCGGCGGGGCCAGGTCCAGCCCGGGGTAGCGGCGCAGCCGGGTGGCCGCGCTGCCGGCGCTGTCGAGGGTCTCCTTGAGCGTGCGGTACTCCCCGTTGTTCATCACCACGAACGCGACCGGCACCCGGTGGCGGGCCGCGGTCCACAGCCCCTGGATGCCGAACATCGCGCAGCCGTCGCCGAGCACCGCCACCACCGGCCGGTCCGGCGCGCCCAGCCGGGAACCCACCGCGGCGCCGATGCCCCAGCCGAGGCCGCCGCCCACGGTGTGGACGTACGAGCGCGGCCGGTCCAGGTGCAGCACCCGGCGCAGCAGCAGCCCCACGGTGATCGCCTCCTCGACCACCACGGCGCCGGCCGGCAGCCCGGCGGCCACGGCGTGCGCGGCGGCCAGCGGATCCAGCGGCACCCGGCCGTAGGCGGCCAGCGCCTGCGCCTCGGTCGCGGCGCGCGCGGCCGCGGCCGCCTCCCGCGCCCGCGCCACCCGGGCCGCGGCGGCCGGCACCCGGCCGGCCAGCTCCCGCGCCAGCGCCCCCAGCGTCGGGCCCAGCCCCCCGACCAGGCCGGCGGCCACCGGGAAGTTGCGGCCGATCTCGGCCGGATCGGAGTCGAGCTGGACCACGCGCACGCCGTCCGGGATCGGCCCGCCCGGGGTGTAGTGGTGCGGGGTGAACGCGTGGCAGCCGACCACGAACGCCACGTCGTGGCCGGCCAGCGCGGCCCGCACCGCGGCGTTGGTGGGCAGCGGCATGCCGGCCGACAGCGGGTGGCCGCCCGGGAAGTTCACCCCGTCGTACATCGGCTGGTGGTAGACCGCTGAGCCGGTCGCCTCGGCGACGGCGACCAGGTCGGCGATGGCGCCGTCCCGGCCCACCCCGTCGCCGGCCACGATCGCCGGCCGGTGCGCGGCAGCGAGGATGCTGGCCGCGGTGGCGACCCCGGCAGCGGCGCCCGCCTCCGTGACCGGCGACCGGCCCAGCAGCTGGACCTGCGCGTCTTCGGCGAGCAGGTCCATCGGGATGGACAGCAGCACCGGCCCGGCCGGCGGCTGCCGGGACAGCGCGAACGCGCGGCGCAGCAGCACCGGCAGGTCCCGGGCGTGCTGCACCTCGACGGCGTGCTTGGTGGCCGCGGCGGCCAGCCGTACCAGGTCGCCGGACAGCATCGGGTCCTGGACCAGGTGCCGGCGGTCCTGCTGCCCGGCGGTGATCACCATCGGGGTACGCGACCGGCTCGCGTTCAGCATGCCGATCAGCCCGTTCGCCACCCCGGCGGCCACGTGCAGGCTGGCGAAGGACGGCCGCCCGGTCGCCCGCGCGTACCCGTCGGCCATCGCCACCGCCGACAGCTCCTGCAACGCCAGCACGTACTCGGGCGTACCCGCCGCGGCCAGCGCGTCCAGGAACGGCAGCTCGGTGGTCCCCGGGTTGCCGAAGACCCGGTCCACGCCCTCCTCGGCCAGGATCGCCAGCAGCGCCTCGACCGCGTTCATCAGTGCATCGCCGAGCCGCCGTCGACGGTGACCGTCTGGCCGGTGAGGAAGCCGCTGCCCTCGGCGACCACGAAGCGCAGCGCGCTGACCAGGTCCTCCGGCCGGCCGGTACGCGGGACCGCCTGCCGGGCGCGTACCCGCTCGAAGCCGCCGCCGGCCCCGGTCGTACCGGCCGCGGTCGCGGTCTCCAGCAGGCCGGGCGCGATCGCGTTCACCGTGATGCCGGCGCAGCCGACGGCGTTGGCCAGCGCCCGGGTGAAGCCGACCAGGCCCGCCTTGGAGGCGGTGTAGGCGACCAGGTCGGGCGGGCCGAGGAAGACCACCGCGGAGGCGATGTTCACGATCCGGCCCCAGCCGGCTGCGCGCAGGTGCGGCAGCGCGGCCCGGGCGACCAGGAACGGGCCGTCCAGGTTCAGCCGCATGACCCGCCGCCAGTCGGCCAGCGTGGTCTGCTCGAACCCGATCGGCGGGTAGATGCCGGCGTTGTTCACCACGATGTGCAGGCCGCCGAAGCGGTCCACCACCTCGGCCACCGCGGCGTCCACCTGGTCCGGGTCGGTCACGTCGACCCGTACCGGCCAGAACCCGCCGGCCGCGCCGATCCGGTCGGCGGTCTCGGCCTGGTCGGCCACATCCCAGCCGGCCACCTGGTGCCCGTCGGCGGCCAGCGCGGCGGCGAACTCCTGGCCGAGCCCGCGGGCGGCCCCGGTGACGACGGCGACGCGGGTGGGCGGCATGCCGGCAGCCTGAGCGGCGCCCGCCCCCGCGGACAAGGCCGGCGTTCCACTCATCGAGACGCCGTCCTTGCTCCGCGCACCCGGGGCTGGCGAGGCTTCGGCTCGGATCCCCTGGGCACCCGCAGGAGCGCAGATGTCCCGTACGCCGTCGGCCGAACCCGCCAGCGGCACGGCGGCGCCCGCGACCGGCGCGCCGGCCGGCCGCGACGGGCAGCCCCGCTGGTACCGCCGGGTGCCCGACGAGGCCGGCGTGCTGCTGGTGCTGGTGCTGCTGGTCGGCGGCGTCGGCACCTTCCACCCCGACTTCCTGCGTACCCAGAACCTGCTGTCCACCACGCAGAACTCGGTCTACATCGGGCTGATGGCCTGCGGCATGGTCTTCCCGCTGGCCATGCGCGAGGTGGACCTGTCGCTCGGAGGGGTGTACGCGCTGGGCATCGTGGCCGGCGCGGCGCTCATCCGGGACGGCCTGGCGCCGTGGCTGGCGGTGCCCGCCATCCTGTTGCTGGCCACGGCGCTCGGCTGCCTGAACGGCGCCGTCACCACCTACCTGCGGCTGCCCTCGTTCATCGTCACGCTGGCCAGCGCGATGCTGTTCCGCGGCGTCGCGCTGGCGCTGGCCGACGGCAAGCAGATCAGCGGGCTGCCCACCGGCGACTCGTACTTCACCGTGCTCGGCGAGAAGGTGGCCGGGGTGCCCGCCTCGGTGTGGGTGCTGCTGGCCGCCACCGCGGTGCTGTCGCTGGTGTTCACCCGGACCCGGTTCGGCGCCCGGGTGCGGGCCATCGGGTCCAACCCGGAGGCGGCGGAGTTCTCCGGGCTGCCGATCGCCCGTACCCGGATCGCGGCGCTCGGCCTGTCCGGCTTCATGGGCGGCACCGCGGCTGTCCTGGGCCTGGCGTTCTACACCGCGGGCGACCCGACCGTCGGCAACGGCTACGAGCTCACCGCGATCGCCGCCTGCATCATCGGCGGCACCCCGCTGGCCGGCGGCCGCGGCTCGGTCACCGGCGCGATGCTCGGCAACCTGGTGCTCACCACGGTGGCGGCCAGCCTGGTGTTCTTCCAGGTGCCGATCAACTGGACCACCTTCGCCACCGGCGCGGTGATCCTCGTCGCGGTCGCCTTCGACAGCGTGCTGCGCAGGACCCGGGGCAGGAGCCTGCTCCCCCGACGTACCAGGGAGATCCGATGAACCGCACCCGGCCCGTTGCCCTTGGCGTCACCGCGCTGTGCCTGGTGCTGCCGGCCTGCGGGGGTTCGGGCGGGGCCGGCTCAGGGCGGCTCAAGATGGGCATCTCGGTGGCGAACATCAGCCTGAACTTCGCGCACGAGATGGTCGAGGGCGCGCAGAGCGCCGCCGAGCACGAGGGCGGCGTGGACTTCAAGGCGGTCGGGCCGCCGAACACCGACGGGCCGGCCGAGCAGCAGTTGTTCACCAACCTGACCACCACCCACCGCGACGGCATCGTGCTGGAGAACCTCGACCCGCCGATCTTCACCCGGCCGGCCGCGCAGGCGGTCGGGCAGGGCATCCCGATCGTCGCGCTGGACACCTCGCCGACCGAGGGCAGCAAGGTCACGTTCTACGTCGGCAACGACAACTACCAGCTCGGCGCGATGCTCGCCGAGGAGACGCTCAAGCGGCTGCCGGCCGACCCGCACGGCACGGTCGTGGTCGGCGTACCGAACCCGGGCACGCCGGTGCTGGACAGCCGGGCCCGTGGCATCAAGGAGACCTTCGCCGCCAAGGCGCCCGGCATCCGGGTGCTCGGCCCGTACCAGACCTACTCCGACCCGAACCAGAACTTCGGCGCCTGGTCCTCCCTGGTGCACGCCAACCGGCAGGCGCTGGCGTTCCTCGGCGTCGGCGACGCGGACAGCTACGACCTCGCCAAGATCAAGAAGTCGGAGCACGGGACGTACCTGGTGGCCGGCGCGGACGTGGACGCGCAGACCCTGCAGGGGGTCAAGGACGGGCTCGACTTCGTCACCATCGACCCGGAACACTTCCTGAAGGGGTACGTGGCGACGGCGCTGCTGATCCGGTCGGTGAAGGAGCACAAGCCGCTGCCGCAGGGCTGGCTGGTCATGCCCGGGCTGGTGGTCGACTCCTCGAACATCGACGCGGTGATCGCCCGGCAGAAGTCGCCGCAGGCGGCGTACGAGTTCTACCAGCCGCAGATCGACAAGTACCTGGCCGACCCGTCGGCGTACATCAAGCCGCTCGGGGATGCCCGTTGACCGTGCTGCGGGCCCGCGGCCTGGTCAAGCGGTACGGCGGGGTGACCGCGCTGGACGGGGTCGACATCGACCTGGCCGCCGGGGAGATCCACGCGCTGGTCGGGGAGAACGGGGCCGGCAAGTCCACCCTGGTACGGATCCTGTCCGGGGTGACCCGGCCCGACGCCGGGACGCTGTCGGTGGACGGGCGGCCGACGGTGTTCGCCAACCCGCGGGACACCATGGCGTACGGCCTGGCCACGGTCGCCCAGGAGCTGACCGTCTTCCCCGACCTGACCGTCGCGGAGAACCTGCTGCCGCACGACCTGCCGCGCCGCGCCGGCCTGGTCAGCCGGCGGCAGGCGGCGGCGCGGATCGGCCCGGTGCTGGCCGAGCTCGGGCTGGCGGTGCCGGTCGGGGTACGCGCCGGCACGCTCAGCCTGGCCGACCAGCAACTGCTGGAGATCGGCCGGGCGCTGCTGCGGGGGCCGCGGGTGCTGATCCTCGACGAGCCCACCTCGGCGCTGCCCGCGGACGCGGTCCGCCGGCTGGTCGCGGTCCTGCGGGGGCTGGTCCGGCGCGGGATCGCGGTGCTGTACATCTCGCACGTCCTGGAGGAGGTGCTGCGGCTGGCGCACCGGGTGAGCGTGCTGCGCGACGGGCGGGCCGTGGTCACCGGCGCGGAGGCCGGCTCGGTCACCCTGGACGGCCTGGTCACCGCGATGATCGGCGCGCCGGTAACGTCGGATGGTCGCGCGGCCACGCGGCCATCCGACCCGGCCGCGCCACCCCACCCGGCCACGCCACCCCACCCGGCCGCGCTACCCCACCCGGCCGCGGCGCCAGCCGACCCGGGCGCGGCGGCCGTACGGCTGGACGGGGGGAGCGTGCCCGGCGAGCTGGCC
>Ga0081455_10000168_pt1 | contig 81130 bp, 113 predicted proteins | sample TabmetS3T2R1_FD_70207 | JGI IMG/M metagenome (GOLD analysis project Ga0081455, IMG submission 70207) | Tabebuia heterophylla rhizosphere microbial communities from the University of Puerto Rico - S3T2R1 | ecosystem: Host-associated > Plants > Roots > Rhizosphere ...
GAGCCGTCCGCAGCGCACTCAAGGGTGAAGCCGCCGACATTCGAGGCGTCGCGGCGGTTCACCAGGCTGAAGCCATTCCCCCAGGCATCCGCCTTGACCCAGGCCTCCACGGTGAAGCTGCCCGTGAGCACGAAGTCGGGCACCGTGATGTACTGGCCCGTGCCGCTGAAGTTGGGCGCCGTGTCGGTGTTGCCCGCGATGGCACCTGGCTGGTTCAGCAGTGGCGAGCCTACATACGTGGCGTGGTGGCCGCCCGACTTGCTGGAGTCGCGGGCGAAAGTGCCGCTCGTCTCGTTCAGCCGCCAGTAGGCGATGTTGTACGGGTCGTTGTAGATCATCGAGCCGTACTCGTCGGACGGGGTGCCGAAGTTGGAGACGATGGTGGTTGTGCCTGCCGCCGTCCCAGCCAGTCCACGCCAGACCTCGAACTGCTCGTTGACGGTCGAGGCACCCGCTGCCCCAGCGACGAGGCGCCGCAGCGCGGTCGTCGTACCTGCCACGGTCGATACGCCCGCCGCGAAGGCGGTGACTGGCCGCCGCCTGGAGATCGTGGCCGTGGTGACCGCAACGCCTGCAGGCTTGCCCGACAGGCCGAAGCTGGCCTTGGCGACGGCGACGCCGTTGGCAGGCTGGACGTTGCGGACCAGGCGCCTGGCGGTGAACAGGCCGACCGTGCTGGCCGTGGCGCTGTTGGTCGTCGCGGTGAGTGCACGGCGCCTGGTGGTGGCTGCGGTAGCCGTGGCCACAGCCGCCGCACTGGCGTTCAGGGACTTGCGGCCTGTGAGCGAGCCTGTGGCCGTCGCCCTGCCTGCGGCCGCGACGTTCATGCCGCCCAGCAGGCCGTAGTGCTGCTGGATCTGCGCGGGCGTCAGCGCAACGTTGTAGGCCGCCCAGTGGCTGAGCTTGCCCTTGTACCAGCCAGCGGCTGGCCTGAAGCCAATGTTGAAGGTGACGTTGAAGCGCAGCGCGTAGCCCGACAGGTCGATGGTGCCGACGAGGATGTTGTCGAGGTAGACGGCGCCCGTGTTGACATCGCGCAGGATCACGAGGTGGTGCCAGGCGTTGCCTGCCACGGCGCCGTAGCCCGACTCCACGATGTGGTTGCTGCCCGTCGAGTCCACGAAGTTGGCGTAGATCTTGTCGGCCGTGTCGTACAGCCAGCAGTGCACGCCGCCCGTGGCACCGTCGTGATAATCGAACAGTGGCATCGGCCCCGTGTCGGCCGCGTCGCGGTAGAACCAGCCCTCGATGGTGAAGGGCGCCGACGAGAAGTCCAGTTGCGGCATCGGGTAGGCGCCGTCGATGGTCGCGTTGCCCGTGCCGTCAAGCTGAATGGCCACGCTGGGCACATCCTTGGGATTGCCCGAGACGCCAGAGGTGCAGCCCGCTGGGTTGGTGCGCATGGTCAGGCCGTTGCCGCTCTCATCGAAGCAGTTGGCCGTGCCCACCTCGCGCATCGGCCAGTAGGCGACCAGGCCGCTGGTGGCCTCGATCAGCGCCGCGTAGGCGTCGCGGCCTTTCCTGCTCAAGCGGTAATGCGCCTGAGCGGTGGCCAGGCTCATGGCCGACTCGTAGAAGGCGATGTCGTCCAGGCGGCCGTCCCAGCGCAGCGCGGTGTTGACGTTGCTGCGGCCGATGTACGTCTCGACCGTGCCAGAGGCGGGGTTGTTCGCAACGGGCACGCCTGCAGTCGAGGCCTCGATGGCGCCGTTGACGATGATCGAGATCGTGCCCGCTGGGTCGTACCTGGCCACGACGTGGTGCCACTGGCCCAATGCCAGCGGCCGCCAGGTGGTCGCGCTGTACCAGGCGCCGCCCGCGTACACGTGCCAGTTCAGCGTGCCGTCCGTGCCCGCTAGCTCCAGCGAGTAGCCGCCGACGTTGGCCGCCGAACGGCGGTTCATGAGCGCGCAGCCCGACACCCACGTGTCGGCGTTGAACCAGCACTCGACGCTGAAGCCGCTGGTGATGACGGGCTGCCAGTCGCCCATGTTGAAGTACGCGCTGGCCAAGTCCCAGCACCTGTCGATGCCGTCGCTGTGCGGGCCAGGCTGTTGCCTGGTGGACGAGCCTAGCACCGACCCGTCGCGCCACGGGGTAACTCTGCTGGTGTCGTAGACGGCGATGGTGGGGTTCGCGTCGCCCAGGCGCCAGAGGGCAGCCGCGCCAGACGCGTTGAGCATCTGGCCGTACTCGTCGCGGTAGGCCTGGGTGCGCGACTTGCCGACGCTGTAGTTCTGCGTTGGCAGGTGCTTGTAGGCCACGACAGCCAGGCCTGTGGATTCCCAGTGGCAGGAACTACCCGAGATGGCCTGGTAGCTGCCTGTGGCGATGATGACCCTGAGCGCGGTCGTGGCGAACGGGATGGCGACGTAGTGGCGCGCCACCCAGCCCGCCACGGGGTCTTTGGTAGCGAACCACAGCCTGCTCTGGGCGTTGTCGAAGACCAGCGCCAGGCCGCAGCCAGGTCGTTGGCCAAGCCCGCCGAAGATGGTGTTCCACGACTCGGTGTCCACGGTCGCGTACGAGCCGCCGAGATGGGTCTGCATGAACAGGTTGCCCTGGTCGCCCCAGCCGATGATCACCCCGTTATTGACGTCTAGCTCGACGCGCAGGTAGGCCTGGCTGCCCACCGCGTAGGCGGGTGGCTGGTGGATCTGAGCGATGACGGCCTTGTTGGTCAGGTCGTACGTGGCCGCGCTGGACACGCCCACGTAGCCCGTGTTGGGCGATGACGCCTGGCTCTGCTGCAGCCAGTCGCCCGACTCGGACTGGCTGGTGCCCGTGCCGCTGGTCCACGTGGACCACAGGCCCGCGCCGATGGTCTTGTCATCGAACTTGTCTACTGGCCCGCCGATTATGCTCTCGGGATTAGGCATCGAGATCGGCGGCTCAGCAATGGCGAACCACGGCCACACGTACTGCGTCGTGACGCCGTTGACGCCATAGCCCAGCGACAGACCCGTGCTGACCCAGTTGCTCGCAGACCCGCCTGACATCTGGACCTCGACATTGCCTGAAGCCGTCGTGGACACGGGCAGTGGGCGCTGGTAGATGATGCTGTCGTTGGTGCCAGGCGTGTAGTTGTCGGTGATGCGGCGACGGCACTGCGAAGGACTGACGCCGTTCTTGGCCTCGCAGTTCAACTGGCGTACGACGGGGTACTGGTCGCCACTGCTCGGACTAAACCCAGCCAGCCCCATCGTCAGGCGCCAGCCCGTGCTCTGCGCGGTGTTGTTCGTGGTGCCGTTGCCGAACATCAGCACGCCTTGCGGCTGGAAGCCCATGACGATGTCTTCGACCGTGTCGGTCGTGTTGGCGGGCTTGGTGTCGTAGCCGATCTCCATCTGGGCCGTGCCGCCGAACGCCAGATAATTGATCGTGTAGGCCGTGGCGGTCGCCGTCGTCCAGTTGAGCGTGAATCCGTTGGCGTCCATCGACACCAGATCGGCCGCCGCCAACAGCGTCGTCGCGCCACCGTTGTTGAGCAGGCTGATGCACTTGGTGGTGTCCTGTACGCGTGAGACGAGCGCGGCGCTCGACATCGACGGGGCGACAGCCTGCGACATGCTGCAGGCCCAGCGGTTGGTGCTCGACTCGGCCATGCCGAACCCAGCAGCGCCGCCCGTGGTCGCGTTGTTGCCGTAAAAGAACATGACGATCTTGGGTGCGAAGCCCAGGCCCGAGATGGCCTGCGTGCCCGTTGTCGAGCGCCCCGTGAAGTTCTGGCTGTAGACGTTGACGTCGGTGCCGCCGATGGCCAGGTAATGCAGCAGGCCGCCGCTGGTGACCGTGGACCAGTTCAGTACGAAGCCCGTGGCCGAGACACTCTGGACGGCGGCGGACATCATGATCCCAGCCGAGAGAGGGTTTACGACGCCCGTGGCGTACAGGCCGCTGGCCGCGCCGTTTCCCCCGTTCACGCTCGACCCAGAGGAGTTGTTGCCCTGTGACTGGTAGACCGTGATGTTGGGGTTCGGGCCACCAGTCGAGTGGTAGCCCAGGCTCCACCAGCCGCCCGCCTGGTCGGCGGCCGTCGCGGTGCCCGCCTGCATGAACAGGATGACCTTGGGCTGAAAGGGCAGCGTGACCGACTGGGTGCCAATCGCGGCGGGGCAGACGATGGTGCCCTCTTTACAGAAGAAGGTCAGGGTGCCGTCCTCACCGTCTGCGCCTCGGCCGCCAGATCCCAGAAGGCAGTGCCCGTCTCCTCGAACATCGTGCTGCCCGTCTTGAGCGCGCCCTCGGGCAAGCCCAGCGGCTGCACCTCACTGGCCCCGCCCGCGTGCGGACGGCCGTCAGCGTCGAGCCAGTAGTAGTCCTCGCTGTAGAACTGCTCGACGTAGTTCTCGGTGCGCCACTCGGTGTCAACGAAGATCTGGTAGGTGTCCGCCAGGTAGAACGTGACGAACTGGACGCCCTCGCTCGGCAGGTCGGCCCACGCGCCGTCCTGGCTGCTCTTGACGCTGCCGTCGCCGTACCAGATGCGGAACCCGACATAGTCGGGGTGCATCGGTCAGTCCTCGGTGACGGTGATGGCGTTGGCCGCGAAGCGCGGCACGTCGCCCACATTCATCGTGGTGCTCGTGGTGTCGCCCCAGTACAACTGGTTGCCCGCTGAGGCCGCGTCCATGATGGCCCAGCCGACCACCGTGTACGGTGTCGTGGTGACCGTCGGGAAGGCGATCTCGGCGTTGTTGGCGATGCTCGAACCCGTGCGCGTCCACACCGCCGACGCCGCCGCCTGGCGCGCATACGCCGAACCCGTCACCTCGGTGCCGCCTGCCGAGTCGGAGGGCACCACCGTATACAGCGCGATGTACACGGTCGAGAGGGCGCCCAGCGCGGGCGTGGCGCCACCCTTGAACAGGTGGTCGAGGATGCGCTGTTCGAGTGCGTCGGTCTTGGAACCAGCCATGTGCTGTAGCTCTCCCGTCTGCTTATGGTGGCGGCGCCCCGCCAGGGTCGATGACGGCCATCACGCGCTGGATGTACAGGCGAAGCTCGGAGTCGATGCCCGTGCCTGCCCCGCCAGCGCCACCTGTAGAGTAGGCGACCACCAGACGCTGTGACCCGTTGAAGGCCACCGAGAATGACAGCCGCTGGCCGCTCAGGCTGTAGTCGCCCGCCGTCTGAGCCAGGACCACGCCTGCTCGGGCGACCGTCAGCAGCACCGTGGGCGTGCCCGCCAGGTCCACGTAGGTGGTGCCGTTGGTCGGCAGGAACTCCTCGTGGCTGCCCGCACCGCCAGGCCCCTGCGCGCCCTGCGCCGCCATCAGCACCCACGGCCAGGCGGTGGGCAGCGTGCCCATGATCGGCTGCGCGCTGGCCAGGTAGGACGAGCCGTTGTAGCTGACGGCGTCCCAGGCCTGGTACTGGACGTTGTTCTGCCACGGCCCACGCCACACCGTGGATGGCCCTGGCGTGCCCTGCGGGCCTGCTGGGCCAACGTCACCCTTGGGGCCTGTCGGACCAGGCACACCCTGCGGTCCCTGCCCTCCTGTGGCCCCTGGCGGCCCCTGCGGGCCTTGTGAGCCTGTGGGGCCTTGCGGACCTGCTGGCCCAGTCGCGCCAGGTGGACCCTGGACGCCCTCGGGGCCAGGAAAGCCGCGTGGGCCTGGTGGCCCAGCGGGACCAGTCGCGCCTGCTGAACCAGGCGGGCCAGTGGCGCCCGTGTCGCCCTTGGGACCAGTCGGCCCAGGCGCCCCGGGTGTGCCCGCTGGACCTGGCGGCCCTGCTGGACCTGGCGGACCAGGCGGACCAGGGATGCCGCCGTTGGGCATCTCGCCGTTGCGCGAGCCTGGCTCGCCGCTCAGGTTCTGGACCACGACGGGCTGCGCGGTAGGCGTGCCGTGGTTGAGCCAGATGAGCATCACGCGGTCGCCAGGCAGCAAGCCAGAGTGGTGATGCGCGTGCTCGACGCTGGTGCCGCTGATGACCACGTCCACCAGCGCCGTCTCGGTGTAACCGTCGCCCAGCGGCGTGCTGAGCAGGAACTCCAGCACCGCGCCGCCGCCCTCGCCAGGTGGCGCGAAGGGTGGCCCCGTCCACGAGTCGGGCTGCAGGCTGCCGTCGCTCTGGATGGTGCCGCGCTCGTAGCCTGGCACCTCGCCTGAGCGCGCCAGGACCATGAAGTCGCGCACCGCCGTGGCGACGCTGCTGGCGCCGTCGTAGCGCGTCACGTGACCACCTTCTTCGAGCCAGCCACGGTGGTCGTGGCGTTGAGCGCCTGGTACACCTCGGGGTTGCGGCGGATCTCGTAGCGGCTGTAGCCCGAGAGCACGTGGCCGACGCCGATGCCGCTCGGCTTGACGCTGCCGCCCGACTCGATCACCTTGCCGTCACCCAGATACATGGCGACGTGCGGGTACATCATGCCCGCCTGCGTCGAGCCGCCGTCCCAGTACAGGATGTAGTCGCCAGGCGCGGCCTCGGCGGTCGAGTTGGTGGCGATCAGGTTGGGCGTGGCCGCCGCGATGGCGTCGGTGGTCGTGCCCGTCTTGCCGCCAAGCTGGTTGGTCATCCACGACACGAAGCCGCTGCAATCGGTGCCGACCTTGTGCATGTCCTTGCTGAAGTCAGAGCGGCCGCCCGCGCCACCCCACACGTAGGCCAGGCCCATGACGGGCTTGGCGATCTGCTGCAGCTTGGCCGTGCCACTGGTGGCCGTCGCGCCGCCCTTGCTGGTCGTGCCCTTGAGGCCCTCCAGCGCGATCTGTAGCTCGGTCTGGCGCGTCAGGCGGGCGAGATCCTCGGTCGTGGTCAGCGACATCTGCATCGTGCGCCCGACCAGATCCATGCTCAGGCCCGTGACGATGAAGTGGTTGTCCACTATCCCATCGGTGATATGCACGCGCTCCCACTTGAAGACGCCTGGCACGGCGAAGCCCGTATGCGCGTAGGTCCAGACGGGAAAGCCCTTCTCGGCCAGGATGCTCTCGGCCTCCAGGCGCGTCGCCTCGTCGGAGTCGGCCTCGGCGGCGTAGACCATCTCCTGGGCGCCTGTGAAGCCCGCATCCGACGCCATCGTTTTGATCACGGGCAGCGCGTCCTCGTCGGCGCCGTGACCGACCACGATGACGCTGTTGATCATCTCGCTGATGCTGCCCTTGATGGTGGTCTGGATGGCCACGCCGCCCGTGGTGAAGTGGTAGACGGTGGGGTTGCTGGCGGGCCGTACAAGCTCCAGCTTGTCCTGCACGACGCGCAGCTTGAGCATGCCGCCGCCCTTGGCCGCCACCTGCTTGAGCACGTCGGTCAGGCCGTCGATCATCGACTTCTGGCGGATGACCTGGGCGGGCAGCTTGATGCCAGGCTCCTCGACGTAGCCCAGTTGGATCGAGGCGACGGCCGCGTAGCGCGCCACGATCTCGCTCACGGTGGTGTCGGCGCCGAAGACGAGGTCGTACTTGGATCTCAGCGCGTTGTGCAGCCCGTCGTAGGCCACGACGCCGAAGGCGCCGCCGTTGGTCGAGCGGTCGCCCACCTCCATGATCGTGCCGCGAAACATCTCGACCATCTGCGTCTGACCGCCCAGCAGCCACAGCGGCGTGCCCATGCGGCACAGTTCCCACAGCGGTCCCAGGTCGCTCTCGACGTCGGGGATCGAGGCGTTGACCCGCGTGGCCACCTCACCCTCGGCCTGCTCGAAGTTGAGCGACACGTACGGGATGTGGCGCAGCCTGGCGTCGGCGGGCGAGGACAGCGCCAGGCTGTAGCGCAGCGTGCTGAGGCCGTCCAGCACGTTCGGGCGGGCGACAGGGGTGATGGCCCCAGGCGGCTGGACGGCACGGTCCAGTACGCGCAGCAGTTCCTCGGGGGCGACCGCCATCAGCCTAGCTCGTCGGTGGTCGGCTCCACGTCAGACGTCGAGCCACCCGGGATGTCCAGTTCCATGCCAGGCTGGATCAGGTCGGGGTTCGAGCCGATCAGATCCTTGTTGGCGTCGTAGATCTCGCGCCAGCGCGACGAGTCGCCGTAGACCTGCTTGCTGATCTTGATCAGGTAGTCGCCGCCCTGCACGATGTACTTCGACGGGGTGGGTGCGCTCTCGCCGCCGTCGTCGGGTGTTGGTCCCTGGCTCGACACCGCGCCGCTGGGCGTGCCCGCCGCGTCGCCGTCGATGCTCACGTTGATGCTCCTGGCCTCGACCAGTTCGAGCGTGTAGGCGATATCCCCGAAGCCGCCCGTGGGCTTGTAGCTCCAGTTCGAGATCCACACGTCCTTGTTGACGTTGCTGTCGCTGATGACCAGGCTGAGCGTGCGCTTCTGGCGCACCTGCAGGTCCACCCAGTTGTCGATCTGGGCGACGATGTCGGTCGGCGCCCGCCAGTTGCTGACCAGCGGCGTGAGCACGGCGCGGGCGGCGCCGTAGAAGACCGCGTCCCACGAGTAGGTCGTGCTCGACCGCCCGTTCGGCAGGCGCACCTCGCCCAGGCCGTCGATGTTGACGGTGGTGAAGCTCGGCGCGCTGTTGACCGCGAACTCGGTCGGGTTGGACGGCAGGACCAGCGCGTTCACACCGCCCGGGTCGTCTGGCCCGCGCAGCACGAACTGGATCACGTGGCCAGGCCCTCGGAAGCCATATTGCCGAAGGCCACGCGTAGCTGGCTGCCCAACAGGCTAAACAGGCGGCTGGCCTGCTCCTCGACGGCTGCCGACACCTCGTCGCCCACGCCAGGCGCCGCGCCAGAGGCGTCGATCTGGAAGACGGGCGCGAAGACCAGCCCGCCGCCGCCCATCGCCGCCATCTGGCCAGGCGTCAGCACGAACTCGTTGGCGCCCGTGGTGTTGGCGGCCAGCGTCATGCCAGGTGGCAAGACACCGCCTCGGTCGTACGGCTGGTAGGCGCCGCCCGCCGCCAGGCTGGACACGCCAGGCACGTTGGCGATGTCGCCGTAGCGGTCTTGGATGTAGCGGATACCCGCGATGATCTGGGCGATGGGGTCCATCGGGTCCATGCCAGCAGGCGTGTAGTGCGCTCGGTTGGTGCCCGTTAGCTGCATCAGGCCCACGCTGGCGTTGTTGTTCTGGGCGTTGATGTCGGTCGAGTTCATGGCCATCGGATTGCCGCCCGACTCGTGCTGGATGATCTGGCTGAGCGGCCCAGCCCACGAGGCGGGCACGCCCGTGGCCTGGATGGCCGCGTCGATCCAGCCGCCGACGTCGGTGCCGCCGAAGACGTTCGACAGGTTGGACATGAAGGCCATGATGTCGGGCATGCGCGCCTGCAGGCCGTTGATCAGGCCCTGCATGATGTTGGTGCCGATACCCTCGAAGACCAGCGACGGGGAGTGGATGCCGAGTGCATCCTTGATGAACTGCGGGATCTTGTCGGTGATGTTGGTCCGAATCCAGCCCAGCAGGTCAGGCCCGCCCAGGCCCTTGATCAGCCCGTTGACCATCTCGGCGCCGATCTCGACCAGGCGCAGCGGCAACGTCAGCAGCACCGTCAGGGTGTTGTTCTTGAGGTCTTCCCACAGCTTGACGATGGCGGGGATGGCAGGCTCGATGACGTTGTGCCACAGCCAGTCGATCAGGCGGCCGAACTCGGTGATGATCGGCCCGACCACCTGCTTGATGGACTCCCAGGCGCCGTTGACCATGTTCCTGAAGTCCTCGTTGGTGTTGTAGGCAAACACCAGGGCGGCCGCGAGGCCGATCAATAGGCCCGCGATGAGCACGAACGGGTTGAGCATCATGACCGCGTTCAGCAGCGCCTGGGCGGCCGCAGCGGCGTACATCTGGGCCACCCACAGCGCCATCGGCGCGGCCTGCGCGAGCAGGATGGCGGTACGGATGGCCAACACCGCGTTCTGGATGATGAACATGGCCGTCAGCGCCGAGATCACCCCGACCAGCGCGCTCTGCGCCCACTTGTTCTTCTCCAGCCACTCCCACATGGTGCGGAAGGTGTTGATGACGTCGGTGCCCGCCTTGATCAGCCCGGGGATGGCCACGGTGGCCGTGAAGATCATGGCGTCGCGCAGGGCGAAGAAGAAGAAAATGACGGGGCTATCCTCCTCCAGGCTGAAGATGCCCCCCTTGAAGTCGCCCGTGACCATCATCTGGATCAGGTTCCAGATGCTGCTGAGCGCGCTCACGACGTCGCTGGCGAACTGCTTGATCGACGGGATGGCGTCCATGAAGCTCTGCAGGAAGGGCTGGACCATGTCCGCCGTCTCCTGGCCGAAGGTGTCGCGGATCAGGTCGTAGATCACGCCGATGGCGCCCGAGTCGCTGGTGAAGGCGGTGAACAGCGCCTGGACGCCCGTGACCAGCGTGCCGAAGCCCTTGGCCAGGTTGGTGACGAAGGTCGCCATCGTGGCGCCCGCCGACTTGGCCCACGCCTCGAAGTCGGCCGATGACAGGAAGTCGAGCAAGCCCGCCACGGCGTCCTTGGCCGCCACGAACAGCGGCTGGAACATCTCGGCGGACGTGATGGCGATGGCGTCCGACAGCGAACTGGTCAGGCCCGACCACGTGCTGGCCTGCTTGGCCATCGCGCCGCTGAAGCGGTTCAGGTCGCCGCTGAAGGCCTTCCAGATCTGGTCACCCTTGGCGCCCGCCTTCTCCAGTTGCTCGATCTTCTGGGCCGCCTGCGGGCTGAGCACGGCCAGTTCCTGCAGACGCATCCTGGCCTCACCGAACGGCTGGCCCGCCTGGATGGCCGCGTAGGCCCTGCCCATCCAGAAGCTGATGTCCTTGATGTCGCCGCCCGTGGCCGCCGCCGCGTCACCGAACATGGTCAGGTACTGCTGGGTGTCCAGCGCGTCGCCGCCGAAGGTCCGCAGCAGGCGGCTGGCGTCGATGACGGGCTGCGTCTCGAAGGGCGTCTTCTTGGCGAACTCGAACAGGCTCTGGACGTGCGCCCGCGCCCTGTCGGCGTCGCCCATCAGCGTCTCGAACTGCAGCGTGGACGTCTCCAGCGTCGCGTTCATGCCGATGATGGCGCCCTTGACCATGCCGAAGCCCTGGCCCGCCACGTTGAGCAGTTGCTGGCCGATGCCCTGGCCGATGCCCATGACCATCTGCTCGCCCTGCATCTTGAGGCCGCTCATCATGTTGCGGAAGGGCGCCGAGAACTTGTCCGCCAGGGTGACGGGCAGGCTGAGGGCCTTGTTGGCCAGCCCGCGAGCGGTGTTCATCAGCATCTGCAGCGGCCTGGTCAGCAGGTCGTTGAGCTTGAGCGTGACGCTGTACGGGTTCTTGGAGACGCGGTTGAGGTCGGCCTCGGTCTTCTGGACGTTCTTCTGGACGGTGTTCAGCGCGGCCCGCGACTGGTCGCGCACCTCGACCTGAATGATCTCGTGGTAGAGGTTGGAGGCCACTTACCTGCGCCTGGACGGCCGTGACGGCGGGGCTGGCTGGTTCTGCTGCTTGCGCAGGTTCTCCAGTTGCTCGTTCTCAGCGCGGCCCATCTCCCACTCGCTGGCTGTGATGAACACTCGGCACCCCCGACAGATCGGCTCGGCGGCTGTAGCTCGGCCCTCGAACTGGCAGGGCGTCAGGTGGTGCTTCTGCCAGATGCGGTGGTAGAGCGTCAGTCGGCGCCCGCCGAACCTTATGGTTTTGCGACCCGATCCACCTCGCTCTCGGCCTGGTTCATCAGCCCCGAGTGGCCGTAGATGGCGTTGACCGCCTGCAGCTTCTCGCCTGCGTCGAGCATCTTGTCAATGACCTCGACGCCGTTGCCCACGCGCAGCCGCTTGACGATCTCGGGGCGGTCCCAGTAGCTGGCCTTGTCCTCGGGCACGGTGGCGTTGTAGATCACCCACGAGCGCATCCTGGCCTGGTTGACCTGCTCGACGCGTGGCCCGCCAGGGATATCGCGGTTGGCCACCCAGGCCGTGGCACGGCGTTGGGCGGCTTCGATGTCGGCGTCGCTCTGCTTGAGGAAGCGGATGCGCATCGCCTGCTTGACGGGCTTGCCCTCGTCGTCGGTCACCAGGCTGCCGTCCACGTGGTGTAGCTCGAACTGGAAGCGCGGGAAGGTGCACACGACCACCGCCACCGCACCCTCGTCAATAGCCTCGAACAAGCCCGCCAGGATGTCTGGCTCGGCGGCGCCGTAGTAGGCGCGGTCCTGCTCGACGGTACGCGGCCGCTCGGCCTCGTCGGGGGCGTGCAGGTGCGCGGGTTTGACCTCACGCTCGTCGTCGTCGTAGCCAGGCACCTCGACGCTGCCGTTGGTGCCTGGCATGTCCGATTCGGTGATGTGCACCAGGGGTTGCTGCTGTGACACGGGTTACCTCGTTTGTGACTTAACCGCCGAGTGCCGAGTCGATGTCGGGGATCTCCAGCACGCGATAGCTGTGGTCCCTGGTCATCGTGTCGCCAGGACTGGCGGCGGCCAGGCGGAAGGTGCCGTCAGGCACACACTTGTCGCAGATGTAGCGGCCCACGGCGCCGTCTGGGCGGAAGACCTCGCCCACGAAGCGGAAGTTGGGCTGGCTGACGCTCTTGAGTTGGCGCAGTCGCTCCAGGGGCAGGGCGTCGTCAATGGTGATCTCGGTGAAGGTCAGCGTGAAGGTCACCGACTGCAGCACGGGGATGGGCGCAATCACCCCGACGGGTTGGGTGTCGCTGTTGGAGTAGTTTTCCTGAATCTCCCACGTGCTGCAGGCGCCGAACGGCTGGCCGTCCCAGTAGAACGCGCCTCGGAAGCCCGCGATCAGTTGGGTCGGATCGACGGGCCTGGTGTTCATGGTCATGCTTTCGGCTGGGCCTCCTCGTCCTCCTCATCCTCCTCGCCCTCGGCGGGTTGCTGCTCGGGCGTGCCACCCTCGATGGGTGTCGGCTCGGGCGGCTGCGGCCCTGGCTGCTGGCCTGGCGGCTGCGGTCCTGGCAGCGGCTGCTCGGGATGCGGCTGGCCTGGCGGCCCGCCCTGCGGATGCTCGCCCGTCTGGCCAGGCGGCCCACCGTGGGGATGCTCGGGCGCGTCCTCTGGTTTGCCCTTGTCGTTGTCCTGCTGCGTCATGGCTGCTGCTCCTTACGGGAACATCGCGTTGAGGATGAGGCGCTCGGCGCCGTCCGCGTCCACGAGGTTGTGGAAGACGAAGAAGGCCTCGTCGGCCTCCGCTGTGGGCTGGCGGGTCACGTCCACCGCGACCTCGCCCGAGATGAGTGCGCCGCTGGCGATCATGCCATTGACCACCGCCTGGGCGGCCGTCTTCAGCACACCGCGCCCCGTGTCGGTGTTGTTGACTGACCCGATCATGTCGTCCCACTGTGCCGTGATGTCGTCAATCAGGTAGAAGCGCGTCATCACGCGGCGCATCTTGCCCCACGCCTGGCTCATCGACTCGGCCCAGATCGGCGGCGTGGCGGGGTTGGTCAGGGTGTTGACGCCCTCGGAGATCCACACGCGGCCTCGGAAGCTCAGACTGAAGGTTGATAGGCCCGCCAGCTTGGCCTCGGTCAACTGGTCGTCGGTGAGCGCGCCCGCGATGGCCGTGGCGTCGGGGATGACGCGGTGGGTGAGTTGCTGGTTGGGCTTGCTCGACGTGTAGGCGCCCGCCAGGCGGCCTGCGGCCAGGTAGCCGTCGCACACGATGGTGCTCAGGCCGTCCGCGCCGTGCCGCTCGAAGCCGTTGCCGACGATGACCACCGCTGGGTTGTTGGCGGTGGTCGCCCGCGTCTTGCGGTTGGCCCACGTCTCGGTGATCGGGATGCCCAGGACGGCCACGCGACGTCGGCCGTGCATGTTCTGGTCATCCACCCAGGCGCGCACGATGGTGTGCGTCGCCTCATCCTCGGCGTCCACACACGCGACGAAGAAGTTCTCCTTGCCCAGTTCGGTCAGCGCGGTGCTGTACGCGCTCGAATCAATCGTCGGCGCGGTGCCAGGCGGGATGGCCTTCTGGGCCACATCCTTGACCGTGCCGTCGCCAGCGGCGGTCTTGGTGATGGTCACGTACAGGCTGTTGCCGTTGACCGCGCTGACCAGACTGTCGATCTCATTGACCGTGCCCGCCTTCTTGGGGAACTTCCACAGTTCGCGCTGGACGGTGCCCTCGTAAACCACCAGTTCGCGCACGTTCGGGTCGCTCAGGCTGGTGCGCACGCTGTAGCCGAACGCCCGCGTGCCTGGATACAGGATCTTGATGTTGCCCACGGTCGCCGCCGCGCCGTCTTGCAGCGTGTCGGTGCCCTGTGTGCCGCCAGTGCCGACGCGCACGATGACGCCCGTGACGGCACCCCCGTTGAAGATCTCCTCGGCGCCGTCCATCGTGTTGCCCGCCTCGCCAGACTCGCCGTAGGTGTCGCGGATCTGGCTGCGGGACAGCATCTCGACGGCCTCGTTGGTCGGCCCCCAGTTGGCCCTGCCCACGTAGCCGAAGCGGCCTCGGATGAAGCTCGGCAGCGGCGTGCTGGTGGTGATGCGCAGCCCGACGCCAGCGCGGACCATCACCTCGTTGGCGCGTACGATCTGACCTGGCATCAGGCAGCCCCTCCTTCAGGTGGCGCGGTCTGAAGCTCGCTCACGGGGGCGGGTGGCTGCTCACCCGCCGCGACGGCCGCGTTGGCCGTCTCGCGTGCCTCGATTGACTCGGCTGGCTCGCCCTCGGGCGGCGGGGCTTGCGGCGGCGACCACGGCTGGTTGTTCTGGATGGCGGTGATCATTTCGTCCGCCTGGGTCTTGGTCAGGCCCATCAGCGCCGTGTCGCGAGTGAACTGCGCGAAGTAGGCCGACGCCAGCGCCCGCTGGCCCGATTCGCTGAGCGCGGACTGCACGTCTTCAGACCCGTACAGCGGCTCGGTGGCCACCTGCTCGGCTGGCTCCTCGGTCGGCTGCGACTCTGGCGGCGTCTGGGGTTCGGTCATGGCAATCCTCCCGTCAGGGTTGTGGTTCGGGCGACTCGCCTACCAGCGTGCCGTCGCGGATCTCGGCGTGCTCGACTTTGGCCTGATCTGGGTCGTCGTACGGAATCCACGGGTAGTGCACTGGATCGGTGCCCGCCCAGTAGTCGCCATTTCTGGCGCCATACGACACGTCCACGCTGATCTGCCCATCGGTGTGCGGATCGGCCTCGGGTTCGGCACGCGTTGGCTCGATGGTGGCCAGGTAGGTGTTGGCGTAGCGGATCGAGGCCCTCGGCAGGATGGCCGCCAGGCGGTCGAGGTTGGTTACGACGATCTGCGGGTCGGTGGTCACGATGTGCCCGACCAGCGTCGAGCGCATCTTGTCCAGCCAGATGTTGTAGTGCTCGGCCTCGTCGCGGACTCGCGGGCTTTCGGTCACCTGCCACCAGATGTCGGTGCCCGGGAAGTGCACAGCCGACCACTCGTTGAACGCGACGGCCAGCGGATGGGTGGCCCCTGGCGCGGTGCTGGTCGTCTTGACCGAATCGAAGCGGAGTGGGCGGGTGTAAGCGTCCCACTCGGCCACGGGGGTGTCCTGGGTGCTGACGCCACCGTAGTTGAGTTGGTAGCTCACCCCGTCCACATCAAGGATCTGCTTGTCCAGCCGCAGCAGCACCAGCCCGCACAGCAGGTCGAGATCCTGCCAGGTCTGGTTCTCGGCGTAGGGCCAGACGTCGATGGAGTCGCCCAGGTTGCCCCAGTATTGGCCGACCGTCTGCGGCCCCAGGCGGACGATCACGAACGGCAGCCCGCTGGCCTGGCCCGTGGCGATGGGCGAAGGCAGGTCGGTGCTCGTCCTGGCGCCTTCAAGCTCCAGCACGTCCTGGCCCCACGGGTCGGTGCCGTCACCGATCAGCTTGAGGCGCACCTCCTCGCGGATGCTCACCACTTGCTCCACACCCGCTTCCAGGCGCGGCGGACCTCCTGGCGGTACAGGACGGCGGTCGGGCGGACGATGGCGAACTTGCCCGCGTTCTTGAGTTCGAGCCAGATGCCGTAGTCCATGCCGTGGCTGAGCTTGAGCGAGATGCGCGTGCGCTGTGGCGCGTGAGCCACCGCGACCGTGCCCGAGAGGCTGTTGCGAGCATTGCGCGTGATGTTGTTCCACGGCGCGTTCTGCTTCATGTAGCCCTCGGCCTCGCCGCCCAGCGGCTGGATGGCCATAATCGTGGCGCCGATGTGACGCTGGACCTTCTGCGAGATGGCGCCGCTGACGTTGACGTGGTTGGTGTACGGCACTAGCTCACCCTGGTCAGCCCGAGTTGCCAGCCGACGTTGGCGCCCTGGATGCTCATCTGCTGGACGCGCTCGATGCGCATGCGGCCGTACACCGCGTGCAGAAGCTCGTAGTCGCTCATCGCGTCGGCCCCGCCGCTCGGCCAGATGGCATCGCCATCGACCAGCTTCAGGCTCGCGCCCCAGGTCACGTCGCGGTCCTGGCGCGTGTTCTCGTCGCCCTGGCGACCGCGCTCCTGATTCTGGCCACCGCCCGACCAGTACACGTAGCACTGGTACGGGCCGAAGGTCTGGCGCTCCTTGCGCTGGTAACCCTCGCCTGGCACACGCTCCTGGCGCACGGCGGCCTCGATGGTCACCTGGGTGCCCAGGAAGTCGATGGTCGCCTCGCGAGCCTCGCGCACCTTCTGGGCGTTGCCGCTGCTCCACGGGACGGTCCTGGCGCGGCTCATTGCTCGGGCACGGTCGCCACGACCGTCTCCGCGCTGGGCCAGCGCCAGCCCGCCTTGATGTAGTGCAGCAGGCGGCTCATGTCGCCTGGCCACCAGGGCACGCCCGTCCCAGGTGCACCCTGCCACGGGTCGTTGGGGTCGCTGGGCGTGTAGTACGGCACGTTGATGCCTGGCATGGGCACCGCCGCGATGCTCAGGATGCGCGCCCCGCCAGCCCCTGGCACAGCAGGCGCCATGCCTGCGGGGATCTGGTTGTACCAATACTCGGCCATCTGCTTGCAGAAGTCGAGCAGGTCCGACGGGTCGGCCCACTTGAACTGCTCGCTGCCCATCTGCGCCGAGACGAGGCCGCCCGCCGTGGTCATCGACAGGCGGATGCCCTTGACCACCCAGCCGCGCCACGAGGCCTCCTCGATGGTCTGGCTCTGAATCAGCAGGTTGTCGATCTCGGCGTTGGTGAACATGGTGTCGGCGTCAGTGCCCCCTTCGGGGATGACCTCGTCCAAGTTCATGCGCAGCGTCAGGCGCAGGTCGTCGGTGGGCGTCATGGCTCAGGCCTGGGCGGCTTGCTGCTCCTCGGCGGCCGCCTGCAGGCGCTCCTGCTGGGCCTTCTGGCGCTCAGCGATGGACTCGGCCGACTCCATACGTGCCTGCTGCTCGGCCTCGACCGCGTCGCGCTCGACCTGGGCGGCCTCGGGCGAGTTGGGGTCCATCGGCATCTCGGGCGCGACGCCCGTAAGCTCCTCCTGCTGGATGGCGCCCTCGGCGGTGCCGCGAATGAGTTGCTCGTCGCCAGGTCGCGGTAACGGGGCGGGCGCGGCGATCTCCAGCCTGGGTGCCGCGAGCGACTCCCACGGCGGTGCCGCAGGCTCGGCCTGCGCGACAGTCGGATCGGCCGCCAGCCGCAGCGCTGCCCCGATGGGCGTGTTGTTGGCGCCCTCAGCGTAGTTGCTCAGGCTGCCCTGCGGCAGGGTCGGGGTGTGCGGAAGCTCGGCGGGCGCAAGCTGCGGCTGCTCGGCCGCCTGCTGGCCACTGCTGGCGGGCCTGGCCGCGACGCTGGTGCGACGCGATACCTGGCCGCTGGTGGTCGCGGTGCTACCGCCCTCGGGCGGGGAGGTGGTGTCGCTCATGTGTGCCTCCTTACGGCAGCGTGACTTCTTCGACGCAGTTGGGCGGCGAGATGAAGACGCCGCGCCTGGCACGGGCCACGATCTGCTGCTGGATCAGGCGGCTCAGGTCGCCCACGCCCGCGTCGGTGCGCAGGTCGTGCTTGACCAGTTCGATCAGGTACGTGCTCGTGTCCACGAGGTAGGCCTTGTTGGTGGCCACGCCCGGGTAGGTGTACTTGCGCGCCCCGACGGTGATCGAATAGCCGTCGTAGAAGACCAGCGTGTCGATGCCCGCCAGCGCGGGGTACTCGGTGCCGCTGACCACGAAGCGCTGCAGCGCCTCCTCGATGTCCCAGCGCCTGGACGAGTGTGCCAGCAGGACGTTCGGGGAGCGACCCAGGCCCGTGTCGGTGGCGGTGTCAGACCCCGCGTGGATGAGCGCCGCCTTGAGCGTGTTGCGCATCTTCTCGCGGAAGGTGGCGCCAGTCGTGTCGGCGGGCGTCTGGTTCTTGGCCGCGTACGCGTAGCTGATGATCGGGTACAGGTGGATGTGGTTCAGCAGCGCGTTGTAGGCGCGCCCGATGGCCTCGTTGAGTTGCGAGATCTCCCACGTCTTGTCGTACTCGACAACGTCCTCGGTGTACTCGAAGCCAGCCGCGTAGGTGAGCAGCGGGACGGTCTGGCGCGGCGTGAGGGTGCGCGTGCCGAAGCGGACCTCGCCGCCCTCCATATGCTGCAGGAAGACCACGCTGGCGCGGGCCATGATGGCGCCCACATCGACGTTCTCGGTCAGGTTGGCGTCGGTGATGGTGCGCGTGTAGACCGCTGGGTACAGCAGGGGCACCTGCTCGCGTCCCAGGTTGAGATCGACCACGGTCTTGGTGATGAACTGCGCCAGGTTGGCGGGCGTGGCGATGATCTCACCAGCGGCGGGGCGCGCCTGAAGCATGTTCAGGTAGTCGCGCATCGGGCGATTGAGTTCGTAGGTGTCCATCTCGCCCGCCGCCACGCGGATCGGCACGTTGAACGGCTGATCCCAGATGGTGGCCTGGGCGGTGTACTCGTGGGTGCCCTGGCGCCGCTCGGCGCGCAGGCTGGCGGTGTCAACGATACGGACTGGCATCTGCTAACTCCTCTCAGGCCCGCTGGTCGAGCAAGAAGATGCCAATCACGTTGTCGGCGTTCTTGGCGATGTTGCACTTGGCGACGGGGCCGATCACGGCGCCCGCCACGGCCGCCACCGTGAACAGCTTGGTCGTGGTGTTGAAGTTCACGAGATCCCCGACGTTGAACGCCTCGGCCACCGTGATCTGGTCGGTGTCGTAAAAGGCGCGCTCGATGTTGATGGCGATGACGGCTGCACCTGTCGCGACGGGCTTGTCATCGAACTCAGCCAGGCCGAAGAACTTGTCGAGGTAGACGAACTCGCCCTGCGCGACCACGGTGCCGCCAGGCACGGTGACGTCAACGCTGTTGCCATCGGCCATCTTGTGGCCATTGGTGTTTGCCATGCGTTCCTCCTTCCCTGGCTAGATGCTCTTGCGGCGAACGGGCAAGCCCACAGGCTCGCTGCTCGCGCCGTTCATCTCGCCCGCTGACCCGTTGGACGTCGAGCGGATGACCACTGTGCTGAGGCCCGCGTCGAGGATCGGCTTGATCTCGGGCGCGCCCTTGACCTTGGTGATGGCAGCCTTGATGGCGGCCTCGTCGGCGCCGACCTGCAGTTCGCCCAGCGCGGCGCTGGTGACCAGCGGCCTGGCCACGGCGGGCACGGCCATCTCGCCTCGGGCGACGATGTTCTCGACCTGGGCGCGCAGCGCCTGGACGGCGGTCGTCTGGACGGTCGTCTGAAGCTCGGCCACACGCGCCTGGACGGCGGCACCGTTGGCGTCGGCTGGCAGGCCCAGGCTGGCACGCATCTCGCCAATAGCCTTCTCGGAGGCCTGGAGGCGCTGCCACTGAGTGTCGTCCACCAACGGCGCCAGGGCAGCCAGGTTGAGGCCCATGCCGCCCAGGAGGTCTTGTGGGCGATGGGCCTTGGCCATCTCACCTGCGGCCACGTGGGCCAACGTCGCCTGGTCGAGTGCCTCGGCCACCCCGCGACGGTCGCTGGCGATCAGGCCAGGCAGCACGTCGCTGGCGCGCCAGTTCATACCCTGGATGACCTGGCTGGCCGTCGCGCCCTGCTCGCGCAGGTTGTCAATGGACTCTCGTACTGTCGGCATACCTGATGCCCTCCCGTCGGGGTGAATGTCGTCGTGGTCTGGCGTCTCGGATGGCTCGAAGGGTGCGCCGCCGATGGCATCCATCTCGCCCCAGGCGACCACGCGGGCCGAGTTCATGCCCGCTCGGTCGAGCGGCGCCCAGTCGATGCCCAGCGGTTCGAGATCGACCACGTGCGTCTCGCCGTTGACCCGTGACAGGACGGGCCTGGAGAAGATCGACGGCTGGGTGATGCGCCTGGCCCGAATCCAGCGCTTCAGGTCGGGCGCGGTCTTGTCGATCAGGCCCCTGAAATAGGCCTTGTCGTCCTTCCACATGGCGCCGATCCAGTGCGTCGCGGGGTCCACGAACTGGTTGCCCAGATCCTCGTCGCGCTGGTGGCCCTTGACGCCCGCCAACGTCTTGGTCTGGACGCGCTCGACCATCTTCTGGAGCGCCTGCGGGGTGTAGTGCCAGCCACGCGTGCTCTTGCCTGGCGCGACCTCGATGGCCACCTCCATCGGGTCGTCGTCGCCCTTGAGCAGGTGCTGGCGGTCGTCCTCACTGAAGCTCGCGCTGAGCGGGATGTCGCTGGCTGCCATCTCGCCCAGGACGCCACCCAGGACGTGGATCGGCCCGGGGCGTGCCTGGAACTCGGCGGTGCCCACGACTAGCGGGCAGGCTTGACGATGTCGCCCACGATGTTGGTCTTCTTGGGCTGGCTGTAGTCGAGGCTGGGCGAACTGTACTTGGGGATCTGAGTGTTCAGGTCGCCCTTGGGCGCGGCCTCGGAGAAGCCGCTGTTGACCTTGACCCAGTTGCCCTTGGACCCCGTCTTGACGATGTAGCCACTGGCCATACGTCCTCCTTACTTCACGACGCGGTAGCTGGCGCTCGGCGGCGTGGGGGCTGGCCGCACGATGCCCGGGCCGTTGCTGCGCTCGGGCGTCTCGTTGGGCACCACGCTGTTTGGCCCGATCTGGCGCCTGGTGGAGCGCGGCCCGATGGTCGAGGCCACGGCAGGCGGGACGATCTTGGGCGCGAATCGACCATTGGCCGACCTCATCTGGACACCCCGACGGTTGACAATCACGGTATTCCCTGACACAGGCATCGGCCTCCCAGTCACGGGGCTGTAGCGTAGCACGGCGGCCTGGCCCCGCAAGTCACACGGCGGGGTAGGGCTACGGCTCCTTGCGCAAGGCCATCGCCCGCCACTCGGCCTCGGTCGTCTGCAGGCGTGCCACCTCGCCCTGCAAGCGTTCGGTGGCCAACGTGTGGCGGTCCTCGGCGCGGTCCATCTCCTGGCGGTGCCGCTCCTCGATGCGCGCAAGCTCCAGCGTGTGCTGGTGCTCGACCTGCTCGGCGGTGTGGCGTAGCTCGGCCACGTGCTCGTCGTAGGTCCGCGCCAGGCGCCTGATCAGGTAGCCGATCACCCCGACCAGCGCGCTCAGGAGTGTGCCGATGCCGATCAGGGTGCTGCCTCCCAGCACGAAGATCGGTTCGCTGCCCTCGGGCATCAGCGTTTCGGGGTAACGGTCTTCTTCACCTGGCCAGGTGGCTCGTGGTCCTTGGGCGGCTTGTCGTCTTTGGGCGGCTTCTTCTCGGGCGTGGGCGGATGCGGTGGGTGGGTCGGCACCACGGTCGGTCGCTGCGTCGGCGGCACGGGCGTCGCGGTCGGTGGACGCGGGGTCGCGGTGACCGTGGGCGGCACGGGGGTACTCGTTGGAGTGACAGGCGTGCTCGTCGGCGTGGCCGTCTCGGTCGGCGGCGGGGCAGGCGGCGAGGTGGGCTGTGACAGGCTAGCTGTCGCGGTCGGCGCGGCCGTCTCGGTGGCAGGCGGTGCACTCGGGGCGCTGACGTCTCCACCTGCTGACGGTTGCGTCGCCGTGGCTACAGCGGTTGGCTCGACGGTGGCGATCTGCTGCTCGGCGGTCGGCGTCGGCAGGACGCTCTGGGAGGCCGCTGGCGTGGGCGTCGCGCTCGCAGGACGCATCGGTGCCGCGAGCGGGGCGGACGTGGCTGGCGGGGCTGCCAGCGTGCCCGCAGGCGCCGCTGGCGATTCTTGCGGAAGCTGGGTCGGGGCGGACACGTCTGGCAGTGTCGCAGGTGGCGTGGGGGTCGGTGTGTCAATGGCTGGTGCGGCACGGGGTGGCGGTGCCAGGGTCGGCGGGACGGCCGTGCTGCGCGGTGGCGGCGAGGTGTAGTTGAGCGGTTCGGCGGTCGGCGTCGGCTCACGCGGCGCAGGCGTCGGCCCCAGCACGAACTGCTCGACTGCTTGGACGGCCTGCTCGACCAGTTCGGGCACGCCCGGGCCGTCGTGCATGGTGACGATCACGTCGTTGGTCGGCGCGGGCGTCGGCGTCGGCAGCGGCGTGGGCGTCGGCACCTCCTCGGCCTGCGCGACGGGCACAGCCAGCGGTGCCAGGGTTTGCAGCGGCGTGGCGGTGAGTGCCAGCAGCAGCGCCGTCAGCAGTGCGCCGACCAGGCCGCCGCCGCCCGCCCAGGCGCATAGCTCGCCGTAGTCGTTCAGCCAGGCGCGCACGGCGCCAGCATGGCACAAAAAGGCCACCTCTGGGCGGGGAGGTGGCAGACCCGATGATGTTCAGTTGTCCATACGCGGCCAGGCGCGGCTCGGCAGGTTTCCCCGCGCCTGGTCTACTTGACCCTCACCCCGAGACTCGAAGTCTCGAATTGCCGACTCAGATGTGGCTGATCAGCGCCGCCACGAGCTTGCATGTCCGCACTCTAGCGCCGCCTGCCAGACGGCTCGGCGCGTAAATTGCTTTACGTTTTCTCAGGGAGCGCTGGCGGTGTCGTAGGGCCTGCCAGGTGAAGGCGAGATCTCCGACTCGACCTCCACCGTGTGCCTCGGAGTCGGCCTGGCCAGGACACGCCCGCCACCCCTCCCCGTTAGCCCTTCCAGCGTGCCCAGATCTGCCAGGCGACGAACGCGACGGCCAGCACGCCGAAGACGATCCAGCCGATGGTGTCGGCGGTGCTCATCGCAGGCGGTAGCGGCGCCTGTGGCGGGCGCACTCCTCGCACGGCTGCACCTGATAGCCGCCGAAGTCGCTGACCACGAGCCACTCGCCGCACATCTGGCAGTGCTTCCTGGCGCGCAGCCCGCACTGGATCTCGTACACGCGCTCCTGCTCGCAGAAGGTCAATGCAGCCCGAGTCCCAGATCCAGTTCGAGATCGGCATCTAGCCGCACGAACGTGATCTCGACCTGCGGGTTGCGGCCCGATTCCAGCGTCCACACCAGGCGGCGTACGTGGCTGGTCAGATCCTCGCCCGCCTCGTTCTCGATGCGCGTGCCCGCCGACGTACCGTCAGAGATTATCTTCAGTCGCACCCGTTGTCACCTTAGCAGGTGACAGGCTCAGATGCGGATGGCGCCGACGAGCACGAGCACGAGCAGGATCACGACGAGCAGCCCGACCAGGCCGAAGCCAGGCCCGTAGTAGGCACTGCTGCCGTAGCTGCCCCGACCACCGAAGTAGCCGAAGACCAGCAGGATCAGCAGCACGATCAGGATGATGCCCAGCAGGCTCACGTCTTGATCTTACCCGTCGCAGTGGTGCGGCATGCCCTCGACGTACTGCTCGCCGCACTTGCGGCACTTCAGGATGCGTGGCATTCCCTTCACCATAACCCAAGGATGCGGCGGCAGGTTGGCCACGCGCCCCACCCCTGGACGGCCTGGCCGCGTATGGCGACCTGTATCTGGGCCTCACGGGACGCCAGGTGCGGCGCGGGCGCGTGAGCGAGGCCGCCGTAGCGCGCCCAGAAGGTGGCGTCCATCTGCAGCCCGCCCTTGTACTTGGGGTTCCTGGCGTTGGCCCAGTTGCCGCCCGCCTCGCAGACGGCCAGGCGGTCCCACACGCCGTATGGCACGCCAGGTGCGGAGGTACTGGCGGCCCGCTGCTCGGCAGGCGGTTCCACGGCCCACGTTCGCCACCCATCGGTGAACGTGGGTGCCTTGCCTGGCTTCCACACGGCCAGGCCTGTGGATGTGCGCTGTACGACGTCCTCATCGTCGCCTGCGCGTTCGGGTTCGACGGCGTGGCCCATGATCGAGCCGATCTGGCCGTGCAGCTTGGCGAAGCCGTTGTCGAACCAGAACTCCTCGCGTGGCTCTGCTGTGTCTGGGGCGGGTGCGACGCCGCTGATGCCATCCCCGGGCACCAGTTCCTGGGCGTCGGCTGCTGTAGCGAACGAAGCGGCCAGCAGAGCAGCAGCCGCCGTGATTCTTACGAGCATCCAGCGCTTGTACCCGACCTGGCCTGGACGCCGCGACGGCCCGTGCAAGTTACGTGAACTTGTCGGGCCGTCGCATTGCTGTCACAAAAGCACGATCCTGCGCGCACAACACCTTGGCCCCTGGCTCGCCCTCAAAGGTGCGCGCAACCTCAGACGAGCGGTGGCCAGGCGGGGCGCTGGCGTGCTCAGTGATAGCGCTCGGAGTCTAGCGCGCCGTCTGCAGGCTGGCCAGCGCGGCGTCGAGCGCGGCCTTGACGGTCGGCGCGATCAGCATCTCGGGCGTGCTGCGCTGGGACATCTGATGCTGGCCGCCCTGCTCGGCCCAGTAGGTCCACATATCGTCGGCGTGGAAGCCGTTACGCGCCGCGTTGTCGAGTTGCGCCTGCAATGCGTCCTGCTCGGCCTTGAACGCGGGCAGGCTGGCCAGGTAGATGAAGCGCCCGTCGTAGACCCACACGACGCCTGGCAGGTAGCCCTGCTCGCTGGCGAAGCTCTCGCGCATGACCTTGTAAACGGGCACGGTGACGGGATTATGCCATGTCCTCAGTTCGACGGATGTACTGGACCAGTGGCCCGTAGACCACCCAGCCAGGCCCCTCGTAGAGCGGTCCGACGCCGCCTGCGCGGATGATCCCGACGTACTCGGCCATCTGGTCGATGTCGCGCTGGTCGTACAGGCCGAAGATCTCGACCACGCGGTCGTCGGGGTCGCGCACCAGCACCTCGCCGTCGTCGCCGTAGGCGATGTGGGCGATCTCGATGCCGTTGCCGCGCTCCTCGTTGCCCACGCTGTACCAGCCCATGACGTTGTCCACGAAGCGCACGCCCAGGATCGGCTGCGGGTCGGTGTCCAGCCCGTCTGGGAAGTGCACCTGGGCGGTCGCCCCGCCGCGCACCAGTTCCTCGATCCGCTCGCGCTCGCCCGCCATCAGTGCATGATCACCACGATGTCCTCGACGCTCTTGCCTCGGATCTGCGAGATGCCGCGATCCTTCAGCTTCTTGATGATGCGCGTGCGCTCGGCGGCCGACCCCGCGTTGATCTGCTTGACGTATTCGAGCATCGGGAAGCCGTTCTTGACCACCAGTTCGTTCAGGTAGTTCGTCTCGGCCTGCTTCCACTGCTGGACGGTGGACAGGCGGTCGCGCTTGTTCGACGGGTCGGAGCGGCCGAAGTTGTCCGACTTGTACTGGATGTTGTCGGTGCGCAGCATCAGGTCGGTGTCGAAGATGAAGTGCGGCTTGCCCGCGTAGTCGGCGCGGAAGAAGTGGCTGGGGTTCTGGATGCGCAGGAACAGGTAGCTCGCGCCGCCCGTGCCCATGTCGGTCGCGGACGAGTCGCCATCGGCCTTGCGATACACCCCGTTGCGCACGCGCTCCTCGGTGTTCATGAGTTGCCCGTTGGTGCCCAGGATGATGTCGAGGAAGCCCTCGGCGCCGTGCTTGCTGCGGTGACTCAGGCCCCAGCCTGGCATGGCCTTGTCGATGTCGGCCTTGGTCACGTCGAAGCGCGTGAAGAAGCCGTGGCCGCCCGCCTCGCTGGCGTGCAGGGCGCCCTCGGGGCGGTACATCGGGTCAAACTGCGGCTCAGGCTTGTAGCTCGGCAGCTTGGTCACGTCGCTGATGTTCAGCTTGGTGTTCCAGTAGGCGTGGTGGACGGCGATCTGGTCGCGTACGGGCATGCCTGGCGCGATCTTGTTGGTGACCTGGCTGCGGTAGGTCGGGTCGTCCTCCAGCTTGCTCGCGTGCGCCTGGTGGTGCAGGTACAGCAGTTCGATGTCGTCCCGCGTGGCCACGCCATCGTCCAGGCCCAGTGCCTCGATCTTGTCGATGGCGGACTGCAGCATGGCGGGTGAGCCGTCGAAGTTCTCCACGAGGAACTCCAGGCGGCCCTGCTTCGAGTAGCGGTTGCCGCCCATGTTGTGGGGGATGTACTTGGCGGTGATGCCTGGCGCGATCTGGATGGTGTGCTCGCCCGCGCCCTCGTGGCCGTAGGTCGAGCCACGCGCCATCGTGCCGTCCCACACCAGGCGGTGCCCGACGGGCTTGACGTTCAGGCCGTACGGCTGCTCGGTCTTGGCCTGGAACTTGTTGGGCGGCGGCGGGGCGGGCGCGGCCGTCGCGCTCGGCGGCGGTGGCGGGATGTACTCCCCGAAGGTGGCCTGGTGGACGGCGGTCGAGGTGGTCCAGTAGTGGGTGATCTGGGCGTTGATCTTGTCCAGCGGCTGGGTGGCAAGCTCGTGCACGCTCCAGCCCGAGATCGTTTCGAGGATGGCCGTGTAGTGCGCGGCCTTGCCCGCGTCGAGGTTGCCCGCCTCGATCTGCTTGGCCAGGTTGACAATCGGCATCATCTTGGGTGTCTCGATGATCTGGTTGTAATACTGGGTGCCTGGCTTCATGTGCGCCGCGACGTGCTTGATGCCCGGGATGAGGGCGTTCCAGAGCGGGTCGGCGGGCGCGTAGCTGGCGGCGGTGGACGAGGCGGCGTAGTTGCTGATGCCCTCCAGCTTGGCCAGTAGCTTGGGTTCGGCGTGCGCTCGCACCTTGCCGCGCAGCAGCAGCGCCTGGCCGTCGCCCGTCTTGTCCACCGTGTAGGCCAGCATCGAGCCGTCCTCGATGTCGGTGCCCGCCACGCGGACGCTATGGCCAGCCCAGCCTGTACGGGCGACAGTGTCCACCAACGGCTGGGCGATGGGCGTGAACTGGTTGGCGGTGACGGTCGCCGCAGGCGGCGCGGGTGGCGGCTTGAGCGCCTGCGTCGCGCTCGGCAGGGGCTTGCCCGCCTTGGTGTCGGCGTCGTCGTACAGCTTCTTGACGTCGGCGCGGATGTTGTGTTTGCGCTCGATAAGCTGGTCGTAGATAACCTCGGGCGTGGCCACGAAGCCCACGCGGGCGGCGTGCTCGGCGTACGGCCTGACGGCCTCCTTGAAGACGGCGTCGTCCAACGCCTCGATCTTGTCCACCAGGGCGTCCACGGCCTTGCGGTCGAGGTCGAATCTGCCCTGGATGTAGCCCTCGAACAGCGGCCTGTAGACCACCCCGTCGGGATTCGGCTCGTATGTCCAGTGCAGCTTGTCCTTGCCCAGGAACTTGAACGCCTGGCCCTTGTCGATGGCCAGCACGTTGCCCTGCGGGTCGAGCAGCAGCGCGCCGTTGTTGGAGTCGTGCTGGCTGATCAGCCAGTCGATGATCATGTGCTCCTGAATCTGGGCACGCTGCTGGGGCGTCAGGCTCGCCAGGGTGTTCATCTTGACCGTGCCCGAGATCTGGTGGAACTGCTGCAGCGAGCCGTCCTGGCCGCCGACGCGGGTCACGTGCATCTCGGGCGTGGCGTAGCCGAGTAGCTCCATGACGTTGTAGCCCGCCTTCTCGGCATTGGCCGCGTTGGGGTCGGGCTTGAACATCCACGTGCTGCCGTCGGGCGCCTCGTAGATGGTCTTGGCGTGGCCGCCGCCCACGTTCTGCGGCTTGACCTTGAACTGGCCGACGTTCGGCACGGGCGGCGGTGGCTTGAGGCCAGTCGGCATCTGCGGCTGCTGCTGCGTCGGGGCTGGCTGAGTGGTGACCACGGGCACGCTCGGCGCCGCTGCGGGTGTGACGCCTGGCGGCGTGACCAGGGTGACCTTGCCTGGCGACTTGGTGAACTTGTTGGGCACGCCTGGGATGGGGCTGACGGGCTTCAGCGCGACCACGTTCTTGCCCGCGTTGTAGGAGGTGACGGTGGCCGTCACGAGCGTGCCCTGGTAGTCGGTGGTGACCACCGCGCCCTTGTCGGTGACCTTCAGCGTAGGGGCCGTGGGCGGTGGTGGCGGCTGCGCGGCGGGCGGCGCCACAGGTGGTGGTGGGGTGTAGGGCGTGGGCGCCTTGAAGTCGCTGAGCACGTGCAGCGGCACGCTGAATTGCGCCCCGTCGGGTAGCTCGATCTTCCAGCTTGTGGCGCTCGTCGGCTCGATCAGCTTGATCGTTTCGATGCCACTGTAGAGCGCCGTCCCGCCTGGCTCGGGACCAGCGCTGGGGGTCAGTGTGGCGTGGGCGGGCGGCGTCACGGCCATCGGCGCGCCAGGCGGCAGCAGTTCGCTCTTGTAGAAGTACAACTGGTTGCCCGCGTGCGACCCCGTCTTCATCTCGACGGTCATCTCGTCTTGCGCGCTCTTGCCGACAGGGTCGGTCAGCAGGACGGCCTCGTGGCCGTGCCACGACTTGCCTGGCATGTTGACCACCACCGTGTCGCCCACCTTGAGGTGGCTGATGCTGCCTGGCCGTGGCGCGGTTGGCCCTGGCACGTTGGTCTGCACGGGCGGGGTGGTGACGGTCGGCGCGGGCGCAGCACCTGGCGGCTGGATGGCGTCCACGTACTTGGGGTTCTTGGTGAAGGTGGCCTTCTTGGCGCCCGTGATCGGCACGTCGGGCTTGATGGTCACCACCTGCTTGCCCGGGTTCCACGAGGTGACGGTGCCCGTGACCAGATTGCCCTGGTACATCGTGCTGACCTTGGTGCCCTTCTGGGTGACGTCGATGACCGTCCCAGGCGGCGGTTGCAGCGGTACGGGCGGTGGCGTGGGCGCATGGACCACGCTCGCGCCTGGTGCCTTGAGCGTGCTCAGCGGCCAGAAGTCGGTCGTGCCTGCGGCAGGCCCCGTCTGGTAGACCACCGTGAGCGGCGTGGTCGGTGAGGCGCCAGGCTTGGACTCTTTGATAATGACCGTCTGGCCGTGCATCGGGTCGCCAGGCACGTCGAGCACGGCCGTCGTGCCTTGAATCGGCGTCACCTGCTGCGGCGCGGGGCCTGGGGCGGTCGTCAACGCTAGCTCGGACAGCTTGAAGAAGCCCTCGTAGCCTGCCTCGGCGCCCGTCTTGAACATGACCTTGACGGTGGTGTCAGGTCCAGCACCTGGCTTGTCCTGCTCGATGGTGACCGTCTCGCCATCGAGCGGGTGGCCTGGCTTGGCGATCTGCGCGACGGTGCCCTTGACCGCTTGCGGCTGGCCTGGCGGCGCGGGCGCGGCCTTGGGCGGCGGCATGTAGCCCGCGTGCGTCGCGCCTGGCAGGCCGATCTCGTCCAGATAGGCGTGCACCTTGCTGCCATCGGCCAGCAGGATGTCCACGTAGGCGCTGCCCGTCTTGCCCAGGACGTCGGCCTGGAGCACGCCTGTAGCGCCCGCATCAGGCCCCTTGAGGATGACCACCTCCTCGCCTGCGGTGAGTTGGTGCAGCGGCGTCTGGGTGTGCTGCACGGTGCCTGGCGGCACGTCGAGATACTTCTTGGCGACGAAGTAGGCGTCGTTATCGTTCTGGGCGTCGGCCAGCGTCTTGTAGACGGGGATCTGGCTGTCGGGGTCGAGCGTCCAGGCGGGCGTCTCGCCCAGGTACACATCCTGGCCGTACAGCGGGAAGCTCGTGTCGGTGATCTGCACCTTGTCGCCAGGCGCCAGGTCGTCCAGCTTGGCGAGGCCACGTGTGCCTGCGCTGGCGGCGACCTGGGCGTTGGGGTCGATGAACAGGTTCTTGGCCAGCGCGTCATGCCCGCCGCTCGGCAACAGGATCGGCACAGGCTCATTCGGCCCGTAGTTGTTCGGGTCGTCGGCCAGGACGTACTTCTCGCCGTGCAGGATGCTGCCTGGCTTGTAGACCTGCACCTCGTCGCCAAACTTCAGGTGGTCGATGCCGCCCGGGGTGGGCACAGGTGGCCCGACGGGCTGCGGCGCGGCAGCCAGCGGCTTGATCTGGCCGACGTTGACCTCGGCCGTCGAGTAGTAGTGCAGGCTGCCGTCCGCGAGTTGGATCTGGTAGATGCCCATTGCCGAGATCTGGACCACCTTGCCCTGCTGGCCGTGCACGCTCGGGTACAGCGGCGTGTCGATCTGGACGTTGTCACCGATCTTGATCGGGGTGGTCGCGGGCGGCGGCACGTAGCTCGGCGTGGGCGGTGGTGCGGGCGGCGCAAGCGTGGGATTGGTGGCCGAGACGTCCCACTTCTGGTAGCTCGGCGCGAACGCGTGCGAGCCGTCCATCAACTGCACCGTCCAGTCGTCAATGATCTTGGCGACGGGCGCCCCGTGGTGCGGGTTGCCTGGCTTGTCGATGAACCCGATTGGCTGCGGCGTGGTCGGCGCAGGCGCAGGCGCGACCTGAGCGGGCGCCTTGAAGTTGGTCAGTTCGCTGGGTGGGAAGTCGAGCGTCATGCCGCTCGGGAACTTGACCTCGATCAGGCCGTTGGGCTTGACGGCCACGATCTCCAGGGTGTCGATGCCTGGCGTCTTGAGCACCAGTTCGGCCGTGCCACCGACCTGCGGCCCGACCACGGGCACGCTCGTGGCGGTGGGCGTGATCACCTCCAGCTTGAACTGGCTGGTGGCGGGCAGGTCGAGCGCCAGCGCCTGGCCCTGAATGTTGACGCCGATGGTGGCCGTGCCGTCGGGCGCGATCTTGGTGATGGTGCCCACCTGGCCATCGAGCACGGGCTGCTCGGGCGTGTGGAACTTGACGTTGATGCCCGCCACGAGCGTCCCGGGCGGGTGCGACGGCGGCGTGGCTTCGAGGTTCTGGGGCACGACGTTGTTCTCGCTGCCGTCTTCCCACTTGACGTGCACCGTGCTCGCGGTGGCGATGCCCATGACCGTGCCGACCTTGCCCTTGTGCTGGCCGACCTTGGCCCAGATGACCTGCCCGACGCCGATGCCGCCCAGGCTGGGCAGGGGCGCCGACTGTAGCTGGACGGCCTCGATGAACTCCTTCCACTGGCTGCCATCGGGGAACAGCACCTCGACGGCCAGGGCGCCCTGCATGGTGGTGTGCCCCGTCACGGTGCCTTCCAGGCCCTTCTCGGGGCCATCGGTGACGGTGACCTTGTCGCCCACCTTGTAGACGGGCGGCGCCACAGCGTTGGCGCTCAGGTGCTCCATCGCGATCAGCAGGTCGTCGGCCATGTTGCGCAGGTGCAGGCCCTTGGCGTGCTTCCAGGCGCCTGGCTTCATGATCTGCACGACCGACTCGGCCAGCATCTCGTGCCAGTCGTCGGCGGCGTAGACGCTCGGCAGGCCCAGCCCGATGCCGTCGTTCAGGTCGTTGAAGACCTGCTCCCACTGGTTGGCCTGGCCGTGCGTCATCAGCCGCTCCAGGGTGTGCGCAAGCTCGTGCACGATCAGCCACTTCTCGGTGACCGTGCCCGTCTGGGGATCGGCGGCCACGTACATCGGCTGCCCGCCCGCGCCCGTCTGGCTGGCGTTCTGCTCGATGAACTTGAGCACCTGGGCGCGCTCGGCCAGGTTGATGCGGAAGTAGCTGCCGATGGCCTGGGCGTACACCTGCTGGTTGGTCGAGAGGCCTGGCGCGAACTCCAGGCGGACCTCCTGGCCGAACTTGTAGTGGTGCCCCGTCTTGGGGTCCACGAAGGGCGTGCCGATGGCGATGCCGACCTGCTCGTAGGCGTCGAGCGCCTCGCTCACGGCCTGCAGCGCGTCGGCGGTGCCCTGGTCGTGCGGCACCTGGGGATCGACGTCCACGTTCACGCCGCGCTGCGCCAGGGCGTGCAGGTGCAGGTCGATCTGCTCCTGGGGCGTCGGGCCGATCTGGGTCAGCGGCGCCGCCACGGTGGGCGCGCCCGTGTAGGGCTGGATCTTGGACGGCGCCCGCCAGACCTTGATCGAAGCCATGCCCTGGCCAGGGTCGATGATCAGCGTCAGGACACCCTTGCTGGCGTGCTCGCCGTTGACGGTGGCGATGACCTGCTGACCCTTGACGTCGATCAGCACCTTCTGGCCCTTGGCGTAGCCGCCCATCAGCGGGCCTGTGCCGAAGGCCTGGATGGCGCCCTCGACGCTGGAGATCTCGATGTCGAGCAGCGGCTTCAGGTCGTTCTGGTAGTAGGCCTCCAGATGCGGCTGCGAGTGCGGGTCGGCCAGCCAGCTATCAAGCTCGGCCAGCACGTCGTCCAGCTTCTTGTGGACGGGGATGGCCGTGCAGAAGCAGTGCGGGTGCGGCTTGAGCGGTTCGGTGCCCTTGGGGAAGAAGCCGATGGCGGCGTAGTCGTCGCAGATGTCCTTCTCGTGGCCCAGGCCCTCCGCGATGTGCCAGCGGATGCCCAGGTAGCTCGGCGTGGCCGCGTGCGACGAGATGGTGCCCTCGTGGAAGGCGTTCTGCATCTCGGTCCTGGCCACGCGCATGGCGGGCATGCTGGTGTCCTTGGGCACGCGCAGGCGCTTGGCCGTGGCCTCCTTGTAGGGCACGTTGGTGCCTGGCTGCAGGTACTGCTCGATCTGGCGAGCGACCTGCACGGGCGGCTGGCCCGCGATGATGGCCGTCTGGACCACGCTCTGGGTCGCCTGGCGCCACTGCTGGTTGGACTTCCAGATGCGGTCGCTGAGCTTGATGCCGTCCTTGCCCGTGCGCGTGATGAAGGCGCCCGCCGCACGCTGGTTGATGCCCCTGACGTGGGCGTCGATGGCCTCGGGGCCGAAGACCGACCCGTAGGCGTCGGACACCTTGGCCTTGAGCACGCTGTCGGCCGAGTCATGGAAGCTGGCGTAGATGCCCGCGTGCATCGCGTCGATCACGCGCTGGTCGAGCGTGGTCGCGTAGTCACCGATGATGGTCTGCAGGTTGGACAGGTTCCAGGCGGTGCTGGGCGCCGTGGGCGGCGCGGCCGCGACCCGCGACCCCACGCTCGTGGCGGCCTGCTGGTAGGCGTTCTTGACCTGCGCCTGGGTCAGCCCCGACTTCTGCGCCCACGCCTCGCGGGCGTCCACCAGCGACTGGCGGTAGATCTGACTGTTACTCGGCTGGGGGTTGCTCGGCATCGGGTGGATGCGTGCCCGACGTGAAGGTCTGGCTGTTGGGCAAGCCCGTCCAGTGCGCCACGGCGGTGCCTGCGGCCGTCGCGGGCACCAGCGCCTGGCGCTCGCGCTCGGCCTGAGCGCGCTGCTCGGCCTCGAACTGCTGACGCTCCTGGGCGGTCAGGTTGCTCTTGGCCGTGCGCACGTCGGCGGGCGCGCTGGTCCACGGCGGCATCGGTAGCTGGCTGGCGATGACGTTGGCCAGGTGGTCGGCGGTGATCTCGATCTGGCGCCTGAAGGCGCGGATGAACAGCGTGTGCGCCTGGTCGGCCAGGGCGCCCTTCAGGTCGTGCTCGACCATCTGCAGGTTGGCATCCAGCAGCACGTGCGATAGCTCGTGCGCCATGTGCAGGCGGGCGTCCTGGGGATCGGAGTCGAAGATCTCGTTGTCGAAGCGGAAGCTGGCGAAGACCCGCCCGTCGATGATGTTGACCTGGGCGTGGGCGTCCGTGTCTGGCCCTTCGTGCCACAGCCGCAGCGTCCAATGCTGCAACAGCATCTGGTCGGCGCACGTGCGCAGCCAGGCGCCCAGCCACTCGCGCTGCTGGCCCGTGTAGTAGCTCTCGGCATCGTTCAGCGGCCCCGTCGTGGCGCGGTTGTCGAGGTACTCGGTGGGCTTGGCCTGGCCAGGCCGCATCTCGTCGTAACACGTGATCGGCACGCGTGCAGTGTATGCTCACCAGTGACGCCGCGCTGCCACCCACGGGGGACTCTGCTGCTGGACCACGTGGTGTGCTGACACCCACACGCTCGGTGGTCGGTGCGTCGCTTGCCCCGCATGGGGCGTCAGGACACGCGACCTGGCGCCCCGGGGCGTCAATCTCAGCGTAAGTTGATGATGACCCGTTATAGTCGGCGGCCATGCCCCGCCAGGCCCAGGCGGTGGTCGAATACGGGTTGCTGATTGCGACCATCGCGTTGCTGGTGTTGTTGGGGGCCAACGCATTCGGCACTGCTCTTTCCGCGTGGTTCGATGCGCTACTGCTGCGCATCCTCGCGACGGTTTAGCCGACATGCAAAAGCCTCACCCTTTTGGGGTGAGGCCGAGATGGACGGCGCGACGGGAGTCGAACCCGTTTAGTCAGTTTTGCAGACTGATCCCTGGCCGTTCGGGCACGCGCTGAGGGTCTACTTCTTGGGCTTGTGGCAGGCGCACTGGCAGCGGAAGTTGCGCCCCACGCGGCGGTCCTCCCAGCCTGTGCATTCGGCGTGTAGGTCGCGCAGACGGCGGTGGCGGGCCACGCCAGGCTCGGAGTCAACGATCTCGACCACCTGGCCACGCTCGCACAGAATGCTGATGCGCAGCTTGCTGTAGCGGGCCATCAGTAGCTCTGCGCCTTGATCCAGCGGTTGACGCGGTTGGCCACCGCGTGGGTGACGGCGTTGCAACCGTGCGGCAGGCGGTCGGCGTCCCACCAGGCCAGTGGGTACTTCTCGTCGCCGTTGGTCACGGGGATCTCGCCCGCCCAGTCGGTGATCAGGAAGGGGTGGAAGGTGCGCCCGTTGGCGTCTTGGAAGCTGCCCAGGTCGTGCACCTCGGCCGCGAACAGCCCCAGTTCCTCGTACAGTTCGCGCAGCGCGGCGTGCTTGCCGTCCTCGCCCTTGTCCACGCGGCCTGAGCCGAAGCACCACTGGTTGATGGGCGGCCACGGTGGCAGGCGGAACTCCATCAGCACGCGGCCCGTCTCGGGATCGAGCAACACGTAGATGGCGACCTCGGTCTTATTCTCGTAGTGGTCGGCGGCCGCCGACATGCCCTTGTACTTCAGGACACCGTCGTCGGGCTTGCTCGCGCCGTTGGCGATCTCGGACAGGCCAGGCAGACTGGCGAAGTCGGAGGCGGTTGGCTGGGTCATGACTGGACATCCTTGATGGCGAAGCCCTCGGGCCAGCGCTGGTGGCCAGGGCAGTTGGTGGCGGTGCAATTCCAGGCGGCGCACTTGATGCACACGGTGCTGGCAGTCGAGGCCTGCTCGCGAAGCGGCAGGTGGCCGCACAGGTGGCGGACCTCGGTGGTGTTCATGCTCCGCATTATCGCCCCGTCGCGCCTATCCGTCAACCGATTCGGTGACAGATTGTGTTAGATGTTTGTAAACGTTGTGGGTGACAGACTCAATTGCTGCGCTCGGCTAGCCGCTCTAGCTCGGCCTTGAAGTGCGCCAGTTCCTCGTCGGAGGCGTTTTCAAGGTGGTGCAGGACCAGTTCGGTCCTAGCCTCGGGCAGCGCTCGCAGGATCTCGTCCAGCTTGAGGTGGACGGCCGCGTTATCCCTGAGTTGCGTGTTCTGGATGATGAACACCAGCAGGAAGGTCAGCACGGTCGTGCCCGTGTTGATCACCAGTTGCCAGGTGTCCGAGAAGCCGAACAGCGGCCCGCTGACGGCCCACACCAGGCACGCCAAGACGCTCAGGATGAAGGCGAGCGGATGGCCCGTCCAGACGCCGATCAGCGTCGCGAAGCGGGCGAAGCGCTCGCCCCAGGCGCTCACCTCACAGCAGGCGTGCTAGGGCAAGCCCGCCGAACATGGCGCACAGCTTGGGGTCCATCTGGTTGGTCAGCCACAGCACCACCGCCGCGATCAGCACGACGATGGCGATCAGGGTGCCGATGGCGCCGCCATATGGCGCGGTCCACAGCACACGTCGTTCTACAGCCACGTACTCCCACCTCCCTTCACGCCGCGAACGGCGGGACACCCGATTGTTCCTCCTCGCCCTCCTCGGTCGTCACGTCCTGGCCGCCCAGCGGTAGCCCGCCGCCCTGCACGCGCTCCAGCCAGGCCAGGCTACTCAGCACGCGACGGCGCTCGTCCTCGGTGCCCTCGCTGAGCCAGGGCAGGATGGTCGGCACGAAGTCGCGCAGGAACTCGTTGGCGCCGTCCAGGCTCACCAGGCCCGCCTGGGTGCCCACCTGAAACGCCTGGAACAGCGTCAGGATGGTCTGCGCCACCGCCTGCTCGTCCTTGGCCGCGATCTCGGGCCACGACGGCTCGACCTCGTAGGTCAGCAGCGCGGGCATGTCGAAGCCAGGCGCCTTGGCAGCCATCGCCAGGAACATCTCGTGCGTCTCGACGTACGGGTCGGTGGTCATCAGCCGCTTACGCTCGATGGTCTTGACGAACGGTCCCATCTGGCTGTCCACGCTCGCCTTGCTGGAGGCGACGGCCGTGCCCAGCACGAACTCGGGGATCTGCGCGCTCTGGACGATGCAGTAGAACAGGTACTCCAGCAGGATGCCCACGCCCGCCGTGCCAGGCTCGGCGGTGATGTAGTTGGCGTCCTCACCCTCGGTCAGCAGGAAGATCTCGTGCCCCTGGAAGTTGACGGGCTGACCTGGCTTCCAGCCCGCGAAGTTGTCGGCCAGGAAGCGGTTGACGTCCTTGAGGGTGAACTTCACTTTCGGCTTGGCGAACAGGCGGATGCCCTGATTGCCGACCATCATGGTGTCGTGGTACGCCCGCAGCAGCGGCTCCAGCGGTTCGAGGTCGCTCACACCGAATAGCTGGTTCTCCTCGGGTTCGTTCTTGAAGTGCACGACGGGGATGAAGCCCCAAGGGTTCGGCACCTCGTCGCCTGGATAGCGCTGGCGGATGTCGGCGGGGGCGCGCTCGTCGGCCTTGAGTTGGTACGTCGCGTCGGTCAGCGTCTCGGTGATCACGTAGCTCGGCTGGGTGTTCGAGTCGGGCCTGTTGGTCGGGTACACGGGGTGGGTGATGATGAGCGCGTCCCACTCGCCCGTGATGGGGTCGAGGACGGGCGTGCACCACTCGGGATGCTCCAGGCGGATGTCGAAGCGCTTCTGCTTGCTGAAGCGGTCGTCCACGTAGTCCAGGCGCAGGAAGACGTCGCCGTCGCGCAGCGTATTGCGGTTGACGGTCAGGAAGGTCGAGACGAACTTCTGGTCGAACTCGTTCAGCGCCTCGTCGGCCTCGGGCACCTCGGCCTTGCTCTTGAAGTGCGGCACGCCCACGTAGCCCGCCGTGAAGTTGATGATCGGCCTGGCGAAGTGCGCGCCCAGCTTGTACTGCGGGATCTGGTTGCGGTACAGCTTGCGCGCCCGCCCGTAGTCCACCCGTGAGGTGTCGAAGTTGGACTCGCGGTTGGGCCACCAGCCCGTGCCCGTGATCGAGGCGCCGTCCTGGCGCAGCGGGGCGTACGGATCGGTTTCCCCGTAGGCGATGCGATTCATCGCTCTGGCCAGCGCTCGTGTCAACGGGTTGGGCATGGGCGGCTCCTCGGCGCCAGTCTACGCGAAGCTGCCCGATACGACCGCCTCGATGGCCTCACGGCTGCCTGGCGATACCATTGCCCGCAGCGGCCACGATGCCAGCGCGAGTGCAGTCACGGTGTCGTCGTGTCCGCCATCTGGGTGGTCCACGCGGCTCGACTGGCCATGCTTGACGCGGCGCAGGGCGCGCAATTCGTCGCGCAGCCTGGTGAAGCCCGCAGGTAGCTCGAACTTGCGGTTCTGCAGCAGCACCTGCAGGTTGGAGAGCAGCGCGTTGCGCGACGTCTGCGAGAAGACGTACGGCTCGGCGCCGACGATCTGCTCGGCCACGCCCTTCTCGGTCGTCGCGTCGATCAACACGCGGGCGTTGTTGAACTCGGCGCGCAGGGTGTTGACGTCGTCCACCACGCTGCCCTCGCCCGTGTAGGGCTTGCCCCTGTAGTACAGCCAGCGGGCGATGCGCACGGGCCAGTAGGTGACGTTGAGCACGACGATGGCGGTGTAGTCCTGCACCTGAGCCAGGTCCACGCCGATGACGTAACGGTGGCCGTTGCCCGCCTCTAGCTCGGGCGGGTAGTCCTCATCGAACAGGTCGGCCAGCAGCGACCAGGCGAAGACCTGCTCGTCGTCGTCCACGAACTGGGCCAGGTATTCCACCAGCCAGACGTACTCGGGCACCTCCAGCTTGATGCGCTCGATCTCCTCACGCGGCACGGCCAGGTTGTCGAAGACCGTCGCGTGGATCGTGCGGTAGTAGCCCGACGGCTCGCTGTAGATGCGCCCGCTGCCGTCCACCAGCACGCGGTTGTCGCCGTTGGCCAGGTTGTGCAGCGTCTGGAAGTAGTTCTGGCCGTTGGGTGTCGATTCGAGCTTGATGGCCCCGCCTCGGTCCAGCACCATCGCTCGGATGACCTCGTTGTAGACCTTGTCCTTGATGAAGGCGGCCTCGGTGACGCACACGCCGTTGGCGCCCTTGCCGCGCAGGTACACCCCGTCGCGAGCCGTTGACCTGGCGTGTAGCTCAGAACCCGTCACCAGCTTCACGCTCGGGAAGGGGCTGCGCTTGATCGGCCCGTCGAGCAGCGCCTCCATCATGCCGTTAGGGTGCTGGGCGGCCTGCTCGATCTCGTTGAAGTACAGGCTCGCCTGGTCGAGGCTCGGGCCTGTGACGTACCACGTGTGGTTGGCGTGGGTGGCCAGCGAGTGGACGGCGTCCACCGTCGTCGTCAGGGTCTTGCCCGACCGCCGTCCCGCCACCTTGGTCGAGATGGTGCCGCCGATGTTGACCGCGTCCACCTGCCACGGCGACGTCCGCAGATCCTTGCCGAAGAAGACCTTGGCGAACTCGCACTTGTCGTGGCGGCAGCGCTGGACCACCTGGGCCAGGCGGGCCATCTGCTCGTGGCGCAGCAGCACGGCCATCAGTGGCGCGTCAGGATGAACAGGACCGTGCCCAGCATCATGCCGAAGACGAACAACGCCAGGACGGCGTTGATGGCGCGGTCACGGCTCACCTGCCCAGCAGGCGGCGGATGGCGTAGATCAGGCCCGCCCAGAAGCCGACGCCGATGAGGACGGCGGACGTCATGCCGCGCATACGCAGCACGAAGTCGGGCGAGGATCGGTCGAGGAAGTCGGGGTCGTCAGGGTACTCGGGATAGTCAGGCGGCGCGGACACCTGGCCGTCGAGATCTATGGGCACGGTTGGACCTCACTGGACGAGGCTGCCCCAGGACGGCGCAGGACACGTCTACGGGGGCGCTGAGACGATTGTGGGCGCGTGGCCGACGCGATGGCCAGCCTGACGCTGGCGATGTCTCTGGGGTCTGCGGCGTGGCCAAACGGCGCATCGTTGGTGTTGTGGGGCGCCGCCACCAGCGGCTCGGCCAGCAGGCGCCAGGCGGTAGACGGCTCGACGCCCGTCTGGGTGAAGTCGATACCGCACGAGTCGCACACCATCGGTTCGCCACCCTTGAGCGGGCTGCCGTCGAGATGCTCGCAGCGGGCGGCCATGACCACCTCGTTGACACCAGGCAGGTCGCCCACGACCACGAAGGCGGTGCCGTGACACTGCTTGCAGATCACGGCCCAGCGCTGCATGGCTCACTCGTCAGGCAGCACAGGGACGAGCGGGTTCCACTGCTCGGTGACCACCAGGGTGTTGCCCACGGCGGCCTTCTCGATCTTGAGTAGCTTGCCGCAGTCGCACAGCACCGTCGTCGTCTCGCCAGGCATCAGCGCGGCGCTGTGGTGACGATGGCACGTCGGGCACTGGGCGGACGGGTAAGGCGGTGCCTCCTCGGTCATGGCGCCCTACGATAGCAGCATGTTGGCCCAGGTTGTCGGCGCGATTTACCCCGCCACGATGCTGCTGCTGTTTATCGGGTTCGCGCTGTATTGCCTCTGGATGTCCTGGCGGGGCAACTAGCTGGGCAGTTCGGGCTGGATCTCGGCGGGATGTAGCTCGGCGTCCTGCTTGACCAGCGCGACCAGTTCGACGCGGCACCGCTCCAGCAGGTCGTAGTCGTCGTCGTCCTCGTCCACGATGTCGGCCAGGTACTCCAGCCAGGCCAGCAGCGCCTGGACCTGCGCGGCGTCGAGTTGCCAGTTGATCATGCCCGTGCTCGCGGATGCCACGCGACTGGCCACCACCAGTCGGTGTAGCCGCGCCACGGCAGCCACACCTGGCTCCAGGCGTCGGCATCGAGTGCCACCAGCAGGCTGCCCAGCGGCGTGTGCACGTACAGGCGATTGGGCGGGCTTGGGTCGATGCTGCGGCACTCGGCGTCGCGGGCGCAGTTGTGCACGCGAATCACAGCGCGTCCAGCGCCTCGGCGGCGGCGGGCAAGGCCATCGGCTCGGGCAGATCCTCGCCCAGCAGCAGCGTCCGCAGCGCGCTCGGCAGGTCGCGCCCCTCGGCGTCGGTGAGCGCCTTCTTTTCGACCACCAGGCCCTGCAGCCGCGCCTGGTTCATGATGGCCGTGTTGACCGCCTGCAGCACCTGACCCGCCACGCGACGGTACTGCGCGGCGCCCTTGTCGTCGTGGTGCACACGTTTGAAGGTCGGGTGCGGTTCGATGCACGAGAAGACTTCCCCGTAGGTCACCCCGGGCTGCCCCAGCGGATCGTTCAGCGACATCTCGGCGGGCCGATGCTCCTGGCGCCCCGTGCACATCACCCGAACGGGCATGTTGAACAACACCGCCTGGGTGTAGGCCTCGTCCTGGCGCAGTAGCTCCAGGCCGTTGCGGATGACGCCGTCGAGCTTGCGGATGGCCTCGGCGCGCAGTTGGTCCTGAGTGCGGGCGACGCGCAGCAGCCACAGTTCGTTCAGGCGTGCCCAGTCCTCGATGACCGTCACGTGGTCCCAGCCCAGCGCCCTGGCCGTCTCATAGGCGCTCATGCCCGCCAGGCGATGCTGCTCGACCACCTCCAGGCGACGCATCACCCGAACGTCCTGAGTCCAGTGATTGTTCGCGGGACGATAGTCACGGGGTGGCGTATGGCCGTTGACAATCGCTTCGACGTACGGATCGGGCGTGCCCCTGCGCCGCTTGGCGTTGCGCCTGGCATCGGCGGGCCAGCGCTTGGGCGTGCCGTCGGGATTCTTACCGCGAACCAATTTCGGCCAGCCCCGGGACGATCAGGTGCATCTCCAGCAGCGACACCACGAGGATCACCAGCACGACGGCCAGCGTCCACGGCGGGTCATAGCTCACGATTCGCCATACAGTTCGTGCAAGGCCTGGGCGTTGGCGCTCTCCAGGGTATGCCCTTTGAGCGCGGCGTCCGCGATAGACCACGCCGTGAAGCTCGCCTGACACGCGTTGTGCTCGCACGTCTCGAACTCCGCGCACACCTTGCCACTGTGGTCCTTGATGCGCTGCAGCGCGGCCGTCAAGCGAGCGATCTCGGCGCGCTGGTCGGCGTACTTCACCCACGGTAGTCTGGCACAGGTGACGGGTCGGTGCGACGGCGGCCCCTCTGCCACTCGCGGCCCTGCGGGCAGGTGGCGTGGTGCGGCATCTCGGTCGGGACGCGCTTCTGCACGTCGAAGTCAAACGGCTGGCGGGCGCCCGATGGGTTGACCTTCCACCACACGGCGGCGCCGCAGCTTCTGCAGTAGTTCAGGTTGCCCAGTGGACGGTCGTCGGTCATCGTCATCTGGTTCAGCCTCCAGTTCGTGGTACGGCCCGTTGCAGTGCACCAGGCATAGCTCGATCAGCGGGGTGCCTTCAGGCGTCCTGCCCGAAGATGCGCGTGTACTCGGCCGCCCACTCCTCGGTAGTGCGGTGGCGCGTCGGCTGGGGCGTCCCACCCCGCCAGTTGAGCGGGGCTTGCCCGGGGTTGTCCAGGGCCAGCTTCAGGTCGTCGGTGCGCTGGTGCAGCGCGTGCAGCCGTCGCACGGCCTCGACCAGCGCTGCGTGCAGGCCCATGCAGTCGCGCTCGGTGGCCGCCATGTTCGTGTGCAGCCTGGAGATCAGCACCTCCAAGTTCTCGGCCCGCCGCTTGAAGACGTTGCGCTCGTGGGCCATCTGCTGGAAGGTCGGCTCGGGCATCAGAAGTCGTCGGCGTCGATGGCCACGATCCAGGCGCACGCCATCGCCGCGACCTGCACCAGTTCCTTGCGTAGCTCGTCCTGGCGCGTGAAGGCGCCCTTCTCCTGCTCGTAGCGCGCATCGTAAGTCAGCAGATGCGCCACCTCACCCAGTTCCTCCATCAGGATTGGCAGCCACTCGTCGTTGGTCCAGTGCGCGTCCTCGCGGCTGTTGCCCACGGCGCCGTGCTTCAGGTGGGCGCGAATGCGCTCCTTGTGGACGTCCACGTAGGGCTGCCAGGCCGTCGCGGGGATCTCGGCCTCACTGGGCACCGTGCGGCCCTTGGCATGCGTTCTCGGCATGCCCCCATTGTCACCGATCTGGGTTACGCTGGCAAGGTCACCTCAGCGGTGGTGGCGGGCCACCCAGTTCCACGAAGAATTGCAGCGTCCTGATGCACTCCAGGCACAGCGTGATCAGGCGGCCGTCCTCCCCGTAGCCATGCCCGACGCTGGGTTCCCACCAGGCGCGGATGTCGTGCTCCAGGGGCGACCCGTTGCGCAGGTTGCAGCAGAAACACACGTCGGTGTCGATGACAGGCCGATCCTCGGCCTTGAGTCTGAGCATGTGCACCTCCCTGAGTGCGGTCAGTTCGGGGCCTCTTAGCGTCGGTGGTTACGGATGAATCTCGCCGCGCACACCCAGCCCAGGATCAGCGGCCCGACGCTCAACATCACCAGCCAGTCCGCAGGCTGTGGGTCTTCCCGCCCGTCCTCGGCGTACTGCGCCCCCAGCAGGCCGAAGCTCATGCCCCAGTAGGCGGCCAGCGCGATTGGCCACCAGGGGTCCACGCCCGCGCATGGTAGCTCAGCGCTTCTTGCGGCCGCCGCTCCTGTGACGCTTGCCGTGGGCCATCGAGTTCGAGATCTTGGCCGCCCGCGTCTTGGACATGCCCTTCTTGCGCAGCCCCTCGTAGACCTTGGGCCACAGGATCGAGTCGTACTTCTTGCCTGGCATCGGTCCTCCTCACGCTGGCGCCTGGCTGGCCTGGAAGATGGCCTGGTTGGCGTTGCTCAGCGCGGGGATGAAGCATGCCGCGCACATCACCTCTGGCACCAGGCCGTAGGCGTGCTCCAGCCACGTGCGACCCACCAGCGGCAGGCTCTTGAGGCCGCTAGAGGCCACCAGCGCGGCCCTGGAGACGTCTGGCGTCCCGCACGACTGACAGGTCGGCTTCGATGGTTCAGTGGCCTCCTGGGCCGCCTGTGAGGCCTCCTGGGGCACGGTTGCGTCCTCAGCCATCAGGCATCTCCACGTGGATGCGGTGGCCACACACCAGGCAGTCGAAGATCTCGCACGTGCCGAAGTCGTGGTCCTCGTCCTTGACGTACTCGACGTCGCCGCCGCAGCGCGGGCAGTCCACCTCGGCGCCCGACCAGCACTTGGTCACCTGCGACGGCCGCGCAGGCGCATGATGCGCGAGTCGAAGCCCGCCTCCTCCAACGCCCGCGTCCTGGCCTCGACACGACTGCGGATGGCGCGGCCATCCTCGCACCAGCGGCCGCGTGGGCACAGCCTGCACTCCTGGCAGTGCGCCTGCCACCACTGCATCGCCGTCTGCAGGCGGACCATCAGGCGGGCGCGCAGCCTGGCGCACTCGACGCATTGCCTGGTGCCCGTAACGGGATGGCGGCGCACGTTGGGGTTCGGCTCGCCGTCGATGTCGGTGCGCAGGTCGTGGCCGCGTACACACCGCTCCTTGTCGCTCTGCCAGTGGCTGCCGTCCAGGCGTTTGCCCGACGGGTTGGTGGCGACCGTCACACCTGCACCTCCTCGTGCAGCGCGCCGTTGGCGGCCTGGTCCCACGCCAGCGCCTGCTGCGACAACTTGAAGTTGTACGTGCCGTCCACGACCACCTCGGGCAGCGGCAAGACCTCCTGCTGCAGGCGCTCGATGCTCAGGTCGAGGTAGCTCGGGTTGATGTCGGCGCCGACGAACGGGATGCCCAGCCGCTTGCACGCCAGGGCGGTGGTGCCGCTGCCCAGGAACGGGTCGTAAACCGTCCAGCCAGGCTTCCACACGTTGCCGATCAGCTTCAGCCAGAAGGGCAGGTATTTCGGGCAGGGATGGCGGTTGACCATCTGCCCCGTCGCGGTGCGCTGGCGCACGTCGGCGGCCTGACCGATGGGCGTCAGGATGACGTCCTGCTTGGGGTTGTTGGGCGGCTTGCCGTACAGCAGCACTGGCTCCCACACGTTGAACCACTGCCAGGCGGCGAACGGCTTCTTGGACTGGTTGGGCTTGATCCACGGCACGATGCCCGTTGGCCACTCGATCCACGCCACCCACATCTCGAAGTTGACGAAGCCAGGCGTCAGCACCAGCGGCTGCGGCAGCACCTGAAACCAGTCGTTGCACCAGTTCATGTACGCGTCGGTGGTGCGCTTGTCGTCCACCAGCGGGCCGTAGTCCATGCCCACGTTGTAGGGCGGATCGGTGACCGTGATCACCTGGGCGGGCAGGTCTTCAGTGAGCGCCCGCGTGACGTCGAAGACGTCGCCGCAGTACAGCGTGATCTGGCTAGCCGTGTCGGTGTAATAGGGCTGCAAGCGTCATTCCTCCCTGGCTCAGGCGCGCCCGCGTGGCTTGCCGCCCGCATTCCGCATCGCACCATACCTGCTGGTCGCTGACAGGCTGCCCGCTGGCCGTGAAGCCGCGCTTCAGGTCGGCCGCCGTCGGGTGCCCCTTCACGTGTCGAAAGTCGATCTCGCCCAGGCGCAGCAGCGACGTCACCATGCGCCGATACCACTGCCAGGGCAGGTTCTTGGGCACCACCACCTGGCTGTCGGGCAAGCCCAAGTGGGCGCGCAGGTAGGCGAGACGGTCGAGCACGTTGCGCGAGTCAGTCAGCAGCGCCCCGCTCCAGCCGTTGGGCATCGCCTCCAGGGCCAGCATCGCCGCGCACCACTCCATCTGGTTGTTCGAGATCTGGCCGTCCGTTGCCAGGATGAAGCCGCCGTCCTCGATCACCCTCCAGCCCGTCTGGTCCGCCGCGCACCACGCCCACACGCCCGCCACTGGCGAGGGGTTGCGCTCCACCACGCCGCCGTCGCTGTACAGCGTCGTCACCACCCTCGTACCAGCGCCCAAAAGCCCAGAAGAAGACGATGTGCTTACAGACATCGGTGCCCTGGCAACGATAGGCGTAGTTGGGGCAACTGCACCACGGCGGGTTCAGGTGCAGGTCCACCTGCCAGATGTTCTCGCCATCGGCCGCCGCGATGGCGAAGCGCTGCCCACCTAGCACCCAGGTTCGTCGTGTCCCGAACATTTCGGTCGCTCGGGTGACCAGTGTCTGATCCATGCCTGTGCTTCACAGCCGCCGCCCGTCCCAGCGCCGCATCGCCTCCATCACGCTGAGTTGATCGGGTACGCTGCCGCTCCACTCCCCCGTCGTGCCGTGTGCGGCGATCCGCACGAAGCACCAGTAGGCGAGCCAGCGCGGCATGCGCCATGCCAGCCACATCGCGGCTCGCTCGCGGGCACGCCCCACGCGCTCCGTTTGAGCGTAGATCACGCGGCTGGCAAGCATCGGCGTCATGCGGCGCCATCATGGAGCTTGGCGGGCATGCGCGTCAAGCGGGCGAGTCGTAGCAGTTGCAGGGATGCGTCTGACCGCCCTGGCAGTGGCACTTGTGCGGCTCGCCCTCGGCGGTGCAGATCTGACCGTGGCCGACGCGCAGCTTGGGTGAGTCGTCGTAGCGCTCGCGGTGGGTGTTGCTGGCGACGTCCACGCTGCCGCACAGGACGCATGGCTCGCCCCAGCGGCCAGGTGCGCCGCACTTGCCGCAGCGCGTCCGCCAGGTGGCACGCGGGTAGGTCGGCTGGGTCTTGGTCATGACGCCACCGCCCTCTTGGCGTTCAGGCGGGCGACGCCAGCGGCGACCAGGCGCTCCAGTTGCTGGTCGCTCAGGTACACCTCGACGCGGTGGCCGTCGCCTTCAACGATGAGCATGTTGCCGCGCTGGCCGAAGCGGTGCGGGGCGAGGCGCACGCTGCGCTCGCGGTTCATGGGGATGCTGACGAGCATTGGTTCTCTCCTTGCTGCGTAGATGTGTCAGGGACGGTCGGGTGTAAACGGGATGAATTGCGGGTCGTGGATGCAGCACGGCTGCGGCGGCATCTGGGGTGTGATCGGGCGGATCTCGCGTAGCTGGCTCCTGTACAGCGGCAGGAAGCGGTGGTAATCGCACATCGCCAGGGTCTGGGTCTGCATCTCGTCGCGCTCGTGGACGGGCAGGCCTGGCGCGAGCACGATGCACGTCCAGTCGGCCCACACGAACAGGTAGCCAGAGGCGTGCGCCTGGCCAGCGGCCCCACCGCTCAGGGTCGGGTGGACTACCTCGATCACGGCGCGGGCAATCGTCCAGCCCTGGCTCAGGCCGTGCAGGCCCAGGTGCACCCAGGCGTCGGCGGTGGCCACGCCCACCGCGACGCCATACAGCAGGCCAGGCGCGGGCGGCTTGGCGCGCTGCTCGGGGAAGATCGGCAGGCCCGTCTCGGAATCGACGCGAATCATCGGCCCAGACCCTTGGCCCAGGTCATCATCGTGGCGCCCTCCAGGCAGCGCAGGTGCAGCCGCGTGAAGGTCGCCTGGCGCGGCTTGCCCTTGCTATCGGGCGCGGTCACGATGCGCACGGTGATCGAGCACGCGGGGCAGCGCTCGCGCTCCACGATACGCAGGACCACGCCGTCGTGGGCGCGGTAGTCGAGCGCCTCCTCAAGCTCGGGCGCGCTGCTGGTGAAGCTGGCGGTCATCGCCTGGCCACGTCGGTCAGCGGGTTGGCCAGCGGCGTGGGCGCCGTGTAGCGCGGCCCGTACGGCCCGTCGCCCAGCAGCACGGTGTGTCCCTCCTCGACGCCCGTGAGCGCGATTCTGATCGAGGCGACTTCCATCTCGTGCGCGGCCAGTTGCTCGCGCAGTTGCTCGGGTGACACGTACTGCCATCTCATTCGGCACCCTCCAGGCGGCGCGTCGAGCGCTGGGCGCCAGGCTCGTTCCAGCCCAGCTTGCCCGTCCATGACGGCGCCTCGGCCGTCTCCTCGTTGGTCAGCTTGCGGTGGCCACGCTCGTGGCACATGCAGCCGATCATGCGCCCGCCTCGCGCAATCATCGGCTCACACTGGGCGTGCTCGTCGTGCCAGCACGCGGTGCAGTGGCGCAGGTACTTCTCGACGGTCATCGGTCCACGACTCCCACGGTCTTCTTGGGCGGCAGGATCGGCAGGTCGGTGCGGTCGGCCAATTTCATGTACGGCAGGATCAGGCGGCGGATGGTGCCCGTGCGGCCCACGCCCGTGTGATAGCGCTGCCAGTAGCCGCCCGTGGCCAGGCCGACCATCCAGCGGTGACGATACTCGCGGTCGCTGGGCGCCTCGTCTGGCTCGTCCACGCTCAGGTACTCCTTGCGGCGTAGCTCGATGACGGTGATCTCGGGCGGTGGCTTGCGGCCCTCGCGCTGCGCCCTGCGGCGGACGGCACGGTCGGCTTGCTGCTTGCGGCGCACGGTCAGCAGTGGCTGGTTGACGAAGTCGAGCGCGGCCGCGATGTAGCGCACCTGTAGCTCGGCGCGCTGGTCCATCAGCAGATCGTGGTCGTCGGCGCCGTAGCCCTCGCTGGGTGAGTTGCGGTTGACGCGCCGCAGGCGCTCGATGATGCCGCTCAGGCTCATGCCCTCCTGGGTGATGTGCAGCAGCCCTGGCTCGCCCGACGGGCGGTGCGACGTCGCCAGGAAGTTGCAGATGAACACCTCGCCGTCGTCCATCACCTGCCAGCCGAAGGCGACCACGTCCAGGCGGAAGTCGAGCGGCACGTCGGCGCGGCGGCGGCCGTTGTCGATGGCCTGCTGGATGGTCGTCTCGGGCGGCATGGGCAGCTTGAGCGGATGGGCGAAGTGCACGAAGCCGCACGTGGCGGGCAGGTCGGGGATCTTCAGTTCCCAGTCGGGCATGGTCGGCGCGCAGGCTTCGAGCACGCTGCACAGGTCCGAATCCCAGTAGAACGGCATCGCCGCTTCGAGGGCGATCTGCACGCGTCTGAGCGCGGGCTGGTACTCGGACACCGTGCCCTTGTACAGGCTGCTGGCCTGGCGCTGGTCGGTCGTGAAGCCCAACCGTCGCACGTGCTGCAGCATGCCCGCCTGGGCCTCGATGGCGAGGCTGTAGGTCGCTTGTTGCATGGTGCGACCAATATAAGCGCCAAGCTCAGGTCTGTCAACCATTTCGGTGTCAGAGCCTGAGCACCTCCTCGATGGACCAGTCGGGCTGGACGAGCACGTCAGGCCAGGCGCCCGACTTGTCGTAGTGGACCAGCCGCTGGAGCACCAGATCGGGCCTGCCGAAGAAGTGGCGCGGCCGCAGCACGGCCACCTCCTGGCCCGCCTGAGCCAGCCACAGCGCGTGCTGCGCCTGGTCGGTGGTCAGCTTGCCCTTCTCGCTCTTGAGTTCGATCCACAGCACGCCGCCATCGGCCTGCAGCGACGTCGGGATGCACACCCAGTCGAGCACGCCCCACGCGGCGCGGGCGGGCACCGCCTCGATGATGCCCTCGTGCTCGCGGCCCCAGGCCTCGCGGTGGCCCTGCTTGCGCACGTGCCAGGCGACCCAGCTTCCCAGCCGCAGGCGCTCCTTCAGGCGCTCCTGGGCGTCCGACTCGTGCCACGTCTTGGGGTTGGTTGGATCGAGCGGGACTTTCCTGTGCGCACGCTGACGGGGCGACTCCTCGATGGGGATGCCCGCCAGGTTGTACCTCACGACAGACCCGCCTTCTTGCGCAGCCAGTTGTCGCGGGCAATGCTGCGCCAGGTGAAGGGCGCCTCCTTGGCGTCGATGTCGTGCCACTCGCCCGTGAACGGGTCGCACACCGCCAGGCGGCCCTTCTCGCCGCCGTAGCGCACGTCGAAGGCGAACTTCTGGCGCGGCGGCTCGTCGGTGCTGCACTGGACGGCCATCATGTACGGCCTGCCCTTGACGCTCACGCCCTGGCCCTGCAGCTTGTTGGCCACCTCGTCCCAGACGGCCTTGCGCCTGGCGAAGCGGTCGGCGTCCCACTCGGCGCGCTCGTCGGCGGGCCAGCGCGTGCGGGCATGCTCGATCAGGTCGAACAGCATCCACCACGAGACGCCCACGGCGCTGTTGGTCTGGCGGTCCTCATCCACGCCCAGCACGCCCAGGATGATGCTGGCGCCCCACAGGCAGCGCTCCCCGAAGGCGACGCGCTCGCGCTGCTCGGCCAGTGTCGGATTGTCGTCCGCGATGGCCAGAATCTTCTCCATCGGGCGGTCGAGTTGCTTCATGCACGCCTCGCGCATCTGGTCCTCGGTCAGCGTGGTCATCAGAACGGCAGATCCTCAGTCTCGGGCGCGTGGGTGACGTGGCCATTGGTGGACGGCTTCTCGTCATCGGGCAGGATCGTGTGACGGCGGAAGGGCACCACGTTGCCCTGCGCGAGATCGGCGTAGCGCTCGCAATCGGGGCGCCAGGCGAGCGGGATGACCGACCCGCGACCACGCCCCGCCGCAAGGTCGCGGGCCTTCAGCACGGCCAGCGACGCCGTTAGATCCTCGCTGTTAGGGTCGTGGTAATTGGCGCGGTCCAGCCCCAGCGCGATGTCGCAGTCCTGCTCAAGGTCACCCGACTCGCGCAAGTCACTCAGGTCGGGCATCTTGTTCGAGCGGTTCATCACGCCGCGTGTAACCTGGGCGGGCGCCAGCACGGTGCATTCCAGCGACTCGGCCATGTCTTTGAGCGCGTGGCTCGCGACGCTCACGTTCTCGTAACGGTTGGCCCTCGGCCCCGCCTGGTCGCGCAGTAGCTGCACGTAGTCCACTACGATCAGCGCCAGCGGCTTGCCGATCTCGTCACTCCAGCGCTGCGCCTTGCGGCGGATCTGCTCGGTCGTCCGCGCCTTGGAGTCCCAGGCCAGCGGCATCTCCTGCATGCGCTCGACGGCCTCCTTGACCCTGGCCTTCTCGGAGTCGCTGACGTTGCCTCGGGCAAGCTCGTGGCGCAGGACGCCCGTCATCATCGTGATCGAACGCTGGACGAGCTTGGGCACGCTCATCTCCAGGCTGGCGAAGAAGACGGCACCCTGCTGGTTGGCCACGTTCATCGCGATCTGTTGCGCCAAGATGCTCTTGCCGACGCTGGTGCGCGCCGCCAGGTAGATCAGGTCGCCTGGCTTGAGGCCCAGCAGCACGCGGTCCAGATCGGCCAGGCCCGTCCGCCAGCCCGCCATGTACTCGCCGCGTGTGGTGTCCCAGTTCTTGAGCCGCTCCTGCTCAGCCTCCAGTGCCTGCCAGGCGGCCGTCGCGGCGGCGGCGTTGCTGACGGGTTGATCCTCCGCGACGCGGGCGGCGAGCACGGCCATGCGCCGCATCATCTCGTCTATCAGGTCGTCAGGGTCTTTGTCGTCGCGCCAGGCAGCCTCGGCCAGTTTCTGGGTCAGCGAGATCAGCCCACGCTGCAGCGACTTGCGCAGCACGATCCTGGCGTAGTGCCCGATGAAGGCCGACGTCGGCGTGGCCAGGCTCAGTTCGCTCAGGTACAGCAGCCCTCCGCTCAGGTTGTAGGCGCCCTGGCGTTCGAGCATGTCGGCCAGCAGGTGGTAGTCGATAGGCGTGCCCTCGGCCTCCAGCGTCAGCGCGGCCTTCCAGATGGACTGGTGGCGCATCGAGTAGAAGTGTTTCGGTTCGAGCACGCCCGCCACCAGGCGGATGGCGTTCGGGTTCTTCAGCAGCGCACCCAGGACGGCCTCCTCGGCCTGCTGGCTGTGTGGTGGCAAGGTCGAGTCGCGGTCCTCATCGAACGGCCCTCGATCATGGCCGTTGGTGCTGAAGTCGATGACTGTCACAGCTTGGTCCTGTCAACGAAGGGTTCGATGTCGCGAGCGTCCCGGGTGAACCACGGGGAGGGTTCGCTGACCAGCGGGTTGTGCGTCGGCTCGCCCTTGGCTTTGGCCAGGCGCGCCTCGGCGGCCTTGAGGTTGGTGTTGAAGATCTTGCGATCCTTGATGTCGCGCTGGACCCAGCCCATCGCGTAGCGGTACTCGGTCTTCCACTTGCGGGCGTTCTCGTGCTCCAGCGCCGAGTCGATCACGTCGTCTAGTGCCTGACGTGACGGGTAAAAGCTCTCGTACTTCTGGTGCAGGGTGGCGCGCTGCTCGTCGGTCAGCGGCTCAGTCTTTGGCTTGCGCGCCTTCCCGTCTTTAACTTCAACAACAACGTTGTCTTTAAGTACGGGACTTAACGCGTGCGCGTGCGCGTGCGGCGCGTCAGGTAGAGCCTGACTGTCAGGTAGAGCCTGACGTTGGGCGTCAGGTACAGCCTGACGTTTGAGGCGGCGCGGCGGGACAAGCCAGCGCATGCGCCAGTGAACCTCGCCGTCGATCACCTGGCGCTGCAACAAGCCCGCCTGGACGGCTTTAGCGAAGTGCTCCGACAGCGTCTGGCGCGTGATGCCCAGGCGCTTTGCCAGCGTGTACTGCGAGATCGACAGCGACTCGCCGTCGTCGTCCACGAAGTGGGTCATCGCCAGCAGCGTCAGCCTGAGCGCTGGGCTGAGATCGGTGTCGAACGTCAGGTCGCGGTGCAGGTGACCATAAACCGCCCCCGCCTGGCCTGCTCGAAGCGCCACCTCGCGCTCGTAGGCCTCTGGCCACACACTATCGGTTGTGGTGGCCTCATCTGTGACACCCAGATGTTGTGTCGTTACACCATTGGCGCTTGCAACGTGTTCGTCGCCGTGTAAACTTGACACGGTTCTTTCCTTTCAGAAGCCGTCACCCGACACTCTGGCTTGCAAGCGGAGGGGTGACGGTTTCTTGTTGTGTTGGGGATTCTCTCCTTGTGGGTGCGCTTACCCCTCCTTCCGTCGAGGCGCCCCGTCAGTAGCCTCCGACGCTGGCTGCGGGGGCCTCGGCGCCGACATCGGGAAGGGTGAAAGCACTCAGCCTACACCCCGCTGCCTGGCCTCAGTCCAGGCACTTGGCGTCACGATTCGGCCCCAGCGAAGAAGCGCACCCAATCCTCGTCGCCACGCCCAGCTTCCATGTCCGCGTGCAGGTCGAGCGGCACCCCGTCGGGCGTCAGTGCGCGCAGCGGCACCTGGCTGCCCTTGATCGGCTCGACCTCGCCCAGGCGCTCCCACTTGAGGTGCTCCAGCAGCGTGCCCAGGCGGTTGCGGCCGCCGTGGCAGGCGGGACGGCCGCAGATGCACACGCCCCACCAGTTGTCGTGCCAGGACGTCCACTCGATCAGCGCCGAGTCCCAGGACACCAGCTTCTCCTCCAGCAGCCTGTCGCGGAACTTCTCGCGCAGGATGTCGAGCATGACGTCATCCTTGACCTGCTCCCAGTCGGGCCTGAGCGTGAGCGCCCGCCCCATCGCCTTGGCCTTGCCCGGGCCTGGCGGATGCGGGAAGGCGAACGCCTGGCGGGCCTTGCGGTCGAGCGTCTTGGCGGATTGAAAGGCCGACTCGACGTCGGCGTACTTGAGGTTGTCCCACAGCAGCGGGGAGTGGGCGAAGTTGCTCGCCCACGAGGGAAACTCGGGACGGCGCACGGCGGTGGTCATGGCCGACCAGTGTAACCCAGTCGGGTGTCATGACGCACACCTTACTGGGTGTAGTTGAACCAGCCTGTGATGATCAGCTTCTGCTGGCTGGGTGAGACGATGCCCTGGTGCACGTGGGTGAAGTCGCTCGGCCAGATCAGCGTCCGCCCGCGCCTGGCCTGGACCAGCAGATCCTGATGCACGAAGTAGGTGCCGCCGCCGTCCGTGACGTCGTTGAGATAGGTCATCCACACCAGCATGCGCGTGGTCACGCTGTACGTGTTGCGCTCGCAGTGCGGCTTCTTGAAGCCCCCGCCAGGCGCGTAGAACTGCAGGCGCGGTGACTCGGCCAGGCCGAACGGCCCGTGCTGCACCCCGTAGCGGTTCACGTAGTCGGCGGTGTGCCCGATGAGCAGGTCTAGGTAGCGATTGACGGCGTACTCCTCCCACATCGCACGCGGGATCTCGCTCAGCTTCAGGTCGTAGCTGTCCTTGACCTCGGTGTCCACGACGGGTTTGCCCAAGGCGCCGCCCACCTGGCCGCGTCGCACCAGCCCGCGCTGGTTGCAGGTAGCGAACAGGTCCACCAGGCGGTCACACGTCGCCAGTTCCGTCTCGTACTCGCGGATGAAGTCAGTCACGCCGCGCCGCGTCGAGCAGTTGTGTCAGCACCTCGTACAGGGCGCGGAACTCACGCTTGATCTCGGCCTGGCGGCGCGTCGTCGTCGCGGGGTCAGCTAGCTCGGCGTCGCGCTGCTCGACCCAGGCCCGCGTGGCCCAGATGGTCGCCTCCAGCAGCGTCGGCATCAGCCGAACTCGACCAGCGTCTCGTGCAGGCGAATCAGATGGCTCACCAGCGTCGCGTAGCCCTGGTCCTTGTGCTCGTCCAGGGCGCGGGCGGCGTCGCGGATCTTGCGCAGACGCTCGATCTCGGGCCAGGCGTCCTCGGTCAGCTTCTTCTGCCACTGGTCGCACTCGGCCTGCAGGTCCGCGATCTGGATGTCGCGACGGTCGATGGCGTCCGCCCGCCCGTCGGCCAGTTCGCGCAGCTTGTCGCGCTCGCCCTCGGTGTGCCGCAGCAGGCCTTCGAGTTCGTACTTGGTCAGCTTGCTCAGCACGGGCCTCACCGCCGCGTCTCCTCCAGCACCGTGATGGCCTCGCGCCGCAGGTCGGACAGCGGGCCGTCGCGCAGGCCGCCGACGTCGCGGTCTAGCTGGTCCAGCAGTCGCAGCAGGACGCTGCGCACGCGCTCGTGGTCGGCCTGGCGCGGGTCGCCCATGCCCGCTGCGTCGATCTGGGCCTGCAGGTGCGCGGCGGCGCCTGCCACACGCTGCGCCCAGCCCGCGAACGTGTCGTCGCCGCTCATCCCACCCTGGCGTGGCCGTACACGAGCGAGCGGTAGACGGGCACGCGCCTGGCGTGGGCGTTCGGCCTGGTCGAGGCGATGGTGCGCTCGGTGCGCTTGATGATCTTGCGGCGCACGCCCTCCATCCACAGCCCGCCGATGACGTTCGGGTGCGCCTCGGCAGGCAGCGGCGGCAGCACCTCCCACAGGTCGTCGGTGGTGATCTCCTCGTGCTCGCGGGCAAGCTGGTACAGCAGCGTGAAGGCGACCGTGCGCCAGTTCTCGGGCGTGTTGTCCCAGGCCTGCTGGATGCCCTCGTCGCGGCGCTCGTGGCCATTCTTGGCGGGCAGCTTGACGTGTGGCGGCGGCTTGGTCACCTCGACCACCTGGCGGTCTTCTGGCCACAGGTCGGGGAACAGCGGCTCGGCCATCCAGCGCGCCGTCGTGCCAAGGGGTTGGTCGGCCATCAGATCCTCCTCACCCCGCGACTCCCTGGCTGCGCTCATACTCGACGCCCTTGCGGAAGCAGTCTATGCACAGGACGCTGCTGAAGCGACGGGTGGAGATCGTGCGCAACTTGGCGATGGTCCACGTCTGGCCAGGCTTGCCGTCTTTCGGGGGGAAGCTGACGGCTGCCAGGGGCTGGCCGCACTCCATACACTTGGGAGGTCTGGCGGTCGGTTGGTCTGGCGCCTGTGCGGGAGGCGTCTGCGGGGCCGCTGTGCCGCCAGGCAGCGCGGCTGGCCTGGGAGCCGTCCCGTTGGCCTTGGACGCGCCTGCGCGCCCTGTGCGGCCGTTCTGGGTGGCCTGTGGCGGCACGCCCTCGTGCCAGGTGGCGTGGCTGACCATCAGGTACAGGCCGACGCCCAGCAGCGAGGCGCACTTCTTCATCGCGTCGGTGGCCGCACCCTTGTGGTCGTCGGCCAGGTTGGTCGGCGGCCCGCCGTTCTTGGGGCGCTTGATCTTCTGGCCGCCGAACTGTTGACGGGTGATCCACTGGCCGCCGACCCAGGCGCGAAGCTCGCCCAGCGCGACCACCTCGTCCGCCTCGGCGTCCACGTGGAACTGGACCACGCTGTACATCCACTGCCCGACGCCCAGCACGTGGTTCAGGCGCTTGGCGACCTGCTCGCCCGAGAGGAACGGGCCGAACACCCCGTCAGCGGTGTAGTAGCCCTCGAATGGGGCGGCCAGGTCGTCGTACAGCGCCTTCTCATCCGCGTCCACGCGCCACCTCCTGCTCGCTGGCGACGGTGGCCAGCATCTCGGCCACGACCTTCTGCACGATCAGGCTGTCCAGCGCCTGGTCCTGCGGGTCCAAGATGGCCCACTTCGAGCGGTGGCGGTCCACGTCGCGGTGCTGCTCCTGCATCGCGGTGAACCAGGCGTGCCACAGCGCCCGCGCCGCATCCTCGGTGCGCGACCAGGCAATCAGCGCGTCCATCTCAAGCGTCGGCATCGCTGACCTCCACGCCCTCGACGCCGCTGTCGGCCACCTGGCGCAGCTTCTCGATCATGACGTCCATCTCGTCGGCGGTCGGCTTCTCACCGTTGCCGCCCGTGGCGGGCACGCTCTTGCGACGGCGGCCTGGCCCCGCCTGGATGTCCCTGTACTCGGGCGTGGGCTGCTCGTCCCAGCCAGGGTGCTTGGCGTCCATCTCGTTCAGGTCGCCCAGGTCCATCGGCTCAGGCCCAGGCTCGGTGGGCACCTCCTCGCGGGCGACGATGCCACGGTCCAGTGCCACCTGGCCGATGCTGGCCAGCCACTTCAGGCGCTCGTACTCGGCCTCGGGCACGCCCACCAGGCCCGTCTGCCGCTCGAACTCAGCGCGTGCGCGCTCGCCCGCGACGCTCAGGTCGTCGTCGTACGCGTGCACCTCGACCTGACGCACCCCGCTCGCCAGGTTGGTGATCTTGACGCCAGGCTGCTCGCGGCGCGCACGAGCGGCCAGCGTCCTCTCGACCGTGCGCATCAGGCGCTCGGCCTTCCCCGTCAGGGGCTGCTTCTCGTCAGTCATCTCGCTGTTATGCTCCTACGGCTGCACTGGGTGGGAACGTGCCGCGCTTGGTGCCCCCGCCCAGTGTGGTCTTGCCACTTCAGGCCGTGGCGGCCGCCAGTTCGCGATGGCGCAGGCGCTCCTCCGCAAGCGTGCGGTCGCGGCTGCCGACGCTCTTGTGGCGTGGTTCGATGGTGCCCGCAGGCACCCCCAATAGCCGCTCGCACCTGGCCCACAGGCCAGGCTGGGGCGGACGGTACAGCGGATTGGTCGGGTTCAGCCGCATGCGGTACAGGTAGTTGCGACTGATGCCCAGTTGCTCGGGCAGCCACTCGGTCTGCCTGCCCTGCTGCATCAAAATCTCCTCCAGTCGGCGCCCTTGAGGCGACCAATCGGCTGGCGGCGGGGAAACTCGTGATCGTGGCATACGCCGAATAGTAACCGATCAGGGTGACAATTCCTACTTTTGTACACGAAAAAGCCCCGACCCGTAGGGATCGGGGCGCGCTTTTCGTTAGTTTTCTGCGGGTTACGGCTGCATGAGCGCCTTGCGCAGCGCCTTGCGGATGGCCTGGCTCGCGCCCGCCATGTCGTCCAGCGCCTGCAGGTAGCCGTCCTCGTAGCCCGCCGCGTAGTCCAGGCGCGACGTCTTGTTGTCGCCGCGCTTGGTGTTGGAGGCGACGTAGGCAGCCTCGATCTTGGCGGGCAGATGCGCTGCCCTGCGCGTGCGGACCTGGCCGTTACTCGTCGGCGTCGGTGCCGTTGCCGTTGTCATTGGTTCCCTCCTCATCGAGCCAGCCTGTGACGTCGGTCCAGCGGTTGGCCACCTCGGCCAGGCGGCGCCTGTGCTCCTTCTCCTCCTCGGTCGCCTCGTTCCACACAGCGTCGTCGCGCAGCGCCTCGACCTCGCCCGTGATCAGCGTGACGAGCACGGTCGGGTCGAGCGCGTCCAGTTCCCACGAGTCGGTCTGCCCCGTCGCCGCGACGTACTCCCCGTAGCGCGAGTCGGTCTGCTTGGCGGGGTTGGGCGGCGGCGCGTACTGGGCGATCTGCGGCGGGTTGAGCGCGATGCGCTTGAAGTGCAGCTTCGAGTAGTCCTTGCCCACGTGGCGGCGTACGTACTGCTGCAGGCGGCCGCCGTTGTCGTCGGTCATGTTCAGGCCCGACGGGTCGTGGTCGCCCAGGTGCAGGACGGTCACCTCCTTGCCGTCCTTGATGTAGCGCACCAGGCGCTGGCTGGCCTGCCAGATCTCGCTGCTGGAGACGTAGCCGCGACATGCGAAGTGCGGGATATCCACCGCGTCGGCGGCCTGCTGGACGATGCCCGACAGGGCCTCCTTCTCGACCCACACCTCGACCACGTGGTCGGCCTCGGCCCACTTGTCCAGGCGGAACTGCTTGGCCACGGCGTCGAGGATCTCCTCGGGATCGGCCCAGTGCGGCAGCGCCTGCAGGTTGCGCGTGCGGTCCACGAGGTAGTCCCAGTCCATGTAGCCGTTCTCGCGGGCCTTGACGCACACGCGGCCCAGCAGGTCGTAGTTCTCCTGCTTGTTGGCCAGCAGGCCGCGAGCGACGAACTGGTAGTACAACTGGCGCAGCGTCAGGTCGTAGCCCTGCGCCAGGTACTGGGCGCAGATGGCGTTGGCCTCGTTGATGATGGCCTCGTACTTGGCGTTGGGCACCCAGCCCGACTGCTCGTAGTCGATCAGCGGCATCAGCGCTCTCCCCGCAGCCAGGCCTCGGCCTCGTCGGCCACGACCGTCTTGGTGTTGATGGCGGCGCGTAGTTCGACGTACTTGGCGGCCCGCTCGGCCTCGTCGGGGATGCTCGCGATGCCCTGCAGCACCCTGGCGGGCGCGCTGGTGATGCCCAGTTCCCAGGCCACCTGGCTGCGCTTGTAGCCGTCGATCAGGTTGCCTTCCTCGTCCACGAGGATGGCGCCGAGACTGTCGTCCCAGCCGTTGGTGCGCATGTGGCGCGTCAGGTCGTCGTGCTGCTCACGCGACATAGTCGGATACGGTTCGGGTGACCACTTCACGCGGTTCTTCCCCTCCTTTTGGGCTTGCCCAACGCATCTCGGTGGGCATGCCCCAGATAGTACACGATCTGGGTGACATTGCAACACCCAATTCGGGCAGGCCCGCGTCGCGGTCCGCAGCCGCAGCTACTTGAGCTTGGGGAAGGCCTCCTCGCGGCCGTCGCGCCACCTGATGGTCTTGACGCGCTCGCCCGCCCGCCAGAAGTTCCAGGCCTTGATGATCCAGGCCGCCACGCGCTCCTGCTGGGCGACGGTCATGCTGCGCGAGGCAAGCAGCAGCAGTTGGTTGCGCAAGATCAGCAGCGGGCTGTCGGCGGGCAGGTTCGAGCCACGCGACACACCACGCTGGAACTCCTCGGCACTGTCGTAGCTCAGGCGCGACATGCGCAGCAGGATGGCCGCCCACAGGGCGCCCCCGCCCGCCACGCTCTGGCGACTCATGTAGGTGGCCCACTCCAGCGGCGCACTCAGATCGGTGTACGTCGTGCGCATGGCGTGCTCGATCTCCAGCGGGCCGTACTGGCGCTTCCTGATGGGCATCGACCAGGGGTCATCGGACTGCTCCCAGTTCAGCAGCAGGCGCATCGCGTGCGGCCGCAGCTTGGGATAGTCCCAGCCCTTGATGGCCATCACGTCGGAGCGCGAGCGGCTGCGGCCCGTGTCGATAGCGCCCACGGCCTCGTTGGGCAGGCCAAAGGCGAAGTACAGGTCGGTCGCCTTGTCGCGAATGACCACGCCCGTCAGGCGGTGCTGGCCATTCAGCAGCCAGCCCTCCTCCGAGAATTGGAGCGGGTCACGCGTGTCCCACCATTGCCCCAGGTCCATGCGCCTGGCGAGTTCCTGCGCCCAGGTCTTACTCAGCGGACGGTTCTCACGCGTCCGCGTGAGCCAGGCGGCGGCCATCTCGGGCGTGACCGTGATACGCACGACTCCCTCGGTCGGGTAGCCGTCGATGGGGAACTGGCCCCACGTGTCCTCAGCGGGCACACTGGCGCGAATGCGCCCAGCGGCCGATGGTTGCACCTGGCCCTGGCCAGGCATAGGTTGGGATTGCATCAGAGGAAAAAGCCTCCTCGATGGCGGGATGTGGCCGCCTGGTACGCGGCCTGCCCGCAAGCGTACACCCCGGTCGCCCCGGGGTGTAGCTTCCCACCCAACGATTAGTTGCGTTGCTCGGTCAGCAGTGCGGTGATGTCGTGCTTAGGCATGGCCAGCAGGTTGCCGCCGATCTGCTGCATCTCGACGCTGCGGTCGTAGCTCTCGACGTCCTGCGCGGCCCGTGTGATCGAGTTGACCAGGCCCCACAGGTTCAGTTCGGCGCTCTCGATGAAGTGGCCCTGCGCCGCCTTGCCCTCCTCGTTGGTCAGGCGGAAGCGCTCGGTCACGTTCTTGATGACGTTCTCGACCTGGGTGCCCTTGATCGGCACCTCGGCCGCGTCTTGCGCCCGCTGGGCGATCTTGTCGAGGAACTCGTCGGACATGGCGTGCACCATCAGGTCGCGCATCTCCATGATGGTCAGTTCGTTGCGCGCCTTCTGGGTGTCGGTCTGCCACACGATGCCCGCGTCGCCGTTGTTGCGCCCGCCCACGTGAAACCGTCGCTGGGCGTACTCGGTGATGACCAGGCCGTTCGAGCACACCTGGCGGAAGACCAGCGGCTGGACGCTGAAGCTGCCCAGGCCGACCTCGCTGTTGGTGATGACCACACCGCGCTGGAGGATGTCGTCCACCTTGGCGTGGGTGCCCGCCTTGATGACCTTGGGCTTCGAGGTGTCCACCAGTTGCAAGTACATGCGCTGGTCGGTCACCTGCAGGCTCGACTGGTCCCAGTTGACGGCGGGCAGCTTCTGGATGACGGGCAGCAAGCGCACGAGGATCTCAAGGTTATCCATCTGGCGGTAGCGGTCGCTCAGGAAGCCCCGCGTCTCACCGAACAGCGTGCGCACCAGGCGCGTGTCGTCGGCGCACGAGCGCAGCAGGCCGTTGACCAGCGTGTCGTACAGCGCCAGGCTGGGGTCGTTGGGGTCGCGGATGGTGTCGGTGTTGCGCAGCACGTGGTCGTAGAAGGCCTTGGGGATGCCCAGGTAGCTGGCGATCTGGCCGTGCGCGATGGGGTTGATGGGCAGCGGCTGAAGCTCGTCGCCTCGGCTGTCCTCCACCTCGCGCAGCACCAGGCTGGTGTGCCCGTTGGTCTGCACGTCAAGCAACTTGACAGGCGCCAGGTAGTCGGCCTTGGCGTTGTCACGCTTCTGGACTTCGGTCGCGAAGTCGGTCAATGTGAGTCCCTGTTTCACAGGTGGTTCCTTCCTGTGCGGCCCCTTAGCCGCAGACTAGCGCCCCGTCGGGGGCGACGCGATGAGTATAGCTTGGCGCACGTCCTGACGTCAACCGATTCGGAGACACGTCTTCCAGCAGCGCGACGGGGCGAGGGACCAAGATGGCCCTCGCTCGCTCTGCATCAGCCTCGGTCAGGCCCGCCGTCGCATCGGTCTGCACCAGATACGGCAGCAGGCTGCCCATGCGGTCGTGGTCATCGAGGATGACGAACGTCTCGACGCGCTCGCCCAGGTAGTCGAGCACCGCCTGGATCTCGATGCCGCGCTCGCGGGCGTCCCATTCGGGCGTCTCGCCCAGCCACGGCGTGCGGCCGATCAGGCGGCCGTGGAAGCCCGCGCTGGCCAGGTCGGATCTCAGCGCCTCGACGCCGATCCAGCGCCACCAGCTTGACACCACGAGCACGGCGCCCGTGTCGCGGGCAAGCCTGTCCAGGCGCTCGACCAGCGGTCGCAGCAGGTTGTAGGCGCCAGCGCGGTGCTGGTTGAGCACGCCGTCGAAGTCGCAGAAGATGACGCGCAGGCCGTGGCCCTCGGCGCCGTCCAGGCGCACCTGGCGGTCGCACGTGCGGGTCGGGATGGTGCGCACGAAGGCCTGCTGCTGGGCCTGCTTGCGGGCGCGCTTCGCGGTCTTCTTGAGACGGCGGCGCTCCTTCTTGCTGAGTGCCTGCGGCGCCACGTCGGCCCAGTCGCTGAAGCTCGGCTGCCAGGTGACACCCAGGTCGTGGTCGTACTTCACACCTGGCCTCGCAGCGCGATCTGGCGGTCGGCGTTGAGCTTGGCGTTGGCAAGCGTGCTGGCGCCGACGCCCGTGTTGATGCCGTCGGGTGTGTAGAGCACCCAGGCGTCGTAAGCCTTGACGCTCACGTGTCGGAAGGGCTTGCTCTGGCCGCTGCCTTTCGAGTGTTGGCGGCGGATGGTCCAGCCATCGCGGACGTAGGTGCCGCTGGCGGTTCGGGTCCACAGATTCATGGTGCGTTGAATATACGCGCCAAGCTCAGCGGTGTCAACAATTTCGGTGACACGACGGGGCGACTGTCACGAGATTGTTATGGGCAAAGAGAAACGCCTGGCTGAGGCCCCTGATGAACCTCTGGCAGCCAGGCGCTCTCGTGCCTTATGGAGGGCACGCCCACAATACGCGGGCTAGCCGATCTCCGCAAGCATCGCGGGCAGCGTGTCGGTGTAGTGCTTGGCGCCCTTGGCGTCCTGATGCGCGAACACCGCGTCGCCCTTGTGGATGCGGCACTCAATCAGCCGCCCGTCGGCCAGGCGCACCGCGTAGTGGTACTCGGCCAGCCAGTCGATCACGCCGCCTGCGGGCGTCTGCTTGCTGAGCTTGTCGGACCACTCGTTCCACACGGCCTCCTCCTCGTCGCTGCCCTCCAGCGAGGTGGTGACCTGGGCGGGCGTGATCGTGCCCGGGATGCCCGCCGCCTTGAGATCCTCGGTCGTCTCGAAGCGCTCGTCGGCCACCACCTCCACCTTGGGCGCCTTGGGCGCCTTGGGCGTGCTGGGCGCGACGGCCACGGTCTTGAGCTTCTTGCCCTTCTTGAGCGCCTGCTTGCGTAGGGCGTTCTTGCCGTAGCGCTGCTCGAAGATGGTCCTGCAGTTGTCGCAGAACGTCCACGGGCGGTTACGCGCTCGCCAGGCGGGGGCGAAGGTCTTCGAGTACAGGTCGGCCTCGTGCGTCTCGCACCTGGCCAGCCAGGCCACGTCGCTTACCTCGGGCGGCGCCTGGATGGTGTTGTCGGGATGGTCAAGGTTGTAGATGCTGGTCAGCGAATGGACCTTGCGGTTCACGCTGCGCATCGGGCAGGCCACACCAGGCGTCCACGTGTGTGTCGTCAGGCTCGCCTCGTGGGCCTCGGCCAGCGCACCGATGGGCACGCCAGCGCTCACGGCCTTGGCCAGGCTGACCACGTCACTCGGGTCGATGACCATGCCTGCCGCTTCGGGATGCTGCTCGTTGATGTCGAAGTCGTCTTCGGGGCTGATCTGCTGGGCGTCGATATCGCCAGCCAGCGTCGGCTCGTCGTCGTTGGTGATCGTCATGAGAGTGTCCAGGCCCTCCATCGGCCAGTCACGAGAAGATACACCCCGTCATCTGCGCTTGTCAACCAATTCGGTGTCACAAGCGTGTAACGGGGCGACCTCGGTTGCTAGTTGTCCATGCCCGTCAGGTCGCGCATGACGTTGATGGACGGGGCCACCCTGTTGAAGTAGGCGCGGCGCTGGGCGGGCGACATGCGGCTGACGTCCTCGGCGCTGACATCCTTGGGGTCCACCGTGAAGGCCTCGCCCGTCTCCTCGCTGATGATCGTGGTGGGCACGAAGCCGCGCTTGTCGTTGCTGATCATGAGCGTCGCGTCGCCCTGGTGGCGCATGCCCGTCCACAGCTTCGAGACGGTCATCGCGCCCGCCTTCTGCTGCTCCAGGGTCTGGCGCCAGATGGTCGTGCCCGCCAGCGTGTCGGTGATGCTGACCCACTCCAGCCAGGGCACGGTGCGCTCGACCACGTACCACTCCTGGCGGGCGCGCTCCAGCGCCGCCGCATCGGCCTCGGGCTTGGTGCCGACGCGGGCCGCCAGGCTGTGCTGCTCGTCGCCAGAAGCGGCCAGCGCCGTCATCCACAGGTCGGTGCTGCCCTGCGCCCTGGCCCAGTCGTACCACGGCTGGACGGCGTTCTCCTCGGCGTCGATGGCGACCTCGAACAGGATGCGCGTCTTGTCCACGAAGGCCCACTCGTCGCGCATCCTGGCCCAACCCTGGCCAGTGCGCGGGCTGGTCGTCAGCCACACCACGTCGGGACCAGCGTGGGGCTGTCGGGGATCGAGGCTGACGTTGGATTCGGTCGTCTTCAGGTAGCCCGCAGCCATGATGGCGGGCAGGTGATACAGGCTGGTCAGATGATAGAGCTTCACGCCCCGCCTCCAGGCAGGCGACGCCACGAGCCGTAGACCCGCAGCGCCGCGATTGCAGTAACCAGGCCAGCCAGCAGCGCGGCGGGGATGACCCCGAACGCTGCTGTCAGGCCGAACACGCCCACCCCGAGAAGGGTGATGATGCCGAACAGGGTGAGTTGCAGGGAGCGGTTCATGACCGCTCCTCGCGCACCAGGCTGATGATCTCGGCGCCCTCGGGCGTCTGCGCCAGCGCCGCCTGGGCGGCGTCGATGTAGCTCGCGGCCTGGACGCGCATGTGCACCTCGGTGCGCACCGTCACGTGCCAGGTGTGCCCGCCAGGCGTGCCGTACATCTTGGCCGCGATGGCACCAGCGACAGGATCTCCCACAGGCGCAGGCTCGGGCGTGGGTTCGGCCACGATGGCCTCTGGGGCCTCTACGGGCGCCCTGGCAGCCTCTACGCTCGCCTCGATGGCTGCCAGGGCCTCCTGCGCGGCCAGGGCCTCCTGGCGCTTCTTGTGGTAGTAGGCGCGAGACTTGGCGCGCTTCTCCTCGTCGGTCATCTTGGGGATGCCGTGCCTGGCCATGATGGCCACCAGCACCGTGGACTTGACGTGGTAGTCGCGCAGGACGTCTTGGAAGCTGCCCGCCCGGGCGCGCATCAGTTCAACGATCTCGTCTTCCTGCGGGTGCAGCGGCCCATCGGGGATCGGCTCGCTCGGCACGGGCACACCCTCCTCCACGACTGGGACGGCGGCGGGCAAGACCGCTTCGATCTCGGCCTGCTCGCGCTTGGCTCGCGCCTCGGCATCCTTCTGGCGCACCGTCTCGTACGGCACGCCGAACTTCTCGATGATCTGCGCCAGGACGCGGCCCTGGACGTGGTAGTCGCGCTGGACGTCGTGAAACTTGGCGCCATCGCGGATGGCCTGCGCAATCGCCTCCTCCTCGGCGTGCAGGCGCCCGCTGGCAGCCAGGCTGGCCTGGTCGGCCAGCACTTGATCAACTGCGGTAGTCACGGGATCGGGGGTTCCTTCCTTTCCGTTCTGTGTTGCGCGCATCCAATCGCGCTTGGTGTTGGGGCGGTAGTTGCGAAGAAACTCGGCGTAGTCCAGGCGGTTCTTGAGGCCTCCCTTGCGGTGACGCGGACCCGTGCCCGCGCCCTCGCGAATGGTTCGGTAGTAGACGGCGGTCGGGGTGACGCGACGCACCTCGACCAGCGCGCCTGGGTGGTTGCCGCGCACACTCACCCACTGAGTGGACGGTACGACTCGTAGGCCTTCTGACATGCTGCTGGCTCAATCCTTGGGACGGCGGCGGGTCACCAGACCCGCTCGCCTGCCTTCCAGCCTGCGACCTGCAGGCCGCCGCGCTGCGCCAGGTCCACCACCGCGTACATCGCCAGGCCCGTGAGGGCCATCGGGCGGCGCGGCGCGAACGTGACGTCAGCCCAGACCATCTGGGTGCTGCTGCTGTCCGTCTCGTGCTCCTGCCAGCGGTACAGCGCCACCTGGCGGTGCTCGTCGCTGATCTCGATGGTGTCGGCCATGACGATCAGCGAGGCGGGCGAGATGGTGGCCATCAGGCCACCCCCGCCAGCAGGTGCTTGAGCACGTCGAGCGCTCGCAGCGCCTCGTCGCGGCCGAGAGGCGCGCCCGGGTAGGCGGTGTTGTAGTCGTCGGTGGCGATGACCTTGGCCAGCGCGTACACCAGCTTCTCGCGTGGCAGCCCGCTGTCGAGCGCTGCGTTGAGCTTGGCCACCATGTCGGTGACCGCCACGGCCTGGTCGATCTTCTGCTGGCCAGCCAGGCTGGCGCGCTTGCGGTTTAGTGCCGCCTCGACGTCGGCCTCGGTGACGCCCGCGTCGAACTGGTAGCTGTCTACGCTGCTCGAACCCATGACGGGCACCTCGCGGCCGTCCATCGCATCCTCCGCGAAGGCCAGCGCCTCGACGTAGTCGGTGGCGAAGTCGCCCGTGTTGAACGTGCGCGCCTGGCGGCCCTGCGAGCCGTACTCGACGTCGAGCTTGACGCCGCTGTAGCTGGCCCTGGTGAAGGCCTGGTCCAGGCCCTCGGTGTACGCGACGCTCATGTAGAAGTAGGTCGGTTGGTTCACGATCTCGGCCCTCCATCGGCCGACAGGATGAATATACGCGCCAAGCTCCCCGTTGTCAACATATTCGGTGACATTGGTGGCCATCAAAAGTAGCCCTTACAAAACTGTGACGGGGCGCCTGGCGCGCTTGACGGTGAGCGACACTGGCGGGAGTCCCTGCTGGTGCCGCAGCCAGACCTGCAGCGCCTGGGTGAGCGTGACGGCCTCGATGACCACGCTGGTGGTGAGGGTGCCGTCCTGGCCGTGGGCCTCGATGCGCCACAGCTTCTTGGGGGCGGGCAGCGGCTGCAGGTCGCGCAGTTTGAGCGGCGGGCCGACCTTCACGCGCTTGGCGGCGTAGCAGGTCCGCAGCAGCGTCTGAGGGGCCTCGCCCATGACGTGCCCGACCAGTTCGAGCATGCGCCTGGCGAAGTCCGCGCCGTGCGCCTCCTCGCTCGACGGCCCCAGCGCGTGGGCTAGCTCGTGGCAGATGGTGATCTCGTTCCTGGCCCACTTGGGCAGCGTGATCCAGCCGTTGGACGAACCTGCCGCCTTCGAGCGCCCGCGCCCGTCGCGTACCTCGATCTTGCGGTTGCCGAATCGGCGCCGCGTCCAGGCCTCGGCCAGCAGGTGGTCCACGAACGCCTGGACGGCGGGCACGCCCTCGAACTTTGCGCCGTCGCTGAGCGCCGCCTCGGCTGCGTAGACCTTCGAGCGCTGCGCGTCGCGAGGACGGCTCACGGCTCGATCCTCACGAACGTGCCGCCCGCCTCGTGCCACCGTCCGTCATCGGCATCCCAGATCCTGTGCAGGACGAGCGCCTCGTCGTACCAGTAATCCACGAGCGTGCCCGACTGGATGCGGTGTGTCATCTGCGCCGCCGCGACGATCTCGGCTTCTGCAAGCGCGGCGTTCTCCTCGGGTGTTGGTTCTGGCCGCAGCGGGCCGCTGAGGATGATCGTCGGCGCGCCAGATAGCGTCGGCGCACCTGGGTTCGTGCGCGGCTGAGCCAGGATTGCTGCCAACGCCGCGTCGGCTTTGGCCTTCTCAGCGGCTGCCACGGCGGCCTTCTCAGCGTCGTGGCGGGCCAGGATCTCGGCCATCGTCTCGGCGCGAGCGGGCTGTGGCGCCACCAGCGCTACGGCCGCAGCGGCGCCAGTCACGGCGGCCGCCAGGCGGATCGTTTGAAGTAGCTTCATCGGTTCTTCTCCTTGGGTTGCTGGCGGATCGAGCGACCCGCCGAGTAGTGCGAGTTGCACATCGTCCAGCCGCGCCTGGCTGGGCGCGGGCACTGGCCGTCCGCGAAGCGCGGATGCTTGAAGTCGCAGCGGCGGGACATCAGTTGCCCGCCGCGACGTCGTTAGCCAGGTCGGCCGCAGCCGCCAGGTCGTCGGCCCAGTCGCTGGCCTGGATGGGGCGCAGGACCAGGCCCGCGCCCGTGATGACCGCACCGTCCGTGTCGTGCTGCAGGTCGTAGTCGGCCTTGATGGCCTGGGCGGCCACGGGGGCCGCCTGGAAGGCCTTCAGCGCGTTCTTGGCGGCTCGGAAGGCCTCCCAGGCCTCGTCCTCGTCCTCCTCGCTGGCGGCTGCGAAAGCGGCCTTGGCGGCGTTGACGGCGGCGATCAGGTCGTCCTCGGTCGGGCCAGCAGGCGCCGCAGGCGTCTCGACCACCTCGGGGGTGGGGGCCTCAGCGAGGCCCTCCTTGGCCAGCAGCACCTTGGCGGGTACTGCCTTGGCGCCCCACGGCAGGTCGTGCTTCTTGGCGCACGTCGGGCCGTAGCCGACCGTCAAGCTCTCGACCGTGTCGAGTTCCAGGCCGCAGAAGCCGCACTCGCCGCCCTCCATCGCGTAGGCGAGGATGTAGACGAGGTCGTCGTCGGCGTTCTGGAGCGTCTCCAGGGCGTCCAGCACGCGGTGGGCGAGGATCGTGTTGACCTTCTTGAAGATGTTGACCGTGCCCTGCGGGTCGGCCTTGCCAACCGTCGTCCAGCCCTCGGCCGTCCGCGTCGAGATCTTGCGCGTGCCCTTGGGGGCGTCGGTCCACATCGTAGGGATCGAGAGGCGAACGGCGATGCTCGTGCCGTCAGCGGCCACCACGCGGAAGCGGGCCGTGCGCACCTGGCTGATGTTGGCGCCAGCGACTGGCAGCGTCTCGGCCTTGGGCGCCGCAGGCTTGGCCTCGGCGCGGACCACGTTCAGGACACCCTTGGCCTGGCCGACGCTCAGGCCCTTCTTCGAGCCAGCGCGGACCTTCATGTCGGCCATGAAGTTGATGGCCCAGTGGCCAGCCTTGGGCGCGACCCAGCTTAGTGCGACTGTGCGAGCGGCGGACTCCAGGCTCGGAGTGAGATCCTCGATCTCGAACTTGCGGCCAGCGATCTGATTGTCAACGATGAAGGCCTCGGCGGCCTGGCGGTCAATGAATTGCATGGGATGAATATATGCGCCAAGCGTATTGTTGTCAACCTTTTCGGTGACAGGGAGTGTTAGATCTTTGTAAACGTTCACGGTGACAGCCTAGCGCTGCCAGTAGGGGGTCGAGGCCGTCTTGCGGATCTGCCGTGCAGGCGGCGTCCACGAGCGGATCGTGTCGCGACGCGGGCGGCCATACAACTGGTCGAGGAACTGACGCCTGGCCATCGTGCGGCCCGTGCGTTCCCAGCGGTTGGCGTAGTCCTCCTCGCGCTGCTGGGTGCTGCACCACGTCGAGCAGAAGCGGTCGCCGTGCACCAGCACCTGGCCACACCAGATGCAGTTCCAGGCGGGCAGGCGACGGCCGACCTCGAAGGTGAAGTCCTCCTCGGCCATCGCGTCGGCCTGCTCCTCGGCGTCGAGCGCGGCGCGCATCGCCTTGGTGCCCTTGGCGCTTTTGATGACGGTGCCGTCGGGCCGCGTGTACGTGACGGGCGTGGCGCCCAGTTCGAGCAGCCGTTCGGTGCGCGTTTTGACACCAGTTTCTGGCGTTTTTGGTATTGACGGCGCGGCCAGCGGGCCTGTAGGCAGCGGCAGCGGCTCGATGATCTCGTCCGCGACGGGGCGGCCAGGCTTGCCAGGCGTCCTGGGCGGCAGCGGCCCTTGCGGCAGACGCGGGCGACGGCCTCGACCGCGCTTGCGGCCTTGCCCGACGAGCCAGGCGCGGCAGTCGTCGCAGCCCGCCTCGGCCATGATCTGGTAGCTCGTGGCAGCCGTCGTGGACCAGTACCACTCGGCGCCGCACGCCGTGAGCGCCCGCCCCGACGGCCACATGGTGTCGGTCGGCAGCCACACGTGCCAGCGGCCCCAGCGGTCGTCGGTGACCCACACGGGCACCTTGGGCTGGCGTGGCAAGCCCGTCATGATGTGCAGCACGCTGTCCACGACGCTGTCAGCGACGGAGTCCACGGCCACCATCCTCCTCGATCTGCTGGCGCCCCAGGCGAGCGTCCTCCTGTGTCCAGGCGCGCCCGTAGCGCTTCTGGCGGCACGACAGCGCGGCCAGCACGACCATGTCGGTGGTCTGCAGCACGAAGTCCTGATCGGTGGGGCTGAGCGCGTTCCAGGCCAGGTCGAAGTCGCGCTTGAGCGCCTCGCGACGGCGGGCCAGGATCGGCTGCTGGGTGTCGGCCAGCACATCGTGCTTGCAGCGCGAGCACAGGCCCCACTCCTCGTCGTCGGCGTAATGGTGCGGCTCGTCACCGACCACCACCGTGAAGTGGTTGGTCCTGATCACCCAGGTCAGGTCGGTGCCAAGCTCGCACAGGTCGCAGGCAAGTCCAGTTCTCACGGTTCTCTCCTTCACAGCCACGCCAGCATCTGGCGGCCGATGTACTGGCAGTACGCGGGCGGGATGGCCTCGGCCAGTTCGTGGCGGTTCTTGGCCCACGGCATGCCCATCGCGAAGCGCCAGGCGTTCAGGCTCGAATTGCCCTTGGCGTTGTCGCCGCCGTGGCCCGCCACGGTGATGTAGTCGCCACCTCGGATGGTGCCCGTGTGCGACTGGTGCTTGAGCGGGCTGACCATCTCGCCCACCTCGAAGGTGCGGTGGCGCAGCAGCGGTAGGCCGAACTGGGTGCCGCACAGGGTGATCGGCCGCTGGACGGGCAAGACCATCTGCTCGGGCGTGCCGTCGAACTCGCGACCCAGGTCGGTGCCGTAGGTGTTGACCACCAGCAGCGGGTGGCGGTAGTCGCGCTCGGCGCGTGGCACGTTCTCCATGACCAGCGGCATGCCGTACTCGGAGCAGATCTCGCGAGCGACGGGGATCAGGTCGGTGCGATACCAGTCCTCGGCCTTGGCCACCTTGGCCCAGGTCGGCGTGGCGATGCTGTAGCCCTGGCACGGGAAGCTGGCGTGCACCGCGTCGAACTCGTGGATGTGCTCGGCCAGGTACTCGATGGCGTCGGCCTGCACGAAGGTGGTGCCGCCGTAGTTCGGCTGGGGCTTGAGATCGACGCCCACGACGTCCCAGCCAGCGCGCATGTAGCCGACTGAGGCGCCGCCGACGCCGCAGCACAGATCGAGCAGGCGCGGCCTGGTGCTGAAGTCGTAGGTGACTTGATTCATGGTGCCAACAATATATGCGCCAAGCGTATTGTTGTCAACTATTTCGGTGACAAGGTGGGCGTCACAATCGCGTAACGCGGCACACGTCCTGCGGCCACAGATGTGTAGGTCTGCACCTGCCCAGGCGGGAGCACGCCTACTAGCCTGACACCCTGGAGGGACGCCCCATGACCACGTTTGCTGATCTGCGCAAGACCAGCCCACAGATTCAGGACCAGTACCAGCGGTTCGTGACCCAGCAGAACGGCGGGCGCAGCCAGCCCGACTGGAATGCCTTCCGCCAGTACCAGAAGTCACAGGGTCAGCCCGATCCTGGCGCCGACGAGCCGACCGACCTGCAGCAGATCCACCAGCAGGCGTCGAGCAGCCAGCGCTAACAAAAAAGGCCCCCGTCGGGGGCCTACTCGACGCACTTCCATGTGCGCTGATCTTCGCCTGGTGGGAGCCAGGTTTTATAGCTCGGGCCGCTGCACTTGACCTGGCACGTCAGGTTGCCGAAGCCGTCGAGCAGGGTGCCGCAGGCCCCGCACGCCTCGCGGTGCATGTGGCCAGGCTGGCCGTGGATGCGGCACCAGTCGCGCTTCACGCCGTGCCCCCGTCGTTCGAGCCACCGATGATGTGGCCCGCCGTGTCGGCGCGCCCGATCTTCCACAGCACGTAGGTGATGCCGTCAAGCTCGCGGCTGGACCAGGCGGGGCCGTGGTCGCAGATGGCGTTCTTGCCATTCGGGCAGAAGCCGCGCTGGTGCTTGCGGCCGATGCTGGTGAGTTGCTCACCGATCAGCATGCGCAGGCGGGCGCGACGCTGCTGCGGGTCCATCGGCGCCAGGCGCACGCCCAGGTAGCTGGTGGGGGTCATCGCCGTACCTCGGCCTGCGCCGCCTCGATGGTGCGCAGCACGATTGTCGCGTAGTGGTCCATCGCCGCAGCCGAGTCGTGGCGCTTGATCGACTTCTGCAGCCGCACCAGCACCTGGCTCACATCGGGCTTGCCGCAGACGTCGCAGTACAGCACGCCAGAGGCGTCCATGAAGCCCTCGGAGCCGCACTCGCCATTGCAGATGTTCTCGAATCCCATGCTGAAGGCCCTCCATCGGCCGACGCATGGAATATACGCGTCAAGCTACCCTGCTGTCAACCTTTTCGGTGACAACGGGGCATCACAATCCTACTTCTTCTTGCCGCCCTTGGAGGCCTGCTTGCCGCCGCCCTTGCTGCCGTAGGGCTTGGCCTTCTTGCCGCCGAAGTTCGCCAGTCCCTTCTTCTTGGCCATCTACTTCTTCTTCCCCTTCTTGTTCTCCTTCAGACGCTTGTCCTTGGGAGTACCTGGGTTCGGTTTGCCGCCCACGTCCTCACCTCCTCTCAGAGTGCGCCCGTGATCATGACGCAATTCCAGCCGCCCCACGTGTCCCACTCGTACGGGTCCATCTGTTGCCCCACGCCCTTCCAGTTCGGGGCGGGGTTGGCCAGGCCGAAGACCTCGCCATCGGTGCCGCGCACGCCCGTCCAGTGATACCAACGCCCGCCGCCCATCTGGCCGATGGTGTGCTCCAGCACGTAGTTCATGGTCGCCCAGGTCGGGTAGGCCAGGCGATGCACGCGGAAGCCGTACGCCTCGAAGACGGTCTGCAGATCCTGGCCGTTGGCGTAGGCCAGGCCGTAGTCGGGGCTGACCGCGCTGTAGCCGCACAGCCGTCGCAGTTCGTTCACGCCGTCCCACTCGTCCCACTTGCCGCCGCTCGGCGCGGGCACGCCCAGCGCGTTCATGACCCACGCCAGGCTCGCGCACGAGCACGTCCACGAGGCCTGCTGGATGACGGCTGGCTCGTTGCGGTTGAACGTGACTGGGGGATCGTCGGGGCGCGGGACGTCCCACTCGGGCGGCATCCACTCCTTGGGCGGGCAGTAGAGCGCCGCGACGGCGGTCACACCAGCCTCGCGCCGTCCACGGGGTTCCAGGCAATGACTGCACCCGACGAGAAGGGCTGTTGCACCTCGGTGTCGGTCACGGGCACCTCGGGCGAGAGCGGTACGCCCAGGTACTGACCCGCCTCGCGGTAGCTGCGCCACAGCTTGTAGATGGCGCCCTCTGGGTTCAGGTCGCCGCCACCCGCCGATGCCCAGATGATGTGATCGACCATGCTCATGGCGACGTCTCGGCGTCCAGCGGGACGGCTGGGTCCATCGGCGGCGAGGGCGCCACCTCGCCGTTGGTCGTCGGCGCCTGGAAGGGTGCGAACGCACCTGGCAGCGACTGGCCTGGCTGGAGCACCTGCGCGTCGTCGGCGCTGATGATGGTCAGCGTCCGCTCGTTGACGTCGATCTTGACCGTGTACTCCTTGGGCAGCGTCTTGTCGTTGGCGTCGCTGATGGCGCCCAGCGCCTCGTCTAGTGACTTGCGCGCCTGCGCGACCATGCCCTGCGCCGCCTCGGCCGCCGCCTTGGCCGTCTGGTCGGCCGCCTGGAGCGCGGCCACGGTGATCTGGACGCGGCGCAGCGAGCGCTCGCTGACGGTGAGGGTGTATGCCTGATCCTGCTGCTGCATCGAGCCTCCTAGCCTGGATACCCGTCGGTTGGGATGAATGCGCAATAGCCCTGCAGGTCGCCGCCGCTGGTGTAGCTCCAGCGCCCGCGAATCCTAACGCGTGTCCCAGCGCCCCACAGCACTGGCCCGTAGAACGTGCCGACCCACCCGTCGCCCATGTTGTGAAACGGTGACCCAACCATGAAGCTGCGGATGCCGACCAGCGACGAACCATTGACCAGAATCATCGTTTCAGGCGGCCACTGGCTGCCGCCACCCCAGTCGGGACGGCTGTACTCGCCGCCCTTGGTCATGCCCGCCACACAGTAGTAGCCCGACCAACTGACGGTGACCTCGTTGCTGTAGTTGTAGCCGCTGCCGTCCTGCCCGCCTTCGACACCAAAACCCCAATACCTCAGACCTGGGGGGCCAACTGCACTCGCAGGCCAGTAGCGCAGGTAGTTGTCGCCGCTCATGCCCACCACATAGGTCGGCTTGCCGCCCTGGACGTTGGACGTCATGTTGATGTAGTTGGCCATGATGTAGCCGTTCGGGTCGCGCTGGACCACGTAGCTGCCCGCCACGGCGCTGCTGACGAGGAAGTCGCGCACGTCGTAGCAATAGGCGCCACCGTCGCCGCGCTGGAAGAAGCGCCCGCTGGCGATGCCATTGCCGCCAACCGACATCGCCCAGCCCGGGTCGTAGCCGCCCGACACCATGCGCCCCGACGTCATCACACCGTCCACGGTGACGTTGCCCGTGAACCGCCCGTAGCTGGTGTAGATGCCGTTGCCGTACGGCATATAGAGTGCCCCGAGATCACCCCGCCACTGGATGTAGACCGCATTGCTGCCCTCGAAGTTGATGCGTCCGCCGTAGGCGTTGAGGGTGCTGCTGGCGGTGAGCGCGCCCGCGACGGTGAGCGTGCTCGACATCGTGACCGCGCCCGTCTGGACGCTGGTGCCGTTGACCTGCAGGGTCGAGAGGCTGGCGCCGCCAGAGGCGTGCAGGCGCCCCGGGGTGACCTGCAGCGCGTTGATCTGGACCAGCCGCTCGCCTGGCGTGTTGGGATCGTCGCCCGTGCCTGCCTCGATGCGGGCGTTGGTGCGGTTGAAGCGGATCTGGCCCTGGTTGTTGATGCGGTTCGTCTCCACGCCGCCCACCGCCACGCCCAGCACGTCGGCCGACGCGCTGAAGACGCCCGTGTCGGGGTCGCCCTGGAAGCTGTAGCTCGGCAGCGCGGCCGTCCCAGCGCCCGCCAGCAGCCGCGTCGTGGTCAGCGACCCACCGCTGATGTTCAGCACGCCGCCCGCCTGCATGCTCATCGAGCCGCTCGGCCATGTCAGCACGCCATCGGCAGTGATCGAGAAGCGCGGCGTGGCGTCGCCCGTTACTTGCACGCGCAGCGCTGGGTCGGTCGCCGCGCCGCGCTGGATGGTCTGCGCGTTGCTGAAAGTGTTGGCCAGGCCCACGTGCGCGGCGCTGGCGTCCACGGCGTCGAAGTTGTTGTCGAGGACTTGGAAGTCCACCACCTCGTTGCCCAGAATGTCGTCCAACTGGAAGCGCGGGCTGAGGGCCATGCTGCTGCTCTCCTTTACGGCAGATCGGTGGGCGACATCGTGCGAAGCTGCGCCCAAGTGATGTTGGCGGTCTTGAGTTCTTGCCAGGTGACGGCGGCGTCCATGACCTCCTGCCACAGCATGAAGCTGTACTCGTACTCGATCAGCGCGCTGGCGCGGACGAGATGCTCCAGGGTGGCCTGCATGTCGCTGATGTTGGTCGGTACGCCTCGGATGTCGCTGAAGCGCACGATCAGCCGACGTCCTCGGAAGTCCTCGACGGGCTGGACGTTGCCCAGGTTGTAGGCGTTGGCCACCAGACGGATGACGAACGGCGTGCCCTGGCGGTAGCTGCGCATCTTGGCCACGATGCGGTCGGCGCGCTCGGCCTCGCTCAGTTCGCCCGTGTACGGCAGGCCGAGTTCAAGCTCCCAGTAGTCGAGGCCCCAGGTGCTGGTGCGCACGAACAGTTGCGCGATCACCTCGGTGGTCAGGCCCAGGTAGGTGTCGAGTTCGTCGCCGTAGGTATCCATCAGCCGTGTCAGCACGGGCGAGCGCCTGATAAACCACGGCTGCATCGACTGCATGTCGCGCCCGACGGCCGCCGTGATCGGCCACTCGGACATGCCGCTCTGCTTGGGTGCGTCGGGGTTGTAGGTCATCTCAGATCTGGGTGAGCGTGTAGACGCCAGGCACGGCCACCTCGCGCTTGGCGACGCTGATGTTGCTGGTCGCCCCGTTGACGCGGAGCGTGGCGGGGTCATAGTAGTCCACGCCCGCGTTGTCCTGAATGGCCGCCCCGACCTCACCGTAGATGACGTCGTTGGCCACGCTGCCCGCCGACTCGGCGTTGGCCAGCGCCACCTGGCGCAAGTAGCGGTCGATGCTCAGGCTGACCGACTGCTGCACCCCGCCGTCGCCTGCCCACACGTAGCCCGCCTCGATGTGGATCGACACGGTGACGTCGATGGGCCGCCCCACGGCGGGCTTGACGCGCACCTCATCGAGGATCGGCGCCAGGCCCTCGCGGTCGAAGGCCGAGAAGAACGAGTGGTAGGTCATCGAGTCGATGTAGATGGTCGTGGTGGTGTCGGTCCGCCTGCGGACGATGCTCAGGCGCAGCGTGTCGGTGCCGTTCCAGTAGAAGGGCACCGCGTAGTAGGCCCACTCCAGCGACATCTGGTTGGCCCTGAAGCTCGCGGTAGCCGTGCCCACCGCAAGGTCGGCGCTGGCCTGCGCGATCACGCCCTGCGTCACGTTGAAGACCTGCAGGTCCATCAGCGCCGTCGAGCCAGCCGTGGCGCTCACCTGGGCGCGCACGCGGGCTTGCCAGTTGCCTGCCTGGATCAGCGTCGAGGCCACGCCGCCGCCCTCCTGGCGAAGCTCGCCATCGGCGGCTGGCTGGTAGGCCATCGAGATCACCGTGCCCAGCGCGCCAGGCCTGCCCGTGACGCCCGTGGTGACGCCGTTGCTGCTGAAGACGGTCAGGTCGGTGTCCTCGGAGATCACCTCGCGGCCAGGCGCGATGTAGGCCTGCACGGCGTCGCACAGCGCGGTGCTGGCGGGCAGCATGGCCAGGTCCACGATGTACAGGTCCACGGTGCCTGGCGGGCCAGCGTCAGGCTCACCTGGCCGCAGCGTGATGGCGCCGCCGACGCCTGGTACGTCCCTGGCCCACTTGCGGTACTGGGCGGGGTTCGAGCCGTTGGGCGGGTCGCGAACGAACTCCAGAATGCGGTCGCGGTACAGGTCGTCGTTCTCGACGTCCACACCACCCGTGAAGGGTTCGAGGTTGGCGACCCTGGTGCGCGAGATCGGCACTTCGAGTAGCTGGATGGCGCCCGCTGGGACGTTGCTGCCGACGCCCACGTCGATGGCCGTCGCGGCCACGTCGATCTCGCCTGCGGCGGGGATGACCGTCGCGTGGTCGGTGCGGAAGCGGCGCGTGGCAGGCCCCAGCGTGGTGACCACCGTGTTAGCGGGGATGACCGTCGTCTCGGGGCCGATGAAGCGGACGATGCCCGTGGCCACGTCGCCCGCCAGGCGGTAGATGCCGCGCTCGTCGCCCAGCGCGTCGATGTCGGCGCCCGTGGCCACCTCGCCAGGCGGGCCGACCAGGCGGTTGCGCCACAGCATCGCCTCAAGCTGGCGGTACACCTCGGCCAGTTCGATGCTGACGGGCGCCAGCGCCATGTTCATCGGTGACGGCGGTGAGGTGTCGATGCCCGTCATGGCGTCGTTGGCCTTCATGCGCGCCAGGATGACGTCGGCGTTCTGGTTGAGTTCGAGGTCAGGCGGGAAGGTCATCGGCGTCTCCTAGTAGGTGATCGACAGGTGCATGCCGCGCAGGCCCATCTCGGCGCTCGGGATCGGCGTGAAGCTCACGGTGACCTGATCCCCGAACCACTCGAAGCCGAAGTGCTGGACGTCGATGGTGCGGCCCTGTGTGCAGCGCGTCCAGGCGTAGATCAGCCCGCGTCGGATGTCCGCCTCGACCTCGGCGTGGGTGTCGCGCAGCATGGCCCTGGAGATGTCCCAGCCGAACCACAGCGGGAATACAGGGTGCGCGCCGCGCTGGGTCAGGCTCGCGACGATGCCGTCCTGCGCCCAGCCCTGCGCCCGCGAGGCGATGCCGATGCTGCCCAGCGCGTCGATGTTCCAGTCGGGGCCGTTGGTCGTGTTCCAGTCGATCTTGACGGTCGGCAGGAAGGCACGCGGGGTGAACGGCGTGTTCAGGTTGGTGCCAGGCGGCGGCGGGTTGGGGATCGTCGGGAACAGCGGGATGGTCATGCTCATGGCAGCGCGCCCTCCTCCTCGGCCATGCGGCCTGGTGTCGTGATCTCGCTCGGGTACGGGTCGAGGACGAAGTGGTCGTCGGTCTGCGTGGGTGTGCCGCCCGTCTCCCAGATGACCTCATGCAGGCCAGGCACGGGCGGAAACACGAACTGCGCGCCGTGGTACTCCCACAGCACGTGCTGCAGGCCCAGGTAGACGCCGATGGCGCCGCTGGTCGAGGCCGCGCCCTGTGCCGACGCGGACAGCGGCCGCCGCCTGGTGGTCTGGCCAGCAGCGGTGGCCTTGCCCGCCGCAGGGCTGAGCGGCGTGATGGTGCGCTTGCGGCCAAGGATGGCGGTGATCAGCGTCGAGCCTGCCGCGCTGGCCGTCAGGCGCCGCACTCGCGTCAGCACCGCGTTGGCCACGGCGACGCCCGCCAGGACACCGCCCAGCGGCCGCGACAGACCCACCTGGCCAGCCGCCGTGGCCTTGCCCGCCGCCAGGACGAGGCCGAAGTAGCGGATGCGCGTGAGCACCTCGTTGACGGTCGAGACGCCCGCGCTGGCGCCCAGCAGCCGCCGCCTGGCGCTCAGCACCTCGTTGACCGTGCTCGTGCCGCTCGATGGCGTGGTGCCCAGGATCAGGCGCCTGTTGCCGACGATGCCGCTCGCGCTGGCACTGCCCGTGCTGATAGCCCCCAGTGGACGTCGCCTGGTCGTGGAACCGCTGGCAGTGGAGGCGGCTGCCGATGCGCCGACCAGGCGACGAATCCGCGTGGGGGTGGCCGCTGCCGTCGCCGCGCCTGGGCTGGAGGCAAGCAGGCTGCGGCGGGCAGTGACCTGCCCACTGATGGTAGCGCGGCCAACGGCCAGCCCCGACATGGCCATGCGGCCGTAGGCGGTGGCGCGGCCCGCGCTGGAGCCGCTCAGCGTCCGACGTGCGGTGAGCGCGGCCACTGCCACCGCGACGCCTGTGCTGGCAGCGACGAGCGGCCTGCGCCGCGTGGGCGCACCTGCCGCGACGGCGAAGGCCACAGAAACGCCGCTGAGAGGCCGTCTGCGCCCCACCAGCGCGCTGGCCGACCCAGTGCCCACCGCGACGCCTGCAAGCGGCTTGACGCGCTGCAGCGAACCTGTGGCGGTGCTTGTGCCCGCGCTGGCCCCAGCCAGCATGCGGTAGGCGCTGTCGTCGCCTGTGACGGTCGAGGTGGCCGCCGACCAGCCCGAGAGCGACCGCTTGCGCTGCAGCGTGACGGCGACCGTGGCCACGCCAGCCGCTGACGTGGTGGGCTTGATGGCCCGCCTGGCCCTGACACCGACGCCCGAGATGGTCGCCCTGCCTGCGCTTGCGCCTGACAATGTCAGGATCGTCAGCAGGATGTTCCAGTTGTCCCACTGGGTCGTGCCTGGCGCGGCGTTCGCGGCGTAGGTGCCCGTCGAAGCGTAGGTGCGCAGCGAGGTGACCGCGAACGGTGTGCTGCGCATGAACAGCACGTCGAAGTTGACGCCGTCCTGGCTGTACTCCCAGACCACCAGACCCTGCGCCTCGAAGGTCAGCTTCATGGCGCGCACGGGCGGCGTGCTCGGCCAGGGGATGTTGGTCGTGTTGACGATGGCGCCCGCCACCTGGCACTCGGCGTACAGCGTGCCGTCGCGGAAGCCGATGGTCACGCCGTTGTTGGCGTCCACCTCCTCGCGCAGGAAGCACTGGCTGCCCGCCGTCCCAGCAGGCGTCTGCGGGATGGCCATCTGGACAGCGCGGCCCGTCAGGTCGTAGCGGTTGGCCGAGTAGACGCCGACGTAGCTGCCAGCGACGCTGGCCTCGCCGCTCTGGTTGAGCTTGCCGCCCGTCTCGACCTGGGTGCCTGGCATCTCAGATCGGGTCCAGCCAGAAGCCGCGACACGAGATGTAGCGGTCGTGCGCCCAGTTGTTGCCCACCGCCGTCGCGTTCCAGTCCCAGGCGGGCACCAGCAGGCGGTACTGGATGCTCATCGAGCCGTTCCAGTAGAAGTCGAAGTGGAAGCCCTGGCCCTGATACCACGACTTGGCCTGGAAGCTGGTGGGGATGCTGTAGACGGCCACGTACTTCTCGCCGCCCGCGATCAGCGTCTGGTCGGTGCGCGTGGTGTCGCACACGTCGTTGCGATAGGCGTAGATGTACGGGTTGGTGTACGCGTTGGAGTCGATGGCCACACACGGCGTGACGCGGTAGTTCCTCGCCCCGTAGCCGAACTTCTGAATCGTCGGAGTAAAGTTGATGTTGACCTCGATGGGCGGCCCCTGCGCGGTGTAGTTCGAGCCTGGGATCTGGCGGTAGTAGCCCTGTGGCTTGGGCAGCCACTGGCTGATGTTGTAGCCATAGCCGCCGAAGGCCGCCGTGTTGACCACCGCGTCGAAGATCGTCGGGTCTTGCCACTCGACCCACCAGCCCGCGAACCAGATCGGGTTCGACTGCAGCGAGCGGAAGCGAATCTGCGTCGAGCCGACGTTCTCGGAGCCGTTCCACCAGCGCTCCAGCACAGGCCACACGCCGCCCGCAGGCGACAGTGCTGCCGCCGACGTCCAGTCGGTCTGGGCGGCGTAGCCCGCGCTGTAGGTGTTCGGGTCGCTGTCGCTGTAGTAGGTCTTGCTGGTGATGACGCTGCCGTTCCACTGGTCGATGGACCCCATCGTGAGATGCCCAGTGATGCCCGTCCCGATACGCAGGACGGGGCGGAAGCGGTAGCTGCCCGCGCCGTTGAACAGCATGCTCGACAGCGGGTAGCCCACCTCCTGGCCGTTGGACGTCAGCTTCCACGTGTAGGCCTCGCGCAGGTCGCGGGTGGGCGTGCCCGCGTAGCTGACGATGGGCACCTCGCCCACGCTGCGGTTGGCAGGTAGGGTTGGCTGGGCTGGCTCGTCCACCCACATGCCGTACAGGTACAGACGAAAGGCGCTGGCCGACGAGTCGGTGCGCTGGATCTCGTAGCCGAAGTTGCTGCCCGTCTCCTGGCGGAACATCACTTCAGGCACGCCTGCCACGGGGGCGCTGGTGTTGAGCGACACCTGCGATTGCAGGAAGCTGGTGTACGTCTCGCCCACGCCCAGACCATTGCGGTCGTAGGCGCGGATGTTGCCGACCACCGTCGCGGCGCCCGCATTGCCCTCCCAGCACGGCCGTACGCGGTAGATCTTGCCCGCCTGGCAGTAGCCCATCGGGTTGATCGGAAGCTCGGCCTTCGAGGCGCTGGACGCCGCTGGCAGGATGTTGACCGCGTTCCATCTGCTGTTGTCGTAGGCGGCCGCGCCACTCAAGATGGCGCTCAGCCTGGTGTAGCTGCCCGTCACCTGGGGCGTGACCTCGGCCTCCTCGGGCCGCATCAGCACGGCGTCGATCACGGGCGGACTCCCCACGGTCGGTTGGATTGCTCCTCGGTCAGGCCAGTCGCGTACACGATCCACTTGTCGGGCGTGATCACGCCGTCCTCGAAGTCGTCGGTGAAGGCGCCCAGCGTGGGCGGCTTGGGTGAGCGAGCGTTGGCCACTGCCCCGCCCGCCGCTGCACCCACGAGATCCACCTTCCACGTGGTGCCCAGACCCTTGGCATAGTGCTCGTTGATCTCGGTGGTGGTCAGCGCTCGGTTGTAGGCGGCCACGTCATCGAGGTAACCCGCACGGTAATAGTTGCTCGGTGAGCCGCTGGGCCTGAAGCCGAAGTTGATCGGGTAGTTCGAGCCGATGGCGAAGCCCGCGCCTGGCGCGTAGTCGCCGCCGCGCTGGACGCCGTTGATGTAGCAGCGCATCACCCCGCCGCCTGGCTGGCGCGACACAACCACGTGATTCCACACGTTCGCCACGAGGAAGTCGCCCGAGTTGATGCCGCCAGGTGCGGGTGCGCCCGCACCTGCGTTGATCCAGACGTTGGCCGCCGTGCCCCACTGCCAGATATGCAGGCCCCAGTTGGTGGCGTCGCCATACTCGATGATCGGGCCTGTCGCCAGCGTGGTCTGATAGACCCACATCTCCCAGGTCCACGGGCCAGTGCCGAAGTTCAGATCGACGGCGATGACCGACGCGGTGATCTTGGCCGTCGTGCCGTTGTAGTAGACGGCGTGGCTGGACGCGCTGCCAACGCCGCCCACGTTGTAGGTCATGTTCGTCTCAAGCAGCGTGTGTCCGCGCCCCGTCGCGTCCATCGCGTTGCCCACCACCTCCTCGTCCAGGCGCCAGTAGGCGACCAGGCCTGGTGTACGGTCCACCGCCGCGCTGTAGTTGTCGCGCACCTTGCGGCCAATGCGGTAGTGGCTCTGGATGGTCGCGTCCGCGAGGTTGGTGTTGTAGATGGCCACCTCGTCAATCTGCCCATCGACGGTGAAGGCGCTGGCGGTGTTGCGGCCGATCTGGAACATGGCCCCCGTTGGGTTGTTGATCGTGCCGTAGGCGCCCGTGCGCCCGCAGTCCTCGCCGTCGATCATGACCAGGCCTGAGCCGCCCGAGTGGTAGACGCCCACCACGTGGTGCCAAACGCCCGTCTGCATCAGGCGCTTGGGTGCGGTCTGGATCACGTTCCACGTGTTGCTGTAGACGAAGAACTGCACGGAACCGTCCGCAGCGCACTCAAGGGTGAAGCCGCCGACATTCGAGGCGTCGCGGCGGTTCACCAGGCTGAAGCCATTCCCCCAGGCATCCGCCTTGACCCAGGCCTCCAC
>Ga0081455_10000169_pt1 | contig 80959 bp, 88 predicted proteins | sample TabmetS3T2R1_FD_70207 | JGI IMG/M metagenome (GOLD analysis project Ga0081455, IMG submission 70207) | Tabebuia heterophylla rhizosphere microbial communities from the University of Puerto Rico - S3T2R1 | ecosystem: Host-associated > Plants > Roots > Rhizosphere ...
GAAGAGGATTCACTCGGGACTCGGCTACAAGGTCCCACTTGAAGTCCACAACGAGTACCTAAGCCGACAGCTCGCAGCATAGAAATCCAGCAAGCAGCTGTCCGGAAAACTCGGGGCGCATCAGAGGTGCAGGAGCCGACGCGCACGGATTTCACCAACGCCCTCCGAACAATTGTGGAGCAAGCCAGGTAATCGACACCTGATTCATCTACTTCCACCTGAACCTTGGTGAGCGCACTCCGGTACATGTCGTCGACCTCAAAGTCCGCACAACGAACCGAATCCGGCATTGATACCGGCGGGACCGCGTATTCAACCATCGCAGGTTCGTCCCGGTGGTTGCGTTGAGTGATCGCCTGGGGCGTAGCGGTTCCGGGTGGTTCCAGTGCGTGTGGCGATCTTTGGTGGTGGTGACTGCGCGGTAGCCGAGGGCATGCGCGATCAGGTTTCCGTTTGAGCTCCGGGCTACGGCGAGCGAAATGTGATATCACTATGCTACCCTTGAGCCATCAACGAGGGAGGTCCCATGGAAACGTTCGTGGACATGCCGGCGCCGCGCACGCGGGAACGCCTGGTGCGCGCGGTCAACGGGTTCGTGATGCTGGGAGTCGCGGTGATCGTGGTGGCCGGCGGGGTCGCCCTGCTCGTCACCAGCGGCGGTGCGGCGGGGATGGTCGTCCCCGGTGCGGTGGTGACGGTCGTGGGAATCGTGCTGCTGGGCGGACTCACTCCGGTGGCGCCGGGGGAGGCGCGGGTGGTGCAACTGCTTGGCCGCTACGTCGGCACGCTGCGCGCAGCAGGACTGCAATGGGTCAACCCGTTCACCCAGCGGCGCAAGATCTCCACCCGGATCCGCAACCACGAGACCGGCGTGGCGAAGGTGAACGAGGCGGACGGCAACCCCATCGAGATCGCCGCGGTGGTCGTGTGGCAGGTCGCCGACACCGCGCAGGCCGTGTTCGAAGTGGACGACTTCCTCGAGTTCGTCGCCATCCAGAGCGAGACCGCGGTGCGGCACATCGCCAACGCCTACCCCTACGACAACGCCGACACGACCCGGCTGTCGCTGCGGGACAACGCCGACGAGATCACCGAGAAGCTGTCGGCCGAGATCGCCACGCGCGTCGCCTCGGCCGGGGTGAAGATCATCGAATCGCGGATCACCCACCTGGCCTACGCCCCGGAGATCGCCCAGGCGATGCTGCGGCGCCAGCAGGCCGGTGCCGTGGTGGCCGCGCGCCAGCGCATCGTGGAAGGCGCGGTCGGCATGGTGGAGATGGCGCTGGACCGGCTCGCGCGGCACGAAATCGTCGACCTGGACGAGGAACGCAAGGCCACGATGGTGAGCAACCTGCTGGTGGTCCTCGTCGGTGACCGGGACGCGCAGCCCGTGGTCAACACCGGCACGCTGTACCAGTAGATGCCGGCCGAACGGAAGAAGATCCTGCTGCGGCTCGACCCGGCCGTGCACGACGCGCTCGCGCGCTGGGCCGGTGAGGAGTTGCGGAGTACCAACGCACAGATCGAGTTCCTGCTGCGCAAGGCGCTCGCCGACGCGGGGCGGCTGCCGCGCGAGGTGGGGCGCATGCGTCCGCGGGGACGTCCGAAGAAGGGGGACGAGGATGGACTGGCCTGACTCGCTGGCCGCGCGGATCTTCCTGCTGGCCTGCGACACGAACAAACACCGCCTGGTGTCGCGATCCGAGCTGGGCTACGCCCTGCGGGCCGCGGCGCTGGCCGACCTGGTGCTCGCCGGCTACCTCGTCGACAACGGCGGGAAGGCGGCGCCGGCCGCCCCGGCGCCCGCCCTGGGCCCGGTGCTCGATCCCGTCCTGCTGGAGATCACCGACGCGCCCCCGCGGTCGTGGCGGCGCTGGGTGTCCCACCGGTCCAGCCGGATCGTGCCCGCGGTGCGCGAACAACTGGCCGCGGACCGGGTCATCGCCGTCGACTCGCGCCGCGTGCTCGGTGTGTTCCCGGTCCACCGGATCACGCTCCGCCGCCCCCACGAGGTCAAGCGGCTGACCGACGAGGTCCGCCGCGCCGTGCGCGGCGGGCAGCCGGCCTACCGGGTCGACCCCGGGCTCGGCGCGCTGTGCGCCCTCGCCGGCACGGCGGAACTGCGGACGGTGTTCAGTCGCGGCGAACGGCGCCAGTACAAGGCGCGGCTGGCCGAGCTGGGTCGTCCGATCGAACCGGTGGTGGTGGCGCTGCGCAAGACCATCCAGACCCAGCGTGCGGCCGTCGCCTCCGGCGGCTGAACGGCAGCCGACCGGCGCGTCCGGGTCCACAGTGGACTTCCCGATCGACGGGCGGGCCGGCGCATCTCGGGGACCTTCGGCCGCGACCGCGCGTCCTGCTGGTTCACGCCGCGGAAACTCATCGGACCGATCGCCAATCTTGTGTGCTACCAACGATTCGGCCCGATCTGACCGGGTTCAACGGGCGGAACCGGCCGGTCCGTGACCGCCGCGCTCAGCGTGCGGCGGCGGTGAGGGCCTTGACCAGACGGGTCGCCGAACCGCCGAGGTTCCACCTCTCGGCCAGCTCGACGACCCGGTCCGGATCGGCGGGGGAGGCGGGCACGGCGTCGGTCCCGGACACCGACACCGGCGCGTCGGCGGCGACCTTGACCACCGTCGGCGCGACCCGCAGGTACTCCTCGGCCTCGGCGAGCTTCGCCCGCATCTTCGGCGGCACGTCCGTGCTGCCCTCGGCGGCCGCGGCGATCAGCCCGTCCAGTGATCCGAACTGGGTGATCAGCTTCGCGGCGGTCTTCTCGCCGATCCCCGCGACACCCGGCAGCCCGTCGGAGGGGTCGCCGCGCAGCATCGCCATCTCCGCGTAGGCGGAGCCGGCGTTGCCCACCGGAACGCCGTACCGCTCGGCGATCTCTGCCGGGCCCAGCACCTCGGCCTTGGCCCAGCCCTTGCCCACGTAGATCACCGACGCCGGGGTCGGCTCGGTGCGCACGAGCTGGAACAGGTCCCGGTCGCCGGTGATCACCTCGACCGGGTCGTCCTTCTCCCGTGCGGTGAGCGCGCCGATCACGTCGTCGGCCTCGTATCCGGCCGCCTCGGCCGTGGCGAACCCGAACGCCTCCAGCACCTCCAGGATGATCGGCACCTGCGGGGTGAGCGTGTCCGGCACCTCTTCCTCGTTGGCCTCGGCATCGGCCACGCGGTGCGCCTTGTAACTGGGCAGCAGATCGGTGCGGAACTCCGGACGCCAGTCGGCGTCCAGGCACGCGACGAGCCGGCTGGGCCGCCGGTCGGTGACGATGCGGGCCAGCGTGTCGGTGAACCCGCGCACCGCGTTCACCGGCGTGCCGTCCGGCGCGGTCATCGACTCGGGCAGCGCGTAGAACGAGCGGAAGTAGAGGCTCGCGGAGTCCAGCAGGGCAAGTGTCACGCAGCACAGCCTGCCAGACGCGGTTGCGGCCCCGGCCAGATACGCTGCGTGGCATGTCGTCCCGTTCACCCGAGATCCCAGCTCTGGCCCCGGAAACCCTGCGCGCACGCCTGGCACGGGCCCGCGCGGCCGCCGCCGACGCCGGCACCGACGCCCTGCTCATCGCGCCGGGCTCGGACCTGCGGTACCTGATCGGCGAGGCGGGTGGCTCCTTCGAACGGCTGACGACCCTCGTGGTGCCGGCCGAGGGCACCCCGGCGCTCGTCGTGCCGAAGCTTGAGGCCCCCGGCTACGCGTCGGTGCCCACCGGAGAGCTCGGGGTCGAGGTGGTCACCTGGGTCGACGGCGAGGACCCCTACCGCATGGTCGCCGACCGGCTGGGCAAGCCGGGCCGGGTCGCGGTCAGCGACGGTCTGATCGCGCTGCACGTGCTCGCGTTCCGCGCCGGGCTCGGTGCGGCCGAGCAGACGCTGGCCGGGCCGGTGATCCGCGAACTGCGGATGCGCAAGGACGCCGACGAGATCGAAGCGCTGCGCAGGGCGGGCGCGGCGATCGACCGGGTGCACGCCCGGGTCGCCGAGTGGCTCCGCCCCGGCCGCACCGAAGCCGAGGTCGGCGCCGACATCGCCGCCGCCATCGTGGACGAGGGCCACCTGCACGCCGACTTCGTCATCGTCGGCTCCGGCCCGAACGGCGCGAGCCCGCACCACGACGTGTCCGGCCGGGTCATCGAGCGCGGCGACGTGGTGGTGGTCGACATCGGCGGTCCGCTACCGGAGGGCTACAACTCCGACTCCACCCGCACCTACGCCATCGGCGAGCCACGTGACCCCGATGTCGCCGGGACCTACGCAGTGCTCCAGCGCGCACAGCAGGCGGCGGTCGAGGCGGTGCGGCCGGGCGTGCCGGCCCAGTCGATCGACGCCGCAGCTCGCGAGATCATCGCCGACGCGGGGTACGGGGAGTTCTTCATCCACCGCACCGGCCACGGCATCGGGCTCGACGTGCATGAGGAGCCCTACATCGTCGAGGGCAACGACCTGGCCCTGGAACCGGGCATGGCGTTCAGCGTCGAGCCGGGGATCTACCAGCCGGGCCGGTGGGGTGCCCGCATCGAGGACATCGTCGTGGTGACCGCCGACGGGGTCGAAGCACTCAACCAGCGCCCGCACGAGCTCGTCGTGCTCGACTCGTGAGCGGGCCGCTGGAGCCACTGGACCAGGCGATCGCGCGGGAGCTCGCGGGCGACGGCCGGTGCAGCTTCACCGATCTGGCCGAGCGGGTGGGGCTGTCGGTCTCGGCGGTGCACCAGCGCGTGCGACGGCTCGAGCAGCGCGGCGTGATCCAGGGTTATGTGGCGCGGCTGGACAGTGAGCACATCGGCCTGCCGCTGACCGCGCTGATCTCGCTGACGCCCAACGACCCCGCCGCGCCGGACGACTACCCGCAGCGGATCGAGCACATCCGCGAGATCGAGTCGTGTTACTCGGTTGCCGGGGACGAGTCGTACATCCTGCTGGTGCGCGTCGCGTCGCCGCGCGACCTGGAGGATCTGCTGCGGCGGATCCGGGAGGCGGCGAAGGTGTCCACCCGAACGACGGTGGTGCTGTCCACGCCGTTCGAGGGCCGTCCGCCGACGGTGTGACAAACGCCGGACGAGGAGTACGATAAAAGGTATGGCAACTCGTAAGGTCACACTCTCGCTGGACACGGCGGCGATCGAGTACGCCGAGCGCGCCGCGAAAGCGCACGGGCTCTCGCTGTCGGCGTGGCTGTCGCGCGCCGCCCGGCGGGAGGCTGTTCGCAGCGGCTACCGCGCGCCTGCCCGGCACAATGCGGAGGCGCTGGCGACAGCCGACGAAGCGGAGCTGGTCACGGCGGAGAAGGACCTGCGTGCGGAAGGGTGAAATCTGGGCGTACAAACCGCCCACCCAGCCCGCACGGGAACGCACGGTGTTGCTGCTGTCCTCCGACGGCGTGAACGAGTCCGAGCGCCCCTGGCTCATCGGCACCGAACTGCTCGAGGACGACCCGGAGGACATCCTCGGTGTAGCCCTGGACAGCCGGTTCTGGATCTCGACGCTGTTCCTGACCCGCCTCTACCGCGGCTGGCTCGTCGAACGCATCGCCGAGATCGACCAGCAAACCCAGGAACAGGTCGACATCGCCCTCCGCGCAGCCCTCGACCTTTAGCCGCCGGGTCGCACATTGTCGAGAATGTGCCGGTTGCGGCGGCGGGCTTACCCGGTGCGGACCCGCGCCGCAGGGTGGAGATTGCCGTCCTGTCCCGCGAGGCATGCGGCTGCCGGGCCGTCCGTCGCCAGGAACTCCGTCAGGCACCGGCCGAACTGGGCGTGCCCGTTCGCGTTGGGGTGGAACGATTCCTGGATGGCATGGGTCGCGCGGTCGGCGTCGGCGAGGTCGTTGAGCTGCAGGGTCAGCCTGCTGAACCATTCCGTCGCGGCATCGGCGCCACCGCTGCACGCCTCGTGCCCCAGCCCGGCACGGGACAGGTCCAAGAACCGTGCGCCGGCCTGAGCGGCAGCCGCCCCGAGTCCCCGGGACAGGGCCGGCACGCCGTCGTTGACGACCCATTGCAGGTCCTCGGTGCGGAACGGGCATCCGTTGAGGTTCTGCAGGTTCGCCGGGATCCCGGGCCCGATCGGCGCGGCGTAGGACTGCAGCACGAGCTGGTAGTCCCGGGGCTGGTACCCGGCGCGGGCGAGCACCGTCTTGATGTCGCCCAGCGCCGCGGCCACCTTCGGCACCATCGCGTCGATTCGCTGCTGCCAGCCGGCCGCGATCGCGTTGCGGCAGGGCGCGCTGCCCGAGACGAACCACGCCTGGAAGCACTGCGAGATCAGCTGCGAGAAATGCGGATCGTCGTTGGCGCCCACCGCGACGACGATCGCGGCCACCCGGTGGGTCTTCACCAGTTCCGCCAGCTGCCCGGCCTGCGACGGCTCGGTCCACTGCTTCGCCTCGCCCAGCCCGACCTGCGCCGCGGGCGCACCGGAGCAGGCGAGGTTGACCTTCTCCACGATCCCCGGGATGTCGATCTGTTCCACCGTCGCGTTGGCGGACCGGTGACACCAGTCGCCGTTCGCGCCGTTGGTGTCCGCGGTGTAGTTCCCGGCGCCCTCGCCGGACAGCGTGCTGTCGCCCATCGAGACGATCGTGAGCGGACCGGTGCCGGGCGGGCCGGGACGGTTGATCGGCCCCGGTGGCGTACTGGGCCCGGCGAACACGAAGATCCCCACCAGCGCCAGGACGAAGAGCAGGATGCCCCCGCCGATCCACCACCGAAACCGTCGCACCGGTGGCAGTTTAGAGAAACACGACCGAAGCGCTTGTGAACCCGGTCGACGGTGATCGTCCGCGCCGATACTGTCAGCCTGGACGTCAAGGGGGGAGAGGTGCCGACAGGACCGAGCGCACTGGGGGTGGCCGTGCCGGCCGCCGTGGCCGGGGCCGCCCTGATGGGCCTGGCCAGCGCCGCGCAGGCGCGCGCCACCAAACAGGTCGAGACCGCCCGGACGCTCGATCCGGCCCTGCTGTCCCGGCTCGCGCGCCGCCCCCTGTGGCTGGCCGGCATCGTCGCCACCGTCGCCGGACTGGTGCTGCAACTGGTCGCACTGGCGTTCGCGCCGTTGCTGGTCGTGCAGCCACTGCTGGTGACGTCGTTGATCTTCGCCGGGTTCTTCTCCAGCCGGCTGGAACGCCGCCGGCCCGACGCCGTGCTCGGTACGGGCGCGCTGATGTGCGCCGCCGGAATCGCCGCGGTTCTGGTGGTGGCCCGGCCCGGCGAGGACGGCCTGACGTTCGTGTCCGGTGCCGCGCCGGTGGTGCTGGCCCTGACCTTGGCCGCGCTGACCGTGCTCGGGCTCGCCGTGTCGGTGCTGGCGCGCGGCGCCGCGCGGGTGCTCGGCCTCGCGCTCGCGACCGGCGTGCTCTACGGCATCACCGCGGGACTGATGAAGGTGGTCGCCGGGCAGGCCCGCGAGAGCCTCACCGCGCCGTTCACGCACCCGGTGCTCTACGTGGTCTGCCTCGTCGGCCCGCTCGGATTCCTGCTCAGCCAGAACACCTTCCAGCGTGGCGAGTTCCTCACGCCGGCGCTGGCCGTGATCACCGCCCTCGACCCGCTCGTCGGTGTCGCGATCGGCGTGTGGTGGCTGGGGGAGACCGTCGACACCGACCCGGCCGCGCTCGCCGGGACCGGCCTGGCCGGTCTCGTCGTCGTGGCCGGCATCGTCGTGCTGTCCGCCCGGGCGGCGCGCCTGACCCATGGGGAGGTCCGGTGAAGCAGGTCCTGGTGCTGTCCGCGACGATGGGGGAAGGGCACAACGCCACCGGCCGTGCCCTCGCGGAGGCCGTGCACCGGCTCTGGCCGGGCGCGGAGATCCGCTGGCTGGATGCCCTGGACGTGATGGGCCCGGGTGTCGGCCCGCTGTTCCGGCAGATCTACGTGACCAACGTGCGCCGCACCCCGTGGCTGTACGAGTTCTTCTACTCGGCGCTGTGGCGGTCCCGCTGGTTCGCCGCCGCCTGTAAGCGCTTCACCGGCGCGTGGTGCGGCCGCCGGCTCGCCGGGACGGTCGGGCGCCCGGACCTCGTGCTGTCCACGTATCCGCTGGGCACCGCGGGCCTGGAGTGGCTGCGCCGTCACGGCCGGCTGCCCGCGCCGGTGGGCGCGTGGATCTCCGACTTCGCACCGCACCCGTTCTGGGTGTACGGCCGCATCGACCGCAACCTCGTCATGCACCCGGTGGCGATCCCGCCCGCGGTGCGGTGCGTCCCGGACGCGCCGGTCGCGGTGTCCGCGCCGCCGGTCCGCGCCGCGTTCCGCCCCGGCGATCAGGACAGCGCCCGCCGGCGTCTCGGCCTGCCCGCCGACGCGTTCGTGGCGCTGGTGTCCTGCGGTTCCCTCGGGTTCGGACAGGTGGAGGCCGCGGCGCGGGAACTGCTGTCGGCGCACCCCTCGGTGGTGCCGGTGGTGGTGTGCGGCCGCAACGAGCGTCTGGTCCGGGCGCTGCGACGGCTGACCGACCCGCGTCTGCGGGTGCTCGGCTGGACCGAGGAGATGCCCGCGTTCACGGTCGCCGCCGACGTGGTGGTCACCAACGCCGGTGGAGCCACCGGGCTGGAGGCGCTCGCCTGTGGCCGCCCGGTACTGATGCACCGGCCGATCGCCGCGCACGGCCGCGCGAACGCCCGGCTGATGGCCGAAGCCGGGCTGGCGCTCGTGTGCGAGGCCGACGGCGACCTCGCCGCGGCGGTCCGGCAGCTGATCGAGACGCCGGGATTGCGCAAGTCCATGGCCGAGTCCGCGGCGCGGCACCTCGAGTCCGCCGGCGTCCTCGACGACGCGCTGTTGGCGCTGGCCGGAACCTAGCGGCGGCGGTGCGCGCCGAGGAAGTGGTCGAGCACCAGCGCGGTGCCGATGCCGAACATCCACACGTCCTTGGCCAGCCCGGCGCCCTGCTCGGTGGGCCGGAGCGAGCGCTCCTTGCGCATCCCGGGTGTCCGGACGTAGAGGCCCAGCAGCCCGGCGGAGTACGCCGCGAGTCCGGCCCCGGCCACGAGCGGCGGAACGGCGGGGATCAGCAGCGCGGCGCCGAGGGTGATCTCGGCGGCCGAGACTATTTGCACGAACGTCTGCGGCGGAATCTTTTCCAACGGCGGATAGGCGCCGCCGGCGAACCCGTGGACCTGGGCGGCGGCCGTCTCATCGGCCGTCTGCTTGGTCAGGCCCGAGTTCAGGAGGAACGCACCGGTCACGAGCCGGACCGGGATGTGCCAGGGCTCGATGCGAACCCAACGCGCGCGGCGTGTCCTGCGCATCGCTCACCTCCAATGGTGAGGGCTCAAACCTCCACGCTACGACTGTCTGGCGGCAAACGTGCTCGGGTGAGCGGGTTTCCCGCACCACCCCACGGGGAAGACCGGACGATGCGGTGCAGGTTCTGCGATACCCCACCCGCGGTCGGCGAGCGTCGCGTCCCGGGGCCGGCCGGGCCGATCTGCGCCCGCTGCGTGGAAACCGGGCTCGGTCTCGTCCGCGACGGCCGCCCGCGTACCAGCCGCGGTGGCACCGACCTGGAACGGATCCGGGCGGGCGACTCACCCTGCGAGTTCTGCGACCGCACCGACCGGCGCACCTTCTTCGGCTTCTCCCGGTCCCTGCCGCGCATGCGCTGCCTCCAGACGAGCGCCGTCATCTGCGACGACTGCCTCGACCGCAGCGGCAACCTGCTCAACGAGGCGCTGCGGCACGTCTAACGCTGCTTCCTCCACCACGCCTGGCCCTCGGCGGTCAGGGTGGGGATCGGGTCGTAGAACGGGTACCGGCGGCGCAGCGCGTCGGGGTCCGCATGTTCTATTCCGGTGCGGTAGTTCTTGGTCCAGTAGGAGATTCCGCGCTCGCGGTCGTACTCGGCGACCTGGTGCACCCAGCGCTTGCCCACGTAGGGCACATCGCAGACGATGCGGGGCGTCGCGTAGCCCGGGAGGTAGCCCATGATCGCGTGCTGCAGCTCCTGCGCCTCCCACACGGCCAGCCGCCAGTGCTCGGCGTTGGGGATCATGTCGCACACGTAGAAGTAGTAGGGCAGGATGTTCGCCTCGCCCTGCAAAGCGAAGCACAGATCCAGCAGCGCCGCCGGGGCCGCGTTCACCCCGCGCATCAGCACCCCCTGGTTGCGCACGTCCCGCACCCCGACCTCCAGCGCGGTGCGCGCCGCCTCGGCCACCAGCGGCGTCACCGACTGGACGTGGTTGACGTGCGTGTGGATCGCCAGGTTCACCCCGCGCCGCCGCGCGGTGCCGGCCACGCGCTCCAGGCCCTCGACGATCTTGGGCTGCAGCCAGTGCTGCGGCAGCCCAGCGAGCGCCTTGGTCGCCAGCCGAACGTCCCGCACCGTCTCGATGTCCAGCAGCCGCATCAGGAACGACTCCAGCTGGTGCCACGGCACGTTCGCCACGTCGCCGCCGGACACCACCACGTCCCGTACCCCGGGTGTGCGGCGCAGGTATCCGATCATCGCGTCCTGGCGGTCCACCGGCTTGAGGCCCAGCTTGTGCTTGGCGACCTGGTCGGTCGAGTTGCCCACCAGGTCCATGCGCGTGCAGTGCCCGCAGTACTGGGGGCAGGTGGACAGCAGTTCGGCCAGCACCTTGGTGGGGTAGCGGTGGGTCAGTCCTTCCACCACCCACATCTCGGCCTCGTGCAGCGAGTCGCGCGCCGAGTGCGGGTGGCTGGGCCAGCGCGGGTCGCGGTCACTGCGCACCGGCAGCATGTAGCGCCGCACCGGATCCGCGTAAAAGGCTTCCGTCGAGCCCACCGACATCGTGTTCAGCATCTGCGGGGGCACGAGCATCGACATCGTCGCCATCGCCCGCTGGTCGGCGGCCAGGTCGTCGTAGAACCGGTCGGCGACCAGGTCGCCCAGCACCCCGCGCAGCTGCTTGATGTTGCGCACGCAGTGCACACGCTGCCACTGCGCGTCCCGCCACTGCGCCTCGGTCACGTCCCGCCATCCGGGGAACCGGCGCCAGTCCGGTTCGGCCAGTTCGGTGCGGCGGTAGACGTAGGGTTGCTGGACAGCGGGGGTGTCGGCGGGGGAGACTTCCTGGATCGCAGTCATCTCTTCTCCTCGTCGGCAATATGACGTCAAATTCTCCGGTAAATGCGACACTACGCCGCAAATACTTTCGTCGCGAGGGGATCGTGCACACTCGACACCGTGACCGACGACAGCACCACGCTCCTGCTGGGCGGGCGAATCCACTCGCCCAGCAACCCCGACGCGACCGCGATGGCCATCACGGGCGGCACGATCGTGTGGATCGGCCAGGACGGCCCCGGCCGCGCCCTCCACCCGGGCGCCCGCATCCACGATCTGGACGGCGCGTTCGTCGCCCCCGGCTTCGTCGACGCCCATGTACACGCCACCGCCACCGGCCTGCACCTGGCCGGGCTCGACCTGGGCGGGGTCACCGACGCCGCCGGCCTGCTGGCGGCCGTCCGCGCCGCCACCCGCCCCGGCGAGGTGCTGATCGCACACGGCTGGGACGAGACCACCTGGACCGCGCCCCGCCTGCCCAGCCGGGCCGAGATCGACGAGGCCGCCGCGGGGGCGGCGATCTACCTCAGCCGCGTCGACGCCCACTCCGCGCTCGTGTCCACCGCCCTGGTCGAGCTCGCGCCCGCGACCCGTGACGCGCCCGGCTGGACCCCGGATGGCCCCCTGACCCGCGACGCCCACCACCACGTCCGCACCGCCGTGCGCGCCGCGCTCGCCCCCGAGCAGCGCCGCCAGGCCCAGGACGCCTTCCTCCGGCTGGCCGCGTCCCGGGGGATCGTCAGTGTCCACGAGTGCGCAGGCCCCGACATCACCGGCGAGGACGACCTCTCCGGCCTCCTCGCTCTCGCCGCCGAACCCGGCCGCCCCGAGGTGGTCGGCTACTGGGGCGAACTCGAAGCCGTGGACACCGCCCGCCGCCTCGGCCTCCGCGGCCTGGCCGGTGACCTGTTCGTCGACGGCGCCATCGGGTCCCGCACCGCCGCCCTGCACGAGTCCTATCTGGACGAACCCGGCTCCACCGGCGCCCGCTACCTCGACGCCGACGCCATCGCCGGCCACCTCGCCGCCTGCACCGAAGCCGGTCTGCAGGCCGGCTTCCACGTCATCGGCGACGCCGGGGTGTCCGAGGTCGTCCGCGGCTTCCAGCTCGCCGAGAAGACCGTCGGGCAGCGCGCCCTCGCCGGCGGTCACCACCGCCTTGAACACCTCGAGATGATCGACACCGACCAGGCCAGGGCGCTGGCGGGCTGGGGTGTCACCGGGTCGATGCAACCCCAGTTCGACGCGCTGTGGGGCGGACCGGACGGCATGTACGCGCGGCGCCTGGGCCGCGAGCGGGCCGAGCGGATGAACCCGTTCGCGATGCTCGCCGCCGAAGGGGTGCTGCTCGCCTTCGGCTCCGACTGCCCGGTCACGCCCCTGCAGCCGTGGGACAGCGTGCGCGCAGCGATCCACCATCACACGCCCGGCGCGGGGCTGTCCGCCCGCGCGGCCTTCACCGCCCACACCCGCGGCGGTCACCGCGCCGCCGGCGTCAACGACGGCCTGACCGGCAGCCTGGTCCCCGGTGCACCCGCGCACTACGCGATCTGGGACGCCGCCGAACTCGTCGTCGCCGCGTCCGACTCCCGCGTCCAGCGCTGGTCCACCGACCCGCGTTCGCGGGTGCCCGCGCTGCCGCCGCTCGACCCGGGCGCGACGCTGCCCACGTGCCTGCGCACCGTGCGCGCGGGCGAGGTGCTCTACGACGCGTTCACCTCCGCGGCCTAAGGTTGATCGCGTGGCCGCACCAGTGGCGAATACCGCCGGCACTACCGCAGACGTGGCATACCCACGCACCCGGCGCGCGTGGCGGCCGTGGTTGCTCCGCCTCGCGCTCGCCGCGGCGTCGGGATTCGTCTTCTACCTCGCGTTCGCGCCCCGGAACCTGTGGTGGCTCGCGCCGCTGGGCTTCGCCGGGCTGGGCTTCGCGCTGCGCGGACGGCGGTTCTGGGGCGGGCTCGGCTACGGCTTCGTCTTCGGCCTGGGCGTGTACCTGCCGCTGCTGTTCTGGTTGCAGGACTTCCTCGGCCGCGGGTTCGGCCCCACACCCTGGGTCGCCCTCTCCGCTGCGCTCGCCGCCTACCTCGGGCTGGCGGCGGCGTTCGGCACACTGGTCTCCCGGCTCCCGGGCGGGCCGGTGTGGATGGCGATGGTGATCATCGCCAGCGAGACCCCGCGCAGCTGGTGGCCCTTCGGCGGCTTCCCGTGGGGCCGCGTCGCGTTCAGCCAGCCCGAAGGGGCCTTCACACCGCTCGCCTCGATCGGCGGCGCGCCGCTGGTGGGGTTCGCCGTGGTGGTCACCGGGTTCGGCCTGGCCGCGCTACTCGGGGGCGCCGCCCGCCGCGACTGGCGAGCGCTGCGGCTGCCCGTGGTCGCCACCGTCGTCCCGCTCGTCGCCGGCCTGGCGCTGTGGCCGACGATCGGCACCGGTGCGCAGGCCGGGACCCGGACCGTCGCGATCGTGCAGGGCAACGCGCCCGACGCGGGCCTCGACCTGATGTACGAGTCACCGACCCTGCGCGCCAATCACCTCGCCCAGAGTGAGGTCCTGGCCGGGCGGATCCGCTCCGGTGTCGTGCCCCACCCGGACCTGGTGGTCTGGCCGGAGACCGCCACCGACCTCACCGGTCCCGACCCGGTGCTCGACCAGGCGGTACGCGACCTCGGCGTCCCCACCCTCATCGGCGCGCGCTACCGCGAGCCCGGGCAGCGCACCCAGAACACCGAGTTCGTCTGGGATCCGGCCACCGGCCGCGGCGCGAGCTACACCAAGCAGGAGCTCGTGCCGTTCGCCGAGTTCGTCCCGGCCCGGTCGATCGCACGCTGGTTCACGCCGTTCATCGACGAGACCGGCGACATGCGGGCCGGATCCGCCCCCGCCGTGCTCGACGCCGCCGGCACCCGGCTGGCCGTGCCGATCTGCTACGAGATCGCCTACGACTTCGTCGCCCGCGATGCGGTCGAGGACGGCGCGCAGCTGATCGTGCTGCCCACCAACAACGCCTGGTACGGCCACAGCGAGATGACCTACCAGCAGCTGGCGATGGCCCGGCTGCGGGCCGTCGAGCACGGCCGCGCGGTCGTCGTCTCGGCGACCAGCGGGGTCAGCGCACTGGTCGAGCCGGATGGCACCGTGACGCAGTCCACCGGACAGTTCACCGCCGCGTCCCTGGTCGGGGAGGTCCCGCTGCGCACGGGCACCACGCTGTCGGATCGGCTCGGGGCCGCGACGGAGTACGGGCTGGTCGCGGCGGCGATCGCCGCCATCGTGGCCGGGCTGGTGCTGCGGTCGCGCACCCGGGGGACGACGGCGACGGCGTCGTAAGACGTTCGAACGACGTCAGTTCGTGCGGGCGGCGTAACCGCCCGGGAGGTCCTGCGGGGCGGACGCGATCACGGTGTCATCGTCGGGCGCGCACCGCTCGGCGAAGGTGATCTTGGCGAACTCGTCGACGACGTAGATCGGGTAGGTGGGCCCCTCGTCGCGGTACTCGCGCATCTCGTCGAGGTGGTCGTTCTGGAAGAGCACGGTCCGCTCCGGGTGGTCCTCCACCCAGTGCGGGAAGAAGATCACGCCGTGCAGCTGCCGTTGTGCCAGGTCGACGGCCAGGCTCACCGACGTTCCGGTCGGCTCGGTCCAGGAACACTTGAACGAGTCCGCGGACAGCCGCACCAGGTGTACCGGCTGGTCCTTGACCCAGCGGCCGCCGACCATCCCACTGTGGATCCGGTAGTCGATGGTCGTGGTGTTCTTGACGTACAGCTCGTACTGCCAGCCGTTGGCGTAGGTGTAGATGAGGTGCGTTCCAGCGAGGTCATCGAGGTTCTGCACCGGGATCGGGTTCTCGACCGTGGTCATCACAGCTCCTTCCGTTTGCTACAAAACTATTTTGCCACAAAAGCACTTCTGCTGGCAGACTGGAGTGATGCACGTCGCCTCTGAGCTGTCCCGCCTACTCGGTCCGCTGCGCCGGGCGCTGTTGCGCCGCACGCGGGATGCCGCCGGCCTCCCCGATCTGCCCGAGGCGCAGATCCAGCTCTTACGCGTGCTGGAAGACGGCCGCGCCGTGGGGATGCGCGACGTCGCCGACCGGCTGCAGCTCGCGCCGTCCACAGTCAGCAACCTCGTGCGGACCATGACCGCCCACGGTCTGGTGGAACGCCGCACGTCCGACGCGGACCTGCGCAGCGCCGAACTTGTCGCCACCGACCACGCGCTCGGCCTTCTCCACCGCTACGACGAGCTCAGCGACATCGCGCTACGGAACGCATTGGACGACCTCAGCGCCCGCGACCGCAACGCCATCGTCAAAGCGGTACCGGCGTTGCGGCAACTCCTGCAGTCGCTGGAGCGGTGAACCCGAGCCCCCAGAAACCACGATCCCCGCAACTCCCTGAATTCCAGGGTGTCGCGGGGATCGCTGCAACCCACGCAGGGCCGCGGGTCTTCGTGTGGTGGGAGAGGCGGAACGCTACGCCGACTTGGACGTACGCCGTCCCTTCAGCTCAGCGAGACGCTCGTTGAGCAGTTCCTCGAGCTCGGGAATGCTCCGCCGCTCGAGCAGCATGTCCCAGTGCGTACGCGGCGGCTTGACCTTCTTCTGCTCGGGCTGCGCACCGTCGACGATCTCGGACTCACTACCGTGCAGTCGGCACTCCCACACCGGGGGGATCTCGGCGTCGTCCGAGAAGGGCACGTCGAACTCGTGGTTCTTCGGACACGCGTAACGCACCGTGCGGCGTGGGGCCAGATCGTGATTGCGGTCGGTCTCGTAGCTGACCGCTCCCAGCCGGCTTCCACGGAGAACACGGTCGGCCATGATGACGTCCTTTCAGTCGGCTCCTGGTCTAGAGCCAGGGTGATGCTCACCCTATGCAACGGCTACTGGCAACTGGGAATTCCCACAGCACCATGTCGTTACTCACGATGAGCTGACTCACCCCTCGGTAACAGCTTCCTCCGTTGAGAGTCCGTTCGGTGCACGACGTGACGCAGATGTCGCGCTCGTCTCGGCATATTCCCCCGAGCGGGGGAGCGGCTGATCCGTTCAGGTCAGTCTCAGTTGACCGTGACGCGGTACGCGGGGCCCGAGGTCGCCCACGCGGAAGTGGTGGCGGCATAATACTTGATAACGCAAGGTAGCCGGTTCGATATCCCAGTGGGGTGAACCGGCGTCGCCGCTACCGCGGGTGACCGTGTCCGCGACGACCACCGTGTCGCCCTCGCGAAGCACCTCTCCATCGGCCACCCGCGCGTTGAACCGTCCGGGCGCCCCGCACCAGCACAGCACCTCGACCTGAACCGGCTGCAGCTCGTCGGCCAGTTCGAACAGCCGCCGCGCGCCAGGGAAGAGCCGGCTGCGGAAGTCGGTGGCGATACCGAAGCAGTACACGTCCAGCGCGACCTCGTCCGCCAGTTCGGCCAGTTGCTCGACCTGCTCCGCGGACAGGAACTGCGCCTCGTCCACGATCAGGTAGTCCAGGTGCGCCCCGGCGATCCACTCGTGGCGGATCAGCTCCCGCAGGTCGGCGTCCTCGCCCACCTCGACCGCCTCGCGGGCGATCCCGATCCGGCTGCTGATCCGCGGCTCACCCGACCGGTCGTGGCGCACCAGCAGCAAGCCGCGCCGCCCCTGCCGGGCGTGGTTGTGGTCGATCTGCAGCGCCAGCGTGGACTTGCCGCAGTCCATCGGGCCGTAGCAGAACCGCAGCCTGCCCCGCACCGGCATGCCCGACCCGTTGCGCGACGGCAGCGGGGACAGGGCGTCGGTCGGGTCCGGGTCGGAGTCGCGAAGGGTGGTCACGACCGACGACCCTATCCAGCGTCCGCGCACTCCCTTGATCGGGTGAAAACCGCTGCGATTCAGCATCCGGCCGTCGAGTCGCGTGTTTTGTCCGGTTTCCCTAGTACTTTCCCTGCCCCACCCGCGTGTCGCGAACCGGCGAAGCCTGGTGCATGTGATGCTCGTGGGTCAGATGTGACAGTTGTGATTGCTGATGCACAAATTTACTGTGGCCCCATGAGTAAGCACCGGTGGAGACCCTCGGCGCGCGCAGGCGCCGGACTGGTGGTCGCGGTGCTGCTGGCCCTCGGGGTCCAGCTGGTCACCGTCCCGTCCGCCGCAGCCGATCCGGCCGCGCCGACCTGGCTGAAGCTGCGCATGTGCGAGTCCAGCAACCGCTACACCGTCAACACCGGCACCGGCTACTACGGCGCCTACCAGTTCGACCTGCCCACCTGGCGCAGCGTCGGCGGCGAGGGCCGTCCGGACCTCGCGAGCCCCGCCGAGCAGGACTACCGGGCGCTCTACCTCTACCGCATGCGCGGCTGGCAGCCCTGGGAGTGCGCCGGCATGCTCGGCCTGAGCAACGACCGCGACGCCCGCAGCAAGCGCGTCCCCAACTACGCCGAGAGCGCCTACATCGGCGGCGGACCCGCCCCGGTGCCCGTGACCAAACCCGCCTGGCCCGGCGTCGTCTACGCCTTCGGCGACTGCGCGGAAGCCCTCAAGACCTTCCAGCTACGGATGAACGCCTACGGCTACGGTTTCGCCGGCACGGGCTGCTACTACGACAAGACCCGTCAGGCCGTGCTCGACCTGCAACGCGCCAACGGCATCAACGACTCGGGGCGCCTGGGACCCAAGACGTGGACCGCCGCCTGGGAGGGCAAACCACCCCGCTAATCCCGCGAGGGCGGCCAGGCGCCGCGCTCGGTGAGCACCTCGCGCAGCACGTCCGGGCGGTCGGTCACGATACCGTGCACCCCCAGGTCGAGCAGCCGTTCCATATGGGCGCGGTCGTTGATCGTCCACGCGTGCACCTCGGCACCGGCCCGCCCGGCGCTGCGCAGGAACCCGCGGTCGATCACCGTCATCGCGCCCTGCCGCGCCGGCACCTGTGCCATCTCGCCCCGGCACAGGAAACCCAGCCGAAGCCAGGGCAGCCAGCCACCGGCCCACAGCACCGCGGCCGAGCGCGGTCCCATCGACGTGATCAGCTTCGGCCCCGCCAGTTTGCGGATCGCGGCCAGCCGGTTGTCGGAGAACGCGGCCGCCGCGACCCGGTCGAACGCGCCCATCCGCTCGATGGTGCGGACGAACGGCACGACCGCCTTGCCGGCCTTGATGTCGATGTTGAACCGCGTCTCCGGGAGTTCCTCGAGCACGTCCTCCAGGCGCGGCACCGCGGTGCGGCCGCCGATCTTCGCCCGGCTCACGGCCGACCAGGTCTGCGTGGCGATCGGGCCGTGGCCGTCGGTCGTGCGGTCCAGGAGCGCGTCGTGGTGCACGACGACCACACCGTCGGCCGTGGCGTGCACGTCGGTCTCGACGTAGGCGTAGCCTTCGGCGACCGCACGCCGGAAGGCCGGCAGCGAGTTCTCCAGCCCGTCGAGTTCGTCCAGGTGCCACCCGCGATGGGCGAACGCTCGGGGCAGGGTGCCGCTCAGGTACGGGTGGTTGATCTGCACCTCACCAGTTTGCGGCATCGGCGTGGCCGGGGCATGAGTTCGGCGTGGCCGGTTAGGGTCTGCTGCGTGAGCGGACAGGTGGACGAGATCGCGGCGTCATGGGACGTTCCGGCGCACGGCCGGCGGGAGGGCGCCGTCCTGCACTGCGGGTGGTGCGGCCGACGGGTCGAGCAGGGGAGCACCGGCCGGCGGCGGCGCTACTGCGGCCAGTCCTGCCGTCAGCGGGCCTACGAACGCCGGCTCGCCGTCCAGCGCGGCGGTCTGCCCGAGGACGCCGTCGTGCTGTCCGACACCGAGCTGACCGCGCTGCAGGACCGGCTGTTCCAGTTGCGCTGCGCCGCCGAGGACGTGGTCACCGCCGCCGACGACGGCGCCGACGCGGGCGAACTGCGGCGGATGGCGCTGGAACTGGCCGAGACTGCGCGCGACCTCGAGCGGCTGCGCTGACGGGCCGCGCTGTGGCACGATTCCGCGGGTGACCAGTACTTCCACCGCGACCCAGCACCTGCGTGACCTCGCCCTCCTGCGCCGCGTCCGCGATCGCATCGACCGCGAGTACGCGCAGCCGCTGGACGTCGAGGCGCTCGCGCGGGGCGTGAACGTGTCCGCCGGTCACCTGAGCCGCGAGTTCAAGCGCGCGTATGGCGAATCGCCGTACTCCTACCTGATGACGCGCCGCATCGAACGCGCCATGGCGCTACTGCGACGCGGCGACATGAGCGTCACCGAGGTCTGCTTCGCGGTCGGCAGCTCGTCGCTGGGCACCTTCAGCACCCGCTTCACCGAACTCGTCGGGATGCCGCCCAGCGCCTACCGCACCCAGGCGGCCGAGGCGACGGTGGGGATGCCGCCGTGCCTCGCGAAACAGGTGACCCGACCGATCAGGAATCGAGAAGCGCGGCCCGCGGCCCCGAAATAGTGTGACCGCCATGGACCTCACGATTCTCCAGACATACCTCCCACACAACGACCCGGAGGCCGCCACGGCCTTCTACCGCGACACCCTCGGTTTCGAGGTGCGGGGCGACGTCGGCTTCAACGGCCTGCACTGGATCACCGTCGGCCCGCCGGGCCAGGCCACCGCGATCGTGCTCTACCCGCCGGAAGCCACCCCCGGCCTGACCGACGACGAGCGCACCGCCATCGCCGAGATGATGGCCAAGGGCACGTTCGCGAGCATCAACCTGGCCACCAAGGATCTCGACGCCACATTCGAGCAGTTGCAGGCGAGCGACGCCGAGGTCGTCCAGGAACCGACCGAGCAGCCCTACGGCATTCGCGACTGCGCCTTCCGTGACCCCGCGGGCAACATGATCCGCATCCAGGAACTGCGCTGACCCGTGTCGCTGGTGGCGGCCCGCTCGGCCGTCACCAGCGCCCAACGCCCATGGAGACACGAATGAGCAAGGCATCGAAGACCGGCACGCGGCCCGCACTGCACGCCGCCGACAGCCACGACCTGATCCGCGTGCACGGCGCCCGCGAGAACAACCTCAAGGACATCAGCGTCGAGCTGCCGAAACGCCGGCTGACCGTGTTCACCGGCGTGTCCGGCTCGGGCAAGAGCTCTCTGGTCTTCGCCACGATCGCCGCCGAGTCGCAGCGGCTGATCAACGAGACCTACAGCGCGTTCGTGCAGGGCTTCATGCCCACGCTGGCCAGACCCGAAGTCGACGTGCTCGACGGGCTGACCACCGCGATCATCGTCGACCAGGAGCGGATGGGCGCCAACCCGCGCTCGACGGTGGGCACCGCCACCGACGCCAACGCGATGCTGCGCATCCTGTTCAGCCGGCTCGGCGAGCCGCACATCGGCTCACCCCAGGCGTTCTCGTTCAACGTGGCCTCGATCAGCGGGGCAGGCGCGGTCACGACGGAACGCGGCGGCCGCACCGTCAAGGAGCGGCGCAGCTTCAACATCACCGGCGGCATGTGCCTGCGGTGCGAGGGGATGGGCCGGGTCTCCGACATCGACCTGACCCAGCTCTACGACGACAGCAAGTCGCTCAACGAGGGCGCGCTCACCATCCCCGGCTACAGCATGGACGGCTGGTACGGCCGCATCTTCACCGGCAGCGGCTTCTTCGACCCGGACAAGCCGATCCGCAAATACACCAAGCGCGAGCTGAACGACCTGCTCCACAAGGAGCCGACGAAGATCAAGGTCGAGGGCATCAACCTCACCTATGAGGGGCTGATCCCGAGGATCCAGAAGTCGATGCTGTCCAAGGACAAGGAGGCGATGCAGCCGCATATCCGCGCCTTCGTGGAGCGTGCGGTCACCTTCGCCACCTGCCCTGACTGCGACGGCACCCGCCTGTCCGCCGAGTCCCGGTCGTCGAGGATCAACGGCATCAACATCGCCGAGGCGTGCGCGATGCAGATCAGCGACCTCGCCGAGTGGGTGAAGGGCCTGGACGAACCGTCCGTCGCCCCGCTGCTGGCGTCGCTGCAGCACACCTTGGACTCCTTCGTCGAGATCGGGCTCGGCTACCTCAGCCTCGACCGTTCGTCGGGAACCCTCTCCGGTGGCGAGGCGCAGCGCACCAAGATGATTCGCCACCTCGGGTCGTCGCTCACCGACGTCACCTACGTCTTCGACGAGCCGACGATCGGGCTGCACCCGCACGACATCCAGCGGATGAACAACCTGTTGCTCCAGCTGCGCGACAAGGGCAACACCGTCCTCGTCGTCGAGCACAAGCCGGAGGCGATCGCGATCGCCGACCACGTCGTCGACCTCGGCCCCGGCGCCGGTACCGCGGGTGGCGAGGTGGTGTACGAGGGCACGGTCGAGGGCCTGCGGACCAGCGGCACGCTCACCGGCAGGCACCTCGACGACCGGGCCTCGCTGAAGACGTCGGTGCGCAAGCCGTTGGGAGAACTGGAGATCCGCGGCGCGAACCTGCACAACCTGCAGGACGTCGACGTGGACATCCCGCTCGGTGTGCTGGTGGTCGTCACCGGGGTGGCCGGTGCGGGCAAGAGTTCGCTGATCCACGGTTCGGTGTCCGGGCGGGACGGGGTGGTGACGGTCGACCAGGGCGCGATCAAGGGCTCCCGGCGCAGCAACCCCGCGACCTACACCGGACTGCTCGAGCCGATCCGGAAGGCGTTCGCGAAGGCCAACGGCGTGAAGCCGGCGCTGTTCAGCGCGAACTCCGAGGGCGCCTGCCCGACCTGCAACGGCGCCGGGGTGATCTACACGGACCTGGCGATGATGGCCGGCGTGGCCACCCCGTGCGAGGAGTGCGAAGGGAAGCGCTTCCAGGCCGACGTTCTGGAGTACAAACTCGGCGGGCGCGACATCAGCGAGGTGCTCGGCATGCCGGTCGAGGAGGCCAAGGAGTTCTTCGGCGACGGCGAAGCGAAGGTGCCGGCGGCCCACAAGATCCTCACCAACCTGGCCGACGTCGGGCTCGGGTACCTGACACTCGGCCAGCCGCTGACGACGCTGTCCGGCGGCGAGCGGCAGCGGCTCAAGCTGGCGACCCACATGGGGGAGAAGGGTGGCGTGTACGTCCTCGACGAGCCCACCACCGGCCTGCACCTCGCTGACGTGGAGCAGCTGCTGGGCCTGCTGGACCGGCTCGTGGACGCGGGCAAGTCGGTGATCGTGATGGAGCACCACCAGGCGGTGATGGCCCACGCGGACTGGATCATCGACCTGGGACCGGGCGCCGGCCACGACGGCGGGCGGATCGTGTTCGAGGGAACGCCGGCCGAGTTGGTCGCCGCGCGATCCACGCTGACCGGCGAACACCTCGCGGGCTATGTGAGCTGAAACGTCACGTGACGTTTTACGGTGTGGGTGATCGATCATCGGGGAGGGGCTGGCGTGGTCGATCCCATGCACTTCGACGCTCGCGCGGAGATCTATGACAGGGGCGGCCGCCGTACCCGAACGCATCCGTGAGCTGCGGCTGCTGGCGTCCGGCGTGTGTGTCCTCGAACTGGGCGCCGGGACGGGGCCGGCCACTGAGCAGTTGCTAAGCGCCGGTGCCGCGGTGACGGCGGTCGAACCCGGGCGGTCGCTGGCGGATCGACTGACGAGACGGTGCCCGGACGCGCGTGTCGTGGTTGCTCGCGCCGAGGATTTCGACATGGGGGAACGTCAGTACGATCTCGCCGTCGCTGCGACGTCGGTGCACTGGCTTGACCTGGGGTGCGTACTTCCGAAACTTCGTCGAGCGCTCGTGGCAGGCGGCCACTTCGCAGTGTGGCGCAACGCTTTCGGCGATCCCACGCGGCGGAGCCCGTTTCGGGAACGCGTGGACGAAATCGTCGCCCGGCGCGACGGCGAGGTCGATCGCGGCGTGCCCGGCGAACTCGATACCCAGGCCTGGGTCGACCGATTAGCGTCGAGCGGCGAGTTCTCGGCCGTTCACGTGGACCACTTTCGGTGGAGCATCGATCTCACCGCGGAGCGCATTCACGACTTGTTCAGCACGTTCAGCGAGTGGACAGCGGACAAGGTCGATGCCACGGCGGCGGCCGTCCGCCAACTCGGCGGGGTCGTGACCGAGCACTACGTCACGCCGCTGATCGTCCTGCGGTCCCAGGATGAACGCGGCGGGCCGGGCTGAAACCCCCGGCCCGCGTGCGCCGATAATGCACATTATGTCAAGTAAGGCGCTACGACCGGTTCTCCCACAGCCCCACGACGTTGCCCTCGGTGTCGGTGAAGTACGCGTAGTACCCCATGCCCGGGATCTCGGTGCGGCCGACCACCTTCCCGCCGCCGAGTTGCTCGATCTTCTCCAGCGCGCTGTCGATGCTCGCCACGTCGATGGTCACCACCGGACCCTTCGGCGCGGCCTCTGCTCGGGCGAACATGCCACCGTTGATGAAGCCGGGCTCGGCGGGCATGCCCTGCTCGGAGGTCGGACCGGTGCTCACGCTCGTGTAGTTCATCTCGGGCGTCTCCCTGACGTTCCAGCCGAACACCTCGCGGTAGAACCCCCGCGCGCGCGCGCCGTCGTCGAACGGGATCTCGAAGTGGACGATCTTTCCGCTCATCCCCGCCTCCTGCCGTCGCTTCATATCGGGCCACCGACGCTAGGCCCCGGCGCCGGGTGCGGACAGAGCACTTCGTCACCCGGTCAGGTCGTTCCGCGGCCGCGGCCGAGTGTTCGCCGCGCTGTTGCTCATGGGCGGGCCGAGTATGCGATGGTGACCAAGCTCCACACTCGCCGGCGGTACCCGGCATGGCAGGACGATCTGGACAATCTCGCGTTCGACCTCCCCCGTGAGTCCCTCACCGACCACAGCCACTGCCCTATCGCGCCGTCCTGCGACGGCTGCGGCGCCTGTGGTGACCTGCGGGTGGCCACGTCGGTGTTCAGCCGGCCCGACGGCTACGACGTGGCCTGCGCGACGGTGTGCCCGCGCTGCGCCGGACGGCCCTTCCTGTTCCTGCTCACCGAGCGGCAACTGCGCTGCGCCTTCGACGCCCACAGCACGCATCTCCCCCACGGCTGACGTTCTCGCGGAGCACACCGTCCTCAACGGACAGACGCGACGATGGCGGTCGCGTCCAGCTCCTCCGAGGTCACCACGCTCGCGGTCATTCCGGCGCCTGTTGCCGCGCGGATGAGCACCGGCGCCTGACGCTCGCTGGTCTCGATCAGGAGGTGTCCCCCGGGCGCGAGCCAGTCCGGGGCCTCGGTGACCACGCGGCGCGCGATGTCGAGTCCGTCGGGTCCACCGTCGAGCGCGAGGTGCGGTTCGTGCAGGCGTGCTTCCGGTGGCATCAGGGCGACGGCGTCGGTCGGGACGTACGGCGCGTTCGCGACCAGGATGTCGACCCGACCGCGCAACCCGGCGGGCAGCGCGCGGTACAGGTCGCCTTCGTGGACGTGGCCGGGGACGTTGCGGTGGGCGCAGCGCACGGCGGCCGGGTCGAGGTCGGCGGCGTGCAGTTCGGCGAGGTCGAGTTCCGCGGCCAGCGCGGCGCCGACCGCGCCCGAACCGCAGCAAAGGTCGACGGCGACCGGACGGGCCGGGGCGAGCCGGACTGCCTCCTCGACGAGCAGTTCCGTGCGCCGGCGGGGCACGAAGACCCCGGGCTCGACGTGGATGCGCAGCCCGCGGAAGGCGGCCCAGCCCAGAAGGTGTTCGAGTGGTTCGCCGGCGATCCGCCGCGCGGCGAGGCCGGCCAGCTCGGCGGGGGTTCGCGCGGCGGCCAGCAGGAGGCGGGCCTCGTCTTCGGCGAAGACGCAACCGGCGGCCCGCAGGCGGCCGGCGAGTTCGGTTTCGGTGTCGACGGACATGGGAGCGCCTTTCACGGTAACGAGCGCTCGCACCTCACCATTGGTGAGGAGGGAGCACCCGGGATTCCTGGACAGAAACGGGTCTCACCTCCTCGGCTGGTCTCCCGATCACCGTACCGCGCGAGCCGCGACGGTCATTCGGGACGGCGGATCTCGGGCCGGTCGATGATCCGCAACCAGGTGCCGTCCGGCTGGCGGCGGGCGACCTGGACGCGCCCGCCGGTGTTGTCCGCGGGCCGGGTCGAGGTCAGGGCCAGGTCGCCGTAGTAGATGGTGGGCATCGGTTCCTCCACCTGGAACTCACCGCCGTGCTCGACCAACTGCTCGAGCAACTCGCGGATGGCGTCGCGGCCGACGCTCTGCGAGCCGGGCGGGAACGCGATCACCGCGTCCTCGGCGTACAGCTCGGACATCGCCTTCGCGTCCCGGGCGTTGGCGCGTTCGACGAACATCACCGCCAGGTCCTCGGGGGTGGTGGCCTTGTCAATCATGTGTCGCTCCTTTCCGTTGAGTCCAGCTTGGCGCGAGGAGAGTCAGAAGTCCAAGAGCTGCTGAGTCTCGCTACTAGAATCGCCGGTTATGGAACTGCGGCAGCTCGAGTACTTCGTGACGGTGGCCGAGGAGGGCAACTTCACGCGCGCGGCGGAACGGGTGCACGTCGCCCAGCCCGGCGTGTCGGCCCAGGTCAGGAGGCTGGAGCGGGAGCTGGGGCACGAGTTGCTGGACCGGTCCGGGCGCACGGTCCGGCTCACCGAGGTCGGCGCGGCGGTTCTGCCTTATGCCCGCGCGGCGCTGGCGGCGGTGGCCGGGGCGCGGCTGGTGGCCGACGAGTTCCGCGGCCTGGTGCGCGGGCGGATCGCGTTCGGCATGGTCACCTCGCACAGTTTCGACGTGCCCGGGCTGCTCGCGGCGTTCCACGACGAGTACCCCGGCGTGGAGATCACACTCGTGGAGGGCCGGTCCGAGCAGCTGACCGAGGACATCCGCGGTGGGAGCCTGGACGCGGCGGTCGTCAGCCTGGCCACCGATGAACGACCGCCGGGTCTGGATGTCCTGGTCCTCACCGATCAGGCGATCACCGCGGCCGTCGGGCTCGACGACGAGTGGGCCGGGCGTGCCACGGTTCCGCTGGAGGCGCTGCGGTCACGACCGCTGATCAGCCTGCCGCCGGGCACCGGCCTGCGCGCCCGCCTGGACGAGGCGTTCGCCGCGAGTGGGCTCACGCCGCGGATCGGGTTCGAGGCCGGACACCCCACGGTGCTCGCCGACCTCGCCGCACGCGAGCTGGGCGTGGCGATCCTCCCGGAATCGGTGGCCACGGCGCGGTCCGACCTGCACGGCATCGCGATCATCGATCCGCCGTTGCGCGGTTGCCTGGCACTGGCGTGGCGCGCGGAGGGCCCGGTGAGCCCGGCCGCGCGGGTGTTCCTCGACCGCGCCCGCGCCGGCCTGAGCTGAGAGGGTCAGCGCACGAGGCAGGCGTCGCAGCGCGGGATCCGGTCGCCGTCAGGCAGGTGCTCGATCGCGGTCCAGATGCGGCGGCGCTCGCCGCAGCGTGCGAGCCGGTAGCCGAGATAGGGCTGCTCGTCGGCGAACAGGTGCGCCCGTCGCTCGTCGGCGAAGGGCGCGGGGACGTCGGGGACGAACCACGGGAGCGCCTCGAAGAGGCTGAGCTGGTCCTTGGCCGTCACCGTCGTCAGGCGCTTTTCCGGTCGTACTCCGCGCGCGCCTGGTCCACGTCGGGCATGTGGGTCTCGGCCCACTCCTTGAGGTGGCGCATCGGGTCCAGCAAGGACAGGCCGAGCGGGGTGAGTTCGTAGTCGACGCGGACGGGCACCGACGGGGTCACCGTGCGGGTCAGGATCCCGTCGCGCTCGAGGTTGCGCAGGGTCTGGGTCAGCATCTTCTGGCTCACCCCGGCGATCCGGGCGGACAGCGCGGAGTAGCGCATGCGGCCCTCCAGCCCCAGCGCCACGATCACCAGGCTCGCCCACTTGTTGCCGATCGTGTCCAGCAGCCTGCGGCTGGGGCAGGAGGCGACGAACGCGTCGAACCGCGCCGGCCGGTCGGCTACTTCCATGGCTCACCTCCGGGTGCCTACCCGACTTTGAAGTGCCTACTTCCCACTGGAGAGTAAGGCGCCGATGGTGGTGTTGTCCACGCATCGGAAGGAGTAACCATGACACTCGCACTCGTGTCCAAGCCCGGTGCCTCCGCACCCGCCATCGAGGAGGCAACACTGCCCCCGCCCGGCCCGGGTGACCTGCGAATCCGCGTCACGGCCGCATCCGTCGACCCGGTCGACATCCTGCTCGCCGGCGAGCCCGGCCGCGCGATCTTCGGGCTCACCGGCACGGTGGGCCTCGGCATGTCACTGACCGGTGTGGTCACCGGGACCGGTGCCGCGGTGAGCGGGTTCGCGGTCGGCGACCCCGTCGCGGCTCTCCACCCCGACGTGACGTCCCCGGTCCGCGCGCACGCCGAGGAGACGATCGTGCCGGCGTCGGCCGCGGCGCCGCTGCCGGACGGGCTCGATGCGGTCGACGCGGCTGCCCTGCCGGTCAACGCCTTGACCGCGGCCCGGCTCGTCGATCGGCTCGGTCCCGCCGCGGGCCGTGCGCTGCTGGTCACCGGTGCCGCGGGCGCGGTCGGCGGGTACGCCGTGGCGCTGGCCGCCCACGCCGGCTGGACCGTCACCGGACTCGCGCGTGAGTCCGACCGGGAGTTCGTGCGCCGAGCCGGGGCGCGCGAGCTGATCACGGAGCTGCCGGAGCGGTCGTTCGACGCCGTGCTCGACGGTGCCGTCCTGCACGCGGCGGCACTCCGCGCGATCCGCGACGGCGGAACGTTCGTCGGCGTGCCCTCGGCGTCTCCCGCGACAACCGAGCGGGGCATCGACGTCGGCATTGTGAGCGTCGAACCCGATGGCGCGCGGCTCGCGGAACTGCTCGCCCTGGCCGGCTCGGGGGTGCTGGAGCTGCGGGTCGCCGGACGCGTGCCGCTGACCGACGCGGTGGCGGCGTACGAGAAGGTCGCCGGCGGCGGTCAGCGGGGGCGGTGGCTGCTGGTGCCGTGAGTTAAGCGTCAGTGGTGCTTCTCCCCCGCTGCCCGGCGACCGGCAGGTGCGGGGTGGCGCAGGCGAGCGCGAGGGTCGCGATGGTGGTGGAGAACAACACCGCGATCCAGGCGCCGCGTGGCGTCGTGACGGCGAATCCCGGGCCGAAGTTCGCGGCGACCAGCGCCCAGATGGGGATCGGCGCCGCCGCGAACAGGCCGCACAGCAGGCGCACCCACCGACGTCCGCGGCCGGCCAGTGCGTAGCCGCCGGCCATGCCGAACAGGGGCAGGGCCACCGCGCCGCCGCCGATGCCGCCGCTGAACAACGGCGGGCCGCCGTTGAACGCCGCGACGGTGTCCGGCGAGAGGAGCACGGCGACCGGGAACGCCAGCGGGGCGAGCGCCAGCAGGCGCCGGCGCCGGCGTCCTCCGGTGCGGCGCTGGTGCTCGGCCCAGGCGAGCAGTGCGCCGGTGACCACACCGGGCAGCAGGATCTGCCCGAAGGTGCCGTACCAGCTGACGCTGGAGTCCGGCCCGGCCACCTCGGCCATGACGCCCCGCAGGGCGGCCGACCAGGTCAACCCGAGCAGCCCACCGGTGGCGATCAGCGCGCCGGCTGAGCGGGTCCGCTGCGTCGCCGGGGCGGCCGCCCGGGTGTTCATCGCGCGACCCCGGCCGCCGCCCGGTCGCGGCCCGCGGCGACGAGAAGGCCCACACCGGCGACAGTGAGCAGGAGCGTGATCGAGGCGAGCAGCCGGGCCCAGGCTGGCGCGTCGACGAAGAACGCCGGGATCGACAGCAGGCCGGAGGCCGCCCGTGACACGATCACGGTGGTCACGCCGGCGCGGACCCGCCGCCAGGCCGGAAGCACGGCGGCGAGCGTGACGAGGCCGAGCACACCCCCGGCGAGGACGACCACGGCCGGCGGGGCGTCGTCCATGGCGATGCCGGCGACGCCGACGAGGTCGGCCAGCCCGAGCAGCGCGCACAGGGCCAGGCCGGTGGTGAAGGTGACGGTGCGGTTCATGGTGATCTCCTGGAAGCTCGGAACGGGCTCCCAGCCTGCGCGGGAGCGAGGCCGGACGGCCACGACGCGCACTCACCGACAACTCACCGTTCGGACCGCGAAAGCCGCTCGACCGCCGCGACCGTGTCCCGGTGGCTGTCCGGGTTCATCGGCGGGAGCCCGGTGCCGAGCTCGTCCCGCTGAGTGCAGAACCGGGCCGCGGCCTCGAGGCGGCCATCGGCGACCGCGACCGCGGCCAGGCCCTCCAGGCACCACGAGAGGTACATCGGGTTGCCGATGCGCTCGAATAGCTCCTGGCTCTCCTCGAACAGGTCCCGCGCCCGGTCGGCCTGCCCGGCCGCGAGCTCCGCGTGGCCGAGTTGGGTGGTGGACATCGCCGTGGCCCACAGGTCCTCGTGCCGCCTGGCCGAAGCAAGCGCGATCTCGCCGATCTCGCGCGCCCGCGCAAGGTCACCGGTCAGCTGAGCCAGGTACGCGAGGTGCGCGAGAAGCTCGTCGGCGGTCCGCTCGTCGCCGCGTTCGCGGTTGAGCCGTTCGCACTCGCCCAGCCACCGCGCCGCGTCCTCGTGCCTGCCGTGAAGTTGCGCGTTGGTGCCCAGGATGCGCAGCGCTTCGGTGACCCGGCTGCCGTCGCGCTCGATCCGGGCGAGCTCGAGCCCCTCCTCGGCCAGCCGCTGCGACCGCTCGGGCAGTCCGGCGTGCATGGCTTGCCAGGCAAGCAGCAGGAGAGCGTCCCTGAGGTCCCGCGCGGAGCCGGCCGCACGGGTCTCGGCCAGTCCCCGGTCGGCCAGTTCGGTCGCCCGCGCGGCGTCGCCGGTGAACATCAGGTCGTAGGACAACCCGAGCAGCGCCGCGGCATGCCCGGCCCGGTCGCCGATCCGCTCCGCCAGTGCGCGGGCTTCTTCGTGGTCGGCGGCCGAGTCCGGGTAGCGGTCCGTCTCGCGCCGGCACACCCCGCGCGCATTGAGCGCGGCGACCAGGTCTTCGGCCGTGCCCTCTCGGCGAGCGAGATCCACCAGCTTCTCGCACCATGCCGCGGCGTCCTCCAGCGCCGACACCTCGATCGCCATCCGCGCGGCTCCCGCCAGCGCCGCCAGCCGCGTCGGTGCTGGTGTCCGGTCCGCGCCGGGAAGGCCGAGCGCGGCACGGGCGACCCGGACACCTTCGCCGAGCAGACCCTGTTCGAGCCAGAACGCGGGCAGCGCCGCGCACAGGCGCAGGGCGTCCGTCGCGTCGTGCGTCGCCAGGGCCCGCTCCAGCGCGGCGCGGAGGTTGTCGTATTCCGGCGCCAGCTCTTCCGGTGTCCCCCGCTCGGCCCGCTCGGCGTAGTACCTGATGTGCGCCCGGACGGCCGCGTCCTTCTCCCCCGCCGCCTCCAGTCGCTCGAGTCCGTACTCGCGGATCGTTTCCAGCATGCCCACGCGGCCGTCCTCCGGCCGCACGGTGATCAGGCTCGCCTCGGCCAGCTCGTCCAGCGACTGTCCACTCGCGACTGATTCGGCCGCCTCCAGCGAGCAGCCGCCCGCGAACACCGACAGCGTCCGGAACACCGCCTGCGCGTCGCCGGAGAGCAGCCGGTAGCTCCAGCCGACCGCGTCCCGCATCGTCCGCTGGCGGTCGGGCAGGTCACGGGGGCCGCCGACCAGCAACGGCAACCGCTGTCCGAGCCGCCGGAGCAGAACCCGCGGCGGCAGCGACCGGACGCGCGCGGCGGCCAGCTCGATCGCCAGCGGCAGACCCTCCAGGCGCCGGCAGATCTCGGCGACGACTTCGGCGTCCCCGGGGACCGGCGTCATTCCGGCCGCCGAGGCGCGTTCGGTGAACAGCTGCGCCGCCGGCGAATCGGGGCGGCCCGTCTCCAGGGGCGCTATGCGGTACTCGCGCTCGGCGCGCACCCGCAGCGGCACCCTGCTCGTGGCCAGGACGGTGAGCCGGGGGCACTCGGCCAGCAGGTCCAGCACTTGGGTCCCGGCGGCGATCAGGTGCTCGAAGTTGTCCAGCAGCAGAAGCATCCGCTTGTCGCGCACCGCGGCCGTGAGCCGGGCCGAGACCGGCAGCGGTCCCCGTTCGTCCAGACCAACCTGCTGCGCGATCGCGGCGACGACCAGGGCCGCGTCGCGCAGCGGCGCCAGGTCGACGAACACGGCGCCGTCCGGGTACCGATCGCTCAGTGTGGCGAGCACGTCGAGCGCGAGCCGGGTCTTGCCGACACCGCCGGGCCCGGTCAGCGTCAGCAGCCGCGTCTCACCGCGGTCGAGCAGTTCGACGATCGCCGCCGCGACGCCCGCCCGGCCGATCAACGGCGGAAGGGGCCGTCCCGGCCGGCTGGTCGACGACGGCGCGACCACCGCAGGGCGTGCGGCCGCCAGCAGAGCGGCGCGCAGGTCCGCATCCAGCATCAGGGCATCGGCCAGCAACCGGACGGTGTCCAGCCGCGGGCTGCGGCGCGCGTCGCGTTCCAGGTCGCTGACCGCGCGAGGGCTCACCCCAGCCCGCTCGGCCAGCTCCTCCTGCGTCAGGCCCGCCGTCAGCCGCAGCCGTTTGAGCAGGGGCCCGAAACCTGGGTTGGTCACACGAGGGAATCGCCGACGGATGCCCGGATGTGTCAGGTGAGCGGTGAGGTTTCGTCATGGGCTCGTCGACCGCCGGCCCGCACGCTGGGAGGCCTACGTGCCGATGGAAGGGAAAGGACGATGTCATCCGAGATGAAGATCCGGGCGCGCCGGATCAGCGAGGAGCTGTTCAACCAGGGCGACCTGGCGCTCATCGACGAGCTGTTCGCCCCCGGCTACACGCAGTACCTGGCCGCGGAAGACCGCACCACGGGCGCGGACGCGCTCGCCGCGTTCGTCGCCGAAACCCGGCGGGCGTTTCCGGACCTGCGTGTCCACACCGAGGAGCAGGTGGTCGAGGGCGACACCCTCGTGCAGCGGCTCACGCTCACCGGCACCCACGAGGGCGACGGGTTCGCCGGGCTGCCGCCGGCCACCGGCGCGCGGTTGCGGGTGCCGATGGTGGACGTGTACCGGTTCGGTCCGGACGGGCGGTTCACCCACCGCTGGACACTGTGGGACGAGCACGCCGTTCGCAGCCAGCTCGGGCTGCAGGCCGCGTCATGACTCGCAGCGCGGTCGCAACCACTTCGCTGCGTCCGGCGAACAAGCTGGCCGTGGCGCGGTACCGCCCGGGGCACCCGTTCTTCCACTCGGACCAGGACAAGGCCCGGGGCTGATCCCGGTCTGCCTGCTACTCGAAGACGGGGCGCTGAGGCAGCTGAGGACGGTACCAGCTCAGGCTCCGGACGGCGGGGCGGGCACACCGGCTCCTCCCGCGGGCGCCGCCCGTGTCGGTGGAGACCAGTGCTTGCTCACTCGGGCGCCGCCAGGGCGGTGTCCGTGAGGATCCCGCGCACCCGGGGGGGCAGGTCGGTGCCCGGCTCGGCCAGCGCGGTGAGCAGGCCTTCGCGCAGGGTGGACAGCCGTGCCGCGGTGGCTTCTGCGGTGCGGGTGGCCGCGGCGGCTGCGGCGCGAGCTTCGGTGGCGGCGGTCTCGGCGCGCGCGGCGGCCGTGGCCAGCTCCCCTGCCCGCTCCCGGGCAGCGGCCTGCGCCGTTTCGTGCTGCTCGCGCAGCGTCGCGATCCGCTGGTCCTGCTCGGCTCGCTCCTCGCTGAGGGTCCGGTCATGCCGGGCGCGCACCTGTTCGAGGTCCTCGTGGTGCTGGGTGGCGAGGTCGCGCAGATCGGTTTCGAGTTGCCGGGCGCGGGCGTGCGCGGCCTCGGCCTCGCTGCCCCGGGCAGCCGCGGCGGCGGCGAGTTCCTCGATGCGCGCCGAGGCGGTCTCCGCGGCCTGACGCTGTTCGGCGGCCAGTTGTTCCAGCCGCTCCCGCAACTGCCCGATCTCCCCCTCGGCGGTGAGCCGGTCGGCGATCGCCCGCTGAGCCTGGGCCCGGTCGGCCGCGGCACGCTCTTCGGCCTCCTCCGTGCACGCGTCGGCGACCTCGGCCCGCTCGGCGGCCTCCGCGACGGCGGCCTCGGCCTCGGCGACCCGCTGCTCGGCGGCCTCCGCACGGGCCTCGGCGTCGTTGCGGGCGGTTTCGGCCTCGGCGACACGAGCGCGCGCGTCGGCGACCTCGGCGTTGAGCCGCTCGTCCAGCGCGGCCAGCGTGTGTTTCAGCGGGATGATCTCGGCCAGGGCACGGCCCACATCACGGCCCACCGCCGCGACGTCCAGCCCGGGCAGGGCCGGGCCGTACGCGGCGAAGGCGATCTGCTCGGCCTCGTCCATGCGGGCGCAGGTCACCTCCCGGCCGCGCTCGTCCACCGCCCACACGGTCGTGCAGTACTCCCCCGGCCGTCCGCCGCGCGGTCCCGGCTGTTTGCGGGTGTGCCGGCGGCAGTACCGGCACAGCACCGGGTCGGCCAGTGGCTCACGGTCCCCATTCGCGTCCCGGCGCGGCGGTGGCGGCGGCTTCTCGTCCATAACCGCAGCCTATCAGTTTGAGTTCTGTAACCCTAACTCGTAGTTCAAGTAACGAAACTCGAACTGATGCAGTACCGCGATAATCACGGTTATCGCGGGGATCTTGCGAGTCGGAGAACCTTGGAGCGGCCTTGGCGTGGGATGATCACGGCGATGACCACCGACCTCGCGCCGTACGAGCCCCGGCCGGTGCCGACCCGCGCCCCGGACAAACCCGACCTGCGGCGTCTGGTGGCAGCGCTGGCCGCCGAGTTGCCGGGACTCCCCGACGACCCGGCGGACGGGCTCGGCCCGCGCAGTGTTACCCGGTCGTGGCTGCTGGAGATGAAGAGCCACCAGACGCGCCGCTCCTACTGGCGCGGCCTCGCGCTGTGGCTGTCCTACTGCGACTGGCACCGCGTGGACCCGCTGGCCGCGCGGCTCGCCGACGTCAAGGACTGGATCGCCCTGCTCGATCCGGGCAGCCCGGTCACCTACAACGCCCGTCTCGCCGCCGTCAGCTCCTGGTACACCGAGCTGATCAACAACCGGGTCCACGACGACAACCCCGCGCGTCTGGTCCCCCGCCACAAACGCGACCAGGAGTCCCAGACCCGGGCGCTGACCCACGCCGAGCTGATCGCCTTGCTCGGCCACGCCCGGGACCGCGCCGCCGAGCGGGGCACCGAAGCCGCCCTGCGCAACCTCGCCATCCTGGAGATCATGGCGACGACCGCCGTGCGATCGGGCGCGATCCTGCACGCCCGCTGCGGTCCGGACGGCGACCTCGGCATCGATCGCGGTCACCGGATCCTGCGCTACGTCAACAAAGGCGGCCACCGCAAGACCGCGGACATCCTCGGCCTGGCCGACCTCGCCTTGACCAACTACCTCGCCGCCCGCGCCACCCGCGAACGCAAACCGGTCACCGAGCTGTCCGGCTGGCTCTTCGTCACCCGCGCCGGCACGTCCCTGACCTCCCGCGACCTCGGCAACCTCCTGCGCGACGCCGCCCGGTCCGCCGGCCTCGACCACCCCGACGACGTGGTACCGCACTCCCTGCGCCACACGGTTCTCACCCTCGGCTACGAACAGGGCGTCACCGTCGAGGACCTCGCCGACCTCGCCGGGCACGAGAGCGTCGCCACCACGCTGATCTACGTCCGCCGCAGCCGGCGCCGCCAGACCACCCAGATGCTGGCCGACCTCACCAGCGGCGCGGCGCCCGCCGAAGCCGCGCCACCGCAACTGGAGAAGCAACGGCATCTCCGCCTGGTCCGCGACGCCTGACCCCCATCGGACGCTGCCGAATCCGGAATCCAGCGTCGGCCGCTTCACCAGCCACCGCATCATCCGCGGCAGCCCGGCCGCGATGAAGCATCCCTGACCAGCGACGCCGAGGGCCTGGCGCCAATGGCTGCACCGCTCCTACTCAACCCCGATCCTGGGCCCCCTGGTCGCCCCGGCGACCGCGCCGTTGACGATCAGCAGCCACGTCCCGCACACGCAGCGCCGGTAGTCGAGCCGGCCGGCCGCGACGGGATGGCTCGATCCGCCCCGTAGGTGTTCGGTCAGCGGCCACCCGCAGCGAGGGCAACGTTCGACGCTCATGGGTCCAGCGTGCTGTAATGAGTCAGTGCATTTCAACCCTTACGGCGGCTCGGCCGCGCAGGTCGCCGCCGGTCTGGTCAACCTGCCGTACGCCGGCGCCGCCGAGCTGCTGCGGATGATGCGCGATGCGGGCATGTCGCTGACCCAGCTGACTGATGCCGAAGCCGCCGAAGTCCAGGCTTGGGGGCGACGGATCCGGGCGGTGTTCGTCGAGCCCGATCCGGACCGGCGGATCGACCTGGTCAACGACCTGCTGGCGGAGACCGCGTGCCGGCCGTTCATCTCGCGCCACGATGGCCTGCCCGCGCACCTGCACTACGCCGCGGAGAACGACGCGCTACCCCGCCGGATCCGCGCCTTCACCGCCGGCGGGCTGGCCCACCTGCTGTGCGAGGACGCCGCCCGCCTCGGCGCATGTGCGCGGGAAGGCTGCGAGATCGTCTTCGTGGACACCTCGCGCAACGGCCGACGCCGGTTCTGTTCCACCCGCTGCGCGACGAGGGTCCACGTGGCCGAACATCGCGCGCGTTCGGAGGTGGTCCGGTGGTGATGGCCGCGAATGCAGGTCGAGGCGTGATCGAAGTACAGGCCATGCGGCGGCTGCGGGACCGGCGCCGGTGGTCGGCCGACCGGCTGCACCTGAACGCACTCGGCCACACCGAGGTCGCGATCGCGGCGCTCGATGTGCTCGGCCGGCCGCAGACCTTTCCCCCGCCGCGCTCGGACCGCGCGAACTGGTCAGCCCGCGGCGCCGCGTGCGGAGGACCTGCGATGGGGACGCGAGCACGTCCTGCCCTGGATCGGCCGCCGCCTGCGGGGTGAGTCCTCGGGCGACACCCAGTCCGCCAAACGTCCGGCGCTGCTGCCATTGGAGTGATCGCCGGGCGCGGTGCACTTGACGTTGACACCGTGACAAGGTCTTCACTCGGTACCGGAGGTGGTCCCGATCAACTCGACTCACCGGAATGCACCGGACACGCGGCTGCTCGACGCGTTGCGGGCGGGAAACTCGTCGACGCGGCTCCAGGCGGCCCTCGCGGCCGGCACGCGCGCCGATCCCGGCCTCGTCGACGCGCTCGTGGCGCGGTGCGCGATCGAGCCGGACTTCTTCGTGCGCGACATACTCACCTGGGCGCTGACCCGCCTCCCGGCGGAGATCACGGTGCCCAGGCTCCTGGTGGAGCTGCGTTCCGAGCGCGCTCAGGCGCGGAGCCAGGCGTTGCACACACTGTCCAAGATCGGGGACGGGACTGCCTGGCCCGCGATAACGCGGTCGTTGCTGCACGACGCCGACGACGAGGTCGCGCGAAGCGCCTGGCGCGCTGCCGTGGTCCTCGTGCCCGACGGCGAACGGGAGACGCTGGCCGCCGAGCTGGCCGCGCAACTCGGTCGCGGAGACCGGACTGTGCGGCTGAGTCTCAGTCGGGCACTCGTCGCGCTCGGAGACGTGATCGAGCCGGCCCTGCGGACGGGACTGGCGAGCAAGGACCCGACGGTGCGCGCCCATGCCCGCGCCACGGAGCGGCTCTGCCAAGACCCGGACGCCGGTTTCGATCCGGACGTCAACGAGGCGAAACGGATCATCGCGCTCGGGCCGGAACCGGTCGGGGAAACAGCGTGCTGATCGGCGAGGTGGCGCGCCGCTCCGGGGTGAGTACCCGGATGCTCAGGCACTACGACTCCCTCGGGCTGGTGCGGCCGACCGGCCGAACCGTGGGCGGCTACCGCGAGTACTCCGCCGAGGACATTCGCCGGATCTTCCACGTCGAAGGTCTGCGGTCGCTCGGATTGTCGCTGCGACAGATCGGCCGCGCTCTGGAGGATCCCGCCTTCGCGCCGTCCGCACTGGTCGGCGATCTCATCCGGCGAACCGAGGACCGGCTGAACCGGGAGCAGGAGCTCCTCGAGCGACTCCGCACGATCGATGCCTCGGCGCCGTCGGGCTGGCAGGACGTCCTGCGCGTCGTCGTGCTCCTGCACGGGCTCAACTCGCCCGATGCCGCGCGCCGGCAGCAGGCCGTCCTGGCCCCGGCCGAGGACGTGCCGGTACCCGCCGACCTGCTGGCCAAAGCGGTCCTCGCCGAATCCGATCCGAACGTCGCCGGCGCGCTGCGGTGGGCCCTCGCGCGGGCGGGCGGCGATGGTGTCGCGAGCGTGGCGTCCGGCGTGTACTCGGACAACGCCGACATCCGGCGGCGCGCGGTCCTGGCGATCGCCGAACTGTCCGGTGACGACGCGACCACCGTGCTCGCGGACGCACTCGGGGACCCGGACCCGACGGTACGGCGGCATGCTGCTCTCGCCCTGGGTGCGCGAGGCGAGACCTCAGCCGTGCCGACCCTCGTCGCCATGGTCGTCGAGGGCACGAACGACGTCGAGGCGTCCGAGGTTCTCGGAACGCTGGCACGGGACCCCGGGTGCGCGGAGGGGATCATGGCCGCACTGGTCGGCGAACTCGCCGCGCACCCGGCGGACTCCGCGGTCCGGATCCGGCTGACGCAGGCACTCGTCGAGATGCCGGCGAGCATCGCGCGCGGCGTCCTGCAGGAACTGGCCCACGACAGCGATCGCGCTGTCGCCCTCATCGCGGCGGCCCTCGCGGGAATGCTCGAAGAGCGGTCCTACGAGGGCCGAGGCGAAGAGGATTCGTGACGGCACTTTTTCGACAAAGTGCGACTATTGCTGGGGTGGGTTCTGGGGTGGGAACTGGCCGTAGTGCTGGCCCGGGTTGCGGGTCGGCAGCTGGCCCTGCTGCCCGCCGGCCGGCGGGAACTGGGGCTGTGGCGCGGTCGCCGGCGGCTCAGGCTGCGCGGGCGGAGCGGGCGGCGGTTCGCCGGCCGGGGTTTCCTGTGCCTCCTCGGTCACCGGCGAGCCGCGCAGCGCGCTGGCCGCCGGTGGCGTCGGCGGCATGTGCGCCATCGGCCCCGGCACCTCCTTGCGGGCCACCGCCTCGGCCTCGCGCACCGCCTCGGCGATCCGCGGGTCGGTTGAGGTGTCGAACCAGCTGGCGACCTCGTCGTCGTCCAGGCTGGGCGGCTCGGCGCCGTCGGTCTGAGCCGGCTCGTAGCGGAACACGCCGTCGGCGTCCTGCTTGGCGAACGCGCGCGCGAACTGCTGCAGGGCGTTGCCGTAGTCGCTGGGCACCAGCCACACCTTGTTCGCGTCGCCCTGCGCCATCTGCGGGAGCGTCTGCAGGTACTGGTAGGCCAGCACCTCCGGCGTCGGCTTGCCCGCCTTGACCGCGGCGAACACCTTCTCGATCGCCTTGGCCTGGCCCTGCGCCTGCAGGTAGCGGGCCGCCCGTTCACCCTGCGCCCGCAGGATCCGCGACTGCCGCTCCGCCTCGGCGGCCATGATGGTGGCCTGCTTGGCGCCCTCCGCCGCGAGGATCTGCGACTGCTTCTGACCCTCGGCGGTCTTGATCTGCGCCTCTCGCTGGCCTTCGGCGTTGAGGATCATCGCGCGCTTCTCCCGATCCGCGCGCATCTGCTTCTCCATCGAGTCCTGGATGGACGGCGGCGGGTCGATCGCCTTCAACTCGACCCGCGCCACGCGGATGCCCCACCGGCCGGTCGCGTCGTCGAGGACGCCGCGCAGCTGGTTGTTGATCTGGTCGCGGGAGGTCAGCGCCTGCTCCAGCGTCATGCCACCGACCACGTTGCGCAGCGTGGTGGTGGTCAGCTGCTCGACACCGACGATGTAGTTGGAGATCTCGTACACCGCGGCGCGCGCGTCGGTGACCTGGAAGTAGACGACGGTGTCGATGGACACCGTCAAGTTGTCCTCGGTGATCACCGGCTGCGGCGGGAACGACACCACCTGCTCGCGCAGGTCGATGCGGGCCCGCACCTTGTCCAGGAACGGCGCGAGAAAGTTCAGGCCGGGCGAGGCGACCGACTTGAATCTGCCCAGCCGCTCGATCACCGCGGCCTGAGCCTGCGGGACCACCATGATCGCCTTCGCGATCGTCACGATCACGAACAGGGCGATGACCGCGACAACGATGAGCGCTGCGGTTCCCAAGATCGTTCTCCCGTTATGAGGGTTGTGGTTACGGCTCGGGCGCCACCACGGCCGTGGCGCCCGCTATCTCTACCACGGTCACGGTCGTGCCGGGTTCAATTCGCTGACCGTCGGCGATGGACCGTGCCGACCACACGTCGCCGGCCAGTTTGACACGCCCGGAGTGGCCGTCCACAACGGACACCGCCACGGCACGGGCGCCGATGAGGGCCTCGGCGTTGGTGCGGTGACCCGTCCCGGACAGGAACCGGCGCTTGAGCGCCGGGCGGGCCAGGAAGAGCAGCGCACCGGACGCGACCGCGAACACGATCGCGTCCACGACGACGTTGCCGGTGATCAGAGCCGCGCCGGCCCCGAACAACGCGCCGAGGCCGAGCATCAGCAGGAAGAAGTCGCCGGACAGCACCTCGGCGGCCATCAGGACGATGGCGACGATCAGCCAGACGAGCGCCGGTGTCATGGGTCCATCGTGGCAGAAAGTGACCGGTCGCGACCAGCGGACGACCCGAAGTGATCACGGTGTGACCTGCCGGATTCAGCCTTCCGGGTCGGTCACGAAGTCGATCAACCGCTCCACCGCGCCGATCAGCGGCGTCTCCACGTCACGAAAGCCGCTCACGGCGGCCAGCACCCGCTGCCACCCCTCGTAGGTCTCGCCCCAGCCCAGCGCCGCGCACACGCCCTCCTTCCACGGCGTGCCGCGCGGGATCGACGGCCACTCGCGAATGCCCACCGCCGACGGTTTCACCGCCTGCCACACGTCCACGTAGGGGTGGCCGGTGACCAGGACGTTCGCGTCGGTGATGGCGTCCACCAAACGGGATTCCTTGCTTTCCGGCACCAGGTGGTCGACCAGGACGCCCAGCCGGCGCCCGGGGCCGGTGCCGAACTCCGCGATGCGGCCGGCCAGCACGTCGACACCGTCGAGCGGTTCCACGACGACACCCTCGACGCGCAGGTCGTGCCCCCACACACGTTCGACCAGTTCGGCGTCGTGCTTGCCCTCGACCCAGATGCGCGAGTCGCGCGCGGTGCGGGCCCGAAGCCCCTGCACCTGCACCGACCCGGAGGCCGACCGCGCCGGAACCGGCGGCGCGGCTTTCGGGCGCACCAGCGTGACCGCCTTGCCCTCGAGCAGGAACCCGGCGGGCTCCAGCGGGAACACGCGGTGCCTGCCGTGGCGGTCTTCGAGTACGACGTTTCCGTGCTCGAACCGGACCACGGCACCGCAGAAACCGCTTCCCGGTTCCTCCACCACCAGCCCGCGCTCCGCCACGACCTCGGGGATCTTGCGTCTGCGCGGGCCGGTGAGGATGTCGTCATAGCTGTGGGAGCGCACGGTCCGGCACGGTAGCGCCGGGTTCATCCCTTCGTCGCGCCGCCACGCCGGGGCGCAGCATCACCACGGCGACCACGAACGCCGTGGCGACGAGTCCGGTGCCGACCCAGAACGCGAGCCGGTACCCCGAAGTGAGCGCATCCCCGGGCGGCATCCCGGCCAGCGACTTCGTCCGCGTCGCGGCGAGCACGGCCAGCACCGAGAGCCCCAGCGCACCCGCCACCTGCTGCGTCGTGTTGAACAGCCCGGATGCCAGGCCAGTGTCTTCGGGCCTGGCATCGCGCATCCCGAGCCCCATCAGCGCAGGCATGGCGAGGCCGAACCCGGTGCCCATCGCCAGGGTCGGCCCGAGCACGTCGGCGGCGTACGCACCGCTCGCGGGCACGCGGGCCAGCCAGGCGAGCCCGGCGCCGATCAGCAGCAGACCGGCCAGCAGCACCTTGTGATCACCGAAACGGGTGGAGACCCGGGGCGAGATGGCGAGCGACACCACGGCGATCGTCGCGGCGATCGGCACCATCGCCAGTCCGGTCGCCTGGGCGCTCAGTCCCAGCACCTGCCGCAGGTAGAGCACGACGAGGAGCTGGAACCCGAACAGCGCCGACACCAGCAGCGCCATCGTCAGGTTCGCCCCGGCCAGTCCGCGCGCGGCGAAGATCCGCAGCGGCAGCAGCGGGTCGCGGGCCCGGTGCTGGCGGACGCCGAACGCGGCCAGCAGCACCAGCGACAGCGCGCCGAACCCGAGCGTGCGCCCCGAACCCCAGCCATGGGACTCCACCCCGACGATCGTGGAGACGCCGAGCATCAGCCCGGTGGTGACCAGCAGCGCGCCCAGCCAGTCGGCGCCCGCGCCGAACCCGGTGCCGCGGTCGGATTCCAGGACCCGCACCGCCACCGCGGCCGCGGCGAGCCCGATCGGCAGGTTGATCAGGAAGATCCAGTGCCAGCTCAGCGCCTGGGTGAGCAGGCCACCGGCCAGGTTGCCGATCGAGCCGCCCGCGGCCTGCACGAAGCTGAAGGCGCCCAGGGCCCTGGCACGGTCGCGCGGTTCCGGGAACAGCCGGACCACCATGCCCAGGGCGACCGCCGTCGACGCGGCGCCGCCCGCGCCCTGCACGAACCGCGCCACGAGCAGGGTCTGGGAATTCCAGGCGAGACCGGCGAGCAACGACGCCAGCGTGAACACCAGCATTCCGGCGAGGAAGACGCGGCGCCGGCCGGCCAGGTCTCCGAGGCGCCCGGCGAGCAGCAGCAGTCCGCCGAAGGGGATCAGGTAGGCGTTGACGACCCAGGACAGGTTCGACGGCGAGAACCCGAGGTCGGCGCGGATCGCGGGCAGGGCGACGTTCACGATGGTCTGGTCGAGCACGATCATCAGCGTCTGCGCGGACAGCACGGCTAGCGCGAGCCACCGTGACCGTGCTGCCGGCCGATCGTTCGACATGGCGTTGACCTCCAAGAGGGCACGTTTTGTTACTGGGGCCATGATGTGAGCCCACAGGCGTGTCCGGAAGAAGGCAGTTCGCTGTGCCAGAGGCACCCGGATGTACCAGTCGAGGTCCCGGCGGTGGCCCCGTGAGGCAGCTCACGAGCGCCACGGGACACGGGTGGTAACAGAGGGGCTGAGGTGGAACCATTCAGCCATGGCTGCTGACACCGCTTCCCCGGTCGCCGAAGCGTGCCCGATCGTGGAGGTACTCGACCACGTCGCCGGCAAATGGGCCATCGGCATCCTGGTCGCCGCGGCGCACGGCCCGGTCCGCTTCACCGAACTGGAGCGCGCGGTGGACGGCATCAGCCGCCGCATGCTGACCCTGACGCTGCGCAAGCTCGAACGCGACGGACTGCTGGTGCGCACCGTCTACCCGACGGTGCCGCCGCGGGTCGAGTACACGCTCACCGACATGGCCCGCGAGCTGCACCAGACGCTGGTCGGGCTCACCTCGTGGGCGGAGAAGCACCGTGGCGCCATCGCCGAGGCACGCCGGGCCTACGACGGTCAGCGGGCTTGAGGCCGGCGCGCGGGATCAGAACAGCGGCCAGGGAATGGCGCGCCAGTCGTCCCCCGGCTCGGGGAACACACCGGTGGCCACCAGCATCTCCGCGCGCTCGGCGATGGCGCTGATCTCGAGCTTGGTCAGATGCGGCGCGAGCTGCTCGCCGAGTTCGCCCCGGATCTTCTCCGGCAGCGCGCGCAGCTTCTCCAGCGCCTCGCCGGGCAGTGGATCGCCCACCCAGCCCCACAGGACGGTGCGCAGCTTCGGCTCGGCGTGCAAGCAGATGCCGTGGTCGACGCCGTAGACCGCGCCGTCGGTGCCGACCAGCACGTGCCCGCCCTTGCGGTCGGTGTTGTTGGCGATGATGTCCAGCACGGCCAGGTCCCGCATGCCGGGGTGATCGGCGTGCGCGAGCACCGCCGGCTCGCCGAGCCGGTCGTGGGCGTGCAACACGATGCGCCAGTCGTCGGGCACGTCCTCCGGGGCGCGGACGTCGATCAACTCGTCGTCCCCGGTCTCCACCCACAGCTGGACCATGCCCTCGCCGAAGGGGCCGTCGCGCAGCACGGTCGGCGGCACGCTCCCCAGCCCGGAGGCGTCCGACAGCAGGGCGGTGGCGACCTCGCGGCCGGCCAGGGTGCCGTCCGGGAAGTCCCACAACGGCCGTTCCCCGGACACCGGCTTGTAGACCGTGTGCGCGGACAGGCCGTCCAGCTCGACCGAGCAGAACAGCGTGACGTTGGAGGCGTCGACCAGGCGGCCTTCGACAGTCAGGCGACCACGGGCGAGGAGCTCTCTGGCGGCGGGATCGGCCGGGCCGACCGGTGGGACCACGGTCTAGCTCTCGGTGAGGTCGGTGTTGCGCCGGTAGCCGTTCTGCCGCGGGCAGATGTGGCCCTCCGGGTCCAGCGGCTCGCCGCACAGCGGGCACGGCTTGCGGCCGGCGCGCACCACCCGGTCCGCGCGCTCGGCGAACGCCCGCGCCTCGGCCGGGGTGAGGAACACGCGCACCGCGTCCGGGCCCTCCTCGGTGTCGTCGAGCACGACGGTCTCGTCGACCTCGCCCTCGGTCATCGCGAGCAGTTCGATGACGACCGCGCTGCTCTCCGCGTCCCAGCCCAGGCCCATCGTGCCGACGCGGAACTCCTCTTCGACCGGAATGTTGAGCGGGTCGACGTCGACGAGGTCGTCGGGCACCGCTTCGGGCACGTCGGCGCCGAAGCGCGCGACGACCTCCTCCAGCAGCGAGGACAGGCGTTCGGCGAGCACCTGGACCTGCTGCTTCTCGATCGTCACGCTGACCGTGCGGACGTCCTCGGTGGCCTGCAGGTAGAAAGTGCGGTCGCCCGGTTCCCCGACCGTCCCTGCGACGAACCGGTCGGGCTGGCGAAAAACATGGATTACACGAGCCATGGCACCCCCGACCCTATGCCACCGTTTCATGATCGGCATCCGCCGCCCCCGCATGCATCTTAGTTAGAGTGCGGCGGTGGCTGAATCCGCGCGGTACGGCACCTGGACCTCGCCCATCTCCGCCGCCGACGTGGCCGCCGCGGGCGGTGGCGCGCAGTGGCTCGACGTCGTCGGCGGCACGGTCTGGTGGGCGCAGGCGCGCCCGGCCGAGGGCGGCAGGCTGACCGTGGTCCGTGCTGGTCAGGACGGTGCGGAAGAGATGCTCCCGGCGCCGTGGAACGCCCGGAACCGGGTGCACGAGTACGGCGGGCGGCCGTGGCTGGTGACCGGCCGGACCCTGGTCTTCACCCACTGGGATGACCAGCGGGTGTACGCGCGTGACCTCGACAGCGGCGCGGTGCTTCCGGTCACACCGGAGCCGCAGGTCCCCCAGGGTGTCCGGTACGGCGACCTTCGTCCGGGCCCCGGTGGCGCGGTGTGGGCGGTGCGGGAGACCAGCACCGGCCCGTCGCGCACCGACATCCGCCGTGACCTGGTGTCGATCTCCGGCGGCGAGGTCGTGGTCCTCTCCGCCACCCACCACTTCCTCACCGCGCCGCAACTGTCCCCCGATGGCCGCCACGCCGCGTGGCTGGGCTGGGAGCACCCCGATATGCCGTGGGATCAGACCGAACTGTGCGTGGCCGAGGTGCGCTCCGACGGCGGCTTCGGTCCGTACCGGGTGCTCGCCGGCGGGCACGGGGTGTCGGTCTGCCAGCTGGAGTGGGAGGACGCCGGAACGCTGCTGGCGCTGCTCGACCCGGAGGGCTGGTGGAACCTGCACCGCGTCACCCTCGACGGAACGGCCACGAACCTCGCGCCGGTGGAGCGCGAACTCGGCGGGCCGCTGTGGAAGATCGGGTCGAACTGGTTCGTGCCGCTGGGCGGCGGGCGGCACGCGGTGCTCGACTCCGGCCGGCTGGCGGTCCTGGACGAGACCACCGGCGAGTTGACCGCCGTCGCCGAGCACCTGACCAGCTGGGCTCCCACGCTGGCGCGTCTCGGCAACGGCGTCGCGGGCATCGCCGCCGGACCACGCCACGACGGAACTGTCGTACACGTCGAGCTGGGCAGCGGAGCGGTGACCGAACTGACCGCGCCCGCGCGCCCGTTGCCGCCGGCGGAGTACCTGCCGGTGCCGCGGGAACGGACGTTCCCCGGCCCGGACGGGGTGCCGATCCCCGCCTACGTGTACCCGCCGGCCAACCCCGGGTTCACGGGTCCCGCCGCCGAGCGGCCGCCGTACCTGGTGCACGTCCACGGCGGGCCGACCGGGCGCGTGTCCGGCGCTCTCGACCTGGAGTTCGCCTACTTCACCAGCCGCGGCATCGGGGTCGTCGCGGTCAACTACGGCGGCTCCGTCGGCTACGGGCGCGCCTACCGGGAGCGGCTGCGTGAGCAGTGGGGCGTGGTCGACGTGCGGGACTGTGCGGCCGTCGCGGAAGCTCTGGCCGCCGAAGGAACCGCCGACCCGGCCCGGCTCGCCGTCCGCGGCGGCAGCGCGGGCGGCTACACCGCGGCGGCGTCGATGACGAGCGTGACCACCTACCGGGCGGCGACGATCAAGTACCCCATCCTCGACCTCGCGGAGTGGACCGGCGACGGTGGCGAGACCCACGACTTCGAGTCCCGCTACGTCCTCGGGCTCGTCGGCCCGCTGCCCGGGACGCGGCAGCGCTACGTCGAGCGGTCCCCGCTGCGGTACGCGGACCGCCTGGCCGGCCCGGTGCTGCTCCTGCAGGGGCTCGACGACCAGATCTGCCCGCCCGAGCAGGCCGACCGGTTCGTGCGGGCGCTGGCCGGCAGCGGCATCCCGCACGCGTACCTGACCTTCGAAGGCGAGCAGCACGGATTCCGCGGGGCGGAGACGATGATCGCCGCGCTCGAGGCCGAATTGTCCTTCTACGGGCAGGTGTTCGGCTTCGCCACGCCCGGGGTGCCGACGCTGGAGCTGCGCTCGTGAACACCGTCGCACTGGTCGCGCCCGCCGGGCCGGTGGCTCCGGATCTGCTGGAGCGGGCACTTGCCGTGCTCGACGGCTGGGGCGTACGGGTCCGCAACCTGGTCACGCCGGGCTCGCGCCACCCGGCCGCGCCGTACCTGGCCGACACCGACGCGGCGCGGGCGAAGTTGTTCACCGAAGCCTGGCTCGACCCCGCCGTGCACGCCGTGCTCGCCGCACGGGGCGGCTACGGCACCCAGCGCATGCTGGACCTGCTCGACTGGACCGCGCTGCGCGGCGCGGGCGCGAAGATGTTCGCCGGATCGAGCGACGTGACCGCGTTGCACGCCGCGATCCACTGGCACCTCGGCCTGCCGACGTTGTTGTCCCCCATGCCCGCCGGTGACTTGTGGGACGACGTGGGCGGTGAGCGGCTGCGCCGGGCGCTGTTCACGCCGGGAGCGGTGACCGTGAGCGGGACCGAGGCGCTGGTGCCGGGCGCCGCGCGCGGGCGGCTCACCGGTGGGAACCTCAGCCTGCTGGCATCCAGTGTCGGTACCCCGGAGCAGGGCAGTGCGCGGAATGCGATCGTGGCGCTGGAGGACGTGGCGGAGCCGGTGTACCGGCTGGACCGGATGCTGCGCGCGGGCTGGTTCGACGGCGTGGCCGGGGTCGTGCTGGGCACGTGGACCCGCTGCGGTGAGCCGGCGGACGTGCGGGCGCTGATGCTGGACCGGCTGTCGCCGCTCGGGGTGCCGGTGCTCGCGGGTGTGCCGTTCGGGCACGTGGTCGGATCGGTGACCGTGCCGCTGGGGGTCGAGGCGGTGCTGGACACCGCGAACCTGAGGGTGAGCACTCATGCGGCTTGATCCGCGGGAGGCGCGGACCCGCTTCGCCGCCGCCCGGGTCGCGCGACTGGCGACCGTGTCGGCGGACGGCCGGCCGCACCTGGTCCCGGTGACCTTCGCGGTGTCCGGCGACGAGATCGTGTTCGCCGTCGACCACAAACCCAAGTCGACGACCGCGCTGCGGCGGCTGGCCAACATCGCGGCCAACCCGCAGGTGAGCTTCCTCGCCGACGCCTACGAGGAGGACTGGACGCGGCTGTGGTGGTCGCGCGCCGACGGCACGGCGGCCATCGAGGACAGTGCCCCCAAGGCGGTCGAGTTGTTGCGCGCCAAGTACGAGCAGTACGCCGACCGGGCGCCGGAGGGGCCGGTGGTGATCACCCGTGTCACCCGCTGGAGCGGCTGGGCCGGACGGACGAACTGATCGAAAACGGACGTGCGGTGATGATCCGATCACTACGATCCGGTGGCGTGAAATCCCTGCGCATCACCGCGATGATCCCGATGTTCGCACTGGCGACGGCCTGCTCCGGTGAGCCGGAGGTCAACACCGTGGCCTACCAGATCACCGGCACCGGGCAGATCGCGTCGATCACGTTCATGACCGACGGGAAGACCTCCGTGCGCGAGGAGAACGTCACCCCGCCCTGGACGAAGACCTTCACCCTGCCCGCGGAGGGGACGCAGCAGCTCCAGCTGCTGATCCAGCCCGCGGGTGAGCACGAACTGTCGGCGTCGATCGACGTCAACGGGCAGCCTCTGACGAGCAGCGCCAGCGCCGGCTCCGACGGTGGCGGCACCATGTCCCTCACCGGGGAACTGGGCAGCTAGTCCCTGGCGATGAATTCCGGTACCGCCGGCTCGCGGCGCCAGGCGCCGACCAGGCCGAGCGGGTCGGGGCGCAGCAGGGACGCCGCCGCGTACACCGACAGCGCCAGGACCATCGCGACGAACCACCAGTCGTAGAGGGCCTGCTCGCCCGTCGGGTAGTAGGCCAGCACCAGGAACGACGCCACGGCGACCACGATCGCCAGATGCCTGCGCCGCCACGGGAACGCCGACGCGATCACGAAGCCCCAGGTCAGGTACCACGGCAGCGTCGGCGGCGCGAGGATCGCGGTTGCCAGCAACGTCATGGCCATCCGGAAGATCGCCTCGTTGCCGCCGTTTCGCGCCTGCCACCACTGGCGCACGGCGAACGCCGCCAGCGTCAGCATCGCCAGTACGCGGGCGACCGTCACGAACGGCGACTCCGGCACGGTGATCACCAGGTTGACCAGGGTGTGCGCCAGCTGACCGATCCCGGTCGGGAAGTTCAGCCAGTTCGTCACCAGCGTCGGCGCCTGCAGGCCGGTCACCCAGCCCAGGTTGAACGACCCCAGTGACACCCAGGTGCCGAGCACGAACACCACGCCGAACAGACCCAACGAGATCGCCCCGGCCTGGAGGAAGTTGCGAACCTTCGCGGGGCGCGGCAGGTGGTTGGCCCACACCCACACCAGGAACGGCAGCGCGACCGCCGCGGTGGGCTTGATCAGCATCCCGATCGTCACCAGCACGATCGCCACCGCGTGCTGACGCTCCAGTGCGGCGAGTACGCCGATGGTGAGGAAGCCGAGCATCAGCAGGTCGTTGTGCGGGCCGCCGACGAGGTGGATGACGGTCATCGGGCTGGCGATCGCGAGCCACAGCGTGATCGGCAGCTTGCCGCCGAGGTGGCGCACGAGCCGCGGCAGGGCCCACAGCATCATCGCCAGGCCGATCAGCAGCACCAGGCGCGTCACGATGACGCCGGCGATGACGTTGTCGCCGGTCAGCGCGACGACGCCCTTGGCGATCAGCAGGAACAGCGGTCCGTAGGGCGCGGGAGTGGTCTGCCACACCGGGTGCACGTTCTGCACCACGTCGCGCAGCACCTCGAGCTCGGCCGGGCCGTGCGCGTACGGGTCGAGCCCGTGCAGCAGCTGGGCGCCCTGGCCGAGGTAGGAGAACACGTCGCGGGTGAACAGCGGCGGCGAGATCAGCAGCGGCGCCATCCAGCACGCGGCGGCGACGAGGATCGGCCTGCTGCCGACGCGGCCGGCGAGCATGTAGCGGCCCAGCCGGACCCACGCCCACACCACGAGCGCGAAGCCGCCGTAGAGCACCGCGTTGGCGAGCATCTGCCCGTGCCCGTAGCGGACCCAGGACAGCGGCCCGTGCCCCAGCACCGGGTCGCGGATGAGGATGCCGCCCGCCCCGAGCGCGCCGATCAGGAGCAGGGTGCTGCCGAGAGCGCCCATCGCGATCGTGCGGTACGGGAACCGCGAAGGCGCGCGCACGCGCGCTGCCGGGTGCGCCTGCGCGGGCGCCCCGGGTGCGGGGTCAGTGGTGGTCGCCATTTCGTTCCGGAGATTACACACCGTTCCCCTGCGGCTTCCCGGCGAGGCCGCCTTTTCCCTGACAGTTCCTTGACTTCCGGGCATTCGGGACGGTAAAGACGCCTGCGGCCGGACTGGAAGTAACCACCTAACAGCATTTTTTGGTAAACAAATGACGGATTCATTGTCGAGCGGTGACGTAAGGTCCGGACCATGCGGATCCTGATCTCGGCGGACATGGAGGGTGCGACGGGAGTCACCTGGACCGACGACGTCGTGCCCGGCACCGAGCAGTGGCAGCGCTTCCGGCGACTGCTCACCGGGGACGTGAATGCGGTGGTCCGCGGGCTGCACGACGGCGGGGCGAGTGACGTGCTGGTCAACGAGGCGCATTCGTCGCAGCGGAACCTGCTGCTGGAGGATCTCGACGAGCGGGCCCGCCTGCTCACCGGCCGGCACAAGCCGCTGTCGATGATGCAGGGCATCGATTCCGGCGTGGACGGTGTGGTGTTCCTCGGCTATCACGCCGGGGCCGGGGCGGACGGCGTGCTGTCGCACACCTACCTGGAGAACCAGATCACCGGCGTGTGGCTGGACGGCGTGCCGGCGAGCGAGGGCCGGCTCAACGCGGCGCTCGCGGCGGAGCATGGGGTGGCGGTGCTGCTGGTGTCCGGGGACGACCAGACCTGTGCCGACGCCGCGGACTACGCGCCCGGTGCCGCGCTGGTCGCCGTGAAGGACTGCGTGAGCCGGTATGCCGCGATCTGCCTTCCCCCGTCCAGGACCGCCGAGATGCTGAGCGCGGCCGCGCGGGCGAGCATGGACCGTGCGGTGCGGACACCGGGCACGGCCGCCGCGCACCGCATCGAGGTCGAGTTCGACGCGACCCACCTGGCGCAGGCCGCCGCGGTGGTCCCGACCGTCGAGCAGACCGGCGTGCGCCGGGTCGGCTTCGACGCGGCCACGATGACCGACGCGATGAAAGCGTTCAAGGTGGTCACGGCGATCGCCGCGGGCGCGGTGCAGGGGAAGTATGGCTAACGTCGAGAGTCTGTGCGCGCAGCTGCTGCGGTTCGACACCACCAACCGCGGCCACGGCGATGCCGAGGGTGAGCGGGACGCGGCGGAGTTCGTCGCGGGCGTGCTCGCCGGTGCCGGGATCGAACCGCTGATCCTGGAGTCCGCGCCCCGCCGCGCCAACGTGGTCGCCCGCGTCCCGGGCATCGACTCCGAGCTCCCCGCGCTGCTCGTGCAGGGGCACCTGGACGTGGTCCCGGCCGACGCGGCGGACTGGACGGTGCCGCCGTTCGCCGGTGAGATCCGGGACGGCTGCCTGTGGGGCCGCGGCGCGGTCGACATGAAGGACTTCATCGCGATGGTGCTGTGCGCGCTCGCCGACGGGCTTCAGCCGCGGCGGGACCTGGTGCTGGCGTTCGTCGCCGACGAGGAGGACCGCGGCGAATACGGGGCGCACTGGCTGGTGACCGAGCGTCCCGAGCTGTTCGACGGGTGCGTGGCGGCGATCGGCGAGTCCGGCGGGTACACGTATCACGTCCCCGACGCCCACGGCCGCGACGTGCGGCTCTACCCGGTGGGCACGGCCGAGCGCGGCACCGCGCACATGCGGCTGACCGCCCGGGGCCGCGCCGGGCATGCGTCGCGGCCCAACCACGAGAACGCGGTGGTGCGGCTGGTCGAGGCGTTGCACCGGATCGCGGCGCACGAATGGCCGGTAACGCTGACGCCGACGGTGGAGGCGTTCCTGGTCCGCACCGGCAAGGCGCTGGGCGTCGAGGTCGATCTGTCCGATGTGGAGGGCACGGTGGCCCGGCTCGGGCCCGCGGCGAGGCTCGTGGAGCCGACCATCCGCACCAGCACCACGCCGACGATGCTGGACGCCGGGTACAAGGTGAACGTGATTCCGAGCCTGGCGCAGGCCCAGGTCGACACCCGGACCCTGCCGGGCACGGAGAAACAGCTGCTGGACCGGATCGACGAGCTCCTCGGGCCGGACATCACCCGCGAATTCGTGGCGCGGCAGCCCGCTGTGCAGGCACCGGTCGACTCCCCGTGGTTCACCGCGATGACCGACGCGCTGCGGTCCCAGGACCCGGACGCCGTGGTGGTGCCCTACTGCATGGGTGGCGGCACGGACGCCAAGGCGTTCAGCCGGCTGGGCATCGCCTGTTACGGCTTCGCGCCGCTCTGGCTGCCCGAGGGCTTCCCGTACCGGGCGATGGCCCACGGGGTCGACGAGCGCGTGCCGCTGGAGGGGCTGCACTTCGGCAAACGGGTGCTGGAGCACTTCCTCAGCCGCTGCTGACGTCGCACTTTTTCGACAATGTGCCGTTACCGTAGCGACGTGAGCCGGACCCACTTCTTCTCATCGTTCGAGGACGGGGATCCGCGGCCCCGCACCGGTGCGGTCGTCATCGTCGGCGCGGGCCCGGAGCGCGCCCCGGCGGCCAAGGCCGGTGCCGGGTTCACCGGGGTCCGTGCCGCCCGGTACACGGCCCTGGAACCGGCCCGTGAAGTGCTGTTCGAAGTGGACGCCGAGATCGGCCCGGACACGCGACTGTCCTATGTGGTGTTCCCGGACTCGGATGCCGGGCCGAGCTGGCACAGCACCTTTGTCGCACTGGCCGTGGAACTGGACGACGGCACGGTCGTGGGTGGTTCGGCGCGCGCGGCCGGTGAGTCCAAGACCCTTTACCTCGATCAGTGGAACCTGGTGCACCACGATCTGGGCGAGGCCGCGGGCCGTACCGCGCAGGCGATCGTGCTGCTCGTCGAGCCGCCGCCGGGCGGGCCGGTGTCCGGCTGGATCGACGACGTCCGGATCGCCGACGCACCACCCCCGGGGCCGCGCGACCCGGTCGACTGGGTGCGCACCACCCGCGGCACCCACTCCAGCCACGAGTTCTCCCGCGGCAACACCTTCCCGGCCACCGCCGTGCCGCACGGCTTCAACTTCTGGACCCCGGTCACCGACGCCTCGTCGACCGCGTGGCTGTACGAGTACCACCGGCGCAACAACGCCGGCAACCGTCCCGAGTTGCAGGCTCTCGCGGTGAGCCACGAGCCGAGCCCGTGGATGGGCGAGCGGCATTCCTTCCAATTCCTGCCCGGAATCGGTCCGGTCACCGCGAACCGGCGGGCGCGGGCGCTGGCCTTCAGCCACGACAACGAGACCGACCGGCCGCACCACTACGGCGTGCGGTTCGACAACGGGATCACCGTCGACCTCGCGCCCGCCGACCACGCCGCGCTGGTCCGGTTCACCTTCCCCGGCGAGGGTGGCTGGGTGGTGTTCGACAACATCGACCGGCGGGGTGGCCTGCGCCTCGATCCGGCACGCGGGATCGTCACCGGGCATACCTGGGCGGGCAGCCGCCTGTCCGTGGGCGCGCGGCGGATGTTCGTCTACGGCACGTTCGACCGCCCGGCGGCCGGCGGGAAGCGGCTGCGGTTGCCGCACGTCGGCTACCTGTCCTTCGACGCGCCACGGGCCGAGCTGCGGATCGCGACCTCGCTGATCAGCCTGGAGCAGGCCCGCCGCAACCTCGACCAGGAGATCCCGCCCGGTACCACGTTCGAGCAGGTCCGCGAGCGAGCGCGGGCTGCCTGGCAGGACCTGCTCGGCCGGGTCGAGATCGACGGCGCCACGCCGGACCAGCTGACCACCTTCTACTCCGGGCTGTACCGGCTGTTCCTGTACCCGAACTCGGCGCACGAGCAGACTCCCCGCGGGGTGCGGCACGCCAGCCCGGTGCGGCGCCGGTGGCGGCCGAGTACCCGGACCCGCACCGGGGCGGCGGTCGTGGACGGGCCGATGTCGGTCAACCACGGCTTCTGGGACACCTACCGCACCGTGTGGCCCGCACTCGCGCTGCTGGCGCCGCGGCGCTGCGGCGAACTGATCGAGGGGTTCGTGCAGCAGTTCCGGGAGGGCGGCTGGATCGCGCGCTGGTCCTCCCCCGGCTACGCCAACCTGATGACGGGAACCAGTTCCGACGTCGCCTTCGCCGACGCCTACCTGCGCGGCGTGCGGACGTTCGACGTGCAAGCCGCCTACGACGCAGCCCTTCGCAACGCCACCGTCACCCCACCCGGTCTCAGCGTCGGACGGCAGGGGCTGCGCGAGTCGATCTTCCTCGGCTTCAAGCCGCTGACCACGCACGAAGGCCTGTCCTGGGCGCTGGAGGGCTGCTTGAACGACTTCGGTATCGCCGCGCTGTCCGAGGTGCTGCACGCGCAGACCGGACGGGCGGAGTACCGGGACAATGCGCGTTATTTCCGGCACCGCGCATTGCAATACGTCAACCACTTCGACCCGCGGACCGGGTTCTTCCAGGGCCGTCACCGCGACGGCCGCCGGCGGTGGGCGCCGGAGAACTACGACCCGGCGTTGTGGGGCTTCGACTACACCGAGACCGACGGCTGGAACACGGCGTTCTCCGTGCCGCACGACGGCGCCGGCCTGGCGAACCTGCTCGGCGGGCGCGCCGCGCTGGAGTCCAAACTGGACACCTTTTTCGGCACGCCGGAGCGCGGGCGCCTGCCCGGCTCCTACGGCGGGATCATCCACGAGATGACCGAGGCGCGCGACGTCCGGCTCGGCCAGTACGGCCATTCCAACCAGCCCAGCCACCACATCCCGTGGATGTACTGCCACGCCGGTGCCGCGGCCAAGACCCAGGCGATCGTGCGCGAGGTGCTGACCCGCTGCTACCTGGGCAGCGAAATCGGGCAGGGCTACCCCGGTGACGAGGACAACGGCGAGATGTCGGCCTGGTACGTCTTCGCCGCGCTCGGGCTGTACCCGCTGGCGGCCGGCAGCCCGGGTTACGTGCTCACCGCGCCGCTGTTCGAGCGCGCCCGGCTGCACCTGGAGAACGGGCGAACGGTGACGATCAGCGCGCCGGGCGCCGCCCCCTACGTGCGGGGCCTGACGATCGACGGCAGGCCGCACCATTCGACGTGGCTGTCGCACGAGGAACTGGTCGGCGCCGAGCACCTGGAGTTCGACGTGAGCGACGCGCCGGCCGCCTGGGGCAGCCCGCCGCCGTCGCTGACCGGCGGTGACGAGCCACCGGCGCCGCTGACCGACGTGACCGGTCCGGGCACCTGCGACGACGGCACCGACGTCCGCGACCTGTTCGCCGACACCACGGCCACCCAGGTCACGTTCCGCTCCCGCACCCCGATGATCGAATGCGCCGTGCGGGCACCCGCACGCGTCGAGATGTACACCCTGACCTCTGCCGCCCGTGGCGGCGACCCGGCCGACTGGGTGCTGGAGGGCACGTCCGACGGGCACTCGTGGGTCCGGCTCGACGAGCGGCGCGGGGAACGGTTCCGATGGCGGCGCCAGACCCGGGCGTTCTCGATAGCCGAGCCCGCCCGTTACGGTGCCTACCGGCTGCGGGTCACCGCGGCGACCGGGCGGCGGGTGGCGCTGACCGAATGGGAATTGCTCGGGAGCCTTGCATGAGGGTGTGGAAGGTCGTCCAGGATCGGCTGATCGCGGCCGACCCGGGCCTGGTCCGGCTGCGGCTGGCCGGGATCGCGGTCGGCGGGATCGTGCTGACGATCGTCGTGATGCTCGTGCTCGGTCGTCCGATCCCGACGATCCTGGTGGCCTCGATCGCGGCGATGAACTCGGCGTTCAGCGTCAACGACAAGGCCCCGAAGGACCAGGCGATCACGCTGGTGCTGATCCTGGTGAGCGGGGCGGGTTCGCTGACCATCGCGGCCGTCGGCGCCACGGCTCCTCCGCTGGACAGCATCCTGTTCGTATTGCTGATCTTCCTCGCCGTCTACGCGCAGCGGTTCGGGCCGCGGGGCACGGCGATGGGGTCGCAGTCGTTCTTCATGTTCTTCTTCGCGATGTTCCTCGCGATCCACCCCACGCAGCTGCCCGAGTACATCATGGCGCTGGCGATCGGGCTGGGCGCGAACGCGGTGATGCGGTTCGCCGTGCTGCCGCGCCGGCCGCAGGCCGAGCTGCTGCGGGCCCGCCGCGCCTTCCGCGCCCGGGTGAGCGCGGTGGTGCGGGCCGCGGCCGCGTGCCTGGCCAGCGAGGGCAGCGACTGGCGGATCAACCAGCTGCGCAAGGCCGACACCCGCCTGCACGAGGCCGTTCTGATGATCGAGGACACCATCGGCGACCTGTTCGACGAAACCGGCACACAGCTGCTGCGCCGCCGGCTGCTGGCGGTCGAGCTGGCCTGTCAGTGGCTCGCGATCACCGTGCGCCGCGCCGCTGAGGAGGGCGAGCTGCCCGATCACGCCCGCGACGAGCTGATCGCGGGCCTGCTGCGGCTGGACTCGCTGATCGAGCGCGACCCGCGTGAGCTCCCGGTCATCAGCGACACCGAGGTGTTCAGCAAGATGCTGGTCGCCGGCAGCCGGCTGACGGACCGCACCGAACCGGGCGACGAGATCCGCCGCGCCATCGCGGAGCTGGCGCTGGCCGACGTCAACGCCCAGCGCGTCGCGGAGCGCGACTACTCGGCCGAGACCGAGCTGCCGGACGAGTCCGAACCGGAAAAGGTCTTCGCCTACGACAACCAGACGCGCAGCGCCATCCAGGCCGTGGTGGGCGGCGGGCTGGCGGTGGTCGGCGGCGAGCTGATCTCGTCCGCCCGCTGGTACTGGGCCGTGCTCACGGTGTTCGTGGTCTTCGTCAACACCAGCACCGCCGGCGCCACCTTCGTCAAGGGCTTCCGCCGGGTCACCGGAACCCTGGGCGGGATCTTCGGCGGGATGCTGCTCGCGCTGCTGGTCACCGGGAACACCATCGCGACCGTGCCCCTGATTCTGGTGTGCGTGTTCTGCCTCGTCTACGTGGCGCGGGTGTCGCAGCTGCTGCTCGCGTTCTTCATCACCTGCCTGCTCGGCCTGATCTACAGCCTGCTCGGCACGTTCAGCTTCGAGGTGCTGTGGCTGCGGATCGCCGAGACCGCGATGGGCGCCGCGGCGGGGCTGATCGCGGCGATCCTCGTCGTGCCGGTGCGCACCCGCACCGCGATGCTGTCCGACATCGACGCCGCCCTGCTGAACCTGTGCGACTTCCTGGCCAGCGCCGAGGCGCTGCTGTCCGGCCGGGAGAACGTCAACGTGATCGAGATGTCCCGCGAGGTGGACCGATCGGTGGAGACGGTGCGCACCACGATCGAGCCGCTGACGCACCCGATCAGCCTCGCCAGCCGACGCGACTACGGCTGGTACGTGATGAGCACCCTCGAGCGGCTCGCGTTCCGGGCGCGGCAGATCGCCGCGCGGTCCGAACCGGGCCTGCTGCCGGCGGACGAGCGGCTCACGGCGGTGGTCCAGCGGATCAGCCGCAACATCGACGTGCTGCGCGACAGTCTCGACGGCGACGAGCGCGGCAAGCTGATCCGCAACACCGGTACCCCGGAGACGCGGGAGACCGACAACGCGCAAGTACGCTCCGTGCTCACCAGCCTGGGTCGCCTGGACGGCGGTGTGATCGCTCTGGGCAGGGCTTTCGAGGTCCCGATCGCGGATTCGACTCGATCGGTTCAGCAGAACGTGAGGCGACGCACGACGTCAGTGCAGGCAGAGGGCGATAAGGTCACGAGCACAAGCCATGATTCCGTCCGCAGGAGTACGCAATGACCCAAGCCCCCGTCAACGTCACCGTAACCGGCGCCGCCGGCCAGATCGGCTACGCGCTGCTGTTCCGCATCGCGTCCGGTCAGCTGCTCGGCCCGGATACCCCGGTGAGGCTGCGGCTGCTGGAAATCCCGCAGGCGGTCAAGGCGGCCGAGGGCACGGCGCTCGAACTGGAGGACGGCGCGTTCCCGCTGCTGGCGGGCACGGACATCTTCGACGACGCGAAGCGCGCGTTCGAGGGCACCAACATCGCGCTGCTGGTGGGTGCGCGGCCGCGCACCAAGGGGATGGAGCGGGCGGACCTGCTCGAGGCCAACGGCGGCATCTTCAAGCCGCAGGGTGAGGCGATCAACGCCGGTGCCGCCGAGGACATCCGCGTGCTGGTGGTCGGCAACCCGGCCAACACCAACGCCCTGATCGCCCGGTCGCACGCCCCGGACGTGCCGGCCGAGCGGTTCACCGCGATGACCCGCCTGGACCACAACCGCGCCGTCGCGCAGCTGGCCAAGAAGCTGAACGTGCCGGTGAGCGAGGTCCGCAAGCTCACGATCTGGGGCAACCACTCCGCCAGCCAGTACCCGGACATCTTCCACGCCGAGGTCGCCGGCCGGAACGCCGCCGAGGCCGTCGGCGACGAGAAGTGGCTGGCCGAGGAGTTCATCCCGCGGGTGGCCAAGCGCGGCGCCGAGATCATCGAGGCCCGTGGCGCGTCGTCGGCCGCGTCGGCCGCCAACGCCGCCATCGACCACATCTACAACTGGGTCAACGGCACCCCCGAGGGCGACTGGACGTCGATGGCCATCCCGTCCGACGGCTCCTACGGCGTGCCGGAGGGCCTGATCTCGTCGTTCCCGGTCGTGGCCACGAACGGCAAATACGAGATCGTGCAGGGCCTGGAGATCAACGAGTTCTCCCGCACCCGCATCGACGCCTCGGTCGCGGAGCTGGCCGAGGAGCGCGAGGCCGTGGACAAGCTCGGCCTGCTCTGATTCGCCGACGGTTCCCGGAGGGCCGGTTCCCCTGGCGGGGAGCCGGCCCTCCGGCATATACCGGACAGATGGCTAAGTTCATCACGATCGGCTACGGGGACGCCGCGGGCTACGAGCGCACCGACTCGTCGGTGCGGGAAGCCGCGCACCAGCACGATTCGCGGCTGCGCGCCGACGGGGCGGTGATGGGAGTCGCGGCCGCGCCGGTCCAGGTGCGCAACCACAACGCGGCCGGGGCGCAGGTGACCGCGGGGCCGTTCCTGCGCTCCGACCTCCCGGTCGCCGGGTTCGCCCTGATCGAGGCGGCCTCCCTCGACGAGGCGGTGCGGCTGGTGTCCGGGACGCCGTGCGCCGTCGCGCACGGCGTGGTCGAGGTCTGGCCGCTGACCCCGTGACCGGAACTGCCGGACCCGCACGGCCGAGTCCGTCGGCGCTCATCAATCCCGAAGCCTGAACGGCACCAGTTCGAGCCGCCGGCCGCTCCCCCCGGCTCAGGCCGCGGCGGCCGCCAGCAGGGCGAGGGCCACGGCACGGGCCTGTCCGGCGGTGCCGGCGACCTGGTGGTGCGCGGCGACGACGGTCGCGCCCTCGAGCACGATCAGCAGCTGACGACCCAGCGTCTCCGGATCGGCGGCGCCCCCGCGGGTGGCGATGCCGGTCAGCAGCCCGAGGTAGCGCTCGAGGTGCCTGCCGGTGAGGGTGCGCGTGGCCGCGTCGTGGTGCTGGGTGGCGGCGTTGATCATCGCGCAGCCGCGGAAATTCGGGTCGGCGTACCAGGTTCCGAGCGCGTCGAACACCGCAGCAAGCTGCCGGGCGGGATCGTCCCCCGCCGCGGCGGCCGCTTCCTCCAGCCAACCGGCCACCCTGTCGCTGCGCGCCTCAAGCACCTCCCGCACGAGGCCGTCCTTGGTGCCGAAGTGGCGGTAGAGCGTCTCCTTCGACACGCCGATGCGGGCACACAGTTCGGCGACCCCGATGCCGTCGAGCCCGCGCTCGTAGAGCAGCGCGGTGGCCGTGTCGAGGATGCTCGCGCGGGTGCGGGCCAGGTCGATCGTCGATCCCTTGGGTACGGGCACGCCAGGATGGTACCGAGGAGTTCGATCTCGTGCTACGGTTCGGATCGTAACGACCGGTTCGATCTTGGGACGGCGATGGCAGGCACGGTCGGCGGGGTGTCGCCGGGCCGGTCCGTGCGGCTGTCGCTCGGTACCGCGTCCGCGCTGGGTTTCGCGCGGTTCGCCTACGGTCTGGTCGTGCCGGCGATGAGCCGCGATCTGGGGTGGAGCCTGACCGGGGCCGGGCTGATGAGCGCTGCCAATGGGCTCGGCTACCTCCTCGGTGCGATGGTGACCGGCTTGCTCGCGCTGTGGCTGGGCGCGACGGCCGCGTTCCGCTGGGGCATGGTCGTGACCGCCCTGGCGCTGGCGGCGACCGCGGTGACCGGGAACTTCGCGGTGCTGCTGGCCCTACGGGCGGTCGCGGGCGTGTCCGGTGCGGTCGTGTTCATCACCGGGGGTGTGATCGCGTCGCGGATGGCCGCCCGTTCGTCGTCCGGGATGCCCATCACCGTCTACTTCGCCGGGACAGGGCTGGGCATCGTCCTCAGTGGAGCGACGATTCCGGAGCTTGGCGAGCAGTGGCGCGTGGCGTGGCTCGGGCTCGGCGCCGCCGCGGGCGTGGCGGCGCTGGTGAGCTGGACGGCCGCGCGGACCGACGACGGCCCCGCAGGTGGTACCGGCCGGGCGCGGGTGAAACCGTTGTGGCGCACCGCGGTGGCCTACCTGCTGTTCGCCACGGGGTACATCACCTACATCACTTTCCTGTCCGCGGTGCTCGCCGGCCATCGCGCCACGGTCGCCCAGGTGAGTCTGGTGTGGACGGCGCTGGGTGCGGCAGTTCTGGTGGCGTCGGCGATCTGGAGCGGCGGCAGAGCACTGGCGCCCCTGCTCACGCTCCTCGCCGCGGGGTCGGCTCTCGCGCTGCTCTCCGACGCGCTGCCCGTGGTGCTCGCGTCGGCGATCCTCTACGGGGCGACGTTCATCGGCGTGCCCGCAGCGGTCACGGCGCTGATCAAGGACCGCATCCCGCAGGCCGACTGGACCGCGACCCTCGCCGCGTTCACGACCCTGTTCGCCGCCGGGCAGACCGCGGGTCCCTGGCTGGCCGGCTTCGTCGCCGACCGCACCTCCGCCGGGGCCACCGTGGCGTGGACCGCCGCGCTGTGCGCCGTCGGGGCGCTGTTCGCCGTCATGGAAAGGAAGCCCGGGACCTGAATCTGCCACGGGAGCCGCGGCACCACCCGGGAACCGACAGCCTCGGTCAGGCGCCGATGAGCCCTCGTCGCGCCAGCAGCGGCGCGATCTCCGGATCGCGGCCGCGGAAGGTGCGGAAGAAGGCCATCGGGTCTCCGCCGCCGCCGCGGGCGAGCAGCGTGCGCCGGAAGTGATCGCCGTTCGCGCGGGTCAGGCCGCCGTTCTCGGTGAACCACTCCACGGTGTCGGCGTCGAGCACCTCGCTCCAGATGTAGGAGTAGTACCCCGCCGAGTAGCCGCCGCTGAACACGTGCGCGAAGTAGGTGCTGCGGTAGCGCGGCGGGATCGCCGCCACCGCCACCCCGGCCTTCTCCAGGGCGGTCGCCTCGAACGAGTCGACGTCGCCGATCGCGTCCTCGGTGCCCAGCCCGTGCCAGGCCTGGTCCAGCAGCGCCGCCGCCAGGTACTCGGTGGTGGCGAAGGGCTGGCCGTACTGCGCGGACTCCTCCAGCCGCTCGACCAGGTGCCGCGGCAGCGGCTCACCGGTCTCGTGGTGCTTGGCGTAGTTCACCAGCACCTCCGGCCACAACATCCACATCTCGTTGACCTGCGACGGGTACTCCACGAAGTCGCGGGGCACGTTCGTGCCGGAGAACTTCGGGTAGCGCACGTCGGAGACCAGCGCGTGCAGCGCGTGTCCGAACTCGTGGAACAGTGTGGTGACCTCGTCGAAGGTGAGCAGCGTCGGCTCACCCGCGGGCGGCTTGGCGATGTTGAGGTTGTTCACCACCACCGGCCGCTCCCCGAGCAGGTGCGACTGGTCGGTGAACGTGTTCATCCACGCGCCGCCGCGTTTGGAGTCGCGCGTGTAGTAGTCACCGAGGAACAGGCCCAGCGGACTGCCGTCGGCGTCGAAGACCTCGAACACCCGCACATCCGGGTGGTAGACGGGCAGGTCGTGCCGCTCGGTGAAGCTCAGCCCATACAACTCGCTCGCCGCGAACAGGACACCGTCGCGCACCACGCGGTCGAGTTCGAAGTACGGGCGCAGCGTCGCGTCGTCGAGGCCGAACCGGGCCTTGCGGACCCGTTCGGCGTAGAAGGCCCAGTCCCACGGCTCGAGGGTCGCGCCCGGATGATCCTGGCCCAGGTAGGTCTGCAGCTCTTCGGCGTCGCGGCGGGCGTTGGCCACGGCCACCGGCGCGAGCCGCTCCAGCAGGCCGACGGCCGCCTCGGCAGTGCGGGCGGTCTCGTCGGAGATCACGTACGCGGCGTGGTCGGGGTGGCCCAGCAGCGCCGCCCGCTCGGCGCGCAGCCGCACGATCCGGGCCAGGACCGCGGTGTTGTCGTTGTCGTTGCCGCGGTTCGCGCGTGCGGTCGAGGCGGTGAACAGCCGCCGGCGCAGCGCCCGGTTCTCCAGCGAGCTCAGCAGTGGCTGGGAGGTGGGCAGGTTCAGGGTGAGCAGGTACTTGCCCTCCGCGCCACGCGAGGCGGCCGCCTCACGAGCGGCGGCGACGGTGCCGGTGGACAGCCCGGTCAGCTCCGCCGGGTCCTGGACCAGCACGGCGAGGTCGTTGGTGTCACGCAGCAGGTTCTCCTGGAAGCGCGTGGACAGCGTCGACAGTTCCTCGTTGAGGGCGCGCAGCTTGTCCTGCTGTGCGGCGTCGAGCCCGGCGCCGGCGCGCTGGAAGTCGGTGTAGGTCCGTTCCAGCAGCCAGGCCGACTCCTCGTCCAGGCCCAGCTGGTCGCGCCGCTCGTAGAGGTCGCGGACGCGCGCGAACAACGCCGGGTCGAGGTGGATCGCGTCGGACTGCGCGGCGAGCTTCGGCGCGATCTCGGCCTGCAGTTCCTGACGGGCCGGGTTCGTGTCGGAGGAGGTGAGGTTGAAAAACACCGACGACACGCGCTGCAGGAGGCGCCCGGAGGTGTCCAGCGCCACGATCGTGTTCTCGAACGTGGGCGGCTCGGTGGCGGAGGCGATGGCCTCGATCTCGGCGGCGTGCCCGGCCAGGCCGGCCTCGAACGCCGGCCCGAAGTGCTCGTCGGCGATCCGGTCGAACGGGGGCAGGCCGTAGGGCAGGTCACTCGCCTGCGAGAACGGGTTGTCCGGTGTCATCCAGCACGGCCCTTCTGTCCTGTCGACCCCCCGATTTCGGCGTCGGAGGACGTCTTCTTCTTCCTACCGCGCTTCGGCGCCGGTGGCACGACTCCGGCCAGGTCGGAGCTGTGATCGTTGACCCGCACCACGAACGGGCGCACTTCGGTGTAGCGCACCACCGAGATCGACGCCGGGTCGACCACGATCCGCTGGAAGGAGTCCAGGTGCTGGCCCAGCGCGTCGGCCAGGATGGACTTGAGCACGTCGCCGTGGCTGCACAGCAGCCAGACAGCGTGGTCGCCGTGCTCGGCGCTGATGCGGGCGTCGTGCTCGCGCACCGCGGTGACCGCCCGGGTCTGCATGCCGGCCAGGCCCTCGCCGCCGGGGAACACCGCGGCCGAGGGGTGCGCCTGCACCACGCGCCACAGCGGTTCCTTCACCAGCGTCTTGAGCTCGCGGCCGGTCCAGTCGCCATAGTCCACTTCGGACAGACGCGGGTCGACGGTGCGGGTCAGGCCGCGTTCGGCGACGAGCGGGGCCAGGGTGTTCTTGCAGCGCAGCAGCGGGGAGACCACGATCTCGGCCAGCGGCACGCCGGCCAGCCGCTCGACGAGCGCCTTGGCCTGCGCGCGGCCGGTGTCGTCGAGCCCGACCTTGGGGGTCCGGCCGGCCAGCACACCCGACCCGTTGGCGGTCGAGCGGCCGTGCCGGAGCAGGATCACGGTAGCCACGCAGCCAACCTACAGGGCCGGACCCGCGTCCGGATCAAGGACGCCGGTGGCGACCAGGACGATGAGCAGCACGCCGAGAGCGATCCGGTAGATCACGAACGGCAGGTAGCTCTTGGTCTTGATGAAGTTCATCAGCCACGCGATCACCGCGTAGCCGACGCCGAAGGCGACCAGGGTGGCGAGGATCGTCGGTCCCCACTGCGGGCTGTGCTCCCCGCCGATGTCGGTGAGCTTGTACAGACCCGAGCCGAACACGGCCGGCACGGCCAGCAGGAACGCGTACTCGGTGGCGTCGGAGCGGGTGTAGCCGAGGAACAGGCCCGCGGTGACGGTGCCGCCCGAGCGGGACACACCGGGGATCAGGGCCATCGCCTGGGCGAAGCCGTAGCCCAGGCCGTGCGGGACGGTGAGCTGGTCCAGCGTCCGGTACTGGCGGCCGGTGCGGTCGGCGATGAGCAGCAGGATGCCGAACACGATCAGCATCGTCGCGGTGAGCCGCAGGTCGCGGAAGGCGCTGTCGATCTCGTCCTGGAACAGCAGGCCGAGTACCACGATCGGCAGCGACCCGACGATGATCAGCCAGCCGAGCCGGGCGTCCGGGTCGTGGCGCCACTCCGGCCGGTACAGCGACCGCCACCACGCGGTCAGGATGCGGCCGATCTTCTTGGCGAAATACAGGATGACCGCGAGCTCGGTCCCGATCTGCGTGACCGCGGTGAACGCCGCACCGGGGTCGTCCCAGCCGGCGAGCGCCGCGGTGATGCGCAGGTGGGCGCTGGAGGAGATCGGGAGGAACTCGGTCAGGCCCTGGACCAGGCCGAGGACGAGTGCTTCGAACCAGCCCATGCTCACCGGGCCCCGGCGGAGATCGATCGCGTTCGCACGGTGGGCAAGGCTATCGGCGGCGCGGATCACGGGCGGAGCCGCCTCGGTCAAGCTCGCCACCCTCAACGGGGACGCCACGTGTCGCAGTTACTCTTCGTGCATGCAGAAGCGACAGCTGGGCAGGTCGGGGTTGCGGGTCTCCCGGATGGCGCTCGGCACGATGTCCTGGGGTGCGGAGACCGACGCCGACGAGGCCGCCAGCCAGCTCGTCGCGTTTGTCGAGGCGGGCGGCACCCTGGTCGACACGGCGGACATCTACTCGAGCGGGGAGAGCGAGCGCATCCTCGGCGGATTGCTGGGCGATCTCGTGCCGCGCGACGAGATCGTGGTCGCGACCAAGGCGGTCGCGCGCCGCACCGACGGCCCCTTCGGTGGTGGCGCCTCCCGCGGCGCGCTGCTCAGCGCGCTGGAGGGGTCGCTGCGGCGTCTCGGTGTGGACCACCTGGACCTGTGGCAGCTGCACGCGTGGGACGAGTCGGTGCCGCTGGACGAGACGCTGTCCGCGCTGGACCAGGCGGTGAGTTCGGGCAAGGTGCGCTACACCGGCGTGTGCAACTACGCCGGCTGGCAGCTGGCCTCCGCCGCGGCGGACGGGGACACCGGCCTGATCGCCACGCAGGCCGAGTACTCGCTCGTGGAGCGGGGTGTGGAGCGCGAGCTGGTCCCGGCGGCGCGCTACCACGGCCTCGGCATCCTGCCGTGGGCTCCGCTGGGCCGCGGGGTGCTGACCGGTAAGTACCGCAAGGGCACGCCGGCGGACTCGCGGGGCGCCTCGGCGGAGTACGCCGGATATGTCGAGCAGCACCGCACGGAACGGGCGGCGCGGATCGTGGAGGCGGTCGCCACGGCCGCGGACGGTCTGGGGGTGTCCCCGCTGGTGGTCGCGCTGGCCTGGGTGCGGGACCGGCCGGGTGTGGTGGCCCCGGTGGTGGGGGCGCGCGACACCGGGCAGCTCACCGGATCGCTCGCGGCGGAGGAGATCGCCCTGCCGGTCGCGATTTCCGTGGCGCTGGACGATGTCAGCGCGATCGAGTTCGGTTACCCCGAGCGGGGCACGAAGTGACCGCGGGATGGATGGCGCGTGACGCGACGGGGTTTTCAGAGCATGCTGGAGGCAACATCGGAAGGCGATCCGGAGGTCTAGTGCGCAGGTCCGCCACTGTTGGCACCGGTGTCACGCTGTCATGTGCCCTGGTGCTCGGCGGCTGCTCGTCCGGGTCCGGCGATTCCAGCGACGCGCTGCAGGTCGTGGCGAACCCGGTCGCGGCCACCGCGCCGGCGTCGCCCCAGCCGGCCGCCGCCCCGGCGGGCACCGTGATCGGTGAGCCGGGCGAGGTCACGGCGGTCGCGGCCGACCCGGTCACCGGCGTCCTCGCGGTGGCCGTCCCGGATGCCGTGCTGCTCTACCGCACCACCGACCTGGCCGCCGCGCCGGTGCGCGTGCCGCTGGCCGGGCGGGTCGAGCAGCTGCGGGTGTCCGGCGGTGTCCTGCTGGCCACGCTGCCCGCGGCCGGGCAGGTCGCGCGGATCGCGCTGCCCGGTGGGGACGTGAGCACCTTGGCCGTCGCCGGCATGCCCGCCGGTGCGGTCGTGGCGGGCGACAAGACCCTGGTCGCGGTGCGCGACCGCAAGGCCGTGGACGTGTTCACCGGCGGGCAGCTCACCAAGACCATCCAGGGGCAGCTCTACAGCGCCGACGACGTGCTGGAGGCCGGCGGGAACACCGTGGTGCTGGACGAGTTGCGCACCGCCGTGTTCTCGGTGGACCCCGACGGCGGGACGATGGCCGAGGGCCTGCGCGCCGGGGACGGCGCCACCCAGGCGGTCGCCGACTCCTTCGGCCGGGTGCTCGTGGTCGACACCCGCGCCGGTGCCCTCCTGGCGTTTTCCACCGGCCCGCTGTTGCTGCGGCAGCGGTACCCGGTACCCGGTGGGGCGTACGGCCTCGCCTACGACCCGCAGCGCGCGCTGGCGTGGGTGACGCTCACCGAGCGCAACGAGGTCGTCGGGTTCGACGTGCGCGGCGGCGAACCGGTCGAGAAGTACCGATTCCCGACGGTCCGGCAGCCGAATTCGGTTACCGTCGAGGAGCGGAGCGGGCGGGTCTTCGTCGGTTCCGCGGCGGGAGAAGGGGTCCAGGTGATCCAGCCATGAAGCACCAGGAGGCGGTGGTCGACGAGGACTGGGAGTACCGCCGGTTGCACTTGCCACCCGGCGTGTCCCGGCGGGCCGCGGCCACGCAGCTGTCCATCAACGCGGAGTACGCGGGGTGGGAGCTGTCGACGGTCCGGCTCTACTCCGACGGCACACGGCGTATCTGGTTGCGCCGTAAGCGCCAGCTGGCCACGGCCCTGCCCGAGGTCCTGATCTGACCAGCTGATCCTGCCGCTCAGCCGGCGAGCGAGCGGCCCGTTTGTGCGAGGGCCTCGCGGAGAATGCGCACGGCCTTCGGGCCGACCCCGTGCAGGCCGAGCAGGTCGGCCTCGGTCCTCGCGGCGACCTGGTCGAGCGACGTGATGCCCGCGTTCTCCAGCGCCCGAGTGGCCGGGCGCCCGATGCCCGGGGGCAGGTCGCTCATGCGGCGCGGAAGAAGCGGTCCAGTACCCGGGTGCCGAACCTGAGCGCGTCCACCGGCACCCGCTCGTCCACCCCGTGGAACAGGCCGGAGAAGTCGAGGTCCGCCGGCAGCCGCAGCGGCACGAACCCGAAGTTGCGGATGCCCAGGGTGTGGAACGACTTGGCGTCGGTGCCGCCGGAGAGCATGTAGGGCAGCACCTTCGCGCCCGGGTCCTCGGCGGCGATCGAGGCGGTCATGGCGTCGACGAGCGCGCCGTCGAAGGTCGTCTCGACCGGAGGCAGTTCCATCCACTCCTTCTCGATGTCCGGACCGAGGATCTCGTCCAGCTCACGGTCGAAGGCCTCCATGCGGCCGGGCAGGATGCGGCAGTCGACCGCGGCCTCGGCGACGGAGGGGATGACGTTGGACTTGTACCCGGCGGTGAGCATCGTGGGGTTGGCGGTGTCGCGCAGGGTCGCGCCGATCATGCGCGAGATGTTGCCGAGCTTGGCAACCGCGCCGTCGATGTCGTCCTCGGGGAAGTCCCAGCCGGTGATCTCGGTGACACCGGCGAGGAACTCGCGCACCGAGTCGGTGAGCACGAGCGGGAACCGGTGCTGGCCGAGCCGCGCGACGGCGGCGGAGAGCTTGGTGACGGCGTTGTCGCGGTGGATCATCGAACCGTGGCCGGCGGTGCCGCGCACGCGCAGCTTCATCCACCGGATGCCCTTCTCCGCCGTCTCCACGACGTAGGTGCGGGCATCGTCGGTGAGGTTGATGGAGAAGCCGCCGACCTCGCTGACCGCCTCGGTGGCGCCCTCGAACAGGTCGCGGCGGTGCTCCACGAGCCACTGGGCGCCGAACTTGCCGCCGGCCTCCTCGTCGGCGAGGAATGCGAAGATGATGTCGCGCGGCGGGACGATGTTCTCGCGCTTGTAGTGGCGGGCCAGCGCCAGCATGATGCCGAGCATGTCCTTCATGTCGACGGCGCCGCGGCCCCACACGTAGCCGTCCTGGACCGCGCCGGAGAACGGGTGCACCGACCACTCGGAGGCGTCCGCCGGGACGACGTCGAGGTGGCCGTGCACGAGCAGGGCGCCACGGCCCGGATCGGCCCCGGCGAGGCGGGTGATCACGTTGTGCCGGTTGCGCCCGCCGGATTCGACGTACTCGATGTCGTAGCCGACCTCGGTGAGCTTCTCCGCGACGAACTCCGCCGCCGCCTTCTCCCCCACCAGGGTTTCCGGATCACCGGTGTTGGTGGTGTCGATGCGGATCAGCTCGCTGGTCAGCGTGATGGCCTCGTCGGCCGCGATCTCGATGCTCACGCCGCCATTCCTATCATCACGACGCGCTCACGGCCGGGAGCCGGTCCCGGTGCTCACCTCCTGGGCACGGGTGGACGCGTCGTCCGGCGCCAGCGGCGGGGTGGCCGTGCCCGCGCCCTGGCGCAGGCCCTCGAGGAACTCGCCGATCGCCTCGAGTGCGTCGTGCCGCGGGCTCCAGCCGAGCTCGTCGCGGGCGCGGGAGGTGTCCATGATCGGCAGCCGGAGCACGGTGTCGAGCAGGCCCGGCGACGCGGGCAGCAGGTGGGCGTACCAGCCCGCGGCGACCGCGGCGCGCAGCGTCCAGGCCGGCACACCGACAGTGCGGGCGCCGAGGAGCCGGGCCACTGCCTTGGCGTCGATGACGGGGTCGGCGGCGACGTTGAACGCGCCGCGCACGTCGGTCAGCGCCGCCAGCCGGAACGCTTCGCCGAGATCGGCGGAGTGCACGGTTTGCACGCGCAGGCCCGGCACGTCGGGGACGACCGGGATCAGCGAGGGCCGGGCCAGGCTGCCGGGGATGAACGGCCCGGCGAACAGGCGGCGCTGCTCGGAGGCCGCCTCGCGGTTGAAGACGAACCCGGGACGCAGCCGCACGACCCGCATCTCGGGGTTGGCCCGTTCGAACCCGTCGAGGTAGCGCTCGAGGTAGGCCTTCTCGCGCGGGTAGGCGGCGGCGGGCCAGCCGTGGGTGGGCCAGCTCTCGGTGACCGGACTGTCCTTCGGGCCGGGTGAGTAGGCGCCGACCGAGGACGAGTAGACCAGTGCCGGCACGTTCTCCCGCGCGGCCGCCTCGAAGACGCGGATCCCGCCGAGCACGTTGGTGCGCCAGGTCCGCGCCGGGTCGTGGGTGGGCTGGAACAGCCAGGCCAGGTGAATCACCACGTCGGTGCCGCGTACCAGGTGGGCGATCTGGTCCTCGGCGATGTCGGCGGTGCGCCACTCGAGCTTCGGCCAGGTCCACTCGGGCTCGCGGCGGACCACGCCGAGGATCGACGCCACGGCCGGGTCATGGCTGAGCGCCTGGACGGTACTGGTGCCCACGTTTCCGCTGGCACCGGTGACCAGTACCCGCAGGGCCTTGCTCGCCGGCGCGTTCATGCCGGGGCGGTTACCCGCTGCCCGGGGCGTCAATCGTGGCGTTTGGTGCCGTCGTGCACGGGGACACCGCAAGGGCGGAGGAAGGTGTTGTGCTTATGGGACAGCCACGGCAGCAGCAGGACCCGCCGGGCGTGTCGCACGAGATGGAGCCCGAGCCGCGGGACCGGATGGAGGGCTACCCCGGGCGCGAGTTGCTGCGGGACGCGCACGCTGGTGACCGGCGGGGACTCCGGGATCGGGCATGCGGTCGCGATCGCGTTCGCCAAGGAGGGCGCCGACGTCGCGATCGCCTACCTGGAGGAGCATTCCGACGCCGAGGAAACCGCGGAACTGGTGCGCGAAGAGGGGCGTCGCTGCCTGCTCCCGCCGGGGGACCTCGCCTCGCGCGAGCAGTGCCGGACGGTCGTGGACGAGACCGTGCGGGAGTTCGGCGGGCTGGACGTGCTGGTCAACAACGTGGCCACCCAGCAGGAACTGGACTCGCCGGAGGACCTGACGGGGGAGCAGTGGATGCGCACCTTCGACGTGAACATCCACAGCTACTTCCGGGTGACGCGGGCGGCGCTGCCGCATCTCGGCGCGGGGGCGGCGATCGTGAACACCGCGTCGGTGAACGGCTTGCGCGGCAACAAGTCGCTCATCGACTACTCGGCCACCAAGGGTGCGGTGATCGCGTGGACCTACGCGATGGCGCAGGCGCTGGCCGGCCGTGGGATCCGGGTCAACGCGGTCGCGCCGGGTCCGGTGTGGACACCGCTGATCCCGGCCACGCTGTCGCCCGGGCACGTGGCGAAGTTCGGGCAGCAGTGCCGATGGGGCGCGCGGCGGAGCCGGACGAGCTGGCACCGTCCTATGTGTTCTTCGCGGCGGGCCGGCTGTCGTCGTACTACACCGGTGAGGTGCTCGCCGCGCTCGGCGGCGAGACCCTTCCGGCGTGATCACCGCCCCACGCCGCCCCGGGCGGACTCGACGACGGGGAAGGCGGTGCGGGTGAGGTTCTCGGAGATCTGCCAGATGCGTTCGGCGTCGTCCTCGCTGCGCAGGCGGGAGTAGACGGCCTGCTCGGCAGGCGGGCCGGACAGGTGCGCGAGACCGCGGGGACCGTACAGGCGCGCGCCGCGCGCGTCCGGTGCGGTGGCGGCCAGCAGAGCCGGCAGCAGCGCGGTCTCGACCGTCCCGAAAAGGATGCCGCGGCGGGCCAGAGCGCGGATCGCACGCACGGCGGCGGTGTCCCGGGCCCGGCCGAGCTCGGGACGCGCGGCCAGCAGACTGGTGGGGGCGACGCCGGGATGGGACAGGTTGCTCGTGATGCCCCAGCCGCCGGCCTGGCTGCGCCGGTCCAGTTCGAGCCCGAACAGGCCGAACGCGATCTTGGACTGGCTGTACGCGCCGCGGCCGTGGTAGGACCGCTCCCAGTTCAGGTCGTCCCAGTTGATGGCGTTCTCGTTCGCGGCGACGCTGATCTGCGAGGTCACGCGCGCACGTCCCGCGCGCAGCAGGGGCAGCAGGTGGGCGACGAGTGCGAAGTGCCCGAGGTGGTTGCTGCCGAACTGCAGCTCGAACCCGTCGCTGGTGGTCTGCCGGTCCGGTGGGGTCATCACGCCGGCGTTGTTGATCAGGATGTGGATCGGCCGGCCCTCATCGCGCAGGGTGTCTCCCAGCGCGGCGACCGACTCCAACGACGACAGGTCGAGGTCCCGCAGCGACAGAGCGGCGGCCGGGTGCCGCTGCTTGATCTTCGCGATCGCCGCTTCGCCCTTGCGAGGGTTCCGGACGGGCATGAGGACCTCGGCACCGGCGCCGGCAAGGCGGGCCGCGAGGCTCAGTCCGACGCCGTCGCTGGCGCCGGTGACGAGCGCGAGTTTCCCGGCGAGGTCGGGAACGGTGACGTCTCCTCGGCTGCGTGCCATTGCTGCTCCTGGTTTCTCTGGACGGTGGAGGTGATCTCAGGTTGCGCTTGGTCCGCCGGGTTATCCACGGCCTGTCGATCCCAGGCAGCCATGCGGCGGCGAGGGCAGACTGAACAGCACCCGACCGCAGGGAGGAAGCAGTCGTGATCGATAGAGCGGGGCTCGCCGAGTTCCTGTGCAGCCACCGGGAGTCACTGCAACCCGAGGACGTCGGGCTGCCGCGCGGGCAACGGCGCCGAACCGCCGGTCTGCGCCGGGAGGAGGTCGCCGCGCTCTGCCACATCTCCACCGACTACTACAGCCGGCTGGAGCGGGCACGCGGACCGCACCCGTCCGAGCAGATGATCGCCTCGATCGCGCAGGGTCTGCACCTGTCCCTCGACGAACGTGACCACCTGTTCCGCCTCGCCGGGCACAATCCGCCCGCGAGAGGCGCGACCAGCGAACACATCAGTCCCGGCCTGCTCCGCATCTTCGACCGGCTCACCGACACGCCCGCCGAGATCGTCACCGAACTCGGCGAGACACTCCGGCAGACGCCGCTCGGCGCCGCACTGACCGGCGACACCACCCGGTACACCGGCCCAGCGCGCTCGATCGGCTACCGGTGGTTCACCGACCCGGCCACCCGGGCGCTGTACCACCCGGACGACCACGAGCTGCACTCCCGTGTCTTCGCCGCCGGGCTGCGCCAGATGGTCACCCTCCGCGGACCCGGCTCACGGGCCGCTCACTTCAGGGACCTCCTGCTCGCCCGCAGCGAAGAGTTCCGCACGGTGTGGGACGAGCACGAAATCGGCGTTCACTACAACGACGTCAAACGCTACGCGCACCCGGAGGTCGGCGGCCTGGAACTGACCTGCCAGACACTTCTCGACCCCGAACAGTCACACCTTCTCCTCGTCTACACCGCCGTGCCCGGCAGCGAAAGCCACGAGAAACTGCAGCTGCTCGCCGTCCTCGGACCCCCAGCGGAAGTTTGACGGCGAACCGTCCCGGGAAGCCTCCCGCCAGGCACGAGACACGACAGGAGGTGCTCCGATGCCTGGACGTGACGTCTTGCCGAGCACGCTGAAGCGCTCCTCGAAGAAGGCGCAGGACACGTGGGTGGAGACCCACGACTCGGCCGTGGAGACCTACGGCGAGGGCCGGCGGGCGCACCAGACCGCATACGCGTCGCTGAAGTACTCCTTCGAGAAGGTCGGGGACCACTGGGAGGAGAAGGGCCGCAAGGGTCCCTCGGACAAGCAGGCCGCGCGTGGCGCCGGGCACAAGCGGTCGAACACCGCCGGCGGAGTGGACTCCTCGGCGAGCAAACAGCACCTGTACGACGTGGCCAGGGAGCTCGACATCAAGGGCCGTTCGTCGATGAACAAGGACGAGCTGGTCAAGGCAATCCAGAAGGCCAACAACCGCAAGACGGCGCAGTCCCGCCGGTAGAACTGCTGGTTGACGCGGGCCCGGCCGGAGCCGGGCCCGCTGTCATGCCGGGGGCAGGGGTGGCCTGCCGAGGCGCTCGATGGTCTGCCGCGCGGAATTCGGCACGCGCCAGTCCAGGCGCGTGCCGGCGCTGCGTTCGAGCTTGGCGAGCACCTGACGCGCGGCGGCGAAGGCCGCCTCCTGCTCGGCCGGGGTCGTCGCGCCCTCGGCGAGTTCGAGCAGCTTGATGCCCTGGTTGATCAGGACGCGCTCGTCGGCGGTGAACCGGGAGGCGCGCAGCTTGTCCGCTGCGACGCAGGCCGCGGCCCACGCCTTCTCGGCGGTCTCGGTCGCCTCGACGTACCTCTTCGCGAGGTCGCTGGGTGGATAGGACTCGGTGTGCAGCGCCATCGCCGCGTGGAACGCGTCGATGAACCGGCTGGTCGAGGGCACCGCGGGGTCGGCGAGCGCGGGCCGGCGCAGGACCTGCTTCGGGTCCGACTCGTAGTCGCCGTACTCCCCCGCTATCCGGAGGTAGCGGGCGCGGGCCTTCTCCCACAGCGCGCGCAGCGACGCGGCGGCGTCCGGGGCGTCGACCGGGCGGGTGGGTGGCTTCGGCGGGGCGGGCCGCGCGCGGGCCTGCCAGCGGTGGTGCATCGCCGCGCGGGAGTAGGACGCGGCCAGTACCCAGATCAGCACCATGATGGGCCAGATGAACGCTCCCAGGTCTTGGTAGGGCATCGGCAGCTCCCTCACCACGGCGGGCGCCCCAGGCGGGTGCCCTGACTCCATGATGCGCCTGGTTTCGTGAGTGGTCCCTGTTGCGCGTTCTCAGGTTCACCGCGAGGGTGGGAATCCGCCCGAGGTGCCGGCCGGTCCTGGCTGGCAGAATCCGGGCAACTGCACGACGAGAAGTGGGGAGCGGGTGCGCCGATGGGGCCGCTGGCCGGAATCAAGGTGCTGGAACTGGCGGGAATCGGCCCGGGACCGCATGCCGCGATGATCCTGGCCGATCTCGGGGCGGACGTGGTGCGCGTCGAGCGGCCCGCCGGCGGACTTCAGGTGTTGCCACCGGAAGGTCGCGACCACATGCTGCGCGGGCGCCGCTCGATCGCGGCCGACCTGAAGACGCCGGAGGGCAGGCGGCTGGTCGGGCAGCTGGTGGAGAAGGCCGACGTGCTGCTGGAGGGTTTCCGGCCCGGGGTGGCCGAGCGGCTGGGCGTCGGCCCGGAGGACTGCTTCGCCCGCAACCCGCGCCTGGTCTACGGCCGGATGACCGGGTGGGGCCAGGACGGGCCGATGGCACAGCGGGCGGGCCACGACATCAACTACATCTCCCTCACCGGCGCCCTGCATGCGGTGCGCGACAAGGCGGGCAAGCCGATCCCGGCGCTCAACCTGGTCGGCGACTTCGGCGGCGGGTCGATGTTCCTGGTGGCCGGGGTGCTCGCCGCGCTCGTGGAGCGCGCACAGTCCGGGCGCGGCCAGGTCGTGGACGCGGCCATGATCGACGGGGTGAGCGTACTGCTGCAGATGGTGTGGGCGCTGCGCGCGCAGGGCGCGTGGAACGACGAGCCGCGCAGCAACCTGCTCGACACCGCCAGTCCCTTCTACGACACCTATCGCTGCGCCGACGGCCGGTACGTCGCGGTCGGCGCGCTGGAGCCGCAGTTCTACGCCGAACTGCTCAAGGGCCTCGGGCTCGCGGGCGAGGACCTGCCGGCCCAGGGCGACCGCGACGGCTGGCCGCTGCTGCGGGAGCGGTTCACCGGGATCTTCGCCTGCCGCACGCGCGACGAGTGGGCGGCGGTGTTCGCCGGGACCGATGCGTGCGTGACCCCGGTCCTGTCGTTCGCCGAGGCGGCGGAAAACGAGCACGTGGTGGCGCGGGGCTCGGTGCGGGTCCTCAACGGAGTCACCCAGGCCGCGCCCGCGCCGCGGTTCTCCCGGACGCCCAACCCCGAGCCGAAAATACCGGCCACCCCGGGCGGCGACACCGACGAGGTGATCCGCGACTGGGGCGTTCAGGCCTGAGCCGGCCGCGGCAGCCCGGCCAGGTCCGGCACCACCCGGACCAGGCCCCGGAGCCAGGTCTCGACGTCATCGGGCCACCATCGTCCCGACGGCAGCCGCGACAGCGCTTCCCGGACCGCGGGCACGGTCGGCGCCGCGGGCACGACGCGGCTGGGTGCGGCGCCCGCGAGCACACCCAGCCACCAGTGCTTTCCCGTCGCCGGCAGGGATTCCGGGTCGAGGACGACGTAGTAGTCGGGCAACAGGGTGGCGCCGCGGCGCAGCTCCGTCACCACGGCTTCGATGGCGACCTCGAGGGTGCCGGGCGGGGCCTGCCGGTCGAAGAACGCGGCCCAGGCCTCGGCGACCCCGGCCAGCGGATCGTGGTCGTGCACCGCGTACGCCGCGTGCGTCTGCCCCACCAGGGCGGCCGGGTCCCCGGTCCGCGCCACCCGCACGTTGGCGAGACCGTCGAGTCCCGCCAGGACCTTGCCGCTCTCCGCACCGGCGAGCACGACGACTGTGCTGTTCGGTCTTGCCATACCGCCAACCTACCGACGACGGCACTACCGGGTGGCTTCTCACCCAGCTTCGCAACACCCGGTGATCTGTTTTCGGACACGGGAAGTTGTTGCCAGCCGTTCGGGGCACCCCTTATGCTCCTGCGCACCCAACTCCCGGTGAACACCCGGCGAAGTGGTTTCCGCGCAGCGCCGCGCCGCGAGTGGCCGGCACGGGCCGGCGGAAGGGCGCGTCGACTCGGTGGACATCTCTCGGCTGCGGGCAAGCTGGCACACCGTCGCGGGATACGGCGGCCAGGTTCCGCTGTTCTTCTACTCCACGCTGTTCCTGCTGCGGCCCGCGGCGCGGGAGATGTTCCCGGCGTCGATGGCCGCACAGCGGGACAAGCTCTTCGCCGCGCTCGGGCAGATCGTCGCGCACGTCGACGACCTCGACACCGCGGTGCCCTACCTGCGGCAGCTCGGGCAGGACCACCGCAAGTTCTCCGTCGAACCCGACCACTACCCCGCCGTCGGCCAGGCACTGCTGACCACCCTCGAGCACTTCCTCCGCGACGACTGGACCCCACAGCTCGCCGCGGACTGGACGGCGGCCTACACGCTGGTCGCCGATGTCATGCTGGGCGCCGCCGAGGCCAGCGCCGAGACGACCCCGCCCTGGTGGGACGGTGAAGTGGTCCGGCACGAGCGCCGCACCCCGGACGTCGCGGTCCTGACCGTGCGCACTGGCGAGCCACTGGACTACCTGCCCGGGCAGAGCGTCGCGGTCGAGACCGCGCTGCGGCCGCGTCTGTGGCGGTACTACACGCCCGCGAACCCGCCGCACCACGACGGGACGCTGGAACTGCACGTGCGCCTGGTCGACGGTGGCCCGGTCAGTTCGGCCCTGGTCCAGGCCGTCCGGCCGGGAGACGTGCTGCGGCTGGGCGCGCCGGTGGGTTCGGCGCTGACGCTGGATCACAAGCGCGACGTGGTGATGCTGGCCGGAGGCACCGGGCTGGCCCCGTTCAAGGCGCTGCTGGCGCAGATCGCCGAGGAGGGGTTCGGCCGGCGGGCGCAGCTGTTCGTCGGAGCGCGCTCGGCCCGCGACTTCTACGACGTGGACGCCGTTTTGGCGCTGGCCAGGGCGGCCCCGGGCCTGCGGGTGGTGCCGGTGGCGGAGGATGCGGCCTTCGCGGGCGCACGCGGACGGCTGGTGGACGCGGCGCTGCCGTACGGGCCGTGGCCCGGTCACGAGATCTACCTGTGCGGCTCGGAGGCCATGGTCACCGCGACGCGCACCGCGCTGATGAACGCCGGGATCGAGGCCGACCGCATCCACTGGGAGGACTTCGCCGGATACGGCGGCCAGAGCGGGACTTTCAGCGGAACCCTGGACGAGGAGCGCACCGCATGACACTCCATGCCCACAGCCACCGGCAGCCGTCCGTCCGCCGGGCGCTGACCCCCGAACAGATCCGCCGCCTCACCTTCAGCCGCTCTCCCCTGGGCCGGCGCGGCGTCGACCCGGAGGAGGTGGAGCTGTTCCAGCGGCGGCTGGCCGAGGAGATCGCCGCGGGTGACGCGGAAAACGCCCGGCTGCGCGCCGAGATCGACCGGCTGCGCCACTGGTATCGCGACCGCGGTGAGGACCCGGACACCGTGACCGCCCGCGTCCCGGTCCAAGTCGACGTACAGGCGGTGCAGCTGCTGTCGGAAGCCCAGCTGCAGGCCGAGGCCTACATCGCCCAGGCGGAGGCGCACTGCCGCCAGCTCACCAGCGAGGCGCGCCGTCAGGCCGAGACGATCCTGCACGAGGCCCAGGCGCGGGCCGAAGAAGCCGCACACCAGGCCGGCGCCCGCTACCGGGACCAGGCGGGCGGTTCCTACGCGGCAGAGGTGGAGGAGGTCGAGCGGCGCCTGGCGTGGCTGCGCACCTTCACCCACGCGGTCCAGGTGCAGCTGCAGGCCGCGTCCGAGGCGTTCAGCCAGGAGATCGGGAAGCTCGGTGACCTGCCCGGCGGGTTCGGCCAACTCTGACTCTGCCAACGAATTCACAACAGCCGTCGTTGGACGATGTCCGCGATCACCGCGTTCACGACCTGCTCCACATCGCCCGCCTCGGGTGGGGCGCCGTCCCGGCCGGCGAAGAGCAGGTGACCCGCTCCGACCAGGGACAGCGCCAATGAGCCGGCGTCCGCGTCGGCGGCGACGCGGCCCAGCTCGCATTCGTCGGTGAGGTAGGCCGCGATCATGGCCGCCGCCTCGGTGAGCACCGGGACGCCCGGCCAGGCCCGGCGCAGCCGCGCGCGCAGCTCGTCGCGGAACACCACGAGCCCGACGACGCCGACGGCGATCGGGTCGAACAGTTCGGTCAGCGCGGCGGTCAGGTTGCCGGCGACCGTGCCGATCCCGGCGGCGCCGCGCAGTCCGGCGGCCTGGTCCTCGAGCCGGGCGATGCGTTCGCCCACCAGCGCGGCGAGAAAGTCGTCGAAGTCGGCGAAGTGCCGGTGCAGGACGCCTTTCGCGCAGTTCGCCTCGGTGGTGACGGCGCGGCTGGTCAGTGCGGCGGGACCGTCCCGGAGCAGGATGCGTTCGGCTGCGTCGAACAGCTGGCGTTGTGGGTCCTGGATGTGCACCCCGGTGGGCACTCGTCGATCCTCCGTGCGTAGTGGGCGCGTGCCCACTATAGTGGGCGCATGCCCACTTTACCCCACGAGGCTCGCCGCATGGCCGAGTCGTTCGGCATCGACCCCGCCCGCTACGACCGCGCCCGGCCCCCGTACCCCGCCCAGCTCATCGAGCGCATCGCGGCCCCCGAGGTGCTCGACATCGGCAGTGGCACCGGCATCGTCGCCCGCCAGCTGCAGGCGGCCGGCTGCCGCGTCCTAGGCGTCGACCCGGACGAGCGCATGGCCGGATTCGCCCGCACGAGCGGCGTCGACACCGAGGTCGCCGCGTTCGAGGCGTGGGACCCGGCCGGGCGCACCTTCGACGCCGTCGTGGCCGGCCAGTCGTGGCACTGGGTGGACCCGGCCACCGGCCTGGACAAGGTGAAGCAGGTCCTGCGCCCCGGCGGCCGGTTCGCCGTGTTCGCCCACGCCTTCCAGGCACCACCGGAGGTGGCCGAATCCTTCGCCGAAGCGTTCCGGCGCGTGGCCCCGGACTCGCCGGTCAACCTCCAGGCCGCGGGCAACCCCGTCGAGATCTACCAGGCCGGATTCGCCAAGGTCGGCGACGCCTTCCGCGCGGCCGGTGGCTTCGGCGAGCCGGAGCAGTGGCGCTTCGACGCCGAACGCTCCTACACCCGCGACGCCTGGCTCGAGCAGCTCTCCACGACGGGCGGCCTCACCCCATTGCCCGCGGACCGGCGCGCCGAAGTGCTCCGGCACGTTGGCGCGACCATCGACCAGCTCGGGGGCGGCTTCACGGTGCCCCTGACCACACTGGCCGTCACCGCGACGCGTTCTCCCGCGACCTGACACGCTCCCGCTGCGGGACCACCACATACTTCGGGTCCTTGGTGGACTCCAGACCGGCCTCAAAGACGCCGAACCGCTGCAACGCACTGCCGGCCAGCAACGCCAAGCCGGACGCGACGGACACCGCACGGCTGCGGCGCCCCGCGAGAGCACCCATCGCACCACCGACGGTCAGGTACTCCGCCCACCGCCGGAGCCGGTGGGCCTTGCCGGACGTGTACGCCTGCGACGTCAAGCCCAGCCGGCGGTCGACCACCTTCGACGCGACGACCTCCGCCGCCGCCCCGGTCACCGCGAGCCGCCGCGCCGGCCCGGCCTCCGACAGCGGCGCGAACACCAGCCCCAGTCCGGCACCGCTGGCCGCCGCGGAACCGGTGAACACGAACGGCAGCTGCCGATGCGCGTCCCGCCACGCCGGCACCGCGGTCTGCGACAACAACACCGACGAGTAGGACGCCACCGCGGGCGCGATCGCCGCCGCCGACAACCCCGCCGGACGCGACGCCCACCGCACCAACCGCCCCAGCCGCCAGTGGGCGGGCACCACCTCGGCCACCGCCGCCAGACCCGCACCCGGCCCGTACGCGACCAAGATCCACGTCCCCATGCTCATCGGCGAACTCGGCTTGGCCACCCGCAGCATGTGCAGGAACCGCTCCGGCCGCCCCAGATCCGCCACCAGCAGGTACATGCTCGCGGCCAGCGCGCCCAGCGCCCCCAGACGGCTCGCGCGCCGCAACACCGGACGACCGGTCAGATCGGCCCCCGCACCGAGAACGGCCGACCCGGCCGACAACCCACCGGTGAACAGGTAGGCCGGGATCTTCCACTCCCACACCGGCGGCTTGAGCACCGGCCGCCCGTAGTACGACCGGAACTCCGCGGCCGGCACCGCGACCTGTTCCTTCATCACCTGCCCCGTCCGAAGAACACCGACACCGCGGCGGCCGCGAACGCCGACGCCGCCATCCCCGCGTACTTCCACATCGACCCGGCGTCCCGGCTCGGCACCACCGGATCCGGCGGCAGACCGTACACCTCGGGTTCGTCCAGCAGCAGGAAGAACGCGCCGTCGCCGCCCACCCCGTCGTCCGGGCTCTCCCCGTACAGCCGGGCCTCGGTCACCCCGGCCTCGTGCAACGCATCCACCCGCCCGGCCGCCCGTTCACGCAGCTCGTCCAGCGGTCCGAACTGGATAGAATCGGTCGGGCACGCCTTCGCGCACGCCGGTTCGAGCCCGTCCCGCAGCCGGTCGTAGCACAGCGTGCACTTCCACGCCCGGCCGTCGTCCTCGCGCCGGTCGATCACCCCGTACGGGCAGGCGGACACGCAGTAGCCGCACCCGTTGCAGATGTCCGGCTGCACCACGACCGACCCGAACTCGGTGCGGAACAACGCCCCCGTCGGGCACACGTCCAGACAACCGGCGTGTGTGCAGTGCTTGCACACATCCGAGCTCATCAGCCACCGGAAATCCGTGCGGGACTCCGCACCGCTGCCCGCACCCGGCAGGTCGAACGAGGGCAACCCCAGGTCCACCGGCTCCGGCGAAGGTGTCCCCGGCCGCTCCTGCTCCACGAACGCCACGTGCCGCCACGAGTTCGCGCCGAGCATCCCGGTGTTGTCGAACGACATGCCCAGCAGGTCGAACCCGTCGTCGGGCACCCCGTTCCACTCCTTGCACGCCACCTCACACGCCTTGCACCCGATGCACACCGACGTGTCGGTGAAGAACCCCATCCGCGGCGGATGTTCCCGATAACCGGCGTCACCGGCCGGGTCGTCGAGCGGGCCGTACCAGCTGTTCGCCATCACCCCTCCGCTCCGCCGCGACGGGCCGTGTCCAGGTGGGTCCCGGTCTCCACCGTGATCCCGGCGCGCCCGCGGTAGTCCTCCAGATAGGTCAGCAGGGCGGGGCCTCGCGGCCGCCGGCCCGGCTGGATGTCGCACGTGGCCACCTTGCTCTCCTGGATGAACACGTTCGGATCGGCCACCACGCCGAGCAGGTCGTTGACCACGTCCCCGTCCACCAGCCCGGTCTGCCCGAAGTGGTAAGGCATCCAGATCTGGTGCACCACGCGATCCTCGATCCGCAGCGGCCGCATCCGCTCGGTGACGAACACGCGCGCGTCCACCGCCGCCCGGCTGGTCACCACATGCGCCCAGTCCAGGTGCACCAGCCCGCGCTCGGCCGCCAACTCCGGCGAGACCTCGACGAACAACGCCGGCTGCAGCTCCGCCAGGTAGGGCAGCTGACGGCTCATCCCACCCGCGGTGTGGTGCTCGGTCAGCCGCGACGCCGTGAACACGTACGGGAACACCTCACCGTGCGGCTCCGGCGGCGACGGGTTCGACAGGTTGTCCACCCGGGCGTACACCTTGCGCGCCGGGTTGCCCTGCTGCCCGTACAGCGGGTTGCGCACCGGCGACTCGTGCGGCTCGTAGTGCGCCGGCAACGGACCGTCGAGCATCCCGTTCGGCGCGAACAACCAGCCCTTGCCGTCGGCATGCATGATGAACGGGTCGTCCCCGTGCAGCGCGTCCGGACCGGACGCACCCGGCTCGGGACGGAAGTCCGGCGGCTTGGTCTTCTGGAAGTCCGGCACGTCGTGACCAGTCCACTCGCCCTTGTCCGCGTCCCACCACACGAGCTTCTTGCGCTCGCTCCACGGCCGGCCCTGCGGATCCGCCGACGCCCGGTTGTAGAGCACCCGCCGGTTCAGCGGCCACGTCCAGCCCCACTCCGACTCGTAGGGCCCCTGCTGGTCGTGCGGTGTACGGCGCGCCGCCTGGTTCACCTCGTCGGCGTAGACCCCGCTGTAGATCCAGCATCCGCACGCCGTGCCGCCGTCCGCCCGCAATTCCAGGTACCCGTTCAGCGCCCGGCCGGTGTCCAGGTCCACGCCGTTGATGCGGCGCAGCACGTCCTCGGCGGAGGGCTCGTCGGCCTCCGCGGCTCAGTAAGCGGCAAGCCCCCTTGATCGGCGCTTGGACCCGGCGTCCAATGCGTAGATGTCTGACCGCATCGCGATCATCGAGGCCGATATCACCACGCTCGACGTCGACGCCATCGTCAACGCCGCCAATCGCAGCCTGCTCGGCGGCGGCGGCGTCGATGGCGCGATCCACCGCGCGGCAGGCCCCGAGCTCAAAGCGGCTTTT